>ULIY01031406.1_pt1 | contig 32245 bp, 23 predicted proteins | sample 1950511 | NCBI WGS metagenome assembly ULIY01 (sample SAMEA4835453, study PRJEB28245) | human gut metagenome | biome: gut microbiome; material: fecal sample | place: Denmark | collected 2008
ACCAACAGCACCGGCACCACCGTGGATCAAGATTGACTCACCTTCTTGCAAGTTCAATGCATCAACAACGGCTTGGTAACCAGTTTGACCACCCAAGGCCAAAGCGGCTGCATCTTCAAATGAAACTGAATCTGGCAAGTGACCAGCAGTGTCAGCATCAACAATAGCGTACTCTGCGTATCCGTGCTCGTGTGGTACAGCAACAACGCGCTCACCAACCTTGAACTCAGTTACGTCAGCGGCAACTGCTTCAACAACACCGGCAATCGTTGATCCACCGATCATGTTTTCCTTAGCAGGCACACCAAAGGCACCGGCACGGAACTTAACATCGTATGGGTCCATTGCGATAGCAGCTTGCTTGATCAAGATGCTACCCTTCGTCAAAACTGGTACTTCTACTTCAGCTTCGTGGAAGACATCAACGTCTCCAAATTCGTCAAATACAACGGCCTTCATCGTAGTCATATCCTAAGTCCTTCTTTCGCTTCAAAAAATCTCAAATAAAAATCTATCAATATTTATGCAACTTATTTTACACTTACGAAAAGTAAATGCAACAGAAAATGCCAACTTTGTGAAATTTAGTGGTCTAGACTGTATACTCTAAGTATGACAGAAAAGCGGAGGAAAGTGTTGTGGGAGGCTTTGGCGTACCTATCAAAGACGCAATTATTGCGTTTCCAATCATACTAATTGTTTTATTCGTACCATTTTTATTTTTGCAATATCGTCGCTTCGGATCCGTGACTTTTTGGCACACGGTGATGACGTTTAGTTTTGTATTTTACTTTACTACGGCCTATTTCATGGTTATTTTGCCGTTACCAACGGAAGCAACCTTGGAGCATTTGCAGGCGATTCGTGCACAGACGATGAACCTGGATCCGCTCCAAGTTGTCCGCACCTTCTTTAACGACAACCCCTACTTCCACGGTGGCGGGTTGAAGGCCGGCTTGTTGGACCCATCATTTACGCAGGCAGCCTTTAACGTGTTGCTAACCGTACCATTCGGTATGTATTTGCACTTTTACTTTAAGCGTGGTTTCTTCACAACATTAATTTTAACGATGATGCTAACGGCGTTTTACGAAACGACACAATATACCGCGTTGTATCACATCTACTGGCGCCCATACCGCTTGTTCGACGTTGACGACCTCATCTTGAACACCATGGGTGGCGTTATCGGTTGGATTTTCGCTCCATTACTTGGGTTGATTTTCCCATCCCGCGATCGCATGGATGAACGCGCACGCAGCCTTGGCCACCGTGTCACGCTGGTTCGTCGTCTACTATCATTCGGGGTGGATTTCGTTATCGCATCATTTATCGGATTCATTCTGAATCAAATTGTGCCAAATCAAACAGCAACTGACCTTGTGTCATACCTCATTGTTTGGGGTATTATCCCATTCTTAATTGGCGCAACACCTGGTCAATTAGTCGTCCGTACCCGTTATGACGTGGCTAAATCACAGCGTTGGCGCATTTTCCTTCGAAACGCTATGATGGTTGGCTTTACGATTTACTTCTTCCCATTCTGGTTGCAACTAATTGGTTCTACCGGAACGGTATCAGCTGAATTGTTGAACCGAACATACACGTTTATTCTATTGTTTGCGGCCCCAGCCGTTGTGTTGGTCCTAGATTGGTTAATCACAATCTTCCGTCCGCAACACAAGCTACTATATGAAAAGATTAGTGGCGTTGGTTCAGAGGCTATCGTTAAGCAAACGACGATGGCTGACGCGCCAATTATGCAGGAACAACCACAAACACCCGCTACGCCTGATGTTGCTCCTGAGCAACCAACCACGCGCAGCGAGCGTCATCAATAGTCAAAAGGGCACTGCAAAAATATGCAGTGCCCTTTACTTATTTATATAGTAGTTAGTTCATTAGCGAACAACCGCAACGGCCCACTTCTTCTTACCGCGCTTTACGATGACGTACTTACCATCGTACTTTGCAGCTGGGTTGATAACCGCTTCTTCGTCAGTAATTTGCTCACCGTTGATACGGATAGCCCCGTCCTTAACAGACTTACGTGCGGCCGTCTTTGACTTTTCCAATCCAGCTGCAACAACCAAGTCCAACAAGCCGATTTCAGTGTTGTCGATTTCGAACGTTGGCACGTTTCCAGCCAAGATTGCGACTTCATCAGTCGTCAATTCTGACACGTCAGCGTTTCCGAACAAGACCTTCGTCATCGTCTCAGCCGTCTTAACAGCATCAGCACCGTGAACGAACGTCGTAACTTCTTGAGCCAAACGACGTTGTGCGTTACGAGCAGCTGCGTTTTCTTGCAAGTCAGCAACTAGGCCAGCAATTTCGTCTTGTGACAAGAACGTGAAGTACTTCAACATCTTCTCGACGTCTGAATCAGCCGTGTTCAACCAGAATTGGTAGAATTCGAATGGCGTCGTCTTTTCAGGGTCAAGCCAAACAGCTCCCCCTTCAGTCTTACCAAACTTCGTACCATCAGCCTTCAACAACAAAGGCACCGTTAAACCAAAGGCTGGTGCTTCACCACCTTCAAGCTTGTGGATCAAATCAATACCACCCGTGATGTTTCCCCATTGGTCTGACCCACCAACTTGCAAACGCACGTTTTCGCGCTTCCACAACTCGTGGAAGTCGATTGATTGCAAGATTTGGTACGTGAACTCAGTAAATGAGATTCCCGCTTCCAAACGTGATGCAACGACGTCCTTAGCCAACATCGTGTTGATTGAGAACAACTTACCGTACTCACGCAACATGTCTAGCAATGACAACTTTCCCAACCAGTCAAAGTTGTTAACAATCGTGAAGCCATCTTCACCGAACAACTTGACCATTTGGGCGCGAATCTTTTCAACGTTAGCGGCCACATCTTCTTGTGACAACAACTTACGCTCTGACTTCTTACCTGATGGATCACCGATTGAACCAGTGGCACCACCCACAACGATCACTGGCTTTTGACCAGCCAATTGGAATCGCTTCAAAATCATAAATGGAATCAAGTGACCGATGTGCATTGAGTCACCAGTTGGGTCGATACCAACGTATACCCCAATTTGCTCCTTAGCCATTTGGTCACGCAAACCAGCTTCGTCAGTAGTTTGGTTGATGGCACCACGCCATTCAAGTTCTTGCAAAATATCTTCTGCCATGAATCCTGTCTCCTTTAGATTATTACATCTGATTGATTCTTTGGTTGGGTACAAAAAAGCGCCCCAACCAGCTATAACACTGATTAGGGCGCTGTTAAACGCGGTACCACCTAATTTGCCACGGTATGCCGTGACCACTCATCTTCCCAGTAACGTTGGGGCGACGCACATGAGGTTTATGCGGGTGTAATTCGAGCTTCGGAATTGGTTAGTTCACAACGACCACTAACTCTCTGACTGTCCACCAATTATCTACTGAAACCGCTCATGCGATATTGGTAGTATAACACGAAATTATACCGATAAAAAGGTACGATTCTAGAACGCGCCACCACCAGATCCACCGCCGAATCCACCCGATGAACCGCCAGCACCCCAACTGCCACCAGTGTCAGACCCGCTACTTGCAACACCGAAGGCCGAGACACTCGATGGGTTGAACATCGTATAGGCCACATAGATTGGCACAAAGTTTGCCATATCATCTACCGGTTCGAGCTGGGCTTGGCGCAAGGCATCCGCAACTTTGTCGGCCACACCAAGTACAACAGCGTAAGCCAAGTAACGATCCCATAACATCACGTCAGGTACTTGCTTCACCTCGAATTGACCAACATCCCGCAACATGCGTCCAAAGCCAAACCAGGCTTCCGCTATTGGCCATCCTTCAACTGTGTATATTTGTCTAATTTTCACCGCCATCGCAAATGCCACCACGGCAATCAGAACGGATAGACCAACACTAACCCCGATAAACCATCCTGCAATGTGCGCTGAACTCATCACCCAGACGGCGCCGTTAATTACCACGACAGCCACTGCGGCAACAATAGTCCAAACTTGCCATTGCGTTAATTGCGACACTGCATCATGGTCAATCAAATTGACTGGCTTGGCAGCTCGTCGGACTTGATCCTCGAAACGATCAATTTTATCGGTGTAACGTTTTGCAAAAGCACTCTCACCGTCTTGCATCGTCTGCGTTTGAATGCTCTTCCCAATCTCAACTTGTTCGCCAAACAAAATCGTTAATAACGTCTCTTCAAAATCGTTAAATGCTGTCGTGCGATCCAGTTGAATCCGATAATTTGTCTTACGCCATTTCTTTGTCGGTTCTTCCGAAACAATCAAAACTCGCTTCGCTAACAAATCCATCAAAGTGGCACTAAACAACGTTGAAACTGCTGCGCCACTATCACGTAGCTGCCAACCAACAACCGCTGGCGGTAAATCAGATGGCAATTCATAATTATGTGGCGTCTCAATAATATGCTTATTTTGCACACGGATACGACGCCACAGCGCAATTAGGCGAATCAATAAACCAAACGGTAAAATAGCAAGCCACGTGACATAGCCTTGCATCGCTTTATCTCGTTTTGCTGTCTTTTCAGCTCGTTCAGCAATGGCTCGTTCTTGATCCAGAATAGCCGCTCGTCGATTGCCCGTTCGTTGGGTTGCTGTCGATAATGCTGCTTGGTCAAACATTGTATGCACTTCAACCGGCTGATCAGGGTTCACCCGTGCCTTTTCATAAGTTAGCGTCCCCGCTTGTTTATCCACCACAAATTTTGTTGCACTCTTCGAATGCGTCCACGCCTGCAAGGTTTGGTAAGTCATTTTCGGTAGCTGAATCACAATTTTTGTGTGCTGCAAATCCGTTTGCCAATTCGCACCGATGATTTTCCAATTAATTTCACCAACATCTTGATAACGCTTAGCGACGTTCGCTAGTTGGTATGTCCACGTGACTTGATACGTATGGTCAGCCTTCACAGGATAATGCACCCGAAATTGCGTGACATCCCCATCACGCTTTTGCTCCAGGCCGTATCGGCTTCCCGCGCTAAAACTGCCGACCGACTGACCATTAACCGTTGCCGTTGGCGACCCAATCAACTTAACATCTTGATCCGTTTCCTGACTAACGTAAACACCGTTCATGTCATCATCAAAATCGTAAATCAAATCGTAGCGAATCATAGCTGAACCGTCTGAATTAACAGTTACGTGTTCATACATTTGTTTAATCTCATAGTCGTCATCAGCCGATGCCACTTGTGTCCCAACGAGCATCGCGATGACCACCGCTAAAAGAAGTTTCAGTATTTTTATCATCTTATCCCCATTTCAGGTTACATATTCCCCGTCATCTACTCTCTTTATTTTATGCCTTTCATTTGCCCTAAGCATCTTTAATATTTAAAAAGCAGTGTGTTGATTATATTTCGTCAACACACTGCTTAAAGAATTAGTTATCTGTATTAATAATATCAGCCGGTTCTGGCTTGCGTGAATCGCGGTACAAATTGAAGGCTGTGTACGCTGCCAACGCTACGATAAAGTAGCTTAGCACCGTGATATTAATGCCGGTCACCACCGTTGCGGCAACAATAACACCCAGCACACCACCGACGATAATTCCGGTAAAGCCTCGCCACTCAATACGACCCGTGCGCACGAAGCCGATGGCCGACGTCATCATAATCATCGCCGCATCCATCATCATCACTGGGAAAGCAACCAATGGGTTAACCCCAACCAATGAGAAGAAAATCAACTCCGGCGTATAGTTACCCAACCCAATAGTCATCAACACACCCAAGGTGAAGTTCACGACCAAACCAAGCACTAGCAACCAGCCGTGCAAACCGTGAACGGCCATTGAATCAGCATGACCTGGGTTTGCGATGAGCTTAATCAGCATCGCGATGGCTGCCAATGCCAAACCAATCGACAACCCACGCTGCATTTTACGTACCGGCCAATTAGCCGTGATACGTGTTCCAAATGCAGCTCCGGTGATGGCTGCTAAGGTCATTGGCACCAAAGTTGTGACTTCAATTTTAACTGCTGACAGGAAGAACAATGCCTCAACGAATACCGGAATGGCGTGCGCTGCGTTCATCGTTCCTGGTAGCTTACGGTCGTCATCCAACCACTTCGTTCCTTTGAACAAAGCCGTCGTCGTTGCAAACGATCCAATACCCAATGTATCGCCAAAATCTGTGATAAATCCAATCAGGAATCCCGGGACAAACTTACGGAATGGATTAATCTTGTTTCGGCGCATTGATACGGTATACAAAATCGCCATACCGATTAACGCAATGATTAATATCGCCTGCAAGGCCCGTAATACTAGTTGTTCTGTCATAATAAATCTCCTGATTAAAAAAGTTTGTCCGAGTACTTAGTTTACCAAAAATCAGTGAACCCGGCATCTTTTTTGCATCAGTTCCGATTAATGGGCTTGCTTATCGCGTGGTAACATACGGTCAGAGATACTCTGTAACTCACCGACTAGAATGTCATAGTCCTGTGTTTTCCCCTGAATGTAACTGACGATAAGAGGCACCAAATCCACTCCCACCTTGGGATCCAATCCTGTTGTTGCCATTACTTTATTCAAACGATAACGCACCGTTTTAGGGTGCACGTGCAGTTGCGCCGCCGTTTCCGTAATGGCACCATTATTGGCATAAATCCATAAAGTCAGCTGCGCCTCTTCATCCAACCTACTAAAGTACGCAACAATATTTTTGTCTGCCGACTGCGTCTTGGCGATATTAATCAGATAGGCAAACTTGTTATACCGCAATACCCGATTAATATCATCAGTCAGTAAATTGATATATAAGGCTTCCTTAACACTAGCCGAAATATCAAAGTGCGCTGTGCCAATACCGATGCTAAAAGAATCGGCTAAAGCGCTTGTAAAGCTCGGGACACACTCGTCCGTCATGATATAGCAGCGCCGATATTTATCTAAATCAAACGCTAAATTATATTCCGGCATGGTCGCTGTCTCCCCTTTAACAACAACCGCCACATACTGTTTCGCTAAATCAACACCATGAATATTAGCTTCTCCGACAAACTCGCGACTGACCGGCGTATCGTAGTCAGAAATATACAGCCATTCCGTCATAAATTTCTGTAGCATGCTAATCCCCTTTTGTTCATTATGAAAACTCTTCTTTTAATAAGTATACGCTTTCACAAATGAAAAACAGACGGACTCCTTTATACGGAAACCGTCTGTTTCGTTGGGATTACGCGGTAATTACCGTACCATCCCCATTTTCAAGATATGCTGCAATATTATCCAATGATGTAATGACTGCATTACGACCAGTGGCAGTAACAAAGCTCATTGCTGCCTCAACCTTTGGCTTCATTGATCCAGCTGGGAATTGACCTTCATCAACCAACGCTTGCATCTCGGCAACCGTTGCTTGCTTGATATCTTCCTGAGTTGGCTTCGTAAAGTCCTTCGTGACGTATTGCACGGCCGTTAGAATGACTAACTCATCAGCATCGACCAATTCGGCCAACTTAGCTGCGGTAAAGTCCTTATCAATAACCGCTTCAACACCTGTAATGTCATTGTCCTTGCGAACAACTGGGACACCACCACCGCCGGCTGCAATTAGCGTTACCCCTTCTTGCGCAAGCGTTCGAATCGCGTCCGCCTCCATAATACTGATTGGCTTTGGAGATGGCACAACACGACGGTAGCCGCGACCAGCGTCCTCAACGATAGTCCAATCTGGGTGCTCATCACGAACAGTCTTTGCTTCTTCGGCTGTGTAGAATGGTCCAATTGGCTTAGTTGGTTGCTCAAAGGCGGCATCGTTTGCATCGACCACTGTACGGGTCAAAACAGTTGCGACCTTTTGATCTAACCCGCGACTAATAATCTCTTCGTTCAAAGCATCTGCCAACCACAAGCCAATTTCACCTTGGGTCATCGCCCCAACAGTATCCAATGGCATGGCTGGGTTCTTTGCTGAGCTGCCATCCAATTGTTGCAAAACGAGGTTACCAACTTGGGGCCCGTTTCCGTGCGTCAAAACAAGTTGGACATCCCCCATTTCCAAAAAGTTAACCAAATACTTGGCCGTTTGTTGTAAGGCTGTTTGTTGGGCTTCTGCACTTGGATCATCCGTCAAAATCGCATTTCCACCAAGTGCAACAACAATTCGCTTTGTCATATTACATTTCTCCAATCTCTTAAATCTTTAAGCTACCCGTGGCTAAGGCAACAACTGCTGCTACTGCGAGCAACAAGACAATTCCCATCATCACGTACTCTGACTTGGTCACTTGCTTGCCGTCTTCCTTGCGTGCTCGGTAGTACAACACAAATCCCAAAACATAAAGAATCGTGCACAACCACAAGTACTGCAAACCTGAGAAGACAATCGCAGCGACTTCAAAGACAACTGTAATCAAACCTGGCAAGATAACGGACCACTTCTTTGACCCGATACCAAGCTTCAGTTCATACGCTCCAACCAATACGTAGCAGACAACGATTGATGCGGTACACAATGAGTACGCAAAGTTGTACGCCTGATCAGTAAAGAGCAACGTGATAAGGAAAATTTGAATCAAAATTTGCGTCAACAACAATGAGTGTTGTGGGGCGCGGTACTTGTTTAACGTACCGAACCACTTTGGTAGCAAGCGTTGTTCTGCCATCAAAGATGTTGCTTCAACTGGCAACATCGTCCATGACAACCAAGCTCCCAAAATTGAAATAATCAAGCCAACACTGATGAACGCACCACCCAAACGACCTGTCATGCTTTCAAACAGGTACAGTAGCGCTGGGTGTTGCATCCCACGCAATTGTTCTAGTGACAAATAACCATAAGGTAAAATCGAAACAACCATGTAGATAATCAGCAATGACACCAAGCCGATAATCGTGGCCTTTCCTGCATCGGACTTCTTCTTGGCACGTGACGCCATCATCGTAGCGCCTTCAATTCCAACGAAGACCCACATCATGGCCATAACACAACCCTTCACTTGCGCAAAGATACCCGCACCCGTTGCGCTTGAAAAGACAAGTTGTCCTTGAACATTAGTGGTCATGTTTTGCCAGAAGTGTGCCGTGAAGACCCCCGCCTTCATACTTAAGAAAGCAATGACAACAAAGGCGAAGATCGGTACCAACTTAGTCACCGTCACAATTGTATTGATGGCTGCAGCCGACTCAATACCGTGTGTGACAAGTAACGTTAGTGCCCATGACACAATTGAGGCGACAATAATGGCGCTGACGCTGTTTCCAGATTTAAGTGGTGGAAAGAAGTAACCTAACGCTGACATCAGCATCGTTGCGAAGGCAACGTTACCTAGCCAAGCTGACAACCAGTATCCCCAGCCAGAAATAAATCCAGCAAAATCACCAAACCCGGCACGCGCATAGTCAGAAACACCAGTTAGTTCAGGCTTCGTCAGCACCAAATGATTAAGACTCAATGCCAACATCAAGATACCAAATCCCGTAATTACCCAAGCAAGAATGGCCGCTCCAGGTGTTGCACCCTGGGCCAAAGTCGCTGGCAAATCAAAGATTCCAGCACCGATTGCAGAACTAACGACTAGCGCTACTAAGGCAGGTAAAGCAATTCCTTTATCCTTAGTATCTGCCATAATTACTTACCGGCTTCTTCAAGCGCAGGTACATCTGGAATGAACAAGTTACCCAACGTTGCAGCCATGATGGCCTTGATTGAGTGCTTGCGGTTTTCAGCCTCGTCCCAGTGACGTGCGTACTTGCTACGGAATACTTCATCAGTAACTTCCATTTCAGTGATACCGTATTGTTCCTTGACGTCTTCACCGTACTTAGTGTTCGTGTCGTGGAAGGCTGGCAAGCAGTGCATGAAGATCAATTCATCATCAGGCGTACCAGTCTTGCGCATCATGTCCATGTTGACTTGGTAAGGCGTCAACAACTTAACACGCGTCTCCCAATCAGACTCACCCATTGATACCCAAACGTCGGTGTAGATGACGTTAGCACCCTTAACACCTTCGTCGATATCAGCGGTAACCTTTAGCTCGGCACCAGTCTTAGCAGCAAATCCATTTGCCAAGTCAACAACTTCTTGCGTTGGGTGCAACTCTTCAGGTGCAACAATGCGGATGTTAACACCCAACATTGCACCGGTAACCAACAATGAGTTCGCCATGTTGTTACGACCGTCACCAACAAAGGCCAACGTCAAACCGCGCAAGTGGCCAAAGTTTTCCTTGATTGTCATAAAGTCAGCGATCATTTGTGTTGGGTGCCATTGGTCAGTCAAACCGTTCCAAACTGGCACACCTGAGTACTTAGCCAATCCTTCAACATCAGATTGCTTGAAGCCACGGAACTCAATGGCATCAAACATACGTCCTAGGACAATCGCAGTGTCTTCAACAGACTCCTTCTTACCCAATTGGATGTCGTTTGAACCAAGGTATTCTGGGTGAGCACCTAGTTCGATAGCAGCCGTGGTGAAGGCTGAACGGGTACGCGTTGATGTCTTTTCAAACAACAAAGCAATGTTCTTACCTTCCAAGTAACGGTGTGGAATGTGATTGTGTTGCAACTCCTTCAAGTGCAAACCGAAATCAACCAAATATTGAATTTCTGCTGAGGTAAAATCCTTTTCAGCCAAAAGTGAACGGCCTTGGAATACTGAGTTAATTGCCATGATTCTTCTTTTTCTCCTTTATTTGTCTGTTTTACAAATCTTCACGCCAGATTGGTTGAGACATGCAACGTGGACCACCACGACCGCGTGACAACTCACTTGAAATGACTTCGTGAACCAAAATGCCGTGGCGACGCAACAATTCGTTACTTACATAGTTACGGTTGTAGGTCACAACTTCTCCTGGTGCGATGGTCAATGTGTTTGAACCATCGTTCCATTGTTCACGAGGTGCGACAATCGCATCACCGCTTCCAGTCTCAATCAAGTCCAACTCAGAAAGTCCCAACACTTCCTTCAACGTTGCACCAAGGTCAGTGCGGTGAGCCAACTTTACCGTGCCATCTGGGCCTGGCGTCATGATAAAGATGTTCATCTTACCGCCCTCATCCATGATTCCTGGGAAGACCGTAAATTGATCCTTATTAACCATCGTAAAGACCGTATCAAGGTGCATCATCGCGTGGTTGTGTGGAATTTCAACGGCAACGACAGTATCAAAGTGACTGTCTGGGTTAGCGAACAATTCCTTAGCCAACGCTTCGATTGACTTTGAAGACGTACGTTGTGAAACACCAATAGCAAGTACGTGGTCGTTAAGCACAAGTTCGTCTCCACCTTCAATACGCGTGTTGTGGTTGCGGTCGCGCCAGATATCAACGTGACCAGCAAAGCGTGGGTGGTGCGTCATCACGAATTCCGTGAACAATGACTCTGGTTGACGAGCCTTAAACGTCATGTGGTTAATGGTCATACCATTTCCAATTGATGCTTGTGGGTCACGTGTGAAGTAGGCGTTTGGCAATGGATCCAACAAGAATGGATTTGCCGCATCACGACCAGCCAAATCGTGTAGTGAATCATTTTCAAAATCAAATTCATTACGACGAACCCCGGCATACAACTTGGTAACCAAGTCGCGCGTGTTAAACGTCTTCAAGTAATCGTTCAGTGCATCGTGAGTCGTACCGATGCCGTAACCAGCTTCATCCAAGTATTGTTGGACGAAAGCTTCACGAACCTTTTCATCAGTGTCCAAAGCTTCAACAGCTAGGTCATCGATATAAAGGGTTTCAACACCGTTCTCACGCAAAGTATTGGCAAAGAAGTCGTGTTCTTGTTGGGCGATCTCCAAGAATGGAATGTCGTCAAACAACAAACGTTCCATTGTGTCTGGTGTGATGTTTTCAACTTCAGCACCAGGTCGCTTAAGCAACACGGACTTCAACTTACCAATCTCTGAGTTAACATTAATCGCAGGATTGTTCATGGTTCCCCTCCTTATGAACTTTAACAAACGCTTATGTAAGCGCTTCCTTTGCTACGAGTTTTATTATGTCACTCAGTAAAGCGTTCCAAAACGGCCCAATGGCCAAAGGTTTTTATCTGTTTAGATAATGACACCCAACGTTTTTAGGTATAAAAAAAGACCCACATCACTGTGGATCTTTAGTGGTTCTCTATTACAAATCTGAAACTGTGAACCGTTCGCGGACGTGCTTTGGTGTTTCGATTTCATCCAAAATACCCACCGCCATATTACCTGCCGTCACGTGTGACTTACCATCTTCAGCCAACAACAAGTCATCCTTGGCTGTACGGTGAGCTGTGGCTGGGCCTGGCACGAAGTTTTGCTGTGGTGAAACGCCTGTCCAGAAGACATCTGGTGTTGCACGCAAAATTTCTAGTTCAAGCACGCCATAACGTGGCTCGTCAATCCAGGCTTCGTTACCTGGCAGTTCTTTCAAGAAGTCGAACAAACGTGTACCGTTTGCTTGGACAAGTGACGCGGCACCTAGAATGAAAATGATGCGCGTTTGCAAACGACGGAACTCGTGCAACAAATGCGTCAATGCATCCAAATTCAAGTAAGCATCCTTGTGGTTGGCAAATGCGTTAACCACCACATCGAATTCCTCGAACACATCAGCGTGCATCTCGAACAAGTCGCCTACCAAAATTGTCGCATCTGACCCTAGTTTTTCACGTGCCTTATCAGCATCTCGGACAATCGCTGTGACAGCATGTCCGCGCTTTGTTGCTTCTTCAAAAACTGCTTGACCGGCCATTCCGGTTGCCCCAATTACTGCAATCTTCATAATCATTACACTCCCGCGCTTATTTTTCGTTAATTACATTGTACCAAAGCGACTTAATCATTTGCGCGAATAATTTGACGAACTTGGTTAGCCAGCACCTTTAGTTTCGTGCCATCCGACTTTGTGATGATATAACTACCATCATCTTGCTTAACAATCGCCTTAACTGTCTCAGCGTTCTTAGCCACAGTTTGTGTACCAGGCATAATATAGACATCGCCATTCGTGATATCGATTTCAACGACACGATTATCCACGCTGGTTGATGATTTTTTAGACGCTTGTTTAGATGATGCTGGCTCATTTTGCACAAACGCACTGCGTGCCGCCCAAAAGACACTGAACAACATCAAGAACAGCATGAAGAGGGCTGCAATGCGTTTCACCCACTTACCCGCTGTCGATTTCTTCTTCTTTGCCATGCTGATATACCTCTCCCATTTAACTCTTAAATAAAAGATACCATAAAAAGCGGCCAAACTCGTGTTACCGAGTTTGGCCGCTTTCATTACGTTATTCAAGCTGTCGTTGTTTGATCAGTTTAGTCCTCTTCATCCTTCTTACGACGCTTTGCTGCAAGCAACAAAAGTGTTGATGAGAACAAGAAGATTCCCAAAGCCATCAAACGCCAATCATCCTTGTAACCAGTGTTAGGCAACATACCAATTCGCCTGGTTCGTTCGCATAAGCCAATGAGTAAACCGTTGGCTTTTGTGCAGGAACCGCAGCTGTTGGCGTAGCCATTTCTGTCCTCGTCTCAGTGACGGTATTAACAACTGATGCCGATGTTGGTTGTTGTGCTGGCACAACAACGTTACGAGCTCCGGCTTCAGCTTCAGCAACTGCTGCTTGCAAGGCCTTAATTGCGGCCTCGATATCAGCAGTCAAATTGCTTGAACTATCCTTCGCTGCTGCTTCCAAGATTGCTTGCAAACGATCCAATGCCTTTTGTACGGCAGGGTCGCCAGCAACAGACGAATTCTTGGCAGCCGTAATCGCCTTATCGGCTGCTTGGTTTGCATCAGTTCGCTTTGCCTTAGCGTCATCAAGCGCCGTCTGCAACGCCTTTGTAGCTGCCGTAATTTGATCGGCCGATGCATTTGGATCGTCCAGTACCTTCTTCAAAGCCGTAATCGCATTTGCGACTTCCGCTTCGTGTGAAACCGGTGCTGTCTTACCAAGCAAATCATTGGCTGCATTACGAGCCGCTTCAATAGTGTTGTTAGCCGTCGCTACGGCAGCCTCCAAAGCCTTTGTGGCTGCTTCAATATCGGCCGTCAAAGCATCAGCATTATCGCCAGCCGCGCGGTTCATGATATCTTGCAACTTCTGCAAAGCTTCCTGAACTGCTGGTACTTGACCAGCCGCTGACGGCTTCACAATATCAATCAATGACTTTGCTGTATCGTTGGCTTGCGTACGCGCAGCACCAACTGGTTGCAACGCATCACGCAAGGCTGCTGTTGCGTTTTCAATATCCGCCGTTGTTGATGTTGGATCATCCAACAACTTTTGCAACGCATCCTTCGCCGTAGCAACATTGGTCTCGTGTGAAACTGGTGCCGTCTTACCCATCAAATCGTTGGCAGCATCGCGTGCCGCTTCACGACTGGTATTAGCGTTTGTGATGGCATCTTGTAATGCCTTCGTAGCTGCTTCAATATCCTTGGTCAAGTTACCATCCTGGTCAGCTGCGGCTTGCTTTTGAATTTCATCCAAAGCATCCAAGGCTGCTTGCACAGTTGGCTCCTTAGCCAAGTCAGTTGGGACAGCCGCTGCGGCTGCGTCCGCTGATTCGTTGGCCGCGTCACGCAAAGGTTGCGCAGTGGCAACTGCATCGCGAAGTGCTTGTGTCGCATCAGCAATTGACTTCGTTGTCGACGTTGGATCATCCAGCAACTTCTGCAAGTTGCTAATTGCATCCGCTACGGCTGGTTCGTGTGAAACCGGTGCTGTCTTTGACAAGGCGTCTTGCGCATCATCACGTGCTGCTTGTTGATTATTAGCTGCGGTTGTTTGCGCCGTTTGCAACGCATCGATGGCTGCTTGGATATCCTTGGTCAAGGCAGAGTCTGAATCAGTTGCTGCCGTTGCCATAACATCCTTCAAATTATTAATGGCTGCTTGGACAGAAGGCTCAGCTGATTGATCTGACCCTTGGGCGTCCGCAATTGCTTGTGTACCAGCCGTATTGGCTGCATCACGATCCGTCTTATCCGCACCAATTGCAGCATTCAAATTCTTAGTGGCTGCTTGAATTTCAGCCGTCGTTGAATTTGGATCTGTCAGGATAGCTTCGATTGAACTAATCGCTTGTGCCGTACCCAATTCGTGTGAAACCGGGTTAGCCGAAGCAATCGCAACCGCAGCGTCCTTACGTGCTTGCTCTTGGGCTGCCTTAGCATCGGCAACCGTCTGCTTCAAAGCGTTACGAGCGGCATCAAAGCGTTACGAGCGGCATCGATGTCAGCCGTCAATGCATCACTGTCATCGTTGGCAGCTTGCTTCATCACGTCTTGCAACTTCGCAATCGCATCTTGCACAGCTGGTTCATCAGCTTGTGGTGTGTTTGATGCATCCGTAATCGCGTTTTGTGCGTTGGTATTAGCTGTCGTACGCGTAACCTTGTCATCACTCGTCGCATTCATCAAGTTCTGCGTAGCATTCTTGATGTCTTCCGTCGTTGCTGCCGGATCATCCAACACCTTGTTCAAAGCAGAGATGGCATCAGCCACCGCCTTTTCATTTGAAACCGGCGCTGTTCTAGCCAAGGCATCTGCCGCGTTATCACGCGCTTCAGCTTGTTCCTTAGCCGCTTGTACTACAGCCGTTTGCAAGGCATCCAAAGCTGCCGCGATATCGGCCGTCAACGCATCTGGTGTATCTGTGGCCGCTTCTTCTTGAATCTCGTTCAACGCATCCAAGGCTGCTTGTACAGTTGGCTCGTTTTGCGTGCTTGATGCTTCAACCTTGCTTTCGTACTTGTCCGCCTCATCGTTAATCGCATCACGCTTGGCTTGTTCAGCTTGGTTAGCTTCCGTCAACGCCTTCGTTGCCTTCTCTATATCAGCCGTTGATGATGCCGGGTTGTCCAACAACTTCTGCAAAGCATCGTGAGCCTTAAGTACTGTCGACTCATTTGAAACTGGCTTAGTAGCCTCGATAGCATCAGCAGCAGCATCGCGGGCGGCCGTTTGATTTTGCTTAGCTGTTTCTTGCGCAGCTGCCAAATCATCAATGGCCTTTTGGATATCGGCCGTCAACGCAGCTGGTGAATCGGCTGCCGCAACGGCTTGCGCATCTTGCAACTTCTTAATTGCTGCAATCACTTCTGGCTCAGTGGCTTGATCAGATGTCTTCGCTGCAGTTACCGCATCATCGGCTTGACGGTTCGTCTCGTCACGACTTGCCTTGTCGCTCGCCGTTGCCTCAGTCAACGCATCTGTAGCTTGCTTAATCTCTTCCGCCGTTGAATTTGTATCATTCAATACATTTTGCAAGTTTGCAATAGCTTCTGATGTGGTTGCTTCATTTGAAACCGGTGACGTTGCTTGCAAAGCGGTCTCCGCAGCTTGACGTGCATCAGCTTGGCTTTCGGCAGCTTGTGAAACGGCATCTTGTGAAACGGCATCTTGCAAGTTCTTGATGGCTTGTTGAATATCAGCCGTCAAGGCATCTGGCGTATCAGTCTGCGCTTGATCAACTAAATCTTGCAATGCCTTTTCAGCTGCCTGAACAGCTGGTTCGTCCGCTTGATTAGAACCATTAGCAGCATTAATGGCTGCCTTAGCATCATCATCAGTGGCAGTACGTTGATTAATCGCCGTCTCAGTTGCCGAACGCAACGCCTCGGTCGCGTCACTAATTTGATCAGCCGTTGAAGCTGGGTCGTCCAACAACTTTTGCAAGTCATCAATCTTACTCTGAACATCCGGTTCGTAGCTAACCGGTGACGTCTCATTCAACGCCTTGGCTGCATCAGCCCGGGCGGCTTCTTGCGCACCACCAGCTGCTGCCACAGCATCCTTCAACGCTTGCGTCGCCTTCTCAATATCTTCCGTCAACGCACCAGCATCACCCGTCTTAGCCTTATCAATCAAATCTTGCAAATTCTTCGTTGCGTCGATAACTGATTGGTCATTAGCTTGATGTGAGCTACCGGCCGTTGCGATTTCATCTTGCGCGGCTTCATTTGCGGCGTCACGATCAGCCTTCGCTTGTTCAACGGCGTCATTGTAATCGTTTGTCGCCTTAACAATTTCGTCTGGCGTACTTTCTGGATTATTCAGAACATCTTCAAGCGCTTGCTTCTTATCGATGACAGACGCTTCATTTTGAACTGGTGTTGCATCTTGTGCAAGTGCCGTCTCACCTGCATCCTTAACGGCATCAATCACCGCTTGTCGTGCATCTTCAATGGCTTGCGTTGTACCAACATTGTTAGCTGCATCCTTTTGGGCAGCTTCCAAATCAGCAACCGCTTGCTTAACGGCGTCATCCTTTGAATCAGTTACCTGACTAACAGTTGTATTCGCATCGTCGTTCTCCTTATCACGTTCTGACTTTGCGTCCGCAACTGCATCTTGCAACGCTTGCTTAGCTTGGTCAATGGCTTCCGTTGTGGCATTTGGATCATTCAAAACATCATTCAATGCCGACTGTGCTTCTTGCACGCCTGGCTCCTGTGAAACTGGTGCTGTATCAACAGCCTTGGCTTCTGCACGAGCAACCGCATTTTCAAGTGCATCCGTTGCATCCTTAACGGCCTGTGTCGTACCTTGATCGTTGTCAGCATCATTCATCGCCTTATCCAACTTCGCCATAGCATCCGCAACCGCATCATCCGTTGCTACTGCTGTGGTATCAGGTGAATTCAACGCATCATCACCAGCCGTTTCGGCGTCTTCACGATCACCTATTGCTTGGTTAATCGCATCTTGCAAAGCCTCTTCAGCCGCCGTTTGTTGGTCAGCCGTCGTATTAGGATCCTTGGCCAAATCATCCAAAGCCTTTTGTGCATCCTTAACAGCTTGCTCTTGTGAAACTGGTGCCGTATCAATGAGACTCAACGTCACCGTTTTGGTCGTCTTGTTACCAGTCGCATCAGTAACCGTAATCGTCACATCACGTGGCTTACCATCTTCAGCTACCAAAGCAGCAACTGTTTCATAGTCCGTCTTAATCGTGCTGTCACCGTGTTGTTGGTTATCAGTCGTACTGAAGCCAACATCAGCCAAGAAGGTTGCTTCATCAGCTGGCATGCCGGCCTTTGAAGTCGTCAATGCGGTCTTGGTTGTCGTAACCGTTGGTGCCTGCACATCTCGGTAAACATATCGAACCGTTTGGTCCACTGCCGTGTCGTCGTCAAAGTTAACGTTATCAGCCGTATTATCAACTACTTTACTGTATCCGGCGATTTGTTCATCCTTCACCAAATCAGCATCTTGGTAATTAACTGTTTCGTTTGTCACACCATTCAATGTGTGACCGCTTACGCCTGTGTCTGATGTCAACGGACGACCAACTTCATCGAAGAACTTAACATCAACCGTTTGTGGTAATGGCGCGTAGGTGATAACTGTTGCCTGTGAAGACTGGTCGGTATCTGCCGTCGCATCATAAACAACTGTGTAAGTTGCCGTCTGCTTGTCCTCCGACAATGACCACGTCACGCCATCTGCTGTCTTAATATTCGAAATTTCGTATCCCGTCGGTGCTGTGATTGTTCCTGACATTTGTTGATCAGTCTTACCATTCAATGTTTCATCAGCTTGTGGGAAGGCTGGCGTATTAGTTGCGCCATCTGCGTACTGTTGCGTGATAGTCGCAGTTTGGTCATCAGCAGCATACGTAATCACAAACTTTTGTACGTCAGAATCTTCACCAGAACCGTTATTGGTGTTATCGAAGTTTGACGTTGCAGCCAACGCTTCGGCCATCGTGTCGTACTTTGAACCATCAGGACCAGTTACCGTATATGTGTATCCTGGCGTTGCCAAATCAGCATCTGTGTACCCAGTTGGGGCATTAATTGCATCCCCAGTCAGACCATCAATCGTCTCACTCTTAGCCGTCACTGACGTTGCGCCATCTGGGACGTCAATTTCAAATTGCGCTTGTTGCTTTGATTGCGTCAACGTAATATCAGTGTTCTGTGGTGCCGTATCGGTTCCATCATTTCCCGTGTTTGTTGAATTATCAAAGTTTCCATCCAATGAAACCCTCTTACCATCCGTTGCGATATCAGCCGTGATACCTGAAGCTGTTGTCACTGCGCCACTAGCAACGTAGTAACCTGCCGGTGCCGTATACGTATAACCATATGACTCAGCCGTCTTACCGTTTTGCGTATCAGTTACCGTGGTCGTGCCATCTGGCATGTGTTGGGTAACCGTTGCTTTCTGGTTCGTTGGTGCCAACGTAATCACCAAGTTCTGTGGTGCCTTATCAGATGCTTCGTTACCGTTATCGGTATCGTCCATCGTCAATGTATAGGTCACTGTATCGTGTTGGTCATTGGCATACGAAACGTTATATGCAGAACCATCAATCGCAACAATGTAGTATCCTTCTGGCGCAGTGATTATGTCTTCAAGATAATCACCTGTCACACCAGATAGTGTTCTTGGATCAGGCGTTGTTGGTGAGCCAATTGCACCTGAGTAGACAAAACTAATTTGACCAGATTGACTGGCTGCTGACAATTGCAACGTAAAGTCTTGTGCAGCACTATCTGAAGCACTGGCGTTATTTGTGTTGTCATAGGTAAATGTGAACGTTGCCGTACGGCCATCCGCCGCAACACTGGCGCCAGATGGTTGACCAGATGCTTTAAAGTAGTATCCTTCCGGTGCCGTGTACGTTGATGTATAAAGCCCGCTCGTCACGCCAGCTGCCGCAATTGACGACATTGGCGCACCGTCAAAGCTAATATTTGCTGATTGATAATCCGCCTTATAACTCACAATAAATGACTGTGCTGATGAATCTGATTGGGCATCCCCATTGCTGGTATTATCATAAGCCGCCTCAGCTGCAACCGCTGCAGACAAGTTTGCATATGCTTGTGATGTGCCATCAGGTCGTACAATCGACACATTGTATTGGTAACCATCAACCGCCAAATCGGTATCGGTTGTCGCATATGAGATTGGCGCCTTGGTTACACCGCTAGTCTTTTCAACCGCCACTCCGGCTGAAATTGGTGAATCGCTACTTACGAACAATGCACTCTCTTGATATGAAGGCGTTGGGTTCAAGACAAACTTCTTAATACCCGTATCGACCGCATCAAAGCTATTGTTGTCCGCAACCGCTTCATCCAATGTCGCATAGATCTTTGGTGAACCAGTTTCATCCATCACCCAAGTGCCATCAGCATTTTGTACCGTCACGTTATACGTGTAACCATGCGTCATTTCCATAGCATGCAACGACTCATCGGTCGTCTTCAATCCAAGCGCTGCACCGGTATCACCGGTCACTTCTTCAATCACTCGGCCTGAATACTCATCACCAGTCTCGCCAACAACAACTTCAGCCGTTTGCGTAATAGCTGAATACTCAACCGTATACGTTTGTGGTGCAGCGTCAGAATCTGTGGCGTTGTTCGTGTTGTCATACAAACCTGTCATACCATGTTATACGTGTTGCCATTTGGCGTCTTAACAATGTAACGATAGCCATCAAGATCCAGCGCTGAATCAGTTGTAGCAAACGATACCTGACCACTCGTCACGCCAGCAGCAGAGTCGAGTGTGACACCACTGCTGATTTGCGTTGCGCCACCAATAACCAAGTTAGCTGATTGGTAATCAGCGATATATGACACCGTAAATACTTGTGGCGCTGCATCTGATGAACCTGTGTTATTCGTGTTGTCATAAACCGTGTTAGCTGCCATGGCTGCTGACAAAGTGCTGTAAGTCGTCGCACTATCAGAACCCATGTAAACCACATAACGATAACCACTACGAGCTAGCGTTGCATCAGTGTTTGAGAAGGCAATCGCACTACCGGTCAAGCCAGACGCACTTTCAATTGTCTTCCCCTTTTGAATTGGTGAGTTAGTAGCCCCGACAATTGTTGCCGCTTGGCTCATTGGGGCATAGCTAACCATGAAGTTCTGAGTCTCTGCATCTGAATCAGTCGCATTACTCGTATTATCAAACGTCGTATTTGCTGACTGGGCATCAGCCAAAGTTGCATACCATTCACCATCCGGTCCCATAACACGGTACGTGTATCCTGAAACTGCTAGTGAGTCATCAACATTTTTAAATGGTATCTGAGTGGCTGTACCACCAGAAAGTGAAGCCAACCAGCTACCTGCACTCACCGGTGAATCCGGCGTTACACCCAATGATGTCCATTGCATATCAGCTACATAGTTAACTGTAAATGTTTGCGGCTTACTGTCGGCTGACCCAGTGTTATCTGTGTTGTCATAAACACTATTTGCTGCAATTGCTTGCGACAACGTACTGTATGATGTGCCATCCGGACCACTAACCGTATAGTGGTAACCCTGCGTGTACAAGTAACTATCCGTCACCGTACCAAACGCAATCGCACCACTCGTCGGACCAGCTGCTGAATCAATCACTGATCCAGCGCTGATTGGTGATTCCAAACCAACTGTAACCTTAGCTTGTTGTGAATCCGCCTTATATGACACGTGGAATACTTGCGCTGAGCCATCAGACGTTGCCGTACCGTTGGCAGTATCGTCAAATGTACCGTTGGCAGCCATTGCAGCTGTTAACGTTGCATAGCTTGAACCATTAGCCGCATAGACAACGTACGTGTATCCTTGCACCGCTAGTTGACTATCTGTCTTTGCAAATGAAACAGCACCCTTCGTCACACCAGCAGCGGAAGCCAATGATGAATTTGCGCTGATTGGTGAATCGGCATCCACAACCAATGCAGCTGATTGGTAAGCCGCCTTATACGACACTGTAAAGCTTTGGATAGCTGAATCGGTGCTACCTGTGTTCGTCGTATTATCAAAGATTGAGTTTGCAGCAACGGCTGATGACAACGTTGTGTACGTCTTGCCATCAGGTCCCGTGACCGTGTACGTGTATCCAGCAACCGCCAAACTTGCATCAGAAGTTGCAAAACTCAACGCCCCTGACGTCACGCCAGCAGCGGAATCAACCTTTGAGTTGGCCTTAATTGGTGACGTACCAGCCACATTTACCACGGCTGATTGACTAGCCGCCTTATAACTAACCTTGAACATATCAGGGTTAGCATCAGATGTGCCTGATGCCGTGTTGTTCGCGTTGTAGTACGAGTGCGCTGACAATGCTGATGACAACGTTGTGTACGCCGTTGTGTCACTACCGTACTTAACAGTGTACGTGTAACCGCTCTTGGCTAGTTGTGAATCCAGCGTTGCATATGACGAATCAGACGCAAATGAGATAGCTGATCCTGTTGAACCATTAGCTGACAAGGCCATTGAACCCGCACTAATTGGTGAATTTGCGTCCACCACAACTGAGGCTGCTTGGCTCATTGGTGCATATGAAATCACGAAACGTTGGGCCGCCGCATCGGTTGTACCTGTGTTATCCGTGTTATCGAATGTGCTGTTGGCTGCCAAAGCTTGTGACAGCGTTGAATACCAAACCGTGTTGTTCACGTCATAACCGTATCCAACCGTGTATGTGTAACCAGACGTTGCCAAATCGGCATCTGTGACCCCGAATGACATCGTTTGGCTAGTAACACCCGTGATATTGGCAACTGAAGACCCCGCCTTAACTGGTGAATTCTGTTGGACACGAATGTAAGCTGATTGGGCATCGGCTGTATAATACACACGGAAAGTTTGTGCTGAAGAATCAGCTGATGCCGAACCATTTTCCGTGTTGTCATATAAGCTGTTGGCCTTCAAAGCTGCTGTCAATGTTGCATACGAATCGCCCTTTGGACCGTATACAACATACGTGTAACCAGTCTTTGCAAGTTGTGAATCCGCCGTGCTAAATGCCAATGATCCACTCGTCACACCCGAAGCAGATTCAACTGCTGAGTTGGCTGAAATTGGTGATGCACTGTCGACCACCAAATTAGCTGCTTGATACTGTGGCTTATAAACGTATGTGATAACTGAATCCAAATCCGCATCGAACAAACCATCAGCATCCGAATTTGCGTCCGGTCCTACCAACGTGTAACCCGCAATTGTCATTGCCCCATCTGGAATCTTTGAGCCGACATAACCATTGGTTGATCGAGCCGTGCTAATCACCTTACCGGATTGATCAACGTAGTTATACGTGACCTTCGCCGTCATCGGTGCATAGACAACCTTGAAACGTTGCACTTGCGCGTCAGTCGTTGCATTGGCTGCATTTGACGTGTTGTCATACTTGTTAGCCGCCACGGCTGATGTCAAAGTCGTATATGAATTAATGACACTACCGGCCGAATTCAATACATTAACGACATACGTGTAACCACTCTTGGCCAACTGTGAGTCGGTCGTCTTGAATGAGATAGCCGAGCTAGTTGGGCCATTAGTTGTTTCGTTAACACCGAATAGCTCAAAACTGAGTTGCCTGAATTGTCGGCTGAATCCGTAAACAATGAGGCGTATTGATTTGTCTTATACGTCACCACGAAGGCTTGTGATGATGTATCTGAACTACCTGAATTTGATGTACTGTCATAACGTGGGTGCGCTGCCACGGCTGATGACAACGTTGTGTACGCCGTTGAGTCTGGCGCATCCGTACCCGTGTACTTAACCGTGTACGTGTAGCCCGCCTTAACCAAACTTGTATCGTTGGTTGCGAAGCTAATCGTGCCACCAGTTGTGCCACTTGCTGACGTAAGTGTTGAACCGGCTGAAATCGGGCCATTTGGATCATACTTAACCGCTGCTGCTTGGTAAGCGCCGACATAACTAACCGTGAATACCTGGGCCGATGAATCAGTCGTTCCAGAGTTGTTTGTGGCGTCATAAATTGAATTTGCAGCCACGGCTGATGACAATGTTGCATACGTTGAGCCATTTGGTTCCTTCACCACGTATGAGAAACCAGCCGTCGTCAAATTAGCGTCGGTATATGGCAATGACAAAGTTGCGCTGGTTGCACCCAATGATGAAGCTAGGACCGAGCCAGCCTTCACTGGTGAATTTGAATCAACCACCAAGCTCGTTGTTTGCGTAGCTGGTGTGTAATTAACCACAAAGCTTTGGTATGACGTATCTGATGACGCCAATTGGGAACCGTTTGCGTCCCTGTTGTTTGTACTATCGAAAGAGTTCGCAGCGATTGCTGAATCCAACGTTGAATACGTCACGTTATCCGGTCCTGTTACGGTGTATGTGTAACCAGACTTAGGCAAGTTGCTGTCCTTAGTCGCAAAGTTAATCGCATTGCCCGTTCGACCTCCAGCCGCATCCTTATAAGTTGATGTACCAGCTACATAAGAACCGTTGGCATATGAGAAATTTTGTGTGTACAAGTATGCGCCTTGGTAATCGGGCATGTACTTAACCGGCCACGTTTGTGGTGTCGCGTCTGACTGCACACCAGCACTATTTGATGTACTATCCCAAACGTTAGTTCCCGCCGCATAAGCAGATGACATCGTTGAATAGTTGCTACCATTTGGATCAGTAACGTAGTGGCTGTACCCTGAACGAATCAATGAGTCATCCACAATACTTTGCGCAACCGACGCACTGCCTCCCAATGGATTATCTTGATCGACACTCCAGTATGATGTGATGACACTTGAATCACTCCACAAAGCTGGCGTATCTGTTTGAATGATTGACTCTTGGCGAGGCAATGCATTGTACTTAATTGTAATAACGTTACCCGTTGACGATTGTGACACCTTCACACTATTCGTTGCTGAAGCTACCTTATAACCACGAATCGTTGGTGCCCCGAATGTATAATCAGCCGTACTTGCATCGGATGAAAGGCCAGTAATACCAACGACTTCACCAACGGCCGTAACGAAGGACGTTGACGGCTTGATTGTATTACCGTTTGCATCAACATACTTAACCGTCGTTGTACCCGTAGATAGCACACCACTAACGCTATCGAACGAAGCATACTGATAGTTTTTGTTTTGTCCGTTGATGGCATTCAAACCAACTGTCAACGCCGTGCCCGGTGCTAGTGTCACTTTCGCAGCAGCCGTATCTACTGTCCAACTTGCTGACTCACTATTGCGGGTCGATGTTGTCTTCATTGTCGCTTTAATTGATGGCCCACCATTTGGTCCACCGGTCGGGTTCCAAGTCAGCTCGTAGTAAATCGTACTATTCCAGTTCGACAAGTTATAGCCATCTGTATAGGTTGCAGAGTTGCTAACCCCACTGATTTTACCCTGCGTGGCCATTAACGTACCCGAACTATTAGTTGTTCGTAACGCACCAAACGGACCTTCAGCAGGGTCATTTTTATCCGAATTCTTGTGGAAATCAATACCCAACGCGTAGGCATTCTTCATGCCTTCGATACCAAGTCCTCCACCACCTTTAGCTGTAAAGTCATATGACGAGGCAATCTTATTCGGGTCAGTTGGCGTCAACACCAATCCAGTCCAGTCGGAATAATTACGTGTCAACCAGGTATCCGCATCTCGAACATTAGGGTGGAGATATCCCTTAACCGTAAACGGCTGCGTTGCATCAAATTGACGCGTCAAATATGCGTATCCAGCAGTACTAGCGCCATTGGCAACCAATTTTGTGTAATAGGCCCCAGCCGGGTCTTTATAAAGCGTACTTCCGTATGCACGGTCGGCGCTCCAAGTCGATCCATTGTAAGTTCCAAGACCGGTAACATCACTGTAGTTCCAAGCATTAGATCCATTCCAATTGACGCTACGACTCACCCCTGCTTGGGTGTCCGCATCAGTTACTTGATCAATTGTTAATGGTGAATTAATCGTTGCAGCAGATGCCGCTTCATCCGAAACATCCCTGGCCAAACGCGCTATTTGTGGCGCTGAGGAAACCACCCCCACTGAAAGGGCAGTCAGTCCTGCAGCCACCCAGAACTTACCGCTTTTATACATCTTCTTTCTTGTTTTTGTTTCACCCATAGTAAATACCCATTTAACTTTCCTAAAGTGAGTGATTGTTACAAATTTGTGACAATCTACATTTATAGTGCAAGTTTAACAAGTTAATTACGCTTTTGCTGGGTTAACGATTTGAACAAATTTTCACTAAATAGTTTCTTAAAAACCTGTTATATAAACATTGTTAGCGCTTTCTTATTTTTAGAAAGGGTTTGGTTCCCTTTTGTATATTTATGATATAGAAAACTATTGAGGCACAAAAAAAGAGACCTCTCTCACTAAATGAGTGCAGGTCTCCTTCTGTTTAAGCGGACCACCACGTACCGCTTAAACTCCTTCACCGTATCATGTTAACAGGCACCACCCCGTTAACAATCCCCATACATCGAGGTGTCCAAGCCTCGATGCGTTTTCCTCCGATCACATGTGGGTCCTTCACCTCCCACACGCGACCATTACCGGACAGCAGGGCATCGCACCCTCCGTAAACGGCAGTCCTAGGACATCACTCCTCGACTAACTGCATCCCCGGCAACATTTCAATTATAGCATATCGCGACCGACTACTTCCGTCTTAACGGAGGTAGAAAATCGTGTCAGCACTCAAGCCAGTCTTAGCCATCACTTCAGGCAAAAGTGGCGCCTTAATTTCAGTATCAGCCACAATTTCAGGTAATTGTTCAGCTGTTAAACCAGTCACGGCCAGTGCTTGCACATCCCATGTCTTGTGGGCGACATTGTAGTAGCCAGTACGGGCTGCCAACGCTTCGTCAACAATGTTCAAACCGAACAAACGGTATGTCACATATTCAAGCACGCCCATGAAGTGCGCTGCGTTGGTGTAAGCTTCAGGACGCTCATTCTTCATCCATAGCGTCAACACAAGCGGTTCCGTCGCCGTCATTGGCAAGCCAGTCTTACGTTGCAATTGACCACCGATACCGTTAATCATCAAGGCATCAACGTACTTCGCTGCGCGATTATCACCACCTGAGACAACGTCAGTAAGCGGCGTAAAGTTTTCGTCTAGTGCAAACCAGCCATTTGCAATGCCCGTCGCAAATCGGACTTCAACAATTTCGTCGTACTCACCTGGCAAATCTGCACGCATTGACGCTAATGCATCAACCAACGTGTTCACAATGTTATCAGGTGTCACTGGATCAGTTGGAAATGCCATCCCCTCGTAAGGGAAATGCATGACCTTTTGATTTTTATTTTCATCGATCAACGTTGCCACAACATCAATTGCAGCCATATCAATCGTTACTGTATATTTCATTGGCCTACATCCTCTAAAAGTTAATACCCAAAATTATACACTAAAACAAAAGCACCCGACAGTTTCCTGTCGGGTGCGCTCTCACAATCTCATCTCATGTAGCACAAGATGACAACACTCAAGAATCTCACAACTTAAGCATTGGAACCACGCATATAGTCATTAAAAATGGCTATTAGTTCCTGCCATGGGTCCTCCCCGGTGGCAGACGCAGCGCCAAAGGTCGATAGGGCGACCAACAGCGGCGATTAAACTTGTGGTTTTTATTTTTTATATTTTGTGGGTCTCACAAAGTAATTAAGCGGGGAAAGCCGTTTTATTACTTAGCAGCGTCCATTGCGTGTCCACCGAAGCCGTTACGCAAAGCTGAAACAACCTTACCAGTAAACGTGTCTTCTTGTAGTGAACGGTAACGCATCATCAATGACAATGCGATAACTGGTGCTGGAACTTCCAAGTCCAATGACTCTTCGATCGTCCACTTACCTTCACCAGATGAGTGCATACGACCTGAGATAGCTGACAACTTAGGGTCCTTAGCAAATTGCTCTTCGGCCAATTCCATCAACCATGAACGAACAACTGAACCGTGGTTCCACAACTTAGCAACGGCTTCGTAGTCGTAGTCGAATTGTGAAGCTTCCAAAACTTCGAAACCTTCGGCGATGGCTTGCATCATACCGTATTCGATTCCGTTGTGGACCATCTTCAAGTAGTGACCTGATCCCAAACGACCAGTGTATAGGTAACCGTCTTCCAAGGCGATTGACTTGAACAAAGGCTCCAAAACCTTCCATGCTTCAGCGTCGTCTCCACCGATCATGAAGTTTCCACCGTTACGTGCACCTGACATACCGCCTGAAGTACCAGCATCGAAGAACTTGATACCAGCAGCAGTCGTGCGCTTGTTTTGCTCCAAGTTATCCTTGTAGTTTGAGTTACCACCGTCGATGATGATGTCGCCTTCGTCCAACTTCTCGATCAAAGTATCGATAGTTGAGTTCGTAGGAACACCGGCTGGAACCATGACCCAAACAACCTTTGGTGATGGCAATTGTGCCAACATGTCATCCATATCAGTAGCTGGTGATACCAAATCTGAGTATGCGTCAGCTTCCTTAACAAAGTCTGCGTTCAAGTCAAAAGCAACAACTTCGTGACCGTTATCTGCAGCATTCTTTACCAAGTTCAAGCCCATCTTACCAAGGCCGATCATAGCGAACTTCATTTGAGTTACCTCTTTTTTTCTTGTGCTTTTTTTCTACATGATTATTATAATGCAAAAGTTTTTCACTTTGCAACCCTTTTGTTGTAAAATGTTTTCATATCCAAAATACGGTACAATAGAAAATAGACAGAACGTTGTTATGTCAACGTTTCCCGATTCTAAAAATAAAAGGAGTTTGACATGGCACAATCAGGTTTTGCGCGCATTCGTTCAATGCGTGATCAATTATCTGGATCAGATGAAAAAATCGCTGGCTTTATCCTAGCCAACCCAGAAGAAATTCGTTCATTAACAATCCAAGGGCTCGCTAATGCGGTCGGACTTTCAACCGCAACGATTTCCCGTTTTGTTAAGCGCGTCGGCTTCGGTTCATTCCGTGAGTTTTCACTCAGCTTAGCCGTTGCCACGCAATCAGACGACACATTCTTTGGTGAAATCGACGAAGAAGACGATACGACTGAAATTGTTCAAAAGGTGTTCAGTGGTGCAACCAACGCATTGGAAGGTACCTTATCAATGATTAACAGCGATGACTGGGCAACGGCTACGAAGTGGTTGGTTGAAGCTCGTCGCGTTGGCCTATTTGGTATTGGTGGTTCATCAATCGTCGCCTTGAATGGTTACCACAAGTTGTTGCGTACACCTTTGGATGTCGAACAACACCCTGACTACGATGTACAACTGATGCAAGCTGTTCGCATGCGTGCTACTGACGTCGCCATCGTGGTATCACACTCAGGTCGTAACCACGACACGCTAACAATCGCACGTCAACTCAAGAACAACGGCGTTAAGATTATTGCCATTACTGCTTATCAGCAATCTGAATTAGCAAAGACAGCTGATTTAGTTTTGGCCAGTGCTGCTGAAGAAGTTAACATTCGAAGCGAATCAATGTCATCATTGATTGCTCAAATCACGATTATGGATAGCTTGTTCACTCTTGTCGGGGTGCAACTTGGTGATAAAACCCAACAAGTGGTTGATCATATCCGTACCGCCATTGAAGGTACGCGTGAATAGTAAAAATCGTCCAGCGCGCATGCGTTGGACGATTTTTTTAGTGTAATTGTTCAATTGTTAATGTCTGTAAGTCGGTCAACCAAGTCTTAGTTGCCTCATCGACATCATCAGGCATAATAAATGGCGTCGTTGAATATACCGTTCCAACATTAGACCAATTAATGGCACCATCCTGCAAGAATGATTGCTTCGTGTCAGCAACCTGTTGTTCTGTCACAGCTGCCAAACGTTCTGGCATTGTGGCAAACATCATCAAAAACCAATTAATGGCCAGTTGCCGGGCAATCTTTTCAGGTACATCAGTCACATCATCAGTGACTATGATGCGCTCATTCAACGGCACAGCAGGAACTTCTTTGTTCAAGAACTTTTGTGTACGTGGCCATTCCGTTGCCAACAAGGCATAGAATTGCCAAGGTACCTGATTCGCAATTTGGCCAAGCGTCGTCACAAACAATTTGTCTATTGACCACGTTGTGCCAGTTGCATTATCAAGCAAGGTCATCAATACACGTTGCATCGTTTCCTTCATCAAAGGAGCCAAACGTGTATTTTGCGTTAGGTGATAACGAACAAGTAAAAACTCCCCCACCTTCTCAGGCGTGATTGCTTTTGCTTCTGTTGCCTTAGCTTGTTGCTTAAAATTCTTCAAACGCTTTGCTGAACTAACGCCTGCAAATTGTCCCTGCTTCACCATGTTTTTTTACCACAAATCTTCCGTATAGTTTTGGTCTGGTGCACCCATGATACGCTCACCACGTTGCAAAGCGTCGATACGAGCCATATCAGTCGTCGTCAATTGGAAGTCCAAAGCCAAGTTTTGAGCCATACGTGCTGGGTTTCCTGACTTAGGAATCACGGCAACGTTGTGTTGGATTTGCCAACGCAAAATAACTTGCGCGATGCTGACACCGTAACGCTCAGCAATGCCTGCCAAAACAGGATCTTGCAAAACAGCACCACGGCCAAGTGGGCTCCACGCTTGGTGCTGGATACCTAACTCTTCCAAGTAGCCGTGTAGGACATGTTGGTTAAAGTATGGGTGCGTTTCAATTTGGTCAACTGCCGGCATAACCGTTGCCTTCGTCAACAAACGATCCAAGTGGTGGGCTTCAAAGTTTGAAACACCAATAGCACGTACGTAGCCTTCCTTGTATAGGTGCTCAAGGGCACGCCATGTTTCAAAGAATGGATCAAACTTTGGCCAGTGTACCAAGTACAAGTCCAAGTGGTCCGTTTGCAAAGCAGCCGTCGTGTTCTTGAAGGCTTGCAACGTGTTCTCATAGCCTTGTTCCTTTTGAGCAACCTTGCTCGTCAAGAAATAGTCATCACGCTTCAAACCAGAACCTGCCAAAAAGTCCCCAAGTTCGTTTTGGTTGCCGTACATCGCTGCCGTATCAAACAAACGGTAACCAGCTTGCACGGCCGCATCCATCACTTCACCATATGATAATGCATCGTTAGCTGCATCCGTACCGAATCCAACCATTGGCATTTCAACGCCATTATTAAGTGTCACAAATTCCATTGTGTCGTCCCCAATTTCCATAAGAATGCTTACATTTTAGCACTCATTTATGACGTTTTTGCGAAACATCGCGACACCAGACAATTAATCTTAAAATTAAGCCACTCATTAGTCAATGAAAGAGGAAACGGGAGTCAGCAATTTGCCAACTCCCGTTCACCTTATTTCTTATTAGCTTTTACAAAAATCCATGACACCACTAACACAACGATAATCGCACCGATAATTGATGGTATCAATGCCATCCCTGCTAGTGATGGACCCCAGTCACCTAAAATCATTTGTCCTAGCCATGATCCAACTAGTCCAGCCACGATGTTGGCAATCCATCCCATTGATGCGCCACGACTTGTAATAGCTCCGGCAATTGCACCAATAATAGCTCCCACAATCAATGTCCAAATTAAATGCATAATTAAATCCCTCCTATGTCCTATAGCTTACTTTAACTCTATCAACAATAAATTACCCGTACAACGACTTGGCCGACAGTTCACGCTTTTGTGCAAAGACTTTTGTACGTTACCGTTCATCATGGTACTATGGGGGCAGGAGGTGGATACTATGTTTTTAACAATTTCAGATGCAGCAAAGGCTAAGCTTGCTGCTAAGCTAACACCAACAACCAAAATCGTCTTGGATTTTGATGACGGCGTTGGACCGTTTTCAGATGCCGGGATGTGTACACTAGACGTCGCTTTTAACGTGGTCTTGTGTGAGGCTAAGGATTTAACTAACGATTTTGACACGGTCATCGACAGCGACTTGGGGCCTGTTTACATTAAGGGGTATACGAAGGCACAAATGGACAGCGACATGCGTCTAGATGTTGATAAGTATCTTCGTTATAGCTTGTCAGGTCCATCAGGGACGCTTGATTCTAACGTCGGATTGCGTGACATTCAAATGGCATAGCAAAAATGGGTACCAGAAATATTCTGGTACCCATTTTTAACGTTCATTTAGTTGTGCTTGTAGTTGCTTAATCTTATTGATTAAGGCGTCTTGAATGATTGCTGCATTTTGATCAGCAACCATTGGCTGAGGTGTCATAACAACCGCTTCTGATGTTTGTTGCTTTAGTTGTTGGTTCTCAAGGGCTAGTCGATCAAGTTCCGCTGCCATTTCTTGCAAAGCACCTTGTAAGTCCCCGACTTGCGCTTCATAAATTTCAGCTCCAGTGCGCCACTTATCAACTTCAGCTTCAGAGGCCTTTAAGGCTGCTTCTAACTCAATAATTCGCTCTTCTTCGTTCATGACAACTCTCCTTTCGACTTCACGATTGTACAAAAAAACCATCCTCAAGCGAGGATGGTTTTAACTATGCCGACTGGGGGATTCGAACCCTCGACCTACG
>ULIY01017194.1_pt1 | contig 31681 bp, 42 predicted proteins | sample 1950511 | NCBI WGS metagenome assembly ULIY01 (sample SAMEA4835453, study PRJEB28245) | human gut metagenome | biome: gut microbiome; material: fecal sample | place: Denmark | collected 2008
TGTGTTATTAATATGTGTTCTTATCTTTGACCGTATGATCAATAGGGTATTGATTATTCTGTCATGGGGGTATTGACCATATGGTCAATAGGTAGCAGATTAATTAATCGACCTTCAACGACCTTACTTTGGGGCTTATATTGTAATTCGGTAGTAATATACCCAAGCGCTTCTAAATTACTGATGTGCCTAGATACCGTTTCTTTCCGAATGTTATATCGCAAAGCTAATTTCGCGTTGCTAATGAACACTTTGCCATAAACATTTGCCAGTGCCGCAATTTCGCCATATATCATCTTTGCATCTGACTTTAATCTGTCGTCATGAGCAATTTGCGCTGGTATGAACAAATAATAATTAACACCCTTAAATTCTTCAGACATAATTCACCTCCTAAAATGGAAGATCATCATCGTTCAACGGCGGTAAGTCGTTGCCGTACATATCATTAGGCGAGAAGCCCCCTTGTTGAGGTGCTTGCTGACCATTGAAGTTGTTTTGTGTTGGCGAACTATTGAACCCACCGTTGCTTTGTTGTGCTGATTGCCCCTTGCGTTGCTCTGTCTGCTCTTTTGTTTCAACTAAAGTAAAGTTACTTACTACTAGTTCAGAAACGTATACACGCTGTCCTTGTTGGTTCTCATAGCTTCGTGTTTGCCACGAACCTTCCAAGCCAATCTGTGACCCTTTAGCGGTCATATTGACAAAATTTTCGGCAGCCTTGCGCCAAATTACAAAGTTGATAAAGTCACTCTCGCGCTCCCCATTAGCGTTCGTAAAATCTCGGTTAACTGCGATTGTTCCTGATGCAACTGCTGCACCTGATGTAGTGTACTTAACATCTGGCTCCTTAGTGAGCCGTCCGATTAGCGAGACGTGATTCATTGTCTATTTCCTCCATACGCTTAAATGTCATGATTCCGAGACGTTGTAATGTTTCAGGATCTAACTTGATACCCTTAACGTGATATTTCTGTTTAAATGCTGGCCACCCAATGTTGTGTGCTTCATTGTGGTGAACTCGGCATAATGCAATTAGATGCTTTTGTCGGTGGTCTACCAGATTTCGGTCGTTACCCATTCCAACTGTGTCAATGTGGTGGACATCAGCAGGGCGTCCACACACCACACAGCTTCGGTGGCGCAACGATGAATACATATAGGCTTCTACATCGTCCATATACGCCAAACCGCTCTTAGACATCGGTATGTGGTTCTTAACTGCGTAATCAAGCAGGTATGAAATAAATTTCCGTGCTGTCGTCATATCTGTATCAGCAAACGAAAAATGTTGATCACCTGTTTCTGCTTCATAATAGAATTTCATCCACCACTTAGTTTCTTCTGGTGTATATCCTGACCACTTCGCTATCTCACCGATAATTGCATATGCTTTTTTTCGTTGTACACGACTAATACTGCGTTCATCAGCAATGCTAATAACTGCCTGTGGTCGTTCTTCTGAGGTGTAGAGTGACAACATAGCCAGCTCTTGCGCATCTTCCACCGACATTGTTACTTTATTGCCGCTGATGTTAGTGATACGCCCCCAAATATCCATTACTCGATACCAGCGTCGTTCTTAGCGAATATGGCAGCACCTGCTAACAATGAAGCTTTGTCGGCTGACAACTTGTTAAGTTGCGTATCGTTATTGTCTTTAGAAGTCATACCTCCAGTAGCGAACACTTGCTCCAGCTTCTCTTTTGGTACTGATTTCAAGACTTCCTTCAACTTAGCAATGATCGCCTTGCGAACATTATCGTGTTTAATTTGCTCTTGCTTTAATGCCGTGATGTTCTCACCGTCGTCGTCATCATCAGCGACAATTCCGAATGCAGCCGCCAGACTTCCACGTCGTGCATATGTTGTATTGGCCAACATCTGTTGTGGCGTTGTACCAAACTCAACAGGCAAGCCTTCCACATCGATATACTCACCAGATGAGTGGGTAATCGTTGTAACTATTTGCGCCATACGCTTACCATTTGAATCAATGTCGGTATTGATTGATTGCGTGTAAGCTAGCGGCTCACTAGATGACTTAATCGCTAGTCGTACTGCGCTATCAATATCAGCCAAGTCAGCATACTTACCAAAGTGACCTGACTTAGTCTTGGTTGGTTGCACCATATTCAATTGCACTTTCGCCAATGATTCCATCAGTTCAGGTGCTGGGTTATATTCATTTCGTCGCAACATTTTAATCCTCCGCTATTGCCCGATGCCCAACTAATTCCATATAGGACTTGAGCTTTTCTTTTTCATCTGGAACAAATCCTTCATCTGTGTCCCAACCTTCTGTACCTTGGGCTACCTCTTCGCCTTCAAAATCTTCTCCCCAAGGTATTTCATCATCATGTGGATCAAGTAGTTCATCAAACATGGTCAGCCACCCAATTCAAAACATCGGCAACGCCCGTTTCAAACTCCGAAACAGTACCGTCATTGTTACACCGCTGTTCTGCCTTGAAGGCTCGATTCATACGTTTTTGAGCTTCTAATCGCAATTCGTGTTTCATTTCATACCTCCTTGTGGTACTCTGGAGGAGTAAATCGTCCTAAACAGATTTACCCCTTTTCGCGCTTAACGGTTGCAGCCGTTAGGCGTTTTCTTTTTGGTAACGTCCACGATAACGAAGCGATGACAGCGTCACCTTAGACACTCCAATAGCTGATGCAATTTCACTTGATGATTTACCTGCGTCTCGCATCTTCTTGAACACTTGGTACCGACTTTCGTACTCATCTCTCTTCACCTGATTTTCACCAGGCGCTACCCAAGTAGTACGGTGTTCCAAACGACCGTTATGTTGCAGAATGCGCTTACGCTCTGCTTCGATGTCAAACTCCTTAGCTGGTGCAAAGCTGTGATGCAAATCCGCAACACCTGTTGATCCAATATCATAATCCGCCATGATCGTCCTCCAATACGTGTTTTGTGAATTCAATAAGATGGTGCTTTTCTGACAAAAGACGATGTACATTCAACGCCAACCAAGGTGGCACTGAGATGCCAACAAACTTTGCTTCACGCATCATGTTCAACGAAGCCACGCTAGTTCCTAATTGGTCAGCCAACTCTTCGTCGTACAAGTTTTCGACACCTTGAATGATGAAGATTGAAAACAGTTGTTTCGGTGAAATCATCACCGGAGTAAACTCATCCATTTCCATTCCTTTCTGGGTCGCACACCCCAAGACACACACCAACATGTTGTTAGGAGACAAACAGTAAGAGAAAAAATATTACATGTAAGTGGTTGATGTGCATCTGGCGATGCGCGACCCATATTCAATTGTTATTGATGTGAGTTGTTGTACTCAACAAAGCCATTCCAATATTCATCTGGATCCCAGCCAACATCGGCGGCTGCCTTTTTGGAACGCTTCTCAAATTGACTATCAAGTCCAATGAGTGCAATCGCATCGAATGCGTTAGCCAATGCCTTAACAATCGTCTTGATCATCAGTTGCCTCCTTTATCTTCTTCTCCCAATGTGGTCGCAAGTGGAATCCATGTGCATCTAGGAAATCAAAGAACCACGCTATGAACACCACGCTGCCAACAACAATTGCGATTGCATACCCTACCGATTGCATCTCATCACCACCAATCATTCAATTCTTTAAAGCGTTCGACATCGTGACGTAAATATGTTGGTCGAATCGCATTAGGTGTCTTGTTTGGCACGTTTTGCATGAACTTCTTAGTGAAACGCAGATTGTTCTTGAACCAATTCACCGAGTGACCAAACAGTTCAGCAACATCCTTTTGACCAAGTACGTCTTTTTGAACTTCATTCGTCATGTTTATCTCCTTGTTCTTGATTGTCCCAATCAATCTTCTTTAATTCGTTCAAATCTAAATCTAACGCAATGGCCACTTTAACCATCGCTGGTAAAGTTAACCTATTTCGTTTTCCGTTCGATACGTCATATAACGCTGCGATAGATACACCCGTTACATTTGCTAACCAATAACGGGTCTTATTGCCCTTTAAACTCAGGCCATCATTGATTAATTCTGCTAGTGACATATTGCTAACTCTCCGCTTTACGGCTACAGTCAAATTTTTATTAGCCATTCCTACACCTCCAATAAAGCCTTAGTTTCGCCAAGAAACTTGTTAATGAAATATTGTTGTCCCTTGCCGGTCACCTTTGGCGTCTTAGTAGTCACGTTCACACCATTAGAGTTGATATGGTTGTGTTCCTTAATCTCAAACAAGCCAAGCTCCATGCTCTTCTGTGTTGGCATGTTCCGGTCTGAACCTTGTCGCTTAACCAGATAACCGTTTTCACGGAGATAACCGAACAAACGGTTCTGTCCCATATCTACGCCGTTTTGCTTAAGCAACTTTGCCAACTCACCAATCAGAATTGATGACTGACTAGCTGATACCGCGTCAGCAAACAAAGCCTTGGGCGTCATCTCTGCGATGATCTGGTCCTTGTGGTCTAACATCAGTTGAGCTGACTTCAAGCCCATTGCCATTTGAATACGTGGGTCTGACATCAACGCCTTGTGTTCTTTTTCAACTGCAATGAAGTAGTCTCGAATTTCCTGACTCTTAGTTGTCTTAGACATCATCGCTACATTCTTAGCCATGTCTGTTGTTAAGGAATAATCTTGTAAGGTTTGCACCTTGTCAGAACCTTCTCGGTAGGGTGTAGTTACAACTACACCCTCAAAATCTGTTCCTTCAACAAACATCTTGAAGTTTTGATCCACCCAAAGACTGAAACGAGTTTTAACCCCTAACTCCTTATACAATTCACGAGCGCTAACCCGTTGCTCACCTTCTTGATTCGTTTGAACCTTAATCAGTTCGTTTGTCATGTTTATTTCTCCTTTAGTTAATTTGCTTTCGGCGTTCACTCAAGACACCGGCTACATACGTCTCCGCACCATTTAAAACTCGGTCGATAGTGTTTTGCCCGGCCAAACCAGACTTAACATTCATCCACGTTGTTTTAGAAACACCCATATACTCATAGACTTCTTTTTCCTTCATTTGAGCCGCATAGATGTCGCCAATCAATCGTCCAACCCTGTCTAAATATGATTGGTTAATCGTAATTGCTACCATTTCGCAACCTCCTTTTATTGTTTTGATGTACTTTTGTTCTTTTCTTTTGTTTACATGCACTCCGCGGAGTGCTATGATATACATATAAATAAACGCACAAAAAACACTGTTGTAACGTCGTTTCATGCCAGATACCATCGTTATCAACGCTTGCTTTTGTGCACCACTTTTTTAAAGAACTTTGGTACATGAATAAATATAGCACACAGAAAAGTGCAAGTAAACACTTTTGTTACTTTCAGAGTGCAAAATATTCCCCTGTGCCCTTTGAGGTATTGATATGACGCTGTTTGAACGAGTAAAAGAAATTTCAAAAAAACATGGATTTAGTAGCCTACGCGTTCTATCTGAACAAGCTGGCCTTTCTCCAAATGTTATTTACGGATGGAAAACAAAGGAACCTTCGGCAAAGACACTGCATGCCGTGGCAGACGTGCTCGGTGTATCAGTAGACTACCTATTAGGTAACACTGATGAGATGCACCCTACCAGCACAGAACCAGAACTACCCAATGATTTAGAGGAAGTTTTGAAGCAGGTTAACCCTGTAATGTTTGGAGGTGCTGAACTAACAGACGACCAAAAGATGCTCCTATATAACATGGCTAAAGAGATGTCACGCAACAATCAACAAGGTGGTAAGTAGTTTGAATGACGAATTGAGAGAGTTGAGAAATCATCTGCTTACTATCGCTGAACGTCATGGCATTGAAGTTGAAGACATGCCTAACACACCCGGCACACACATGTACGTACGTGTTTTCAATAAAATATTTATGAATCCTAATGAAACAACGGTCACATATGAATTTGGTCTTGCTCACGAACTATCCCACGCACTCTATGGCGATCCAAACGGTGAACAGTATTATCCCTTTTCACTGCTGTTTAAAAACGCAGAAGAAACAGCAGCTAATAAAAATGCGGTTCGACTGATTTCTGATTTTGTTTACCGTGATACACCTATTGAATTTAGAAACTACGTTAACTTTATGGAATCCTTGGGACTGCCTTCTTACTTTGAAGATATGGCCCGCGAAGCGGTTATGCAAGCATGAAAGCGAGGCATTCGTTTGCTACGTACAATTTTAATCATTGTCAACACATTACTATTGCTAATCTCTATATCTCTATATGCTTACTTTAAGTTGAAAGAAGCTTATTTTAAATACGTAGCTGCTTCATTGATAGTTGGTTTCGCAATAGTTGATTTTATCTATCTTTACTTCTTTAAAAATTGGACGTAGTAACTACGTTATTTAGAAAGGAGTTATTAATATGAGATTGTGGCACGAATCTTTAATCCCAAAACTCCCTCGTCAGCAATTGCTGGGGCAACATAGAGAGTGTTGTGCACTTCGTGGCGGTGGTTGGGGCAAGAAGCATGCAACTGTGAATTACGTCTTTGACCACTCACCATACAAATTATTTCAATATCACCAATTAGTAATGAATGAGATGTTAAGTCGCGGGTATAAACCTAACGAATTATGGTTAGACCCCTTGTACCGTGGATCCAGGGAAGATTCTTATATTTCACTACCAAGTGAAGTTCTGACTTCGCCGATTTACCCCGAGCATGACAACGCCTATTTAAAAGAGTGTATTGAAAACTTAAAAGAAAAAGGCATTGAGATAGATTAAAAAAGCCACCCTTAAGGTGGCATACATACGTGCAGATAGTATTCACGTTAAAAGCTAAGGAGTATGTTTGTTTATGGACTCAAAAAAGTTGAAAAATTTAGCTAAAGTAAACGGGATTGTCGGTTTAGGCGGTGGAATTTTTCTATTGTTCGCTACGCCCATCACTGTATCAGCTACTTTGAACCAAAGTATGATGGCAGCAAATCTAGCTGTCTCAGCATTTTTCATGATTAAAGTAGCTGTTTTTGTTCTTGGAATTGTGGGAGTAGTACAGTTTAAAAAATCTCCAGTAGTTTCCAATTCACCTAGCGTTTTAATGATGGTTGGTGGATCAATTGCTATTATTCCCTTGTTGGAGTGGATTGGCGGAATTTTTGCCATCATCGGTGGTTCTTTATTTCTATCATCTATTAAAAAATTTGATAGCGTTGAATCAGAAGACTAAAAAGGAACTATCTTCCTAAACAGGAAGTTCTTTTTTAACAGTCGATTGTGATTGATCAACACACGTGCAGATAGGATTCACGTTAAAAGCTCAGGAGAAGTACAAACATGGAAGATAAAAAATCACTACTTCTTATTGCTCGCATCGCTAGTGTGATGTCTGTACTGATGTACGTTTCATATATCCCACAAATCGTGGATAATCTATCTGGTCACGCAGGTGATCCAATACAGCCCTTTGTAGCTATGTTAAATTGTATCTTGTGGACTATTCACGGATTGTTTGGGATGGACGGTCATACCCGTGACATGCCAATCGTAATTGCAAATGTGCCCGGTATTTTATTTGGATTCGCAGCTTTTATCACTGCGATTATCTAATTGTGAATATGCGTACCTACCCGCCAAGCGGGATACATAAAAAGCCACCCGTTATGGTGGCGTACATACGTGCAGATAGGAATCACGTTAAAAGCTAATCTAAGGAATTAAGGTAATGGTAATTTGGGGTTTGGTAACTCTTATTTTGGGCGCATGGATATTTTACAGGAGTATTTCTGAACGTAAAACTAGATCCAAGTTGAAAACAATCGGAATCGCGTTTTCTAGTTTGTTAATATTATTCATGGGTTTGGGTATGACCATACCCAAATCTCCCGACAATACAACCACAAGGGCTGTTGAGACGACAAAATCACAATCAGCTAAAAAAGATAAAGCTAAGACTTCTAAATTAGCAGCTTCAAAGGCTGAGTCCGAGCGTATAGCTTATTCTAAGGAAAAGGCTGAGGAAGATTCTAAAGCTGTCTCAGAAAGCATTGCTTCCTCTAAGTCAACAGCGGAAAGTATCGCTGCAGCTTCCGTGTCAGAATCAGAAAATATTGCTAGATCGGAATCTGTGGCTTCTGAACAATACGCCGCCTCACTGTCTGCTAGTATTGAGCAGAGCCAGCAACAATCGTCAGTAGCGACTGTTGCAGATTCTCAAACGCCTATTTCAACTTCTGGATATACGAAGGATGCTCGAGGCAGATGGCATCGTCCGAACGGGCAATTCGCCTCTAAAGCAGAAATTGCTCAAGCCGGGCTTGCTTGGTAAAGATAATTAAAAAGGAAGATATTATGGTATTTAGGTATAGAAAAAGCAAAAATTTTGGACCATTTCGTATCAATTTAAGCAAATCTGGTGTTGGTTGGAGCGTGGGTGGCAAGGGATTCCGCTATACAAAAAAAGCAAACGGTGGTAGTAGAACTACTACTTCTATTCCTGGTTCGGGAATTTCATGGGTAAAAGATTCTTCACGTAATAATACAATCAATAACACTTCAAAAAACATTGTAGACAAGTCTAAGCATCCCAACGATATATACTCCCATACTCAGAACTCAGACGGGAAATTTATTTCAACAAAGGCACTGATAATTTTAGCTTTTGTAATTATTATTATTTCAATGTTTTTTTACTAAAATCACCCCACCCTGTGGTGGGATACATAAAAAAGCCACCCGTTAAGGTGGCATACATACGTGCAGGAAGGAATTTATTATGAATCCAGATGATATTGGTAAAACCGCTGATGCTGTCAAAGCAGTGGCAGACGCTTTTTCTATACCGGAAGAGGTAAAAGCCGAAATGTTAACACCCCCAGCAACTTCACTTGGACAGGCCTTCGGAGCTATTATTGATCTCACGTTAGGTGATTTTATCTCAAAAGGAATCATTAAACGTGCAAAGATAAATGAACTGAACCGCCAAGCTGTATCATTTTTTAATGATCACCCCAATGCCACATATGACGAAGCAAAAACAATGCTACTTGCTAAAGAAATAGATGACAGTAAGTTTTCTATCGATGACGAATATATGCGAACTAGATTTGCTAAACTTATCGCGAATACGGCAGATAGTAACACTAATAGTCTTATCACACCATACTATTCAAACGTTTTGGCCAATCTTTCTTCCGATGCTGCAAAACTTTTTGAAGATATGTCCACCCGTGTATATACAATTATTAGTATTTATTCTCTTAAAAGCAGTTCTGGTGGTGATTCTATTATCAATAACACCGTAGTTGAGACATCATACGAAGTTATGATACACACTGATCTCTTAAACCAGCTTCAAGCACTTGGCTTGATTGAAATAGATAGAAATTGGCATCTAAAAGACACTGCTGACGAGTCTAATAACCTGTACGGACACATACAATCATCAATGAAGTACTATGGTATAGATCCCGATAGTCCGAACGTTGATGCAGATTTTGGATCCGCTTGGTTAACTGACTTTGGAAAATCCTTTTACAATGCAACTCATAATTAGTATGGTTTATTTATGCTGGCAAAAATTCGTTTTGAAACATGAACAAGCAATGGATTATTTGATGAATTGAGAGCATTGATAATTTCCAGCTTTGTTTCGGTTTCGCTGAGAGTTAAACTTTTAGATACTTGCAGCGCAAATTTTCTTATAATCAAACTGGTTATTACCGTATTTATCAAAACAACGCTGATCCCTAAAATAATTAATTTCATCATAAAAATTCTCCTGTTATAATAAAGTCATCGAGTGCTATGCGCACACCTAATCACAGGGCAACGGCTTTCAGGAGTTGTTGCCTTTTATTTTACTCTAAAAACAAAACACGCACACCCCCGCCGGCAAGCAAGAAGTGTGCGTATCGAACAAAACAGAACATCACTGCCCTATTTACGTATTCAATTGTACCAGACCCGGGCATGTCTTTAAACTGTCTAAATTTTTTATGTAAAGGTTAGGTTTAAACTAATGTCAGTATACAAAACCGATACCGGTTGGCGTGTTGAAATATCATTTAAAGACACGACCGGAAAATATCGCAAAAAATGTAAGCGTGGTTTCAAGACCAAAAAGGAAGCTGAAGCTTGGGCGGCTGAATACTCAGTTGCTAATAGCAAGCCAACACTTCAAAAAGGCACCCTTACCCTTTTCAGCGATTATTTCGACGAGTATCAACAATTACGGTTCGATGCTGGGCTCAAGGAAACAACAAAAGAATCATGGCATGCAGTTCGCAAATACGTTGTTGATGTGTATTTTAAGAATGTAACACTAGATCAGATTACTCGCCAAATGTATCAAGCATTCTTAAACGATTATTCAAGCGACAAGAAACGTAAATCTGTACTTAAGCGTCACCAGATTATGAAACAAGTAATCGAACAAGCATTTCACGATGGTTTAATAACAGCTGACCCCACCTATGGCGTTATTATACCAGGCGCTGATTCTAAGTCTGCGGATGAAAAATTCCTTCAAGTTGATGAGTTTAACCAGCTACTTAAATACATCGAAACTAACGACAAGCTAATTAAGTGGAACACGTCATTCATGATTTATTTGATTGCATTGTCAGGTCTGCGTGCGGGTGAAGCATTAGCACTTACTCGTGATGATGTTGATATTGATGCGCACAATATCAGCGTAACAAAGACCAAGCAACGTTCTGGCGAATCAACCACGCCGAAAACAAAATCATCTATTCGCACTATTGCTATGCCAGATCGTTTCTTTGATAACTACGAAACGTTTATTAGTGCAAAGTCTGAATGGAACGATGCCAATGAATTATTCGATGGCCGCCGTTGGGCTACTATCAATAACCACTGGCTTGAACGAATTGAACGTGAACTCGGTTTTGAAAATATAGTTTCCGTTCATGGCTTGCGTCACTCACACGTTTCTTACTTACTGTCGAAAGGCATCGACATTAATTATGCATCTAAGCGTTTAGGCCATTCAAACGTTACAATTACGCAACAAGTATATGCCCACCTACTACGTGACAAGCAACAAAGCGAAGAAGCAAAGACGCTTAATATTCTTGATAAAATCGACTGATTTTTGGCGCAAATATGGCGCAAATTTTTTTAAAAACCCCCATTTTGGCGCAAATTGGCGCAAATTTTTTGATACTTTTGCACACTTTCAGACATTTAAAAATAGATGTGAAAAACCGCCAGAAACCAGTCATATCAACGGTTTCCAGCGGTATACCAACGTTTATATTTAGCTTATGGCCACAAACGGTTCATTGTACGTGGGAATGGGATTGCCTCACGGATGTGCTCCTCACCTGTAATCCAAGTAACGGCACGCTCCAACCCAAGACCAAATCCTGAGTGAGGTACTGAACCATACTTACGCAAGTCCAAGTACCATGAGTATTCCTTCAAATCCAAACCTTGTTCCTTGATACGTTGCTCAAGGTAATCGTAGTCTGTATCACGTTCTGAACCACCGATGATTTCACCGTATCCCTCGGGTGCCAACAAGTCAGCTGAGATAACGACATCATCGCGGTCTGGGTGGCGCTTCATGTAGAAGGCCTTGATTTCCTTAGGGAAGTTCGTGATGAAGACAGGCTTAGCAAAGTGGTTTGCCAAGAACGTCTCTTCAGGTGAACCGAAATCAGCACCCCATTCAACATCAAAGTCGTTTTCTTGCAACAACTTGATAGCATCATCGTATGAGAAACGTGGGTATGGCAATTGCGTGTATGACTTCAACAATTCCTTGTCACGTCCCAACAAGTCCAATTCGTACTCGTTACGATCCAAAACAGCTTGAATCAAGTAAGCGATGTAACGCTCTTGCACTTCAAGTGATTGTTCTTGGTGCATCCAAGCCATTTCTGGCTCAATCATCCAGAACTCAGTCAAGTGACGACGTGTCTTTGACTTTTCAGCACGGAAAGTTGGTCCGAACGTGAAGACACGTCCAAAGGCCATTGCCCCAGCTTCAGCATACAATTGTCCAGTTTGTGACATGTAGGCATCAGTATCGAAGTATTCCGTGTGGAACAATTCAGTCGTTCCTTCAGGAGCTGAACCCGTCAAAATTGGTGAATCAATCTTAACGAAGCCTTCCTTGTTAAAGAACTCGTACGTTGCAGCAATAATCGTATTACGAATACGCAAAACAGCGAATGGTTGGATGTGGCGCAAGTACAAGTGACGGTGATCCATCAAGAAATCCGTACCGTGCTCCTTTGGCGTAATTGGGTAACCTTCTGACTCCCCAACAACCGTCAAATCCTTAACTTGCATTTCGTATCCGAATGGTGAACGCTCGTCTTCACGAATCGTACCAATCAAGTACATGCTCGTTTCTTGCGTCAAAGCCTTGGCCTTGGCAAAGATTTCTTCACCAACGGCTTCCTTTGAAACAACCCCTTGGCAAAAGGCCGTACCGTCACGCAATTGCAAGAATTGCATCTTTCCTGAACCACGCTTGTTACGCAACCAAGCGCCCAATCGAACCTCTTGGCCGACGTAGTTCTTCGCGTCTTCAATGCGAATTGTATCCATCTTCTAAACTCCCTTAGATGTGTAATCTCTTATAAATGTTGGATGGTCCGAACTGCCTTACCATCCGCAAATTGATAGGTGATAAAGTTCAAATTGCCTTGTCGATCTATAAACGTGACTTCCCACACAGGAACTTGCTTATAGATTGCCAACCCGAGGCTTGTAATTCGCTTTGGGTTGTACTTTGACTTCACAAGTTGTCGCACCTCAGCAGCCGAAACACCATCAGCCATTTTAACGGTGACGAGTTTCTTTGACTTTCCTTTTACGATAACACCAATTTTTTGGTGCTTCTTGTTCTCACCAACCACACTGTAGTACGTGTCGTTACGAGAAACCGCGTAAAATTGGGTTGCTGAGGTGATCTTATTTCGCTTAACCGCCAATTCAGTCACTCGTTCACGCGCCGCAGTAACCGGGTGCATTGCAACCGACACAATCGTAGCACCACCAATTAGTAGTACTAACACAACGATTAAGCCAATTAGCCAGCGCCATCCGTGCCGGCGACGTCTTGAACGAGCGGTTGATCGCATTTCCATGTGTCGTGGCTCCTTCTGGTTAGTTCTGCGTGAACAGAACAAAATCAATTATTACTGTATCAAATTTTACAGCAATATTAAAGACCTTGCGTTAATGCGCATCAAAAAATCGCTTCACCTTTGGGACAACTTCATTGTCAGCCAACGTATATTGTGGCATTTCCTCCGGTAACATATTTCGCAACGTCTTTCCGTAAGACTTCGTCAAGATACGTGGGTCATAAATCACCACAGCACCAAAATCATCCGGCTTGCGAATCAAACGACCGACACCTTGGCGCAACCGTAGTACCGCCTTTGGCAACGTACTTTGATAGAACGGTTGCTTACCGTGTGCCATCAAAACCGCTTCTTCGGCGCGAGCTAGCACGCTATTTGGTTGGTCAAATGGTAGTCGCGCAATCACGACCATCCGGAGTTGATCACCAGGCAAGTCGACACCTTCCCAGAAACTATTGGCACCCAAAACAACCATATGTGATTCGTTTTGCAGGCGCTTCATAATTTTGCTTCGCGTCCCCGTCACACCTTGTGCCAACAACGTCATATTTCCTTGCTGCCAAGTTTGATTTGACTGTATGTGATTATAGACTTGCTGAATGGTGTCTAACGAATTAAACAGCACCAGCGTGTTTTCTTGAACCGTCGTCGTCAATTGCACCAATTGCTTGGCCAAATAGCTGACGTACCCTGAATCAGTTGGAGACGGCGCATTCTCAACCATTACGAATTCAGCTTGATTCTTGAAATCAAACACTTCAGGGTAACGACGAGCAAATACCGTATCACGATCAATATTCAAACGATCATATAGGTAACCCGACTTCGTTGATGTAAACAACGTTGCCCCGACAATGGTTGGTGGCATAAAGTGCGGATAAACCTTGTCTTTGAAGAAATCCAAGGTGTGTAACAACCCACCACTCAAACGCAAGTTGCTGCTGTCATGGTTTTGATTTTCCGTTAGCCAGAAGACACTCGCATCTGGGAAATCAACCAAATCTTGTTGGAACGTCGTCAAGCGTTGCTCATACTTCGCAATACTCTCTAGCAAACGACGGAAATCCGCCAAATGTTGACGCTCATTCAATGAAAATGCGTCCTTGGTATTACTGAATTGCTCCAACAAATAATCCATCGATTCGCCCAAATCACGGACTGCACGACGCATACTCGTTAGGTGGTGCCCTTGGTCAACCCAGAACTGCGCCAACTCAGAAATCGGTAGTTCCACTTCGTAGTGACCTTCCGTCGCTGGCGTATGCCCATTGAGCAAGAAACGACGATAGAACGCAACTTGTAACTTTGGCAACTCACTTGAGAGTACTTCCAACTGCTGCAAGAAACGAGACTTCAATTGTTGCCCACCGACTAAGCGGTTCAAAATCACCCCAATTGAGGGATCGTTATCACGCAAAATCAAATTTGTCGCGTTTTGAACACGCGTCAACCAAACTTGGAATGGCAATTGGTGACGGCTTTGTTCTAGAACAGCGTTTGGCAAGTTCTGGGCTTCGTCAATCACCAAGTATGGTGAATCTTCAGTCGTTCCCAGCTCTTGTGCATATTCAGCCAAGTACGCATGATTAACAACCAAGAATTGTGCATTCTCAGCCAAGACATGCTGACGTTCGCTAAATTCGTGTCCATAGTAAGGTGACCCAGCTGGATTATTGGCCGGCTGTGACAACTTAGCCATAAAGTCTGGCTGCGGATTAATCAAATTCAATTCGTCAAAGTCACCGCTCAAGGTTTCAGTTAACCAAACCAAGATTTGTGCCTTGATAAATTGCAATGACGTTGATCCTTCGTCGACGCGTAAAGCACGCTTGAAACTTTGCAAATTCAAGTAGTGCGTACGTCCCTTCAGGCTCGCCCCACGTACTTCAAATGGCAAAATGTCCTTCAACGTCGTATTAATCGTATCGGTCACTTGTTGTTGCAACGTAATTGTTGGCACAGCAACAACTACTTGCTTCTGTTGTTCATCCGCTAGATAAGCATATGGCAACAAGTAAGCCAACGTCTTTCCCATTCCTGTTGGTGCCTCAGCAACAAATGCCGTCTTACCAGGTTCATTTGATAACTCAGCTTCTGTGTAATGCGTGTAAATCGCATTCATCAACTTTGCTTGTTGCTCACGGTACGCCAGTTCTTTGCCATACAACTGTTCTTTTGCAGCTTTTTTAACTGGGAAAGCCGGTGCATGTCCTGTGACCAACGGTGCCGGATCAGAGAAGCGACGCAATGCTAATCCATCAATCACTTGCAAGTGCGCTGGTAATGGTTGTGGCTGGGCTTGATTCTTGGCCAAGGCCTTTTCAAATACCGTCTTCGTGTCACGTGGCAAAACCAGTGGCAAATCAGCCAACGTTTGTAGTGTCAACATTGGCAACCCTTCAGCCCGATTCAAAATCGCAATAAGCAAATCAGCTGTTGCCAACGCATCACTGTCCGCTTGGTGCGGGTGACTGTGTTCCAGCGCTAGGTAGTTGGTCATATCAACCAAACGATATCCTGGTGCAGTTGGCCACAAAATTTGACTTAGCGGCACCGTATCCAAAGCAGTACTCTTCAATCCCGTTAATCCCACACGCTCAAATTCAGCGTTCAAAAACGGCAAATCAAAGTTAACGTTGTGGGCCACAAAAATTGTGCCTTGTAGCATAGCATGTAGCGTCATGGCGACGTCCTCAAAAAAAGGCGCCCCCTTCACCATACTTTGTGTGATACCCGTTAATTGGGTAATGTTACGTGGAATTTGCTCGCCAGGGTTAACCAACGTTGAAAATTGGTTAATGACTTTTTTATTTTGTACGAATGCGACCGCAATCTGAATGATCCGGCCCGATTCGCTCGTTGTACGGGTTGTCTCTAGATCGACAACCGCATAGATGTCTCGATTTAGCATCAGAGCGTACCACGACCTTCTTTTAGTAGTACCCTAATTGTATCATGAATTTTCACATTTATTTCCCTAATATAATGGGTTTTGGTATGATAATAGCAGTTTGAAAAAACAATTAGAGAATGGATTGGTGATTTTACAGTGGAAAAGCTAGCAACTGGTACTAGCCACGCCAAGGTGATTTTACTTGGTGAACACGCGGTCGTTTACGGCCAACCTGCCATTGCCTTACCCCTACCGGATTTGGCCATGACAGCTACAATCGAGGCTCGTGAAGAAGGACAAATTGTAATCGCTCAAGGGTATCAAGGCCCTCTAGCGACCATGGCAGAAGTATATGAAGGCGTACGACAATTGATTGTCCGTTTGCTCCGTCACTTCAACGCTATCAAGACGCCTTTTACCTTGCGTATCCAGTCAAGCATTCCACAAGAACGTGGTATGGGGTCTTCTGCGGCCTCAGCGATCGCCATTGTGCGTGCTTTCTTTGCGTTCTTCGAGACAGAATTAAGCGATGCTGAACTACAACGCTGGGCCAACATTGAAGAAGCCATCACACACGGCTCACCATCTGGTATTGATGCTGCGACAACCGCACACGATGTACCGGTATGGTTTGTAAAGGGTGAAAAGCCTGAGCCAATGTCAATGGCGCTTCACGGGACATTAATCATTGCTGACACTGGCGTACATGGCCAAACTGGCCTTGCCGTCTCAGTTGTCCGTGAGCAACTTGATAATGAACCTGAAGCAACGCGTCCGCACATTGACGCACTAGGTCAAATCGCTCGTGAAACCCGCGAAGACCTAGCTAATGACGATATTCAATCATTGGGTCGTCACATGAACGACGCCCAATCTCACTTGTCAGCTTTAGGTGTTTCTCACCCAAAGCTTGATGAATTAATCAACGCTGCCAATCAAGCTGGTGCCCTTGGCGCTAAGTTAACTGGTGGTGGTGTTGGCGGTGCTATGCTCGCCCTTGCGCAAAGCGATGAAGATGTACAACGAATCATCCAAGCACTTGAAGCGGCTGGCGCACAAGAAGTTTGGGCTCAACGTTACCCACAAATGTAGGAGATAACTCATGATGCATGTAACTGCCCGCGCGCACACAAATATTGCGTTGCTAAAGTACTGGGGTAAGCAAAACGAAAAACTCATCATGCCAACTACGACCTCTGTGTCCCTCACGTTGGATGAATTTTATACTGATACAACAGTCTGGTTCGACGATACTTTGAGCGCTGATGAACTGACTTTGGATGGTGAACCATTGACTGGCAAAGGGGCAACGAAAGTTATCCGTTTCCTTGATATGGTCCGTGACTTAGCTGGCGAAACCCGTTTCGCCCACGTTCACTCAATCAACCACGTCCCTACTGCCGCCGGCCTGGCCTCTTCAGCTTCAGCATTTGCTGCGTTAGCTGGTGCTGCCAGTAAAGCTGCCGGTTTGACACTGTCAGATGCAGACTTGTCACGTCTTGCGCGACAGGGTTCCGGCTCAGCTTCACGTTCTATCTTTGGTGGTTTTGCCATCTGGGAACGTGGTACTGATAGCGAAACGTCAGTTGCCCACGCGTTCCAAGAAAACGTCGATTGGCCAATTCAGTTATTGACGGTTATCGTAAGTGATCAACCTAAGAAGGTCGACTCTCGTGGTGGCATGCAACACGCCCTCACGACATCACCGATGTATCAAACGTGGGTTGACTACACCAATAATCACGTTGACGATATGACAACTGCAATTGAGGCACATGACTTAACCGCAATTGGTGAACTTGCTGAAACAGATGCACTGATGATGCATGCAACCAACGCCACATCAGTCCCTCCTTTCAACTACTTAACGGATACGTCTTGGACAATCATCACTATCGCGCAGAAGTTACGTGAACAAGGTGTCCCTGTGTACGCAACCATGGATGCTGGTCCAAACGTTAAGTTGATTTCACAACCATCAGATACCGACACGATTCTTGCGGCACTTACAGCCGAGTTGCCAGGTGTGCAAATTAAGGTTGCAACACCTGGCCCTGGAATCAAAATCGTTGAAGGAGATGAAATTTAATGACAACTGCTAAAGCTCCTGGCAAGCTTTATCTTGCCGGTGAATACGCGGTCACGCTTAGTGGTCAACCTAGTGTTGTTATCGCAGTTGATCGATTTGTCACTGCTGATGTCACGCGTCGCACGGATGACCAATTTGTGGTTGCCAGCGATCAATTAGGCGAGCAAAATTGGCCAGTTAGCGAACTTCCAACTTTGCCCCTCACTGATGATTGGCGCCTTGTGATTCGCAGTTTGCAGGTATTAAATGATTATCTTCTTGACAACGGTCAACCTGTCACAGGGTTGACCGTTTCCATTAAGAGTCATTTAAATGCCGACAATGGTCAAAAACTTGGCCTTGGTTCATCAGCCGCCGTCGTAGTCGCGCTTATTAAAGCCGTCATTGACGACTACGAACTGCCAATGACCCCTGAACAACGCTTTAAGTTAGCTGCGTTAATTACGTTAACAACGCCAAACTTCAAAGCTGGTTCAATGGGCGACATCGCTGCTGCCAGTCTCGGTGGCGTGGTTTTGTACAGCAAATTTGATACTGAGGTTATAACTGAATGGATTGACAGTAATCGTTATTTCTCAGAAATCATCGCTCGCGACTGGCCGCTACTTCGTCTTGAACGACTTGGTTTTCCTGCCGATTGGCAACTGTTAGTTGGTTGGACAGGCGCACCAGCGGATACGCAACAACTGTTGGCACAAGGCGCCACAACAGCTGATAAGCAACATGCTAAACAATTATTGGCCCAAAACACGGCGCCACTTGTTAACATGTTAGTTGAGGGCCTGCGTCGGATGGATTACGATAAGGTCGCGACGGCGCTTCGTTTGAATCAAGAACAACTATTCACTTATACCAGCCAAGTTGGGTTGTCATACATGACACCTCAACTGTTAACACTCCTTTCAACTGCGAGTGAGCTGGGTGCAAGTGCTAAAATATCAGGTGCTGGTGGCGGTGATAACGGGATTGCCATTACGAACAATCCGTTGGTTGCTAAAACGCTCACGCAAGCCTGGCTTGCAGCTGGCATCCAACCGCTACCACTCTCAATTGCAACTTTATAGGAGAAAATGATTATGGAATCTGCCCACGCACACCGCAAAGATGAACACCTAGCTCTAGCGGAAGCCGAATTCCGTCGTAATGCCCCAACGTCATCATTGCACGACGTTCGAATTATTCACCAAGGGTTGCCAGAAACACGCGTCGCCGACGTTGATTTAAGTGTGATGGACCCTTACTTTAACTTTACAACTCCCTTCTACATCGAAGCGATGACTGGTGGTAGCCAAAAGACTGGTAAAGTGAACGCTCAACTGGCAACCGCAGCTAAGGAAACTGGTTTGGCCATGGCTGTTGGCTCACAAAGTGTCGCTTTGAAGGATCCTGAAGCAATCGCCACGTTTAAGTCAGTTCGTGAAATTAACCCCGATGGCTTCGTGATGGCCAACATCGGCGCTGGTCACACGGCTGAACACGCCCAACAAGTTGTTGATATGATTCAAGCCAACGCCCTTGAAGTTCACATCAACGTTGCACAAGAAGTGGTCATGCCTGAAGGTGATCGTGAATACATTTGGGCTGAAGAGCTACAGCGCATTATCGAAACCGTGTCTGTTCCTGTCATTATCAAGGAAGTCGGTTTCGGTATGTCACAAGAAACGATTGCGCAAATTCGTGACTTAGGTGCACAATACGTCAACTTAGGTGGTCGTTCAGGGACGAACTTCGCTGTGATTGAAGATCGCCGCAATCGTGAAATGACGGCTGCTCACGGCTACCTTTACGACTGGGGTCAAACCACTGCTGAAAGCTTGCTTGAGGCACAATTGGTCGAAAACGCGCCTGCTGTATTTGCTACTGGTGGTATTCAAGACCCATTGGATGTCATGAAGGCCCAAATCCTTGGTGCCAAAGCAGTTGGTGTTGCCGGTCACTTCTTGCACACTGTGCTAAATGAAGGCACTGATGGTTTGATTACTGAAATCACTCGTTGGCAAAACCACTTGGCAAAGCTTTACGCCATGGTTGGTGCGACGAACCAGGCTGACTTAGCGAAGGTTAAGACAGTTTTGTCACCTGAATTGAAAAACTATATTGATCAACGCCGTTAATGCGGCCAATTTGATTAACGAATCATTAAGACAAGGTTACGTTTGTAGCCTTGTTTTTTTAGTTTTCATGGCGTTTTCAAAGGATTAGTAAAGCGAGTAAAGGTCACCTTGCGATTGCCGGTTATCACTGACAGCTGGTCGTTTTACTCGGTATATTAGAAGCATGAAGAACATGTTAACGGAGAGTATTCGTCAGCAGACTGACGATCAAATTATTGATGCAACGCTGACTTTGTTGCAAAGCCAGTCCTATGACCAACTTGCGGTTACTGAAATTACCCGCATGGCAGGCGTGTCACGGATGGCTTTCTATCGCCATTTTGGTACAAAGGAAGCAGTCATCAAGACGATTGTAGAACAACTTACAGATGACTTTGCGAAGGAAGCCGCTGCCCTACCGTTGGAAAGCGAAATCATTGCACGCGAATTCTTTGGATTCGTGCAAGCTAATGGTATGGCAATTGCAGTTTTGCTAAATGCCGGCCTTCGCGAACAATTCTACCCACCTTTGCGTGATATCATGCACGGCTTGTACGCGGAATTGTTCCGTAGCCAAGCTAGTCACTCAATGTCAATTGACTATGTGTCTGACTTTACTGCTTCTGGTATGTTGGCTTTGGCCATCCGCTGGATTGCTACGGGGATGCACGAATCAGTTGATGAAATGGCCAAGATTGCCACTGAAATGACTGACGCACAACACGCGAACCTATAAAATAAAGGACTTGGTACTATACCAAGTCCTTTATTTTTTGTCTTTAGATTCCTGAAACACCGAAGTATAGACCGTCTGGATTCGCAAAGTTAAAGACCTTTTGGAGACCCATTTCGACTAATTCACCCTTTTCGACATTCAATTCCGTCATCTTGTTGTACAACGCTTCCACGTCGTCTGAGTGGAACATGATTGAAGGTACGTTATCAACGACTTCCGGTGAGTTCTCCTTGATGAACTCACGGTCAAAGATATTCAACGCGAATGCGCCGTCTTCTGAAGGTGCTACTTGCACCATCTCAGTCTCGCCCATATCTTGACGATCACGCTCAACAAACCCCAATGACACCCAAAAATCATCTTCACGGTTCACATCACTTACGTACAACATTACTTCAACGTCATTATTCATGTTCATTCTCACTTTCAGATTGTACGTTAATGTTAACATTTTGCACGGCAGTCACGCAATTTAGTAACGCTGCGATTCCTGAACACCTTGTTTAAATCCTGCAATAGTATCTTGCGTTGCTGAAACGATGTACGGTGTCGCAACTAGCAGTAGCCATACCATTAACAACCAAAACAACTTACGATTACGAAGCAGTTTGTTTACGTCTCGCCAAGGAATATTCATCATCAATGCCACAAACGCAACAAGTTGTGCAAACTCAAATAATCCTTGTGCCCAAACGTCTTGAAAAAGACTCGGCCACATACTAACTGATACAAAAGCAAGTATGCTAATGCCAATAATTGAAAAGACAACTTTTTCTGTCGGTGAAAGTTTGAATCCCTTATCCTTTTGATACTCCTCAATCAACCGATCATCCCCACGCACCAACTCATCCAGCGAAAGATTAAAAACATCCCCAATCATCAACACACTCTTGAAACTTGGCAGCGCTGTGTCATTTTCCCACTTTGAAATTGATTGCCGGGTTACTCCCAATTTGTCCGCTAACTCTTGTTGTGACATCCCATGTTGCTCACGATGCAGTTGAATATTTTCACCAATCTTCATTTCGTATCCTCCTCATTCCTACCCTTTAACTTTACAAGAATGCCGGTATATCGCCAAGCAACTGGCGGTTGCAATTGCAAAATATACGAAAATTGACAAATATCAAAATTATAAACACATGTCTTATCGCTAGTAGGCTTTACAAACTACTCACAACCAACTAGTATGTAAAACATAATAGTAAGTGGAGAAAACAGATGAACAATTCACAAATGCTAAAAGGAATTTTAAGCGGAGTTGTGCTACACGTCATCGCTGAAGGACCTATTTATGGTTATGAATTGGTAACACGGTTGCGAAAACTAGGCTTTACAGACATTACTGGTGGCACCGTCTACCCCATCGTACAAAAAATGGAAAAAGCTGGTCAACTTACGAGTAAACAGCTGCCATCACCAGATGGGCCGAATCGCAAATATCTTTTCGTTTCACCCGCTGGCGAAGCATTTTTGGCAGAATTTGATCAAGAGTGGACGGCCTTAACCAGCATCGTTAATAACATTATTAAGTAACCGTCATTACGACTACATCAGGGGGAATTCATTATGACAAAAGCAAACGATGCCTATATTGTAAAAATCAATCAATTGACTGATCAATTAACACCAGAAAACAAATCGTACTTGGAAAACTTGATTGTATACGTACGAGGGCGTACGCTTCTGAAAAATGAGGAACAAGTTAATGCCTCACTCTATGAAATTAGCGCTGATATTCTTGATGCACAACAAAACGGTGAATCTGCTGAAAACTTTTTTAGTCAAACACCTAAGGAAACTGGCGATGAGTTAATCAAAAATTTTGATGCCGCTTCACCATTATCCACAATCGGTTTGTTTCTGATGATTTTCGCGATTATTAATCTCTTTAGTCTACTCACCAATTTTCTACATCCTGTTCTCGAAATTAATCTTGTCCACGCTATTTTAAATGCTAGCGTGGGTAGTTTGCTGGTTATTTCCATTTTTAACCTGATCACAGCTAGTGTTTAAGCGAAAAAGTCCTATTTGTACTACATAAGTATCGGGATACTATGGGGAATTGCAATAGGCGTATTAGTTTTCATCAATCAAAAATTTGCGTCGGATTTTAACATTACGATTCAATCACCCTACGATTTAATTATTATTGCCCTTATTGGCACTATTTTCTTATTGAGTTTTGTCCTCGGTAAACTTGGCCGAGAGTCTTGGATTTTCGTAGTATATGTACTTACACTGACATTTCTCGGCATTTTAGTTCGTGTAACGTCTCTCGGTACACTGCTGCGTGAACGGAATCCGGTCGCAGTATTCAGCATCATTCTCATTATAGTCGTGGTTGGCTTTGTCATTCCAGCATTACAAGGCCTTAAAATCAGAAAAAACAAAGCATAGATTAAAAGGCGTACCTGCACTGAACAGGTACGCCTTTTGTTTAGTTAACCGATATTGTCACACTCACAGAATAATCCTGGTCACTTGGCAATCGATACGCTGGTTGCACATCGCTGCCCCAACTATCAATACCCCCAACACCGCGAACTGCGCCGTAAACCGTCAACACCGTTCGACGAGCCGGTGGCAGTTCATTTTGATGGGTTGCTGATTCTAATTCAACCGCCGTGTATGGTAATGCTGAAAAGGCAAATTGATTATCTGTCTTATCCACACGTAAATGAGAACCAGTATTGTGGGTTAATGTCACCCAGTCCGTCTTAATATGCATCCCCATTTCTTGTGGCACCAAATATGGCGTAACCGGTTGACCTTCAACTTGATGAATACCAGGTTCACCACCTTGCCAACGATCAGGATACGTTTCACCCGACAACCCCTGATACGTGAAACCAGTAACTGGCTCGGGCATTACGAGTCGCAACCCGAAAGCTGGCAATTCCGGCAAGTCCGACTGACCTAAATAAGTTGCGGTAATCGTTAACTCACCACCATTAACTACCTCATAACTCACCAACACCGTTGTTTGTGGCGACGTCGTTGTCTGATAGTTGAACGTGATTTTTACTTTATCGGCCGTTTGCTGATTATCGTATCGATTGTTTTCAGGCGCCACGGGCTTGGCAATCTCAACCCCGTCGACCATAACGCTGAAATCAACGGCCGCACTGAACTGGTCGGCGCCAAACCATTGCGCACTCTTAGTTGAAAAGCCATTACCACGGTCATTGTCCGTGGTTGCACGCCAGAAAGCCGGCTTTGGTACACGGTACAACCACTCAACGTCGTTCACACGCAACGATTCCAAGCCACCTTTTTCATAACTGAATAGGTAATGCGTATCGGCTGCATGAATCCCAAGGACGCCATCACCATACACAACCTTCAATTTATTTGTTTTCATATCGCTCATAGAAATATTTCACCTCTTGCATTGCTGGCTTCAACTGACGGTCGGCAAAGACAATACCGTTACCTGAAAATTCATAATCAGAATGGCGCTCGTTAAAGTCACCACCATAGGCTAAAAATCGTTGCCCCGTAATTGGATCGTCTTGCCACAAGGCCTGATCTTTGAAATCCCAAATGAACCCGCCACCATATGCAGGGAACTCATCATACAAGGCCATGTATTCGTCAAAGCCCCCCACTGAATTACCCATGCTATGCATGAACTCGCAGTTTAGATAAGGCTTCTTAGGGTGTTCAGTCAGATAGTCACGAATATCAGCCGGCGAGGCATACATCCGACTTTCCACATCTGAAATCTGGTCGTCATACTCCCGGTTATGGAAGACCCCTTCATAGTGCGTTAGTCGCGTTGAATCAACCTGCTTAAAGTACGCATTCATATCAGCGATGTTATCACCAGCATACGATTCATTACCCAGCGACCAAAATAGAATCGACACGTGATTCTTAAATTGCTCATAGTTACTCTGTGCCCGGTCCATCACGACATCATGCCAAGCCACATGTGAACCAGGGACGTTAACGGATGGTTCAACTTGTCCCATCTTCTGCCAGGTACCGTGTGATTCCAAATTCGTTTCCGCCATCAAATAAATGCCGGCTTCATCGGCCATGAAATACCAAGGCACCTGGTTCGGATAATGGGATGTTCGCACTGCATTGATATGATTTTCTTGAATAACACGCATATCCTGGCGCATATCGGCTTCGTTAAGCGCACGCCCCGTTTCAGGCGACCATTCGTGACGGTTTACCCCATTCAGATACAAGCGGTGTCCATTCAACTGCAACTGATTATCAGCGCCGATTGCAATTGTTCGGAAGCCAAATGGATAATTCACAAAGGCAACCTCGTCACCGACTGCATTGGTCACCGTCACTTGCAAATGATAAAGATTTGGCTGTTGGTGAGACCACAGTGCAATGTCTGGCACAAGCAAGTCTGCCAGACGCACTTGCTCGGCAGCACTAATTTTCGTTTCTAATAGCGATTGCTGATTATGGTCCAAAATTGCAATCTGAACGTTACCCGTCACCGGTGTTGTTGCTGATAACTGCAACGTGACATCAACCATGCCGTTGCGACCATGCACAGTTGGCTTAATAGCGACGTCCGTCACGTCGATTTCAGGTAGTGCCCGCAACCGCACACTTCTGAAGATACCCGAGAAGCGGAACATATCTTGATCTTCAATAAACGCTGCCGTACTTAGCTTATAGACAGCTACTGCAATCATATTTTGTCCTGCATGTAACTGTTCAGTTATGTCAAACTCAGCTCGGCTAAAACTATCTTCAGAATAGCCCACGAAGTTACCGTTCACCCACAGATACATCGCCTGTTCCACACCGTCAAATGTGATATGCATCCGCTTATTTTCAAAATGCGTTGGTAAATCAAAGACCTTAACATATTCGCCAACCGGATTATCCGGTGCGGCACTGAAAATGCCCGGCACCCCCTGTGTATCCCCATCCATAAATGGTGGACGACGGTATTGTTGCCCATCCCATGGATACAGTGTGTTAATGTATTGGATTTGACCATATCCTTGTAATTGGATGTGGCCAGGAACCGAAATTTTATTAAATTCCGCCCGCGTCGCTACCGCCTGTGGATCATAAAACTGTTCCGTTCGTTCGCGCGGTGATGCTCCGTAATGAAAATCCCACTCACCATCCAGTGACAACGTATCAGCTTGGTTTCCCGCCTTGTAATCTGCCTTATCTCGATAGATTTCGTGATCACTGTGCGCTGGCAGTTTGCCAACACGGAATACACGTGGATCATCTAACCATTCAAGTTTCGCTTCCATGTTTCCCTCCTCTCTTGTATGCGCTTACAAATCATTTTTGAAAAATGGCACCTCCAACACTGTTGGAAGTGCCATTTGACTGTTATTTACCTGCTGCTGTTAGATGTGCGATAAAGCGCTTCAGTCCCTCACGACCACTGGCGTCATACTTATAGACCCCTGCATGAGTCAGCACTTCAGCAAACACCTGTCCAACGGCTTGTTGCACAATTTCATGGACATTGTCAGGCGTCACCGTATGTTCACGGGCCAACATTTCAGCCCATGGTCGGTGCCCTTCAGCGACCTGTTCGATGCCTACCTCACCAAGCAAGAATGCTTCAACATCACCGAGTTCATCCTTCAAACGCGCTGGCAAGATAGCCAACCCCATCACTTCAATCAAGCCGATATTTTCGCGCTTGATATGTTGCACGTCTGGGTGGGGATGGAAAATGCCTTCCGGGTATTCAGCTGACGTCCCATTATCACGCAAAACCAAATACATGGCGTATAATCCCGGACGCTTCATTGCAATCGGTGTCACCGTATGCTGTTGTTCACCACGTTCACTCGTCGCATGAATATCCAAACGGTCATCCGAGTATCCTTGCCAAGCTTCACGAATAAATTCGCTGGCTGCTACTAGCTTCTCTTTATCGGTTGCCGTTAAACGAATGGTTGTCATCGGCCAACGGACAATATCAGCTCGAATATCCGGAAAGGCCGGCATTGGAATTTCGCATTCTGTCGGCGCCTTCATCAACGGAAAAACATGGCGTCCACCTTGAAAATGTTCTTGTGACAAAATTGATCCACCAACGATTGGCAAATCCGCATTCGAGCCCACAAAGTACATTGGATAGCGTTCAACAATCGTCAGCAAGTTTTCAAACGTTGATTGATTGATCACCATCGTCTCGCGTTCAAAGTCAACAAAAATCGCATGCTCCCCAAAGTATGCATATGGCGAATAATGCCAGCCCCATGTTTGCCCTTGCAATGATTCACGAATAAAGCGATGTGTTGCACGCGGTGCTTGTGTAATCGAGCCGGCGTACCCTTCATTCGTATAATCCAAGGCAGTTGGCGGATACGCCGCTTTTGGTGCAGCCGCAGCCGCCTTGATTTCTGCCGTCGTCTTCTCCGGCTTCGACAAATTAATCGTAATTTCCAAATCACCAAAATCAGATGTCGCTTCGTAGGCAATATTCTTTTGAATATCAGCTACTTTAACGTTTTCAACGGCCCGGCTTAAGTCATAGTAATAAGCAACTGCTTTTTCAGGGCTCTGGGCATACAACTTTTCAAAATTGCTTTGTAGTCGATCAGGTGTTGGCGTCACAATGTTCAGCAAGCGTGCTCGCATCACATCTAGTTGCCAACGCTCATCGGGTGTCTTATCAGAAATATCCAGCAACAATGTCGTCAATTCACTTAGCGAGCGCTCAGTATTCCCTGTCTGTCCATCAACAATCCCATCTAGACCGAGTTCAGCCAAGACTAAGTTAGTGCGATAGACTGTTTCCATTTCTGAATAGGCCTGTAGCTTAACACCCCATGCCACGAAATCTAAGACCAATTGACTACTATGTGAATCTAACATAACGACTTCCTCTACTTAATTTCATGCGTACCAGCAACAATTTCGGCGACGAAAAATGATGGCTGGTAGCCAATTTTGTTGGTGTAGACTTCACCAACTGCTGCCGTGATTTCAGGTACACGGGCTTCTTCAACTAACGCGATGGCTGAACCACCAAATCCAGCACCAGTCATACGAGCACCTAGCACGCCAGTTTGTGCCAACGCTGCGTCGACCAATGTATCTAACTCAACACCAGTTACCTCATAATCATCACGCAACGAATTGTGCGACGCTGTTAACAATTGCCCAAACGTTTCCAAATCGTGGTCCTGCAAAGCTGCCTTTGCTTCTACCGTACGTTGGTTCTCAGTCACCGCATGACGTGCGCGACGCATAATGACCTCATTATCAGCCGTTAATGACGCTGACGCTGCCAAGAATTGGTCCGTCGTCAAATCACCCAACGTTTGGATATCAACACTTTCTTGGAGCAACGCCAATGCTGCTTCCGTCTCCGCACGACGTTCGTTGTACTTTGAATCAACCAATTCACGTTTCTTATTAGTCGTCATGACCAACAAACGATACTCACCAAACTCGGCTGGTACCATCTCATATTCAAGCGTGTTCGTGTCCAAGAAGATGGCCTGTTCGTCTTCACCAAAGGCGACAGCGAATTGATCCATAATACCTGTTTTTAGTCCAAGATAATCATTTTCAACTGCTTGCCCCATCTTCACAATGGTCAACTTATCAATCTCATATCCCATCAAATCAGCTAGCATATTAATGAGCAACATTTCCAATGAAGCTGATGATGACAGCCCTGATGCTGTTGGCATGTCACCAACAATTGCCAAGTCAAACCCTTTTGTCACAGGGTAGCCAAACTTGGCCATTTCAGTAATCACACCGCGCAAGTACTTAATCCATGTATCATATTGACGCAATGCGATATCATCCAATGCAATCAATTGAATCCCAGCCTCTGGGAAGTTCGCTGAATAGGTGCGAATCTCTTGATCATCACGTGGTGCAATCGCGCCATACGTCCCAACACTAATTGCAGCTGGGAAAACATGACCACCATTATAATCGGTGTGTTCACCAATCAAATTCACGCGACCTGGTGAAAAGTACAACTTCGCCGGCTCATAGCCAAAACGCTTCTCGAATGATTGTGCTAACTCATGATTTAATTCATAAACCATTTTAATTCTCCTTCAAACGTGCTTCCAATTCCGCCACAATCTCAGCGTGACGTGCTTCAGTCAACGTCACCTTACGCCAGTAAATCAAAACTGATACGATGATCAAGACCATTGGACCATAGAACATAAACATCTTAAACATACTTAGGCCATGTGCGGTGATATCTGATGGCTTAGCGCTACCAGTCATCCCGGCTACAACCGCAGCAAATCCGACAACACCGTTAGCGAACGCACCTGCCAACTTATCCAACAATGGTCGAATTGCCAATGTCACTGATTCGTGACGAGTGCCAAGCTTCCATTGACCATATTCCACTGAGTCGGTAATGGTCATCAACACAACCAAGAACATGATTGGGTATGGCATAAAGAACATCGTGACAGCCGTCAAAACCAACGCCAAATTGTTACCTGCGACCATAAACAACAAGTAACCAGCTAACATCACAACCGCTCCACTAAAGAAAATAGTGCGACGAGCCAAAAACTTCGTTAACGTTGGGAAGATGGCAACTGAAATCATCCCTTCAATTGCTGTGAAAATACCAACCAAGTAAAACTCATTGTCAGCACCCATAACGTACTTGAAATAGTACAACAATAGTGAGTTTGTGACAACATACGCAAGCGCGAACATAATGTAAGAAACGGCTTGCCACATCAATTGATCGTTCTTTGCAACAACCTTAAAGACTTCAAGTACACCAACTTTTTCCGTATTTTGACGGACGACATTGTCCTCTTCTTTAGTGCCGGCTGCAGTTAGCAAAGCACCAAGGTAAGCGATGACCGCAATCACAATGGCGAACCAGAACCAACCAGTCTTTGTTTCAGTATGTGCCCCGGCAAAGGCCATTGAGAAGAACATAACCAATGGCACAACCACGATTTGTACACCTTGTTGACCTAGCGTTGACCCAAAGCGGGCTACCGTTCCAAACTTCTCACGCGTACTACTATTCAATGACAAAGCTGGCAACATTGACCAGAAAGCAATGTCCTTAAATGAGTAAAACGCATCCAACGTAACAAACACAATCCCAAACAATACCAAGTAAAGGAATGGGTGTGATGTTGCTAAGCCCCCAAAGTCAGTAAAAATAACCACCAGCAAGAATGAACTAATAAATCCTGCGATAATCAGCCATGGCTTAAACTTTCCCCATCGTGTCCGTGTGTTATCAACAATTCCCCCAATAATTGGATCAAACACAATTTCAATCAAACGAATGGCGACAATCATTGTTGTCACCCAACCAATCATTTGATTATTAAACGCTTTATCTGGCGTATCAAATAATTGACCCGTCACAAAAATCATAAAATACGTACTAAGCGTTGCATAGAACGCATCGTGTCCAAACGCACCTGCCGCATAAGACAGATACTGCTTCACATTTTTCATGCTTATATCCCCCGATATTTGGTTTCATAATTAACCTACTCACTTATAATAAAGCGCTTTCATTAGCTAAAAAGGCACTTTTATAACCAAATATTATGATTTATTGAAACCGTGTGAATTGTCGCACAAAAAAACCAGCAGAAAACTGCTGGTTCACTATTTCATGTTTGCCATTGGCGATAATTTAACGGACTAACACCGGTTTGCTTTTTAAAAACTTTACCGAAATACGTGGGGTCTTGATAACCACTTAGATTAGCGACCGCTTCGACACGTAAATGACGCTGAGAAATCAGCAATTTTTTCGCATTACTAATTCTGATTTGCGTCAAATACTCATTCGGTGTTTGTTGGACGAGACGTTTGAATACACGATTCAAATACTGCGTTGAAACCGATAAGGCTTCCGCCACCTCTGCAATCGACATATTTTCAGCAAAATGATTCTGCATATATGTGATAGCCGGTCCGACATAATGTTGATAGTCTGGTTGGTGTTGATCGATGGTTTGTTTTTGTTGACGCGTTAAGCCCAACAAAAGTCGATAAGCCGTCGTTGATACAGCCAAATCATCTACCGGATCAGTTGCTAATTGTTGCATTAACTGCTCGTGCAATGCGGCATATAATTTGGCTTCTGTTGCTTCAACTAAAACAAACTCGCTATTCACCATTTGCTTCAGTAAGTCATCCACTAGTTGCCCCTGGAATGTCGCAAAACGTACTTGCCATGGCCGTTTACCCAAAGGTTCATACCGATGTGGCACACCCGGTGCAATCAAAATCCCCATCCCTGGCGATAATTCATAGCGTTTATCTCGTACCCAAAAAGCCCCCATTCCTGATTGCGTTTGTAACCAATGAAAATGTGGGAAGCCTTGGTGACGAATGATAACCCCCTGATTCCACTCAGCCCCAAGATGTTCGGCCATTACCGGCAAACTCAAATCTGCAATGTTATAAAAAGTACGCATAATAACCCCCATACTTACTATAACAAATCGAAATCGAGTTGACTTAGCTATTTTGGCAATTTGCCCCATAACGCAAAAAAGAAGCAGCCACATAATTGTAGCTGCTTCGATACTATCTTAAATTAGAAGTTGTACTTCGTGTCTTCGTCGTTAACCTTAACAACTTGTGACTTAAGTCCTTCTTCTTCAAGGAACTTACGGAATGGCACAAGTTCTTGTGCGTCATAACGCTCCTTGAAAGTCTTAATTTCTTCTTCAGATGCTAGGGCTGGATCAAGCTTCAATCCTTCAACAGGAATTGGACGCTCCTTCGTAATCTTAGCATCAACCACAACAACACGGCCTTGCTTGTAGTGCTCTTATGCTAGATTTACGGACAGATTTTT
>ULIY01001696.1_pt1 | contig 29272 bp, 50 predicted proteins | sample 1950511 | NCBI WGS metagenome assembly ULIY01 (sample SAMEA4835453, study PRJEB28245) | human gut metagenome | biome: gut microbiome; material: fecal sample | place: Denmark | collected 2008
CGATTCAGGTAGCGGGGATGTACAGCGCACGTAGCATGGCTAGCTTGCTACATGTTTCGCCAAATAGTGCCGGTCCGATTATAACGATGCTATTGTTTTTGGCGGTCTTTACGACAATTGCAGTATTAGTTGTGGGTTACGGTGTTCGTCAGCGATCACCTAAGATGGGCTTACACAAATTTAACGGGCATAAAGCCAATTGGATTTGGCGTGGGTACTTGATGATTATTGGTGCTGGCGTGGTGAGCGTGCTCCTGCAATATGTTTTCGCAGGCGGTGTACAAACCGCGACAAATCAACAGGCGCTTGAAAAAATGGCTAGCGCGGGTGGTGCAAACTTGGTGTTTGTCATCTTGTTAGCTGTTGTCGTGGCACCGCTAGTGGAGGAATTGATCTTCCGTGGCATCGTTCTGAACTACTTCTTTAAGGATGGACCATGGTGGCTGAATGTCGTGATTTCAGGTGTGCTGTTCGGGTATTTCCACGTCTTCCAAGATTTCCAAATTTTCGCCCTTATTCAATATTCACTGATGGGTGTCGCTTTAGCTGTGGTTTATAAGAAGACGAAACAAATTCAATATTCGATGATGACGCACATGCTTAATAATGCCATTGCGTCATTGTCATTAATCTCAATGGCGTTGCATTAATCGTTACACCGTGTGTTTCGAAAATGCAACATAAAAGGTGTTATGCAAGCTCCCTTTATCAGTGCATATTCGCTTGTTTTTAGATAAACTAATACTTGTAATTAGTAAGTATGCGAATATAAATAAGCACGGAAAGAGGATTTGGCACATGGCATTCATGGTTAACTTGAAGGAAGTTTACATCGACCCAGCAGACGTTGAGGCTTACTTGACGGAAATCGCTAACCTTTGGCAAGGTGAAGAAGACAACTACGAGAACGAAGCTGTAACGTCACAAATTATGGACTTTGTTTACAACAAGGACACGGATGACGCACACTTTACGTTTGAAAAGGCCGACAACGAGTTGGTTATGCGTAAGGGTAAGGACTTTTACCAATTGATCCGCCAAATTCGTACGAAGGTTGATTCAGAAGTGCCTGCTGATGTTACACCATTGGTCGCACAAACAATCAACCAAAACGTTCAACAAAACTTGCGTATGCGTATGCAAATGCAATCAGGACCTTTTGCACAAACGACGTCACGCGGTTACATCGCCCGTCAACAATCAGAAGGTAACAACTAATAGAAGAGGGACCGGCATATTGCCGGTCCTTTTTTTGACCAATAAAGCTGAAATTATTCTAAGATTAAATCAAAAGATGAGGTGATGAAGATGTATATTGAACTTGATGACTACGCAACGAACCGTGTGATGAACAACTTTGATCCCGAGACCCAAGTGATTTTGTTCGCGGTGGAAGATGGTATTAGCCCATACAATGACCCACTAGATGTCACGATGGAAACAAGCTTTACGATTAACATCGTTAACAAGGATGTCCCATACCAACGATGGTTTGATATGCCATTGGAAACCAGCTTGGGTACTTGGTACATCAAGAGCACGTCAAAGTCTTTGCTAGCTGAAAACATGCAACTTCGTAAGAAGAATAACTTTGGTGGTTTGGCGCTTGATTCAAATGAACAAGGCCGTTTGGTCGAGAGTGTGGCTGTTAAGGATGCGACTGGCGTTGATATTGCCGCATACGATGCTAATCAAAACGGACCAGAATATAAGTAAAGCGGATAGTTTTGACGGGTATTTTTGATATAAATTGGTTATAATGTTTTTAATCTAATTGGGGAATAATGTGGAGGAAAACATAATGACTGAATACTTACATGTCGCCTTTGGTTCAAAGGCAGTGTTGCAAAATGTGCGTAACGAACACTTGGATCACAAGTTGTTGATGATGGTTGATGATGAAGATAAGTCTCGCTATCAGTTGCTTGAAAAGACAACGAATAAGAAGTCGATTTTTGCAATGCCAACGACGTATGAAATTCTTGCTAGTCGTGGGGAAACGAGCGATATTCGTGGCTGGATGAATTTTACGTTCATCACATTGAATGATGCAGAACGTGATAACTTCATTCGTCGTTATAACGCATATGAAGATGGGATGGATGAGCACGGCTTTATCAGCTCATTCTTGTTGCAACGTAACGATAATCAACACCAAATTGTGATGCTATCAACGTGGAACATGAAGTCTGACTGGGAGCTATGGCATGCCAAGAATGACTTCCCACTCCGTCAATATGAGAGTTCAAACAGTTTGTACGGTTTGATGCGTAAGCAATACAGCTTTGCCGCGTTCTCAAAGCAAAATATGTAAATAATCTATTCAATAACAGGATAATTTGATATAGTTATACTGTTATTGATATGCCGCCGTGGCGGAACTGGCAGACGCGCACCGTTCAGGTCGGTGTGAGAGCAATCTCGTGCAGGTTCGATTCCTGTCGGCGGCATCAAACCAACCCATGAAACCCTTTAAATAAAGGGTTTCATGGGTTTTTATTTTGTATTTGTAGCACTTTTGTAGCACTCATAGGTTGTTTAAGAGGTTTACCGACCTTTGAGCTTCATCTTTTCGTTCATGATCAAGTAAGTGAGTGTACGTTGATAAGGTAATTTCGATACCTGAGTGACCAAGCCTTTCGGATACGTATTTTACATCCACTCCTTGTGATAACAACCAACTTGCATGAGTGTGTCGCAAGCCGTGAAACGTAATAATCTTTTCGGCTTCAATTTGCTTCAAATTCTGCTCTAATTGCTTGTTTGCTGCGTTGTTTGTTGGAGGGTAGGCATGTTTACCTTGAAATACAAAAACTGTTTCAGGGTGTACTTTACGCCACTCTAACAGTTGCTCAACTAATACAGTTGGGACATCAACGGTGCGATTGGAACCTTTCGTCTTTGTGCCTTTGAATTCCTTGTTAACCATGTCCCAAGTCTTGTTTATTGATACTTGGCTGTTATCAAAGTCAATGTCAGTCCATGTTAACCCTGCTATTTCTGAATACCGCGCACCAGTGTGTAGAGCTGTTAGAATCATCATGTCGGTAACTGGTCGTGTTATAACTGATCTCTCATTAATATGATCAACAAGTTTTTTCATATCGTCGGCCTCTAAGAACTTCATATCAGAAGACTTGCCATCTGAGCCAGTCACTTTCGTACTAGCAGTAAAGTCTTTTGATAATTTTTCGTCAATGATTGCCGCTTCAGCCATTTGATGAACGTGCATTTTTATTTTTCGAGCTGTTTCAATGGCGTGTGTCTTTCCAAAATCATTTAAGAAACTCTGAAAACGTTGACGGTCCATTGATGATAGACGTACGTTATTAAAACGTTCATGTAATACGCCACTTGTAAACCTATACCAGCGCTTAGTAGCTGCCGAAAGTGTAGGCTCTTTGTATGTCTGGTACCAGTTGTCAAAAGCGTCTGGAAACGAAATCTTATTGGGCAGTACCAGCGTTTGGTTGACTTTATCAGCCTCTGTCTGCATTGCCCAGCCGTTTGCTTCAGCTTTTGTTCGGAAACCAGACTTTGTTTTGCGCCGTCGCTGGCCATCTTTCATGATGAAAACATTTGCGGTCCAAGTTGATCCGCGCTTGTAGATACTTGCCATTAGTTTAAACCTAACCTTCCTGTTAAAGAATAGGACAGTTTCGAGACGTGTCCGGGTCTATTTGATATAATAATTGTCGAAGAAAACTAAAAGACGTTTCAAGAGGTCTAGTTTTGTTGAATAACTGATTAGCGTATCCCTGAGTTTAGCGATGTAGGGGATGCGCTTTTTTATTGTGCAATAACCGCCATTTTTTCTATGAACGATAGTCTTGCTTTAGCACTAGCGAATAGGTACTCGCTGAATTTTCCTAGCTTGTTTGCTTTGTAATTAAGTGAATATGCGTATTTTTGCCCCGCATCAGTGTAGATGTCGGCTATTTGAGGCGCACTAACATAGGTAGTTATCCAGAAGTAGTCGTCCATGTCCAAAATGTACTCTCCGGAGGCAGCAACAATTCATTTTCTACATCACCCCCTTTCTTTTGCTCCGTAGAATTCTTACTATATTACGGCTACCCGAAAATTTTTCTCGCCACATTGAACGCATGTTATACTATCCTTTAAGTAGCACAATATCGCTGATGATGATACATTCCAGAATAAAATGTCGTTATCAGTTTTAATGCTTCTAAAATAGGGGGGAGGTATTTTTCAGTGCAAGATTCAAAAAAGACAGTGTGGATGCTTATAGTAACAGCCATTGGAGCTGCAGGCGTAATTCTCGTTGGGTGGTTTGGAGACAGCATCACGGATACTTTCTTTCAAAATTTGATTTTGGATTTCTCAGTTGTTGCGGCATTTGTCCAGTTTGCATATAAAAAAAGTGCCGCCGTATTTATCGTCTGGAATAAAATTATATCTAGATTCAGGCAATCAACGGCATCTTGGAGTTCAACACGAAAATACTTTGTTGAAAACTTTGATATCAATGAAGAATATGAAAATTTCAAAGAAATCCTTCAAAGTTTAGGATGGACAATAATAAAACGAAGCAAGTCCGGTTCTGAAATTATTTATGAAGCGAAATTAAATAATTTACCTAGAACGTTTAAAATCAAAATTTCACCAAAAGATGGATATACTCAAGTTAAATTTTCAAGTAAATCAACGATTGATTCTAGTGCCGTTATTCACGAATGGAATGAGTTTCAGAAAGTTTTTCACAGTTTTGAAGAATCGATGAGTGTTTTAAGACACTCAAAATTGCCAGAGTATGAGAAACCAGTATTCATCGTTAGTATTTCATTGAATAGGTTTAACCCGTTTTATAGACTTACATTGAGGAAAATCGATAATGCCGAAAAAGTAGATTTTAAATTATCGTTCGAATCAGAAAACGTGAGTGTTAAAATCATGCCCAAACAAATCGAGTTAAGCAGTTATGATTCGCAGGCGATATCTAAAAGCCTTGCGGATTTTGTCATTGTCTCGTCGGTAGGATAATATACTACTTATTTTAGTACTTTAATAAGTTGTAAAGTATCAATAGCGAGTTGTAAGTACGCGTTCTCACTTGTTGTAACGGTCATAGTTTGGTAGATTACAATGGCACTTTTCTTTGAAAATCCCAGAGTGTATGAAGTAGATCCGATGTCCATCTGTGCCATCAAATAGGTTGCTCGCCTTTCGTCGATTGCAGATGAAACATCGACATTCTGGTCAACATCATCACCAAATGCCGCCATAGAATCGACGTGTTCGTCATCAGTAACATTAAAAAATAGCGCCTTGTTATTCACCGCGTCGGTTGTAATATCAGGAAATGTGAAATCGTAATTATCAAGTTCGACATCATCCGGATAGTTGTTGGTAAGTTGATCCAAAAAGCTTTTAGCTTGTCGTGTACCAGCAAAAACTAAAATTATTTCTGCTTCTCTCGAATAAAAAATGTCGAAGGACTCGGTTTTCTGATACTTATCAACGTGCCTCAAAACGCCCTCTATTTCAACGTCGATGGCATCCTCGTAATAATTGTTTAATATACCAATATATTTGACAAACGACTTTCCATTTACGATGTATGATCCTGGTTGTAGCGCAATTGACCCAAATATTTGGTCTCCTTTAGTATCAGTGATTGATAGGGTTCCAGTGATGTTAAATGTTTTAACTTTTCGTAGTGTAATTGATTGCATTTCATTCTCTTTCTTATTTATCAGCAACAATGTTTGAATTAGTTGTATGACTGCTCAGTCAAGCCTCACTCAATCGAGTGGGGCTTTTTATGTATCCCGCCAACCAAGCGGGAAGAGTTTTACTCAAAAAATTTAAATTTACCAGGGTCAGATACCTTGCTCGTTGCTATAAATACGCCAGTACTGTCTTGTACAGTTACTCGTGGGCGATCGTATGAATCTGCCCACTTTTTATAATTATCTCCTAGAACCGTAAATGCTTCACTTTGCGCATAACGAAGGGCTTGTGTCTTATCTGACTTACTTAAATTATTGAACTGGTTGTTAACCCGAATGAGAAGTTCTCCATCCTTTCGGTAAGTAACAGTATCGATTGTTAGTGCCCAAGCATAATCTGGATTTGGTGTTCCATTGTCGACGGAATTACCATCTTCGTCTATTAATCCGTTGGCAATTCCTTGATCCTGCTTAATTGCAGCATCAATTAACTTATTAACACGCTTTCGCTTAGCCGTAGCTTTTTTTGATTTCTTTGATGCAGCACTAACAAATGTGTCATTTGAAAATGAAGACGTTGTTTCAAGTGCAACGCCCCCCAACATAATGCTTGATAGCAAAATGGCTGATAACTTCAAAAATTTACTCATGAATCCCACTCCAAAAGACCTTTTAACGTGAATACTGTCTGCACGTATGTATGCCACCTCAGCGGGTAGCTTTTTGTGTATCCCACTGGGCGGCGGGGATGTGCGTATTTTTAGTTTTACATTTTTTCTGATTGATGATATTCAAATGCATCCGGTTCATCAGTGAATTCAGCGGAAACGTCTTCGTGGGCGCTGATAACGTCTTTGATTTCTTGTAGCGAAACGTGGAAGTATTCTTTGCGACCATTAACTTTATTAACTTTGTTTGCTTCGAACTTCTTGTGGAGTTCAGCTTCTAAGGCAAATGCATCTTCACTGAATACCAATGCATGCACATCAAACTTGAATGGGACGGATGCGCTACCTAATTCATGAATTCGATCCAATGGATCAAGACGACGGGTTACACCAATTTTATAAATATCAGGACCAAACGAGCCAATATTTGAGATAACGTAAACATAACCGGCCGTGGCATGGCCTTCTCGATAATCAACATCTTCTTCTGCTTGGTTAATTTCATCCAGCTGGTCTTCATACTCATCAATCTGGTGCTTTAATTGAGCCAACTTATCGTCAGATGCATCAGATAACTTATTTCGCAAATCCGAAATAATATTTTCGTAGTGAGCACGCTCTTTTTTTAGTTTCTTACGCGTATTAGCAATTTCAGCTTGCAACTTTTTGTCTTCTCGCTCTTTTTCGCGTTGTTCACGTAATAATTCCTTTTCCCGTTCCTTTTCAAGTTCAAACTCAGCGGCTAGATAAAGCTCTTGACGCTTAAGGTCAACATAGTGGTCGGAAATCTGAATCTGATTACGAGCATACATTTTGTTTAATTGTTTGGCGGCTTTTTCAAGAGCCATAACTTTCTTATCAACATTAGAGACGCTAATTTTCGTAAGAAGTGCATCGGATTCACCGTTAAATCCACGAATAGCAGCCTTAATCAACTGATTTTGCATTGCCTTACCTTTGGATAGGCTATTATTCAAAGTCATCGGAGAAACGATAATTCCAGCGATTCCGTCTTTAACCGCACTTTTTTCAGCATCACGAATTTTAATCAGTGTATTTTTGTATTGTTGTGAGTCTGTGAATTTATACTGACGATTGTAAAAGCCAAAATCTTGGATATCTAATTCATCATTAGCCAAAGAAATTTGTTTCTTCAAAGAGTCCAATTCTGACTGCTTTGAAGAAAGCATGTTTTTTAGATCAGTCTCTCTTTTATTTACTTTTTCATCGTATTCATTTTGAAGTGAAGAAATCTTATTTTCTAAATACGTAATTTTAGATTCCAGCAGTTCATCTTTTGGTTTAAAAATATCAAAAAGCCCCATAACCAAATTCTCCAAGACTAGCTTTTAACGTGGTTCACGTTTGCACGTATTCTTTGTAATTTACTTATTTATATTGTTTAACAAACCCAATAACCCGTGTTTTTTTATCTGCAGTGTACGTGTTAAACGTTTTTACTTCCCAATTCTTTATTAGCTCGTAAAGGGTAGTAGAGTTATCAGTACGGACAAATTGTCTTGCGATTTTGATAGTTTCCTCGTTCATCATTTTCATAATTTCAGGTGGAAAATTTGATCCAGATGATAGCCACTTATTGTAGTCCATAATAACTTTACTCTTGTTACGGAGTTGGCTTGCAGTTAATGACTTAGTTGGGATACCCTCAGCGTCTGGGAATGCCTTAACATAGAGAATCCAACTTGTTAGTACTTGATTAGCGCCATTGGAATTATCGAATAATAAAAATCCTGTAATGGTTGCATCTAGTAAATCTGAATCTATTGATGGATGCATTTGTTCAACTTCTAAAATTAGTTTCCTTTTCAACTCTGGATGTTTGGAATCAACATGCTTTATATCTTGCATTGTTAGCGTCATTTTTTAATCCTCTCTATATATGAAAAATAACCGTTGAATTTATGTGTGCCTAACTGCTTCTTCGACAATTGACTCAAAACTACTAGGGAGGTGAAACCACTCCATAAAGTCATAGTAATTGCGATTTTCTAAGGGGATGTCTTCATAGATTATTTTAGCTAGGCGCCAAACCATACCGCGGTTAGCGATACGTTCAGCGTTGTTTTTAAATCCGATACTGAAGGTATAGATACTTGCCGTACCGTCGCCATCAAGAACGTGTGATAGCTCGTGAGCCTTACGAGCAACAACAGGTATCTCGGTATCAGATAATTCATTAATTACTATCAGGGGTTGTTTACCTTCTCTAATGAATACAATGTCGGGGTCGTATGGCTCAAGTTCCTCGTAAATCATTCCGATACCAGCAGCATTAATTTGCGCGTCAATTCGTTCTTCTAATTCTGAAAAATCCATACGCACTAATCCTCGTCACCATCTACAATCTTTAAGATGTCGAGGATTTTCTTTTTCGCTTTATCTGACAGTTCCTTACCCTGGAACTCCATGACAACGCCTTGTTTGCGGAGTGCTTCGTCTAAGTTGATGTGTTCCACTTTCTTACCATCAACATGACGCTCAACTAAGTCAGCTTTTGTTACGCCAAAATAGTCAGCCATAGCTTCTATTTTGTCGATGCGGGGGTACGAAACCCCGTTCAACCAGTTATACACAGTCGAACGCTTGATATTTAGGTCCGATATCAGGTTAGCCGGAGTTTTACCATTCTTATTTAGGTAGAACTTTATGTTCTCTGACATGATTTCATTAGCTTCAGTAGCCATTTTGTGCCTCTTAATGTTTTCTTAATTTTTTATTTGATACGTTGATATTACTGCTTTACACGTGTGTTATCAAGCCATTAAATGGGACTTTCCCAGTAAAAAGATAGTTTCGTGTTGCTTTTTCCCATTTAATGGGTATATAATAATCACATCAAATACAAGGAGGTTTAGTTATGAGCGTTAAAGTGACCTTGAAAGCACTCCGAGCAAATAACAATATGACACAACCACAATTAGCTGAAAAGCTAGGTGTATCAGTTAGTACTGTACAATCTTGGGAGAATAAGGGTGTTCAACCAAGGGCTGATCAAATCGCTAAATTGTTGAATTTGTTTCATGTTAATTTTGAGGATGTTATTTTTTTCTAGTAATTTCCCATTTAATGGGTATTATTAAATGTTTTTAAAGGAGTCCAGATTATGGCAAATGAAGTACAAATCTTCAACGACTTGAAGGTTAAGGAAGAAAACGGACAAGTAATGTTCGACGCAGAAACTGCAGCAATTGGGTTGGGCATCACGCAAGAGAAGAATGGCGTCACTTATGTTCAATGGAAGCGTGTAAATAACTATCTAAATAACGTTTCCGCACATGTGCGGAAAGATGAAAATTCCATTTCGCAGGAAGTTGCGAAAGGCGATTTCATCACGGAACCACAATTCTACAAGTTGGCTATCAAGGCTAACAACGAAACGGCTGAGCGGTTCCAAGATTGGGTAACAACTGAAGTTTTGCCAAGTATTCGTAAGACTGGTGGTTATCAAGCGCAAACAATGACCGAGATGGAAATTGTTGCTGCAAGCGCGAACAAGCTTGTTCAACAAGAAAAGCAAATCGCACAAATCGAAGAACGGCAAATGTCGACTGAAAGTGATCTAGCTGAACTTAAGAACCAAATGGGCTTGCCTAGTTCAATGCGTCGTCGATTTACGAAGACTCGAAATAAGCGTGTGGCAGAGGTTATGGGCGGATATTACGGAGCGGCTTATCAAGCTAAGACGGTTCGAAGTGCGGTGTATAAGCAACTTGAACGAGTCATTAAAGACCGTTATGACATTGAATCATATGGTGACTTGCCAATTGCAAAATTTGATGAAGCTATGCGTATCGTTCAGAACTGGCAACCTGATGAAGTGTTGATGTTTGCGATTAACGGAGCAAATGAGCAAACACTTTTGGAGGCGTAAGAATGACGACAACGGTAGTGATTGTTATTGCAATCGTGGCGGTGGTGATTGAGCACAAGCTTAGTGGTCGTCTGATTAATGAGCTAAACGCTGAAAATCATTCGCTTGTAGACAAGCATAACTCTCTTGTTGACGACTACAACGAAGAGCTTGCGTTAGTAAAAAAGACGAATTATTTAAATCGCGAACTCATGCTGCAGTTGTATGCATATCTCGAAATGTTCGGTGTAACGGCTGAACCTGATGATCTATCCGCTTTTACAGAGCAAGTGAGATTAGCGGCGGTTGCAAATGGTTATAACCCGGACGGAATTGGACCTAAATTCTTTGAATGGATGTCATACAAGCATGACCACGGAACTATTAACGAAGCAACGTGGCAATCAGTATTGGCAATGCCAAGAAACTTTGAGAATGCTGAGGTTTAGGTCATGAATAACAAGTGGATTATCAAAAAACATCCGCTAGGCAAATTGTTAATCAGCCGAATCCCGAAAGGCACCAAGCAATATACAAAAGTGGAGCGCAGGCACATCAACAAGTGGGTCGCTAAGAATAATCGTGAGTTTTTCAAGAATGTGGAGCGAGAGATAAACTCTCGTTCAATCATCATGGGACCACGCTGGCGATTGATTCGAAAGTTATCGCGTAAGGAGGGCTTATGACAGAGCAAGTATCACTTCAGCTGCCAACTGACATGTTGATGCAGCTAGGAGTTCAAGTGTTTGAGCAGGCTGTTAAAACAGCCGAGCAAAACATTATCTATAGTCATCAATTCGTTCAGATGTATCGAACGAAGAGCACACCAGATGATCAACTAACTTTGGAAGATTATCTTGGTGCAATTAGCTTGAAAGATTTCAACACTTATTGGCGTACTCGAGTTGAGGCAGAACCTGGCTTGACGATTAAGAAAGGTAAAAGCCAGCGTTTGTATCACGGTTTCAAGATTGCCAAGTACATTGAAGAACATGCTGATGAGGTGATGGTTTGAGCGACATTGTAATTGGTTATGTAATAGCCGCGATTGTTGGCTTAATTGTATTCGCTGCTTGGTTAATAGACTTCTTCGAAGTCAACGAGATGCGACTACGTCCATATTGGGAAAAGGAGGTGATGAAAAATGAAGATCATTAAGATGATGTTTAAGTTGTTTGGCAAAGCTTTCGATAGCGTGGCTTTGATTGGTGTTGACAAGAAGTTTCTATCTGAAATTCGTAATGAAGCAATTGCTAATGGCGAAGATGGCGATAAGGCTGTTGATGAATACATCATTTGGCATAATGCCAACATCAACAGCTAGTTAATTAACTATCAGGCGCTCTGACAGGCGGTTTAGATTTCAAATGTAATCGGTATATATCTCTAAATGTACGGTTGTTATGAATCCCAGTATTTCCTAAACCGCCGGTGAGAGCGCCTGATATAAGTCGAGCGTCACAAAATGCATATCACTCCCTGAAAAATCTCCGAGAAAAGTATCTATAAGTCCCGGTGTGGTGTGCAGGTTGTGGCGTTCGACAGAAAGGAGTTGAAATGAATAAAAAAAATCACAACATTTCTGTTGTGACGATCGTTGCAACTAGTATTTTGACGGTTGTTTTGGTGCTAATGGTTTTGAATAACCCACACTAGGAAAGCAACCGCACCAGAAATGAATGCAGGAAGCAAGATGCTCCACCAGAGCTTACCAAACAATTCATGACGATACCAACGGTTAAATGCTGTTCCATCGATTGTCGGTGAAACGACATTGCCGTCTTCAATGACATTACCAGGCTTTTCGAAATAGCGATGGTCATTAGCTAAATGGATGGTCAACAAGCCGTGAGCTCGAAGGTACTTAACGTCAAAGTTTACGTTTTGTCTTGGGTAAAACAATCCTGGCAGAGATTCAATTTTTGTATCTTCTCGGATCGCGTAACCGTTGTTAACGATTCGCATGATGCGTCGTTGCGAATGAGTGGTTGGTGGTAATTCTGTTATGAACTGTTCCATGATGTTCACCTGCTTTCAACGTTCTTATTTAGTTAATTATAACTGAATACTTAGAGGAAAAAATAGAAATGAAATATATCGAAATAAAAGAGCCCTCAGTGAGTGCAATCACCAAGGGCTCGGGTAATGAATTCAGTTAGTTCAATTACCCTTCGATTGTATCACATGATAGGAGGCCGATAAATGGCTACCAAGTTTGAAACGTGGGCGGTGCTTGATACCGGTCGAGAAGTTCACTACTTCGAACCTAAGTATCACGAAGACTGGCAAAAGGTGCCGAACACAACGTATATCAAGTTTCAAGAACCAGTGACGGAGGAATAAGAAATGACAGAACAAAACTTTAATGTGACGACGACACAGACACAACAGTTGATTGCTTCGTCTGTTGCAAATGATTTCAAGGGATTGGTTGAAACGCAAGGTTTCAAGGTTCCAGAAAACTACCACGTTGCAAATGCATTGCAAGAAGCTGTGGCATTGTTACCAACAATCAAGGGAATTGAGAATGTGACACCTGATTCAATTAAGAAGTCACTATTCGATATGGTGGTTCAAGGATTGAGCCCAGCAAAGACGCAAGTTTACTTCATTGCTTATGGGCGTCAACTTCAGATGCAACGATCATACTTCGGAACTCAACAAGTGCTTAAGCGTTTGCCTGAAATTGAGAACATTGCAGCGTTCATTGTTCACGAAGGTGAAGACTTCCAAGTTGATTACAACGAAGATGGTGAGCTGATTGTTACTGAACACCACACGGACTTCATGAAGCTAGATAACCCCATTGTTGGTGCTTACGCTGTCATCACAAAGACGGACGGCACCAAGCAGTATGAGGTTATGACGAAGAAGCAAATCGACGCATCTTGGGGTCAATCACGTCAATTGAACGTACACAAGAAGTTTCCAGAAGAGATGGCTAAGCGAACAGTAATCAACCGTGCAGCGAAGAACATTATCAACACAACTGATGATGAGAGTGCGTTGGTATCTGCGATTAATGGCACTACCGCGAATGAATATGCTGAGGATCCACGTGATGTCACAGCAGAAGTTTTGGAGAAGCCAAAGGGTGCGTTTGCACGAATGGCTAAAAAGGAGGCTGTGAAGCCAATTGAGCAACATCACGAACAAGAACAAGTTGATGAGCCTGAAACGCGTACAACGGAGCCTGATGAGGCTGTGGCAGAGTCTGAACGCGAAACTGAAGTTGTTATTCCTCAAGGACGATTGAGTGCAGCAAATACTGTTTCTGAAATCAAAGCTTGGTTGTCGTTCAATGGTGTTTCTTACCTTGCAACTGATACTAAGCCAACATTGCTCGCAAAGGTTCGAGATTACGAATTAGAACAAGAGCGCGGCAATAGCGTTGATGAAGAATTAGATATGCCAGATGAAGAACCTGATTGGGCAGGAGACCGACAGTCAGATGCACCGGTAGAGCCTGAACAAACGGGGTTTAGTCCTGAAGCTATGTATGGTGGAGGTGTTCGGTAATGGCTGAAGAATACGACTACTATGACCCACGTGATGCATTTGTTCATATGCACGCTTCAAACTTCAAAAACTTCTTGTTTGCTGGTGAAGCTGAAGCGCTTGCGCAAATGCGTGGTGAGTATGAAATCATTCCAAACAAGACAGCATTGTTAGTTGGAAACTACTTGCACTCATACTTTGAGTCACCAGAAGCGCATCAACAATTCAAGGATGAATATCCTGAAATCATTTCGACTCGTGGTGCTTCGAAAGGTCAACTTAAGACCGAATACAAGCTTGCACAAGCAATGATTGACCGTATTGAAGCTGACGACAGCATTATGGCATTGATCAATGAAGCTCCTGATAAAGAATCTGTTATCGAAGGTTCGATTGATGGTGTTGAATGGCGTGGAAAGTTGGACGCAGTAAATTTTGAAGAAGGTTACTTCGTGGACTTTAAGACAGTTAAGTCATTAAAGGAATACCACGGGTTAATCGGTGGTGAGTGGTCTGAACATTACGGCGACTATGAGAATTTCTTTATTGGCCGTGGTTACCACATACAAATGGCAGCATATCAAGAGATGTTGCGCCAAATGACTGGTAAGAACTTCGAAGTATATATCGTTGCGGTAAGCAAGGAAGACGAACCTATGGCTGACGTGTACCAGATTTCGCAAGATACCTTAGACGCGGGACTTGCTGAAATAAAGGTTCACCAGCCACGAATTGTACAGCTTATCAATGGTGAAGTTGAGCCGGACAATGCCAACACCTACAGTCGCCTGTATCGCACAAACTATCGCGTTGATCCAGAGCACGTAGTGACGTTGTAACGGAAAACGGACGTTGACCTAATCAGCCGAACGGGGTGAGAAGCCCAGAAAGGAGCAGTCATGGGAAGTTTTGACATGACCGAAGATACAGCGGTTCGATTCGCTGAACTCATTGCAGCTAAATCCAATACGAAGTTTGATAAGCAAACGTTTTTAGAGAACTTCCGTAAGGGTGCTGCATCCAAAGCTGAAGATATTCCGGAAGTAAGCGGTGTGCTAGCTAAGAAGATTGCCAAGTTTAAGCGTGGTGAAACTCGTAAGTATTACCCAATGTCGTTGTTCACGTCAGAAGACATTAAGCGTTTTACCTTTGAGAACTGGAATGCTAATACACCTGCTCGAAAGGCAGTTGGTGTATCGGCGTTTATGGCTAGCAAGCAATTGGCTCAACAAAATAGTAACTACGTGTTCGTTGGACCAGCTGGTACGGGTAAGACAGCACTAGCGGTGGCTGTGATGAACAAACTGGCTGATGTTAAGTCGATTATGTTCGTCAATCTGGTGGCATTGCGATCAACTATGTTGGCTTCAATTGATGATGAGCGGGCTAAGCAAGATTACAACTTGATTATCCGGGGCATGAAAGAAGTGGAACTACTGGTTATGGATGACTTTGGTAAGGAGTCCGGTGCTGGTGGTGCTACTGACAAGATGACTGAAATTCTGTATTCGATTGTGAATGCACGAATTGGCAAGTCAACGATTGTAACGACGAATGACAATCTAAGCCAACTTAGGAGCAAGTACGACGAGAGTTTGACAAGTCGGCTTATTCCAAAGGATGAGCAAAAGATTGTTTTGTTTAAAGATATTGATGATTATCGGGAGGCTTAACAATGCCGATTATTAAAAAAGGTAGCGCTGATAACTTCATGATGATGCAACGTCATCCACTGCAAAGATCAGATATGACAATGCGAGCAAAAGGATTATTAGCCTACCTAATGAGCTTGCCACACGATTGGGTGATTCACCGTACAGAGTTGGTATCACACTTCAAAGATGGCAAAGACGCAGTGTTTGCAGCGCTGAACGAACTAATTGCCTTGGGATACGTTGTTAGACAGCAAGGACGAGGAACAAAGGGTAAGTTTGCAGAAGTTAATTACACAGCTTCAGATGTATTGCTGAGTTTACCGCAAACGGATTTACCGGTAGCGGATAAACCGGTGACGGATTTACCGGTGACGGTGAACCCGCATCTACAAAGAAACACTATACAAAGTAACAGTAATACAAAGAAAGAAGTTTACAAAGAGACAGAGGGACAGCGGCCTGAGCAGCGAATCGATAACTCTAGTAATAGTGTTCCAAACGGTCAAGAATTGCCGCAGCTGCCAATGGCTTACGCAAGAGCAGTCATTGAACAAGCTATCTCTGATAACGGGTTTGATTATGCGACAGGGCCATATCAGCTAAAGCAAAAGCAAAGTTTGCTCTATTACATCAGTGACGATGGTATGGAGCCTGAATTGGTCGCCAAGTCGATTCAACTTACTAAAGAACGTGGTGGTAAGAGCTTCACATATACGGACCGTATTTTGTCAGATTGGCGTGCTCAACATATTTTGACGATAAAACAGTTAGAAACGTTCGAGGCACAGAAGCAAGGCGTTGCTAATAAGTACGGTGACAAACAGAAAAAGGAGATTTGGTAATGGGTGACAAGAAGTTCCGAGTCGTTGCCAGCGTGTTTGGTGATCAACGATATTGGGGAAACTATTCGTTGAAGGCTGCCGGTAGCAAGTTAACCGAGTTAGCCAAGGCGTTTGAGTTGAGTGACAGCGATATTTGGCTAGAACAAGCCATCTAAATTGAATGAGTGTGCCGGTAACGGCGGGTATGGGTGGGCTTGAAAGGAGAAATTATGTCAGTGAAGAACGTGGCTATCAAGACTGGATGGGAATTGGTAAAAGGAGAGCTTGAAAACCAAAAGACACATAAAAACCCAGAAATGCTGGAAGCAATCTCTGGGTTGATTGAAGTGCTCGGTGGATTATACGTTAAGGACAATGGCACCATCACTGATGATGGCTTCGCCGGAAACACTACCAACTATTCCATTAATATGAGTGGCTCCGCCGAGATTGTGAATATTGCCGTTCACGGTTCCGTTAATGGTTACGGCGCCACTAAGGTTGATGGTGATATTTCCGTTAACAATTCCATTAATGTCGGCGGAAGCTTGGTTATCAACTTGAACATCGCCGGAAATGATACCGGTGACGATTAAGTGATTGCCGGGCTCAACGACAATATCTCCGTCGTGAGTTTTAGTGATTGAAATATCCATGAGAATTCCTTTCTGGATGATAGTCGGTTTAATCCGACAAGTGAAATGTAACAAGTGTTAGCAATCAATCGGACAGACTGCTAACGAAAGATAGTATAGCACAATAATGTAATGAGCTTAAGGAGGCCACAAATGGATGCTTCAAAGATGATTGCAGCGGCATTGAAAAAGGCAAACAAGTCTGTTTACTGGCTTGCGAATGAAACGGGAATTGGAACAAGCACTTTGTATGCTGTGCTCAACAAGCAAAATCGGACGCTTGGTTTAGAAAAGATGGTGAAAGTGGCCATTGCGCTTGATATTGATTTGAACGAATTGAAGGAGATTTATGGTGAAAAATGAAGAACAAGCAAATGCTGAATTAGCAAGGGTTACTTTAGCTGGTACTTCGGTGCAGGGGTCAGACGTTGAAGCTGACAACCGAGTACAAAGCGATCGATTCTTGTTGAATACGATTGAGAGTGAGCGCGAGGAACGCATGGAAGCTACCAGGGATACCATCAACACACTTACTACTCTCGGTACAAATGACTTTATCCTTTGGAAAGAGTTACGAAAGCATGAAATTGTTTTGAGCGTGGTTATCGGTGTGGAAACAGGTTTACTAATTGCAATGATGTTAATCATTTGGCAGACGTTGAATTAATGGAGGCGTGACGACATGGGTAAGAAGACGCCTAAGTACATTGTGTTCAACAAGAACATGGGTGGCAGGTTCCATAAGCCAGTTTCCGGTGGTGATGATTTGGAACTGCTGCGAACTTATTACAGCGGAGACGCGTATGAAATTGTTCGCACAGCGGATTTAGTAGAACGGGAGAAATGGTAATGGGGTTATACGATTTTTACTTCTTCGTATTCGGATTTTTCGCAGCAACGGCATTTTGGCGTTGGGTAACTGTTCGCCGACAAACCAAGCCTTACAAGCCGATTGATACTGAAACTTTGATGACATCTGCGGTTGCTAATGCAATTTATTGGGGACGCAGCCACTTAGGAAGTGACGCCATGAAGTTGCTGCCAGCCGAAAAGATTGCAGAGCAGTGGTGGGAAAGCGGCAAGGTGAACAAATGAATGATCGATTAGTTATTCCAATGTCTACCTTTCAGATTGCATGGCGTGAGAAGAAGCAAGCGCCGGTTAGATTATCACCTCTGACGTTGAACAAGTACGTCGATATCAGCGGTATGAACAAAGGACGCATGATTCTTAATCGGCACAAGGCAATCATTCAAGCGAAGATTCGGCCAATCGTGTTGGAAGCCATCACTAATGGTGCCGTAATCGAGTATCCTGCCAAATTTAAGTTTGAATGGTTCTTGAAGGATAGGCGGACAGACTTGGACAACATAGCGTTCATGCACAAGTTCATTTTTGACGCATTTCAGGGCGTTTCAGTACAAGGCAATAAATTTATGCCGGGTGACGGTTTGAAACACGTGGTGGGGCTGACAGACGTTTTTGCGGGTATTGATAAAGAGAATGAACGATTGGAAATTACTTGGCAGCATGTAGACGAGAAATGAGGGTTGAAGGTATGAATGACCCACGAGACACGCCTTGGTCGTCAGAAGATATCCGCAGGCTTCTTATTCTTAATGACCAGGGACTTAGAAAGCGCGACATGGTGTTTTACCTCCTAAGAACAGAAAACGCCATACGCGCCAAACTGTGGCGAATTAGACGTGATGAAAAACGCAAACGTGAATTATTTGAAATGGACGGTGATGATCATGATGCGAATGACGCAAGCAGAGGCGGAGCGGTACAAGGAACTTGAAGGCGCTGATATGACGAATGTAAAGGTAGTTGGCCAACGTAAGCATGTTACTAAGCCTCGCAAGAAGTATGACGTATTGGATGCTGAATCTCAGTACACCATTAAGGGACTTGACACTGAAAAAATCGCAAAGATTGTTGGCAAGAGTGAAGCGGCAGTTCGCAGTGCGTTACGGGTTATTAATAATGGCACTGCTGAGACGGTGTTCATGGGTCAATACGTTGTTCAACGTCCGAGGGAAAAGTAATGTGGAATGTTTACTGGCTTAGTCCATACGGGACTAGAGAACATATCGATACTGGCATTGATTATGACGCGTTGCTTCGTAAGTATGCTGGTGAAATGTTTGAGATTACGGAGGCTTGGTGATGGATATACCAGAACGGCTGCTTCGTAAATGGTTCATTATTTTGAGCAGCAAGCCGTTGTTCACTCTTGAAGAGCGGGACGGATACAAAATCAAAATGATTGGGAAAAACATGATGACCGTCTATGGACATGATTCGAACGGCACTGAAATTGGTGAATGGTTCTTTAAAAGTGAAGTGATGGAAGATGATCCTCACAAAAACACCGAAATTATTCAAGATGAAAGGGACGAGCAAGTTCAGTTGGACTTGTTTTAGGCTGACGAATGAAAAAGTTTTACTGGAAAGATGATGTGTACCGTATGCCACCAACGACAAAGCTTGCCAAAGCGCGTATCAAGGCAAAGGTAGCGCAAAACACGGCTTGGTATAAGTTAGGGTTATCTGGGTTAGCAGACCTCAAGCGCCTTGAACATGGCTTAGATAAGCCAAATAAGGAAATGCTGATGAAGATGGCAGCGCTTTACGGTGAACGATACGAGAATTTGGTGGAGTGATTATGAGTGGTTTGAATTACAACTTTGCAAAAAAAGTACAGTCTGCGGTAGTTAGCAATCACAAGGCAACACTTGTTGATAAGACGCACGACATTATTTGGCAGCGAACAGTTCAGAAGCGTGAAGCGCATCCTGACTGGTCGGCACGGAAGTTAGCGTACGTTGTTCACACCAGCGTAGAGACGGTGCTAGAGATTGCACGGTATTACGGTTGGACGTTCAAAAAGGTTCGTGAGCCGTATGTTGTGGGATCTAAGAAAGCAAAATAAAAGCGCCAGACCGTTAAGCCCAGCGCAATGTTTTCGTAGCAGATTTCATTGTATCAGAAGAACGGGGGCGACGGAATGGCACTTTTAAGGGCGGTTAACGAACGCGCAACAGAAGATAATGTTCGAGATTTTTTTGAACGAGAATTTAAACATATCAAAGCACAAGCTCGGATGAGTTACGTTGATTTGAAGTCTCCGGTTATTACAGATATGCCGGGATCACCAAAACATGGAAATTCTGTTGATGAGAAGCTTAGCAACCACACACGGGCACAGGTTTACATTGAATTGGTTAGACAAGCAATTAATGCAATGCCAGAACCAGAGAAGTTTTTCTTTAAATATCGCTATATTGACGATATGGAATGGATCGATATTTCTGAATTAATGAATATGACCCCAAGGATGGGGCAAAAGTATATTCAACGTGCGTTTCGCTATTTTGCGGATGCGTTCGTTGATACATACGATTTCCACGTATACCGCAGTATTGATGAGGATTGATTTAGTTCGCATATCGTTCGTATGAGCTTCGTTTTGAAGTCGCACATGGTTCGTGCTTTCCGTTGTATTATGTTAGGGTCGAAAGATTTGGAGATGAGGTCCTTCAATCAAGTAGACGCCAAGGCTAAAGTCATATGGATTAACTCCTTAATTCAAAATTGGCAGCGACAACAGTATCCAAGCTGTTCGTTATGGCACTCGTTGGGTGTCGGTCGGGTCGGTTCCGACGGTCGCTATTGCCGTTAGTTCGGCTAGTAAATGTGTGTTATATAGCATGTGTGGCGGAATAGGTAGACGCTAATAAAGTTATAAGACAAAGGTGTTGGAAAAGGTGCTGGTATGACGAAGCCTAAGTTAACCCGATAGAGCACACACCTACAACACAAGGAATAACCCAACTTTAAGCCAATGTAATTAGTCGTGAACTAATTGAAAAGACAAAGGTAGCTTCTAATTCTTGTGGTGTTATGTCAGGTGCAAATCCTGACCACATGCATACATATCAATAAGCATAAGGATATGCTTTCTCGAATCTAATAATCGTGCCGTGGCTGTGGATGTGTCAGCGCACGGTTGAAGCCAGTTATCAAGGAATACTTGATAGCTGGCTTTTGTTTTGGAGTAAATATCATGGGTAATCCAAGTTATAGAAGTGTCGAGGCTCAAATTATCGGGGCAATCGACAAAGCTGATAAGCGTAAGCAGCAACCAAAGAAAGTAGTAAAGAAGGATAAGTCACCAAAACCAATTCGCACTCAGGTAGTTCACTATTAGTGCCGCTCGGTAGCGGTGTGAGAGGTGGTGAAGAGAGTGGCCGACAAATGGGTAGAGGCGGAGCAAGACTACCTGGCTGGTATGAAGTACAAGGATATTGCAGCCAAGTATGATGTTGCGCTAAGCACAGTTAAGAGCTGGAAACAGCGTTACGGTTGGTCGCGAAATAAGGATGCGCCACCTAAAAAAAGTACGCGTACAAAATCACAAAGTACGCGTACAAAAAATATTGTTGAAGAGGCGATTGATGAAGTTGATGACAGTGTATTAACCGATAAGCAGAAGGCTTTTGTCATTGAATATGTGAGATCGTTTAATGCAACTCAGTCGTATATGAATGTTTATGGAGTTGATTACAAGACAGCAAGCGCTGCAGGACCTAGATTGTTAGGAAATGTTAGGGTGAAACGCGAAATCGAACGAGTGCGCAAAGCAAGGCTTCAAGAGATGGGTGCCGACAAAAACGACGTACTTGCCGACTTAATGAAACAAGCATTCTCAGATATTGGTAGCTACCTGGATTTTGGTGGATATGATGAGTTTGCTATTGATTATCAAGGTGAGCCTTTGGTTGATGTAGATGGTAATCCGGTCATTCATCACCGTTCATGGGTGCAGTTGAAAGACAAATCACTGGTTGACACAAGCTTGATCAAGAAAGTTTCAATTGGTCGAGATGGTGTTGTACTCGATTTGTACGACAAGCAGAAAGCACAAGAGCGTCTGTTAGCTGAGATAAACAAATCACAGCAAGTTGAGCTAGAAAGTGCCCGTGCACGCCGTGTAATCGCTGACGCAATCATTGCAGAAGCTAAGGCGGCAGCAATTCAAACGACTGGTGCTGAACAAGAGCGTCAAGATGAACAAATTGATCGCTTGCTTGCTGGTATCAACATAATCGCACAAGAAGAACTGAGAAAGGCGGATGAAGGCAATGGCTGATACGGTTAAGAACCCAATGTTTCTGACTAAGAAGCAAATTCAAACAATCGGCTTTCTTGCCAGGGACGATTGGAACATGATGATTAATCACGGCGGTGTCCGTGCTGGTAAGACCTTCATTGATAATCTTATGTTCTTGTATGAGATTGAGCGTGTTCGTAAGTTGGCTAATGCGCAAGGCATTAGTACGCCGATGTACATCATGTCAGGTGCAACTGCGAAGACGATTGAAAACAATATCATCCAACCACTGGGTGAAGTGTTTGGCATCTATCCAACTGCTGATAAGTACAACAACCTATATATCCGGGGCGTGAAGATTGTTCTTGCATATCATGGGTCAATCAGTGGTTTGCAGTCTATTCGTGGTATGACGGCCTATGGCGCTTATATCAACGAGGCTTCATTAGCTAATCCGGAAGTGTTTTCCGAAATTCTTAAGCGTATTTCTGCTATTGATACGGCGCGGGTTCTAGTCGATACCAACCCGGACATTCCGTCACATTGGTTGAAGACTGATTATATTGATAAGGCTATTAATTCGGATAGCTTGCGATATACGCCAGCTGAAAAGAAGCGCAGCCACATCATTCAGAATCAGTTCATTTTGGACGACAATACGTCACTAAGTAAGAAGTCCCGCGAAAATATCAAGGCACTGACACCTAGTGGAATGCTATACGATCGTGCAATCTATGGGCGCTGGGTTTCTGGTGAAGGTGCCGTGTATGCCGACTTTGACGAAGAGAAGCACTTTATCAATAAAGAAGACCTACCAGAAATGGACCGATATATTGCCGGTGTTGACTGGGGATATGAACACACTGGTGTTATTCAAGTGTGGGGCGTTAAGGGTGAAGATTATTACTTAATCAAAGAACGTGCAAAGCGACACCGAGATATTGATTACTGGGTTGAGGTTGCTAAGCAAGAAGTAATCGACAAATACGGAGATATTCCATTCTGGGCTGACCCTGCTCGTCCTGAACACGTTGCCAGGTTTGTCACCGAAGATATTGACGCGCGAAACGCTGATAAGCGCATTCTTAAGGGGATTGAAGACGTAGCAAAGCTAATCAAGACAAACAGGATCCATATTGTCCGTGAAGATGCACCAGAGTTTGAACAAGAGATTTTCGCCTATGTTTGGGATGAAAAGAAGGGTGTGCCTGTTAAAGACAAGGACCACTCAATGGATACAATGCGATATGTCATCCACAATGACTTATCAACGGACAATGAGATTACTGTATTGGAGGGTATTTTCTAATGGCGTTTAGATTTAATAGCGACAGATTATCGTCTGATGATAATAATGTCTTCTACTTCGACCAGGGCGTCGGAGATGAAATGCTGGCTCCTGATGAATTGAGCCAACTGTTAAGCAAGCACAACCGTGCAATGCATAATTGGTTCAACAAGCTTATGAAGTATTACTTGGGTAAGCATTCAATCTTAGAGAAGATGGCAAAAGCACCGGGTAAGCCTGATAACCGTTTGATTGTTAATTTCGCCAAGGAATTGGTTGATACAGAAGTCGGTTACTTCGCCGGTACACCCGTTAAGTTCGATTACGACGACAACGGCAACCCCAATGATGAGCTTGATCAAGCAATCAACAAGTTTGTTGATATTAATGATTTGACTGACATTGTTGCTGAATTGGCAAAGCAAGTTGATATCTTCGGCCGTTCGTACGTTCTTGTTTACCAAAACGAGGAGAAAGAGACGCGTGTCGCACCAGTTGACCCGCGTAACGGCTTTATTGTGTATGACAGCTCAATTGAGAAGCATCCAGTGTTTGGTATCTACTACACACAAAAGCAACGTAACGGTGAATTATCAGGCACGTTGTACACCAAGACGAATGCGTATTCATTCACTGGTACGCCCGGTGCTGAAATGATCATTTCGGAAGAAGTGATGGATAACCAATTTATGAATGTGCCAATGGTTGAGTTCTACGCGTCAACGGAGCGTCAGGGACTGTTTGAGCAAGTTATGAGCTTGATTGATGCGGTTGAAGTTGCCTTGAGTAACAAAGGGAATGACATTGATTATTTCTCAAACACCATCATGAAGGTGATTAACGCCAAGCTTAAGCCTGAAACCATCAAAGACATGATTGATAAGCGCGTTATTAACGTTGCGTCAGTAGACACTGAACGTGATGTGACGATTGACTTTATGAACAAGCCAGACGCCGACGGTATCCAAGAAAACTTTTTGGACCGTGTTATCGACATGATTTACAACAAGTCAAACATTGCTAACTTCAATGATGATGTGTTTGGTAATGCGTCGGGTACTTCACTTGAATTCAAGCTGCAGTCAATGAGTACGGCAGCTAACATGAAGGAGCGCAAGTTCAAAATGTCATTGCGCCAAATGTGGCGCTTAGCGTTCACCATTGGAGCAACGCTACCGCTTGATACCGGTGATAGGAATTATGCAAATAACGTCAAGATGACGTTCAAGCGTACTGTGCCACACAACGTGCAAGACGAAGCCAACACAGCCAAGGTAATGCTTGACGCTGGTGTTGACCGTAAGACCGCGTTGTCAGAGATTTCAACGATTGAAGACCCTGATGCAGTTATCAAGGCCAAGGAACAAGAGCAAAAGGACGCTGCTAAGAGCATGATGGGCTCACTCAGTGATGAGACGGATGCCGATTTTGATAAGCAAGAGGCTAAGTAATGCAACTATCACAGGAAAAGCAACACATGCTTGTCACAATGAAGCATGACTACGACATCAACGTGAAGCTTGATAAGAAAGCTGATCAACATACTGACAAGATGAGCGCCGAATTGAGCGCTTTTTTTGTTGCACATAGTGTTGATGACCACATTGACAGCGGAATACTAACCAAGGCGCCAAATGCTGCTGATATTAGCCGTTTGAAGAAGTTAGCCGAACAATTACCCAGAACGTCTGAAATTAACGCTAAGAAGCGCAAAATGGCGTTTCTGACTATGGGTGTTTCGGATATGGAAATGTATGTTCAGTCAATGCTGGGTTTGCTGATGTTGCCGTTCGCAATTGATTCATACAAGTTGTTTGAGTCGGCGCTTAACGACGAGTTCAAGGACGAGTACCAGCGACAAGCAAAGGACACGGGCATTAAATCCACGTTGCCTGATAGTAAAGTTCAGGAATTGTCCCACGCTCCTTTCGACAAGAAAACGCCCTCACAAGCCTATTGGACGTCGTTTGACAAGACCCTTGCTAGTTTATCAATTGAGATTAGCAAAGCTATCCAGCAGGGCGTGAGCGCTAAGCAATGGGCGATTATCACTGGAGGAATGTAGTATGGCTGACAATGATTACGAAAACTACAGTGATGATGATTACTTGGCTGAGTTGAAAGACTATGTTGACGCGGCTAAGAAAGAGAAAGAGCAAGACGAAGCAGAGCGACGTAAGCAACTAGCCGAAATGGTTGGTGGTTATATGGGCTTGTGGTGGTATTTACGCTCATTCAGTGCTTCTGCTGCCCGTAATATCCGAACGTATGCAGCAATTGCTGACCGTGAAGCTAAGGTAGCTGCTTGGAAGTCTGCAAATGACCGCGAAAGAGAGTTATCGCAATATCGTGATTTGCCGGGTAGCAAGGACCAGCAAGTGATGATTATCAACGAATTTGGCGCTTGCCAATATTGCTTGCCGTACGTTGGTAAGACGTATTCGCTTGGGGATGCACAGACGTTGGTTCCATTCCATCCAAACTGCCGTTGCACATTGGTTCGTGTGGAAGATGATTCTAAACCAGACCTTTCTTTTTTTGGTGGCATACTGGCTGGAACTCAAATCGGCAATGATGATAATTCTGATGATGATTATGAAAACATTGATCAAGAGCCAGAAGAACCAATAGATATTAAATCCTTGAATGATGTTCCTGAAGAATGGTTTACACTTCGAGGAATTAAGGCAGTTGACGGTACAGTCATTAAGCAAGTTAATTTTCATGCTATTCAACGGGCGTATGAGCGTGATATTACAGTAGAAGATTTCAAAAAGACACTAGTGTCAGACAACACCTTAATCACGGAAGCGCCCGGTGATGATGTGTTTTGGTATAATGGTGACAACGACGTGCTTCTGGTTGTAAATAAAAAAGAAGGGAAAATTATTACGGTGTATCATGTTGACGAAGTCGAATAAAATAGTTCAGTTTGAACTGCCTAACAATGATGTAGATTTCATTAAAAATAGTGCCTCTGAGTATTTGCTAAAAGCCACTAAAATTGAACGCGGTAATGATGTTACCCGGTTTGAATTTAGGGCTAATGATTATTTAGAACTAAAGAAGTTTTTGTCTATTGCTGGGTACAAGCAAGCTGACGGTAGTTGGGATTACGATAACCCTGATTGGGATATTGTTAATCGATATGAAGATTTGATTGATGATTTGTACAATCAAGTCATGAAGAATAAATAATTGTTAATAAGCGCTTAGCTAGAAATGGCTAGGCGCTTTTATTGTGCCCAAAACGTGCTGATTGGCCCTAAAAGCTGCAAGGAAATGATAGTCGACGGACTGTAAACGGAGGTATGTAACATGGCTGATGAACCTATTGGCGCACAAGGCGCTAACGGAAACGAAAACAGCAACGGCGGTCAAGAAGGCAGTGTGCAATTCACAGCGGAGCAACAAGCGCACATTGATGCATTGCTAGCTGAAAGAGTATCGCGCGCTAACAAGAGCAATGAAGCAAAGTTCGCTAAGGACCTTGCTGATGCTCGTGCTAAGTGGGAAGCAGACCAAGAGGAAGCCGCAAAGGTAGCCAAAATGTCTGACGACCAACGCAAGGAGCACGAAGCTCAAAAGGCAAGTGAAGAATTGTTAGCAGCTCAAAAGCGCGCTGACGATTTGCAAGCCCAACTTAATCACACAAACATGGTGTCTGAAGCAAGCAAGATGCTTGCTGATCAGGGCATGGTTGCTGACGAGCATACTTTGGCATTCGTTGTACGTGATACGGCTGATGAAACGACTGCGGCAGTGGCAGCATTCGCTAAGTTGGTTGATGAAAAGGTTGAAGCAAAGCGCCAAGAGTCATTGCGTGGGACTACGCCACGTAATCCAGGCGCTTCTACTTCAATTGGTAAGTCTCGCGGACAATTGGCAGCCGAACGCGCTAATAGCACATCATCAAACCATGTTGCTGACAGCTTCTTTGGCACTAAATAATTAGGAGGATGTACGAATGAAGTACACGACGACAAAGGTTGATCAACTAAATTGGTTGGCCTCATCACGTTTCCAAGCATTCACTGAAGCGGCTGACGCTGAATATGAGTCAGGAGCCGTATTCATGAAGAATGGTGCAGTTGCCGGGTTGGTAGTTAATCATGTTGTTGGTTCAACTGATGACCCAATGCCCGCATCCGTAATGGTTGAGGGATATGTTTTGCCTGACCGTCTACCAGTAGCGTTGACTGACGCTCAAAAGACGGCGTTGAAGGCAATCGGTATTAAGTTCCGCGGTGAAGCTCCAGCACCATCTACTGCGGGTGGTTCAGGAACCACTACTAACTAAGAAGGAGAATTAACAAATGGCAACAGATATTTTGGATTTGTTCCCACACCAAGACGTGTTGGACTACACCAAGACCGTTGAAACACCAAACCTATTGGGAGCTGCATTGTTCCCGGCACGCAAGGTGCAATCAAACGATATTAAGGTGTTGACGTCAGGTACTAACGTGCCAGTTATCGCTCACGTTCACGCTTTCGATACGGAAGCTGAGATTGGTGACCGTACTGCACAAATATCAGAGACTGAACCATTCTTCATCAAGAAGAAGATGATTCTTAAGGAAGATGATTTGGTTAAGTTGCGTACGCCACGTACGCCGGAAGAGCAAAGCTACATCATGAACACTGTTTATGACGACTTGGGCAATGTCGTTCGTTCAATTGATGCCGCAACTGAGTTGATGCGTATGCAAGCGTTGATGACTGGTGTTATCAATGTGAAGGACCAAATGGGTGGTTCATACAAGGTCGACTACGGTATTCATAGCTCACAAAAGGGAACGGCAGACTTTGCGGATGCCACTAAGGACCCAATTGAGCAAATCATGGAATGGGCTCAATCTGTTACGGTAACGCCAACGCGGGCGATTATGTCTCAAAAGGCTTTGTACGCTTTGCGCAAGAACCCTAACGTTGTTGCTAACATTTTCGGATCAAACAACGGTCGTACGGTTATGCAATCTGATTTGGATGAGTTTATGCAAGCTAACGGTTTGCCTGTTTTGCGCGCCTACACTGGTAAGTACGCTGACGTCGACAAAAAGGGTAAGCAAACAGTGACGAACTACATTGCTGACAACCAATTCGCTATGTTTGCGGACAATGCTGTCGGTGAAACTGTTTATGGTTTGACACCTGAAGAAGCTCGTGCAGTTGCAGCGGGTGATGTTGAGTCATCACAAATCGGTAACATGTTCGCTGACCGTTATGAAGAGACGCATGACCCTATCCGTTCTGTTATCAAGGTTTCAACAATGGTTGTTCCTACGTTGGCACAAGCAGGTAACATCTTCCAAGCAACTGTTTTGTAAGGAGGTGAATTAAATGGATATTGTCACTGATAAGAATACTGTTACCGAAATTAAGTCTTGGCTTGATTCACACGGTATTGAGTATCCATCAAATGCACAAAAGGCCGACTTGTTGAAGTTAGTTCCTGGTGAGCCACAAGAAGATATTGATCAAGCTGAAAGCGAGGCGACGATTGTCGGACAAAGTGAGGCTACATCTTCTGTAGCTGATTCAGCTTCATCCGCTTCAGATTCGTTATCAATGGCTTCATCAAGTGCAGCTGTTGACGTACAACCTGCTCAATCAGATTCATCATCATCAGCTATTCAACCAGAAGCACCAGTAGAGACTGCGCCAGTTGAACCGCAACCGGTCACGCCGGAAGTACCAGTTACGCCGACTGAACCGGAAGCTCCAGCTGCTTCAGACGACTGGGCAAGCATCTTCATGCCAAAGCCAGTAAATACTGCGCCGGTTCCTGAAACGCGCCCAGAGAAAACATACACTGTGCAAGACGGTGACACGTTGGCATCTATTGCTAATAGCTTCTACATGAGCGTTGGGAATTTGAAGCGCCTCAATGGGATTACGTCTAATGTGTTGTTTGTTGGACGAGTATTGACAATTAAGTAGGTTCTGATATGGCAGACGTAGCAAAAGTAGTTACAAGAATTAAGATGTTAGCGCCACAATTAGCGGCTGGTCCTGCTGACACAC
>ULIY01017027.1_pt1 | contig 28591 bp, 20 predicted proteins | sample 1950511 | NCBI WGS metagenome assembly ULIY01 (sample SAMEA4835453, study PRJEB28245) | human gut metagenome | biome: gut microbiome; material: fecal sample | place: Denmark | collected 2008
TGGCCGCTCTCAGAGCTTTGGTAACGCATTGATATGGGATGTCAGAGAGAGCAATGGCAAGCTGCTTGTGCTGGATAGAATCAACGCCATAGAGATATACGAGAAGCTTTTGTTCGTTCGTCATAGTACCACCAAAGTTGTCCGTTCGATTCCGTACCTCATATGAATCGCAGGGCTGAAATTCATATCGTACCGCGTAAAATCAAAAAGAAAGAGTAACATTTCTAGGGAACGAAAATATGACACCTAAAAATGTTACTCTTTTATATCCCTTAAAATGTTACTACCGGACTACGTTAAAGCCAATGGAAGAGGTCGGCTTTTGAGCAAAGAGTCACTTCCAAATACGGGTCATATTCGGTCGGAATTGCAGTGTAAAGGAAGCTCATCATATCCCATCCATCACCGTGTTGGAGCACCCTGCAAATGGCATTTGTGATGGCTCCCGTATAGACATTGTTGCTGTCAATCGGGGTCTTTTTCGTTGGTGAAACGCCGCGACAAAACACAAGAAAAAGCTGTTCGGAAGGCAGGTTGATTGGCCCATTTTGAGCGATAAATGCCTTGATAGCAGCCTCCGTGATGTAATCGAATTCGGCATCAAGATAATACTGCCCAACAGCGTCTTTCGCCTTTGCCTTGCGGCTGTACCACTCATGCTGAAAAGGCGGCAAAAAGGAAGAAAACCGGAGCTTGAGAAAGCCATTTTGAGGGATAGAAACCATACAGAAATCGTTTGGAATTGACGTTGCAATGTTTTTTCGCTGATACGGTGCAGGGGCTTCATCACTCTCAAATGAGACAAGGATTGACCGCTCGGCTTTAAGAATCTCAATCGAGACATCATTACGAATGGAATCCGGCAGCTTTTTCAAGGGAACATCATCCGGAACCGATTTCAAAGCATCCACTGCCTTTTGGAGCTTGCTTTTTACGAACTTTGTCGATGCATTGTACAAAACCGGGGCTTGATATTCGGCTTCAGGGGCATCATCACCGGCGTTGCGCTTGACATCGTTTTTGTCGATGCGACGTTTATAATCATTTAATGATGGGAACGCCATTCCAAACATCCTCGTCGTCAATTTGTTCCGTCACATTCAGGTCATAGTTGTCGCTGACCATGCAGAAATAACGAATCCCGCATTCACTCAGAAGCTTTCGATTTGCGCCGGGGGCCAGGATTGCGATACGGGAAGTGACCGGCATCATATCCTCACGAATGCCAAGGCTCCGAATCGTGTCTCCCAAAATAAGTTCGTTGCCACGTTCAAATTCACAAACATAGTAGACACTGCCATCGAAGCAGAAGCTCAACAGCCAGGGAGTGCCGCTGGGAATCGTAAAATTACGACTCTCCGGCAAAAATTCACATGCAACGCGGAAAGCACGGCAGCGCTTGCGGATACTGCTCGTCATCGTGATGTAATCGGCTTTCGCCAACCCTTCTTTGGTAGGATAGCAAGCCGGACGGCGGTTGGAGCCTTTACGGCAGGCGTTGTAAATGATTTCCTGTGCCATGTTTTTGCTGACCTGATATTGACGAGTGAGATACTCGGCCATCAGTTCATTGGGAATAACGGGGATGGCATCCAGCAGTTCGCGGATATCGGAATTGTGAATCTCAGACATACAAACGTCTCCTTTCATTTCTTGCAAAATGAACCAATGTGTTCTTTTGCCGTTTGTGAGCCATAAATTAAACGCATTAGCGTTGTGCTTACGTGAAATTGAATTGTGCCTTTTTATGGATAAAAGAAAAAGAATGACACATTTTGAAAGTGAAAAATGAACACATTTTAACGTGTACATTCACAGCTTTACTCAAAATGTATCATTCTTTATAATAATCAGCGCTCCTTCGCCTTATTTTGACGTTTCAAATATCACATTTCAACATCAATGACGGTATTTTCCGCCGCCTTCTCTTCTTCTTCCCGCTTTTTCTTTTCCAGAGCCTTGCGGCGTTCGTAGAAGGACTTAGCATCGGTTGTGATTTCCTTGGCTTCATAGTCATCGGCCACAAAATCGACGAACAGTTTTGCGGATGCAGAGCAAACCAGACCTTGACCACGCGGCAGGCTGGATACCGCTTCCATCTCAACGCTAGTCAGCTGAATGGCTTCCTGAAGGGCTTTTGCTTCGGACGGAATCAGGTGCATGATGATTTTGGTATCGGCGTTACCAATAATTGCCTTGCCGTATTTGCCGCCCTTGTATTCGTAGAACTGAGAAATATCCTGAGTCATAGCAAAAGCGGAACCGCCATAAGCACGAATCGTACGGAAGATTTCAACAACGTCTTCAGCTGCCTGCTCGTTGGAGTCAGTGCCAATCAATTTCCAGCATTCGTCAATAAATACGGCTTTGCGCTGTGTACGGTCCTCTTTGATTTTCGTCCAGACAAAGTCCAGAACCACGAACATAGACATGGTAAGCAAAGAGCCTTTCATGCCATTGAAGTCAAATACGATGTACTTGGAGTCAAGGTCCACGTTGGTGTGGTGATTGAAGCAAGCCATAGAACCGTTAATTAGCGGATTCAAGATGTTGCAGACGGTATGCAGTTCAGGGTTTTTTCTCATTTCTTCCTGCAAATCTTCCAGCAGCGGCATCACCTTATAGTTGCCATCTTTATCGTAGATAGAGTTGTTATCACGGGTGATGCCGAACTTTGCGTATGTCGCATACAGGCAGCCGTCAATCAGCTGCTCTTCTTCCTGCGTCATATTGCGAACAACCAGGTGCAGGAACGAAAGAATCGTATGAATCTTTTTGGTCAAGAAGGAGCCGGAAGCCTCATAATCATCCAGCAGTTTTGCGTCCTCATCGTCAGGAGCGCGAATGTCCATGATGTTGATGTTGTTGTCCGAAGAGGGGTCCATGGAGACGAACTGACCATTGACTGCCTTACAACCACCGCCGTAGTCCTCCAAACCTTTCAGAGGAGAGATGATAAACACCTGCGTGTCCATCTCAGACAAGCGTAGTGCGAACAGCTGTGCGGTGAAAGTCTTGCCGTAACCGGAAGAGCCCAGGATAACGGCGTTTGCGTTTGCATGAGCGCGAGTATCAAACATATCGATGGTGACCAGAGAGTTGTTGACATGGTTTGTACCGACCATAACGCCGCCCGGGTCCTGCATTTCAAACGAGATGAACGGATAGCAGGATGCAACACCCGAAGTCAGAAGATTGCGATGAGATTTCTTTGCCAGCTCCTTATTGATTTTCGCAAGAGGAAGCAGGCAAGAATCGAAGCATTCTTCCATCATGAAATCCGCACGGCGAATCTTCATGCTCTGACCTTCGATACGCTTTTTCAAAGCATCGAACTTATAATCGAGTTCCTTCTTTGTATCTGCCACGATAGTGATGAGCATTGACAGGTAATAGAACTCTTCGCCGCTGGAAAGGCCGCGCAACATATATTCACTGGACGAAATTTTTTCCATACGCGCCTGATAGTCAGAGTCAGTATCGTGACTGTCCATGGCGTTTGCACGGCTCAGACGAAGCTGTGTACTGATTTTATTGAAGACAGCTTCACGGGACATGTGCTCAAAGAACATATCGACGTCAATGCCTTCACCAGCATTTACGAACGTAGCCACCCAGCCCGCATAGACACGCTGGCTGAACCCGTTCGAGGGAATGTAAGCGAAAGTATAAAACTTGCCATCAATGACAATGTAATCGTGATGCGTAAAGTCAATCCAGTCCGGAGCAATCAGTTCCGTTGCCTGCAAAGACGTCTTAACGCCATTCTTTTCGGCTTCAAAATAACGGTCCACAATGGGGTCCATGTGCTGCTTGAACGTGATGGTCTCGCTTTTTCTACGGTTCAAGAGCTGGTAAAAAAGCTGGTGTAGACCTGCGTCCTCGTTTCCGTCAGGGTTACCAAGTGCAGGAATAAAGATATTACCACACTGTTCCATGTGAGAGCGGACGTTTGCCGCAACGGCATTCAAGTCGGCCACAACCATTTCAAATTTAGAACCATCGTTGCTGATAGTGCGCTGGAATTCTACGACCACAAAGAAGCGACGGGTAATACCAACGGACAAAGCCGTCTTACGAAGCAATCCGATGTATGCCTGCAGCATTCGCTTACGACTCGGATTCTTTTCTGCTTTGTAATAGTCCGTCACGGTCGCGATTGAATTCTCGACATCAGCTTTACGAGAAAAGGTTTTGAACTGAATATTGCAGGGAGTTGCTTTGAACGTTTGATAGAAAAGCGAAATAATACGGTTTTGAGTTTCCGCGTCCATATAGGCAAAGTTGATAGGGCGAAATTCCATGATTTTGATATATCGATGGTCCTTTGTCACAACAATGCCGCCGTAAATATCCTCAATAGGAATGATACGCTGTGTGCTTCGAATGATTTGATAGCGCTCATTCTGAGCTTCCAGCTTTTGATTCATCCGCCGCCGCTCTTCTTTGGCGATTTCATCGCGTTCCTTTTTCGTCAGCGGGATTGTACCGATACTCTGTTCCACAACACCGTGGGGGATTTCTCCGACATTTTTGAATCGAAACATAGGCTTCACTCCTCACTATCAAAGATAGAAATGTCATTCAAGGACATATAATCAATATCGCTGTTGTTCTGTGTGGTTTGCGGCTGCTTTTGCGAGCCCATCGTCTTTCCAGAGGTTTTGACGTTCTGATGTCTTTCCTCTGTGCGGCTGACCGTGGTGTCATCGAAAAGGTCTACATCATCCAAGCTGACATCGTCATCGCTGTTCACGACTTGTCCCCTGCCCTGCTTTGCGGGCTGTGCAGACTGAGTATCCTGGATATCAACCGATAAGTCATCCAAGTCCTCATCGACGTCAAGTACTTCCGTTTCATCGTCAAAGACTACATCATCAATCTGCGGGGCTTGGATATCGGTATCAGTGCCGTCCTCAAACAGCTCTGTATCCGCATCTGCTTGCACATTCGCTTCTACTTCATCGGTATCGATACTTTCTTCACTGTCAAAGATATCGACATCATCCTGAACCGCATTATTGCTCGGCCCTACAGTGACGGGCTTGAGCTCTACAGCCTGAGGATTCAGTTCAGCGTTATTCTCTTCCGGCTTGTCATTTTCCTGCTCATTGTCGGGGTCCATGAACTTCTCGTAATACTGTGCGGTCTTAACACGCTCGGCTTTATCCAGACGCTTCTTGATGGCTTCGTTAATAATGCGTTCGCGCTCTGCTTCTTTTGCCTTCTTCTCAGCCTCTTCCTGTTCACGCTTACGCTTGATTTCTTCTCTGGCAGCCTTGCGTTCAGAACGGGGCAAAGAGTTAATGTATTCCTTCTCTTCTTTCGCACGCTGTTTTGCTTCAGCACGGAGTTCTGCTTTAGATTTGAGGGCATCCGGTTTTTCCAGGAACCCATAGTCATCATCGTAGAAGACCTTGAGCTCTTCATCTGTAATATCGGAACTGATAGGACCGTTCTCTTCACCAAGGACTTTTCCCTTTACAGTGCCAAGCATTTGCTTGAGCTTGTCTTTCGGAAGCATCCGCCCGTCATGAATCAGATATTCCGGTTCAAGTTCGGTTTTGATACGAGGATTGTATTTTGAGATTCTGCGACTTTGCCGGAAACGGATAACACGTTGAATAAACTCAAACAAGCTATCACCGCCAACACCGTGAGCTGCACCAAGGAAAGCAGCAGCACAGAGTATTGCGCAATAGGCCACGGTACTTTGTACATCCCATCCCAAATCATGCCATCCATAAATGAAAATTCCCAAGAACGGTAGTGCCAGGATGATACCTTCCACGAAGTTTCGAGTTTTGAATTGTCCGTTCAACACATACCCGGTATCAAACGAGTTTTTGGGGATTTGATAAATATTTGGCTTCTGCTCTTCTTTACTCATACTTCTTCCCCCTTTTGCCGAGCCAATACAAGCATTGCGGCGCAGCAATTACGATATAGCTGCATCAGCATATTCTGGTCTTCCTTTTCTTTTCTGGACAATAATCCAATAGCGCTGATGTTTGCTACTGCACCGTTTTTATAGACATCCATTGAAAGCAAAACCGGCTCGCTTTTCATTGCCTGCATCTGACTGCACATATCAGATAAATCACTTTCAAAGAACGCAGAGACCGTCAGTTTGACGCATGGCCCATTTATACTGCACGTAACAAAAATTTCTGTGTCATTTATTGTCGTATGAAACATTCCCGACCGCATATTCGCACACCTACTCACAAAAAATCACCTCGTCACCACTTAATAAATTCATTTTCAACAAGAGTCATCATTGGCCTGCAATTTTTGCAGTTGCTCACCACGCGCCGCGAGAAGGCTGATGATAATGCGCGGTATCCGGCCACTCGCCAGAAAAAGTAAGTGGCCGGGTTTCAGTTACGCCTTATGGCAAGCGCCCCAAACGTAGTTGCGCTTATCGTCGTAACCGTAGACAAGCAGCGTCACGCGGTCGCCGCGAGTCAGCAGTTCATCGGAAGCGGTACGAGCAACGCGAGCCTGAATGTTGCCGACATCCACAATCAGGCGGTAGTAGTTGTCCTGAACGGAAGTCACGGTAGCACCGTAAGCGCCGTTGCGAGCCAGGCTGTGGATGTTCATTGCGGGATTAGCGCGGCGTTCCAGGATAGCGCGGTTCATGCGCATGCTGACAGTGCCATTTTCGTTATCCACGTTCAGGTCTTCAATGACCACGGGAATGCCTTCACCGACATGGAACTTCTTGGATACATCGTCGATATACTCGTAAGCAGACAGAGCACCAGCACCGATGCTGGTCTCAACGCCCAGAGCTTCAGCGATGACGTAATCCGGACCACTAGACAGAATAGAAGCGATAGCGCGGGAGCCGTTCTGAACATCCGCATTACGGCCAAAGAAGTGACGGTTGCGCTGGAGCTGCATAGCGTCCTGACGAGAGCCAGCGAATACGACCTCTCCATCCTCAGACTTGGCTTCCATGTACGGGCAGAAGTTGATGATAGCGCCATTCATCAGCTTTGCCTTACGCAGATAACGGCGCTGCCGGGTAGTCGCATCGTTCTCCTCAATGCCCTTCATCAGACTGAAGTAGAAGAAGTCCTCTGCCGGAATCATGACGCGCAGCGTGCCACGGCTCACTTCAACGACAGCGCTGCCATTCTGAACCGGGCGAACGCCAAAGACCTTGCCCTGCAGGAAGCGTCGAGGACCATGCTTGTTGTCAGCAACGCAGCGGCGCATCTCAGCCAGGTCACGAGCGCGGCGGTCTTCGGGCATATCGACATGCAGCATATCGTTGCCGTCATCAATGAAAGCACCAATCGCCAAATCATCATCATTGAAGCGGCGAGTCGCACGAGGAACCTCATTGACTTCTTCGTCAACGCCCTCATCGGCGGGAGCTGCTTCGGTAGCCACTTTCGCTTCCTGCGGTTCAGATACCGGCGCGGCGTTTACATTTTCTTCAGGTGCAGCAGCGACAGCAGCTTCATTGGTTTCAACGGCAGTGGAATTCAGCATTTCATTTTCGTTCATGGTATTTGTCTCCTTTGTATTAAAAAAAGAAATATGAGATTATCGACATTTGTCGCTGCCCGGTAGCAGGATTCGGGCACTGTCCACCACACGCCGCGCGGAGGCTGTCGATTTGTGTGGTTCCTGACCCGCATGGAGCGAATCAGGGAAAAAGAAAAACCCCGGTCACACAATCAGTAACCAGGGGTTAAGGAACAAACTATTTATTTTTTGAATGCGTTTTTCTTTTTGGGAGCAGGTTCATCCGTAGCCAGCAAATCTTTCTTGGACAAACGCGGTTTCATGCGCTCTTCGGAACGCTTCTGCGTAATATCTGTATTGATTTCTTTCTGGCGCTGGATATCACCGAACGACGATTCACGGGATTCAATTGCGTCGTGTTTCCGGGCATTGGGATAAAGGTCTGCGGTTTTCGGAAGTTCTGCCCATTTGGTGGGGACAAAATGCGGGTCATTGAACAGAGGATGATGAATAAATCCGAAACGCTTGGCTTCCAACATGTTCTGGCCATTCGTCATAATCAAAATCTGTTCCTTGTCCAAATGCTGAACTTCATCAGGGTTCACAAGATTGCGTTTGCCGTCGCCTTCACTGAGCGAATACCCTTGCATCACGCCGCGATTTCCGGCAGAGGAAGCACGAGTATCGCTGACGCTCTTGGCGCGAATCGTAACAATGCCGCTCTTATCGGAAATATATTCGGCTGTATACTTATCATTACAGCCCAGAACCAGCATCGTATTGCAGCAGCCGATGATAGTTTCGGCGTTTTCCTCGCCGTACAACTGAGTCAACTGCGGCAAACTCTGCAAAATGAGGGAAACTGCAATCTTACGAGAGCGTGCAGTAGCAATCGTCTTTTCAAAGTTCGGCCAGACGCCAGTGTTTGCCAACTCGTCCGCAACAACGTTGACCGGGATGCGTCCTTCACCACCAACTGCATCGAAAGCTTCTTTCAGGTCTTTGAACAGGAAGCTCAAAAGCAGAGAGGAAAGCAACTGCATAGAAGCGTTATCATCGGAAATGATAAGGAACAATGCGGTTTTTTCCGCGCCAAGATTTGCCAGGCGAATGTCATCGTTACTGATAACGCGGCGAACCTTGTAGGTCATGAACAGCTGGAGTCGAGTATTCAAGCCGCCAACAATGTTGGGCTGTACGCGCTCACCCATACCCTTAAACACTGCCCATGCAGATGCGGCCGGATGGCTCAGCGGTACATACTTGAAGTTTGCTTCCCACTTATCAAGGTCGTTGTGAAGCAGAGCGTCATAGATATCAGAGATGTTACAGGTCGGAGCATCTTCTTCCCATTCAGAAAGCTTCCTGTCCCCTTCCTCATCACCGTAGAACGAATGAGCAAGGTATTCGACAACCCGGCGTCTATCCACCATTGCAGATTCCGGATTCTTTACAATCTCAATCAGAGATTGCTCATCTTCCTGAGTGATATACGGCAGCTGAGTCAAAAGCTCTTTTGCACGGCGCTCATAAATCTCAATCAAGCTCTTTTCACGGATATACGCACAATAGGAAACAGCAACGCGGAACAAGTTTTCTTCCGAGCTTTCCCAGAACGGGTCACCCTTACTGTTTGCACCGCCGCCGGTGTTCGCAATAACGGTTTTACAGAAGGTAATCACACGCTGGTCATCAATGTTGCCGGTAATCGGGTCATAAATTTCCTGGACACAATCCCATGCATTAGAAAGGTCCAGATTGATAAGGTTAAAGACCTTGACCTTATAGCCACGGGACTCCAAAAGTTTACGCATATCGTTGTGAATTTCGCCTTTCGGGTCAGTGACTACAACCGATTCGCCACGCACAATAGATTGGAATACCGCCGTTCTGACATAGCCAAAAGACTTACCTGAACCCGGAGGTCCGATAAGGATAAGGTTTCGGTTGCCGGTAGGTTCAAAAGGAAGCGCGATGACTTCCTCACCGTCTTGCGTGAACTGTCCAAGAATCGTACCCGTTACGTTTTCGACAGGACCAACCTCATAGACTTTTTTGGCTTCCGTTTCATTCATCCAGCGAGCTGTGCCGTATGTGCCCGCCATAGACGTTGCAACGCCACGGTCATCAACTTCTTTGGTCGCGTTGAGGTCTGCGTTATTGACGGAAAACCGGATAATAATGAATGTAATGGCACACGCAAAGACAAGTGCCGTCACAATGCCGTAGCCTGTCGTCAAGGCAAGCACGAACCCCCGCAAAAGCCCCGCATTCCATTCCCCGACAAAGACTTTCGCAATACATCCTGCCGGGAAAAGGCTGACAAGGAAGGAAAAGCAGAACAAAAGTACAAGCTTTTCTCCCTTTGACAGCATCAGAATTTTCGTTTTGAATTCGTTCCATTTGGTCACTGGTTGTCCACCTCACTGTCAGTGTTTTCGGTTTCTTCTTCGCTGTCGGAAGTATCCAAATCCTCAACTTCTCCTTCTGTAACGGTCGTATCCACTTCCTGCAAGATAAAGTTGTTAGGGTTTGTATCGTCAAGAGAATCCGTGACGACCTTCAAAATATTATCGTTGTACCAGAATTCCCAGCCAAAGATTCTCGAAACGTCTTCAATCGGCATTGTGAACGTATTATCTTGGGCCAGCGTCATCGTATCGGTCCAGGCATCTGATGTATTGCGCGACGTATATTTGAAGGTTTTCCTGTCACCGTGGATTTCAAAATACTCGCTTGCTTTGGCCAAAGCTCTTGCGGACGGCACATATTCCCAATGCCCATAAGTGATGGGCACATAGAGAAGACCCGCGTCCTCTGCATATTGCGTATTGCTGTCGTAAGCCTCGGCCAATGCTCGAACCGAAACGCACAGGCGGCCATCGCTGTTGATGGAGAAGTGCATGCCCGGAACCAAAGAGCCGTTCAAGATAACGCATTTCGTGGGAGCGGTCTTTTCGCCTTTCAGGATAGCCTGACCATCTTCTCGATTCTTGATTGCCTGGTCGTATTCTTCCTGAGAATTGAAGATGTAAAGCCGCTCGCAAGAACCTTCTTTTCGAAGCTGTGAGAAATCTGTCGGATAATCGATGGCAAGCGAATCCTTGTCAAGCTCATAGACTTCCTCGCCGGAAACAATGCACTTCAAATATTCATCGTCAACGCTATAGCCGTTCGAATCGTCATATCCAGTCGTGCTCACTCTATCGACAACATAGTTCCCATCAGCATCAAAGTGTCCGGATTCCGAAACGATATCCTTCTCATCAACGCCCAAAACCGTGCCATCGGATTCTTCACTTGACGCGGAGTCATCGGAGGAAACCTCCGTCTCATCCACAGTCTCACTTTCCGAGGCTTCATCGTCAGGAACGGGAGTCTCTTCCGGCTCCATGTGTTCCGGGTTCGGACGCAGATACACGGTATGGCCGCTGAAAATCTCAAGGCCGTTTCCGTTATCATCCGTATACGGAATCAAGCCCATGCTTTCTATCACCTGAGCCTTCTCCTTATATAAAGGAGAGCCATCGCCCATTTTCACTTCCTTGTATCCGTTGCAATCGAGGTTGTTCGGGTTTTTGACATTAAGCTTGGTTAGAACGATTTCACCGTCTTTCATTTGGGTGCCGCCCGATGTATCCACATCACCGCCAATATCGGGATTCGAAGACGGTTCAGGCGTGCTTTGAATGGACGGGGTCGGTGCAGTGGAACTGGTAGCATTTGTGCTGCCGTTTCCGCTGTTGCCTTTACAAGCAGTCAGACAGCAAAGGCAAGCGCCCAAAATGGCGGCGCTTTTCATAAAGTTGTCCATAATAAAAGCGGCCCCACTTTTATCTCAGGTGGGGCCTTACTCCTTTCTTTGGTTAGTTGCTCATTTCAATTTCAGGGTCTTTTTGGGTTTCGCCGTAATAAAGTTCAAGGTGCAAGTGTTCACCCGTTCCACCATGACTACTAAGACAATAGCCACTGTAGCCGGTAGTAGCGATTTTTGCGCCAGCAGAAATTGTATCATCAACATTGTACGAAAGGCCCGGGCTCAAATGCTGATACAGAATGAAAACGCCATTCTTTTCGCCCGGAACTACGCCACCGCGTTCCCCGTAATAAATCATCAGCATGTTACCGCGTTGACCATTCCCTTTTGTAACAAGCACACCGTTTGAATAACCATCCTGTTTACCAACAATGATACCCTTAAACGGCGCACTCATTGGATATATCGAATGAGGGGGAACAATATCAGTGCCATTGTGCTTCGTATCGCCACGAGGCGATTGCCAGCTGGATGTAACCTTGGTCTTCCAGCCGCTCCACGGTCCAGGGAGAAGACCCGTAGCCGGACATTCAAACAGTTCGTCGGAATGGGTGGCGTAGAACTGTTCAATCATTTGCTTAATAGAGCCGCTGATAACTGTGCCAGTACCGGCACCGCCAGTGTTATCGCCTGTCCCGATATCCAACGATGAATCGCCTTCGAAATCGGCTTCTGCAGCATTATACAATTGCCGCATTGTCGCAGCTTCTTCATCAAAAAGGTCGGCTTCGGAAGTATCACTCTCAACCGTGTCCTCATCTTGCGGAACATTGTAGTATTCCATAATTTTCTTCTTAGCTGCTTCCAAGGGGGAAACTTTGTAGGTACATGTGATGGTTGCGGTCTTTACTACTTCACTTACGCGCTCCATCACGATTGTTCCATCTTCATCAAAAACCGGATTTCCGTCTTCATCCATTTTAGGCTCCATTTTGGTGACGGTCTTTTTGCCATAAGTTGTAGTTGTTGTGGCTTCCGTTTTCCAGACTTTGTCTCCGACAAGCTCTTGGGCTGCTTTCACCATCTTAGGGACCCGGAAATGGAGCCTATCCTCCGTACGTGCCGCATAACTATCTCCGGCCATAATGTAGAATGTCCAGTTAAGATAATTTTTACCATCGTACAAGTCTTTGTGAATGGTGTAAGAAATATTATCCATCGTAACGCCATTCGCAATAGCAGCGTCTTTGGCTTTATCAACCTCTTCCTGGGCTTTTGACCTCATGTCTTCCGAATATTTGTCGTACGCATCTCTGAAGTAATTATTCAGAACCGCAACAATAACATTTGATGTTCCCATGTAGGATTGGAAAATTTCATCCGAAGCAATCGCAATATCATCCTGATACGCTTGCGATGCATCGCCTTTTTCCCCTGTTGTAATCCAGGTCAAAAAGTCATCAATGCCATTGGATAGCTGAGCCTTGAAATCCTCCCAGTCAAGTACAACTTCATCAACCGATTCTCCTAAAGCACTCATTGTTGTTTCTGCAATTGTGCCTGGAATTTGAGTAATAAACATAAATCCAAAAAGCAGCAAAAGAACCGGAATAAGCGCAATAACAATAACTACTGCGATAACTTTAATCAGTGTCTCTGGATGCGAAACCATGGTGGCAGCAGCACCGGCAAAATCGCCTGCTGCTGCTTGTCCCGCCGCTTTACCAATGACCTTAGCATCCTTAACGCCTTGTTTTACAGCATGTACTGTTGAGGAAACTGCTTTAGCTCCCTGTTTTGCGTCATTGACCGCTTCATCGGTTAAATTACTCAATTTACACCACTCCTTCCTTAATCAAGCCAGTCTCAGCTGTGTAGAAGATTCTGCACATTTCCATCTCACACCCCGTGGAGGTGCTGGCTTTTTCGTGAGACACCCGGCTTTCTTTCGAAAGTCGGGAAAAGGGTATCGTCCAAGAATTACTTGGACGGCTTATCCTTTTTGTTTTTCGAACCGTTGCGATTCTTATTCCCTTGCATCATTTGCTGGAACCTGTTGTTCCGCTCATTTCGAAAGTTGCTTTCACGGAACGATTTTCCTTCATAAGCGTTTTTCTGCTGAGGCTGGGAATTAGAACGAGCAGCAGATTGGGTTCTATCCTGACTGGAGTTTCGATTACGCCGTTTGTAAGACTCATCCGTGTCAGGTCCAACACTCTCGTAGTCATCCACCTTGCCAAGCTGGCGGGCAATGCTTTCAAACGTTTCGGGCGCATACCGGCGGGTCTGCTTGTTGTACTTAGCACTCCGTTCGATATTCATCACATCCGGGGTCTCAGGAACGTTGCCATCAGCATCGAGCTTTTGCATGATACGCCACTGTGTAATGCCCGTATCGGGGTCTACACTAACGCGGGTGACCTGAATACGACCAATGCCATCACTCTCAACAAAGCCATTCGTATCATTGAATGCTTTGATAGACAAATGACTCAAGGGCCTGATTTCAGGTCCATTAGAAGCTCCAGATGTATTGGGTTCGGCACTGGATACACCGGCATTGTCGCTGAATGTACCGGCTTCGGTAAAGGAATTACTGCGAGATGTATCAGCATAGAACTGAGTTCCATCCACAGGAGGTTTTTCGGCAGGCTGTTTACGAGCTGCGGAGCCATCGGCATCACCAGAGTCACCAGAATCTTCGCCAACACCGCCATGATTGAAGTTTTGTGCGGCAGGGGCGGGATTATCTTCCGCTCTGGATGCTTCTGCCGTCGCCTTAGAAGTTGCCTTTGCAGGAGCAGTATTTTCAGTAACAGAGGCAGCTGGCGCGGTCTGACCAGCAGAGCCATCATTGTCGGAGCCAGCACTTTCGGAGCTCACTGCACCACAACCTTGAATTTCAGGTGCAGGTGTGGAAGGTGCGCTTACGGTAGTACCGCCGTTATCGTCGGACGAACTGCCATCGTCGTGAGAATTATTGCCAACATTCTGATGCTGAGCTGTGGGAGCAGTAGCATCGTCATTGGAAGTTTCCTCTCCGCTGCCCGAAGAAGCATCGGAGCCGGGATTCTCGTCGTGAGAGCTGCCGTTGCTGCCGCCAAACGAGGCAGAGCCGACATCGTTATCGTCGAAATCATCGCCATCACCGTCAGCAGAAGGTTCCGCATGACCAGCAACAGCACCAACGTTGGAAGAGCTTTCTCCCTTTGCAGGGGGTTCACCGATACCAGAATCATCTTCATCGGCGGGAGCCTTTACGCCTTGGGCAGTGGGTGCAGTTTCTTCATCGGAGCTGTAATTGTCGCCACCGCCATTACCTCCAGCGAAGCCCGTATTGCCTTCACCGGAAACATCGTCGCTGTCAGTGCGTTGTGCAGAGGGTGCAGCAACATCATTGGAAGCGCCGCCAGCGTCAGCAGGAGGTTCAGCATAGTCAGGGCCAGCATTGCCTGCCGCTTCGTCATCAGTATCGACCGTTCTATCAGCGTAACTTGCAGGTGCCTGAGTTTCCACTGTAGCAGAGTCACCATCCATGGGCGAAGCATCCACATCAGCAGAGCCAACATCCTCAGTGCCGCCGACATAACCAGAAGATGTATCCGAATCATCGGATTCTCCGACAGCCGGTTCATTGTCCGTATGTTGTACAACAGGCGCAGCACTGCCGCCAGAAGCGTTATCTGCGTTAGCAGGAGGTTCAGCGTAATCGACAGAAGCGTCATCAGACACATTGTCATTTGTAGCAGCATTGTCAGCCTGACTAGCGGGTGTATGAGTCTGAACCGCAGCAGAGCTGTCATTCGCGAACTGAGTCTCGGAATCAGTAGACCCAGCGTTTTCATTGACGACGCCGATGTCGGAAGGCGTATTCGAGCCGCCGAATTCCGCATCAGCAGAACCGTAACTCGTAGTCTGCTCTGCAGGACCAGCAAATTCTTCGCTGGGAGCACTACCAGTGGGAGACTCGACGGAAACGGTAGAATCATTTGCTGCGAAATCGCTGCTGTCGGGGCTTACCGGTGTAGTTGTAGGTGCAGGGCCTTCTTCGGTGACGGTCTTGTCGGTAGCAGACTGCATCGCAGACCCAACGGAGCTTTCACTGAAAGTACCAGTGCCATCCACAACAGTCTCGGTTTGAGCCGCGCTGCTATTGGTAACGCTGTCTTCACCAGCAGACTGAGTAACGGTAGAAGTTACGCTGCTGTCAGCAGAGGTTTCCATTTCGACATGTCCAGAAGGAGCTGCATCCTTAGTCTGAGGTACATTACCACCCTGAGCGGGAGAAGCAATAACGACTGTATTACCTTCTCCAGCCGCGCCGTTGCCACCAGCAGAGATTTCGCTCTCGCTCTGAGGCTCAGAACCCGGAGCTGGTTTAGCGGATACATTCTGTGCCTGAGTGCCAGGAGCGACAGCAGTTTCACTGCCAGAAGTGGTAGGTTCAGTGGGCAATATACCAGCATTGCTGAGTACAGGTGCGGTTGCCTTCGTTGCTGTAGTACCGGCAGTGCCAGCAGGAGCAGTATTGTCTTCACCAACAGTATTGACATTTGCAGACGGGACATTGCCCTGACCCTTTGCTGTAGGTGCAGTTTCAGGCGTGGGTGTAGTCGCGGGAGCAGCTCCATTGCCGCCAGCAGGAACGGTGCTAATTCCCTGTTCAGGAGCAGCGCCATTCTTGCCCGCAGGGCTGCCAACAATAGATGTAGTTTCAGGTGTAGGAGCAACCGTGGGTTCAGTGCCTTTTCCTTCCGTCATACCACTACTGCCGCCAGATGTGGCTTCAGGCGTGGGCGTAATAGCAGGACCAGCACCCTTGTTTGTGGCAGTACCACCACCGCTGATAGGTGTATTGCCCTCGTGTACCAGAGGCGTTGCGGAATCCTCAACGGTTGCGTTTGTAGGCGTGCCATTGCCAGACTTTGCTTGCGGCACGTTCGTACTTGTACCAGATGCGTTGCCAGATGCAGATGCTCCCGTAACGGTTACATTTGCAGCGTTAATCGGTTTGCTTGTAGCCGTACCATTTGCGACAGGTGCGCCCGCAGGTGTAGATGCAGGTTTAACCACATTCACGTTGTTTGCGCCAGGAGTGCGAGATTCCGCATTGCCAGCAGCTGTATTATCAACACCATTGGCATTGATTGTCGTACCATGTGCAGTATTAGCAGCATTTGCAGAGCCAGTTGCTCCTGTAGCAGTAGTAGTTGCCGTTGCCGTCTGCGGTGTCGGTACGCCACTGCCAGTAGGCACAGCGTCTGTAGTTCCACCCTGTGCTACGGTATCGGGATTCACAACGCCAGGTTCAGAACTTTCGCTGTTGCCATGGCGGCCAGAGAACACCGATGCAACACGTCCCCAGAAAGAAGTGGCTTCAGGTTCTGGTTCATCCATTGCGGCCACGGGCGTATGTGTGGCCTCGAAAGCCTCCGGTGTCATGCCAACCGTATCGCCGACCTCGGCACCAGTAACTTCCTGTCCGGAATCATCGTCAGCCAAAGAGTTGTATGCAATCTGGCCATTTTCGTCGGGTGCGGTTGCATCAGTTTCCTTAGCGGTTGCATCACCATCAACCATGGTCGCGTTACCGGCATCGCCAGTAACGTTTTCAGAGGCACCAGTGCCTTCAGCAGTACCCTTCGGCAACTGTCCAGATGCAATAACCTGGGCAGCTTCTTCGTCTGTCAGGCTGCCCTTCGGGTTCGATACCATGTAAGTATCGGTAGTGTTGCCATCGCTGACCGTAACAGTCAAAGCACCATCAGGCATATCGTCACGGCCCATGGCCATGTCAATACCGGTGACTTTCGCACCTTTAGCAAACTGCTCTGCCAGCTCAGGGTCAGCATTTGCAAGCGTGTCCTGCATAGCAGCCAAAGATTCCTGAGAATTGTAATCAACAGCAGAATCCGGGTTGCGCATTTCTGCGGCACGCTGCTCGTTGGACATCTGGAACCGACCGGCGTAATTTTCTTTGGCAGTATCAAACTGCTTTTGGGCCTCGGCCTGTTTGGCGTCTCGGGTAACAGCAGCCGCCTGTTCCTGGTCGTGCTTATTAAGCGCGGAATCAGTAACACGAGTAAGGTAATCCAGGTTTTTGCTTTCCATCGCGGACCTTGCGGCAATTGCGGCCGCGCCATCTGCACCATACTTGTTCAGCTGACCAGCGGGGACGCTGAAAGATGTGGAGTTCTTTGTATCCGGAATAACGTCGCCAAGACTTCTCCCCTTCCCGTCCGTCATGCGAGTAGCGGTCCATTCCTGAGAGCCATTTGCCGCAGTGCGTCCGGTATTTTCAAGACGGAACTTGCCTTTATCCGTAGTAAGAATTGCGCTTTGCCCATCCGGACTGATAGCCAGGTCGGAAGTCTTGGTTGCAGTCATGCCAGATTCATCACTCGAATAACGGAATCCGGAAACGCCTGTAATCTTGCCATTCTCATCGCGGTAAGTGACCTTACCATTGACAGCACCTTTAATGGCGTTATCGGGAGCCAGGTCTTCAACCGTACCCTGAGACACCTTGCCGCCGTCAAATCCGAGCTCATCCAGAGCGTTCGCCATAGCCTGACGATTCGAATTGGAGTTGAAGGTCTCGCCAGGGTTTTTGTACATGTCGCTGCGTTCGGCGTTCGTACCACGTACAAAGCGGTCGGCCTTTTCCTTGTCGCCATAGCTGACCTTACCGTATTTATCCAGATTGTTTGCAGCCCCAGCCGCTGCGCCATTGGCACCTGCAGCTGCTGCCACGCCTGCAGCAATTGGCTTGCTATTACTGCCCGCGCCGCCTACAACATTTCCAATGGCATCAGCAGCTGCACGGCCGTGGCCAGCAACGCTGCCTGCCAAATCAAGAACATCATGCGCAGCACCCGCAATAATTCGGAAAGCGCCAGCCGCTTCACTCATCGGGTCAAGACCTGTTGTGCTTGTGATGCGGAATCCGGCTTTTGCAAGCATATCGTCCAGCTTTTGTGCGATTTTGAGGTATGCGTATGTGACAAGGCCCCATTTCACGACGCTTTCAACAGATGCGCCGACCAATCCGATGTTCAATGCCGTTCGTGCAATACCAACGACCCAAATGTTCAGAATCAGCAAAACACATTGTGACCAGAACATCTGCATCCAGTTGACTGCCGTATCTTTTGTTCTTTCGTTAGTTGCCGTGGCAAATGCCAGAGGCGAAAGCAAAATAGTGAAGACGCAAATGATGTATCGTTCCGCACATTCAAGTACCAACTTAATCAGGTTCCACCAAATCAAAAACAGAAACACAACGCTGACAACCAGAGAAGCACCTTCGACAATCGAGAAACCTCCCATCCATGCAACTATTGTTCCAGCCGCATCGCCAGATTCAGTCTGGCCAATAATTTTCATGCCAGAGTCTTCAAACGAAAACTCCCCCAATCCGCCACCTGTAACGCCTTCACTTAACGCCGTTGTCAGAGGCGAAATGATTTCATCGAACATCAACTGAAGGAAGTGACTGCCTGTAAGAGTAAGAACCATGCCAAAGACAGCGTTCCAAATCAGTTTTGGTACGCTTTCGGTCCTTGCGCCGTCTGCAGTTTCCATCAAATACGAGATGATACGAACGGCAATCAGTGCTCCGGCGATTGTTGTCGAAATTACCATTATGGCTTGTGAAAAATAACCCCCAATGCCGTTCCCACTCATTGCAAAGCCAGGAATATAATGGGCGACTTCTTCTGTCGTCATCTGCGTAATTTCGAGCAGCGGATTCATAATAAGGTCACAAAACTGCAAGATAATACGTGCGATGACCATGACAACCAGACTGAGGAAGTTACTGACAAGGTCAGAAACCGCAGAAAGCGCAATGCATCCGGTCATTGCAAATGCAAGAATAACAGCAGCCATGGAACGCTTAACGGCTTTCTTTCCTTTTACGGGTTTACATTTTATAAGAGAGTTAATGTTGCTCACCTTCTTTCAATAAAAAAGACCCGTCCGATTACTCGGACGAGCCTTTTAGCCGCAAAGCGAATATTAGCCGCCAATGTTATTGCCGCCGAGCTCGCTGTTAATCTGGCCACCGAGTTCATTAGCAACCTTCATCAGGCCGGGCACTGCAACAGCAGCCACGACGATGATGGCAACCACAATAAGACGTTTCTTGTAAGTCTGAACGTCTTTCGGGTCACTGGCCAGCAGCATACGCACCAGCATATACAGGAATACTGCGATGCCGATAGGAACAACGACGTTGGTCAAGCCTTTAGCAATAGAGTTGCTAACCTGGTTGCCTACGTTGAACACTTTGTCAATAGCGGTGCTAACATCTGCATAAGCCATAACCGTGCTCATCATGGCCGCAGTGCCCATCGCACAGGCAGTACCTACAGCCATCTGGAGGTTCTGCACCGGGATGCGTTTCTGCAAGCTGTTTTTCATATTCATTTCGAACTACCTCCTTCCTTCGATAATCATCGTAGTAGAGCCTTTACAGGTTGATTGCTCAGCCCTTTAACTCTACAATATCTATTATCTGCACCTCGCAAAGACGTGCAACAATCATACATTCGTTTATTTGAAGCATTATTCACACAAAACAAAAAGCGGGAGCTCCTGTCATGAGGAACTCCCGCTATAACTAATTTTATATTTTGGCTTTTTTTAGTTTCGTGATGATGCGTGGACCGAGCAAGGATTTTCGGGTCTGTTTACGGAAATTTTGAAGCGCATATTTCAGTGCTTCCTCATCGCCAATCATTACCAATTTCTTTTTGGCTCGCGTAATACCGGTATAGTACAAAGGCTTTGTCAACATCACTCCGTATGTCATACTCACCGGAATAATGCAGCAAGGAAATTCACAGCCCTGAGAACTATGCACGGTAATGGCATACGCAAGCTCAATATCTTTCATATCTTCATTGTTATAAACTAAAGTTTCTCCTTTCGAGTCAAAGTAGATTTCAACGGCAACATCGCTTTCCAGCTGGGCAATTGATTGAATCGTTCCCAAGTCACCGTTAATGACCTGCTCGGTGTTCTTTCGCTGAATGATTCGGTCGCCAACCATAAACAGTTGCTTGCCGATTTCAACACAGAGCTTATCATCCGTTTTAGGGTTCACAATCGCCTGAATTGCAGCGTTGACACGGTTCTTGCAAAGATATCCGCTCGGCGTGCCTTTATCATAATGCGTAGGAGTCAGAACAATCGTCCCTTCCATACCGTATTTGGATACGCCATTCAGATACTCCTCAACGATATGATTCATGATTTCATTCGCTTCTTTTTCCTTATCCTTTTCAGCAACCGGAACAAAGCGAAATTCATCATCAAACATAAGATTCCGGGTATTTCCGGTATAAGCGCGATTCTCACGAATCTTGATGGAAGCATCTGTAATCGTCGAGGTACTCCCCTGTCGATAGTTGACATCAAGGCGAACGGTTTTAATAACGCCGCACTTGATTAAATCACGCAAAACGTCACCACGAGCTACAGGAGCCAACTGGTCCGTATCGCCAAGCAGCACAATTCTGGTGGATGGGCTGCTCAAAACAGCGTCGATTGCATAAGCGAATAGGTGTTCACCGACCATACTCATTTCATCAATGCCAATGAAACCGCAGATGGTGCAGTCTCCTTGCGCTGTGAATCCGCTCGGATTATTTGCCGGAACCAAGCCACAAGCCTTATGAATCGTGGATGAGTTCATACCGGTGCTTTCCGCCATACGCTTGGCGGCCAAGCCCGTTGGAGCCATCAATAGAATATGTTCCTCCGGCCATACCATATGGTACACATCCATGATAGCCCGCAGACAAGTGGTCTTGCCTGTACCGGGGCCACCAGTGACGATAGAGATACGGTACTTTAGGTTTCGAACGGCTTCAGCCTGTCGTGGAGAGAGAATGATTGCATTCTCTTTCTGCCATTTGATGAAAGCGTCCTCGATTTCTCGCTCTTTTATCGGCTCAGCACTGGCAAGTTCAACGATTTTAGCTGACATTTTACGCTCTGCCAGGAAATCGTCTTTATCGTAGTAGTATTTGCCCTGCTTGACAATCGCATATACCTTGGCAACATCATCAAGCGATTCTTTTTGACGTTCTGCACTCACCTGTGGAGTGAGCGCGGCCATCCGAGCTAAGATAGCGCTCTCTTCCGCACACATACTTCCTGTCTTTTGGCAGGCGATATGTAATGCTTCGATTGTCGCGCAGGTCATGCGGCGCTCGGAATCTACCGGCTCGCCCATTGCCAGCGCAATCTGGTCCATCACCGCAAAGCCCAAAATCGGGACGGGCTTATAGGGATTGTTTTCCAGAACGTGAATCGTTTCATTTCCGTACGTCTCAACCAATGTGTTGATAGCGGATGGTGAAACGTCTACGCCTTGCAGAAGCTTAAGAACATCTGCGCGGACCAGAGCGGACAAGCAGGCATCGTTGAGTTTGGCAATGACCTTGTCATCGATTCTTGGAATGTCAAACAGCTGTTTGCAGTGATGAGCGCAAACGTCCAATGTGTTCATCCCAAAACGTTCAACAATATGGTTTGCCATCGTCTTTCCTAAACTGCTGCAATTCCGCATCAGGAACTTGCAAACCTCGCTTTCGGTTTCAGGCAAAATCTCGGTTGCTTTTTCTGCAACGAAGATTTTCTCGTTTTCCTCTTTAGAATCCGGTGCCCAATGTCCTTCCAGGCGAAATGAAATTTTCTTCAACAGCTCAACGGGAATATGCTGAGATGTGGCTTTGAATTCTGCCGTCATCCCGCCGTATCTGCGCACCTCAGGTGGAAACATATCCTCTTGCCCTTTTACACAAGTTGTAAAAATACAGCAGGCGTAATTTGTGCTCGTTGGTACGGCCTTCAGTACACGCTTTACGTTGCACTTGTTTAGCGTGATAGTAGTGTTATCCAATTTTGCTTACCCCTTTATTTTTCTCGCAGCACCTCCAAACATTTCGGATATGCCACTTTTTCGACTTTTTCGTTTACCGTGACAAGATACGCCTTTACGTCATTACTGTACATATAGTAAGACCATGTATCGTAATCCTCGCTTCCGGGCGTTGCAACATCAACCGGCGTAGATAGCCAACACGCCTGACAATTATGCACAAGCCACAAGAAATATGGGTTGCCACTATCCTCAAGGCTTTTCTTCATTTTCCCTTCGCATTTGTGAAGCTCTCGCTCGAAAGCTTCCTGCTCGAATCCGCGTTTTGCCAAGATGGAAACCATCGCGCCAAAATAGTCATCGCAGTCGCTGCATGTTGGCTTTACAAGTTTTTGCTCATAGAGAGCATCGACAAGCTGTCGGTTTTGCTCTTCGTAACTTGTCTGATTTTTGTTTTGGTTCTTGTTTTTACTCATTGATAAACTCCTTTCTATTTGATATGCCGATAAAAATAGGCAGCCACCCGGTAAAGGATGGCTGCCTATATCAGCAGAATGTAAATTGTGCGACGGGTCCCAAACGTATGAAACCGTTCAATGTTATCCATCGTACATTTATTATTTTATCCGTGCCGCACAATCCGTCAAGCAGAGAGTGCCTCAATCATCTCGCACATACATTTTTCAAGGCGCGTGCAGGATGTGACATTCGGCAGATAGTTCATCTGAATATCATAACGATGGCATGTCACTTTGCATTTATTGTAAAGTGCATGAGACATGGAATCCACCTTGCAGAGCACAAGGTCTGCAGCGTGAATCATCTGGTCACAGGCCGCCACCATATCTTTGCTCACATAGATGGCATCGGGATGAAGAACTTGGAATCGCTTCATCAGGTTTTGATTGCCGCCAACGACAGCAACCGAATATTTCTGAAGTAGTTCATCCAGCTTTTTCCCATAATCGACATCGGGTTCATCGTCAGGCTGCAAGGTTTCTTCCTCAAGAGCCTCCTGCTCATCTGGCAAATCATCCTCTGTCTCTTCCGGAACCAGCTGCATCAGTTCGTCAATCTCCGCATACGCCGTTTCCAGCTTGGATGTCAGAGCGTTTTCGCGCTTCTTACTCTGCTGCAGCAGCTTGTCTGCATCAGCTGCCTTGTTTTCAGCTCGCTCTACACAAGCCTCTGCGTCTACCAGCTTTTTGTTCAGAGTGTCAATCTGCTTAACGAACATTTCATCCGAAGCACCCTCATCCTGTCCAAATAGCTCACGCGAAACAGCTCTACGAATTTCATCGGCGTAAGCATTCGCCAAGTTGTAGACTGACGCGTAAACAGGAAGCATAAAGTTATAAAGATTGATAAGATTAAGCGTCTGCTGCGATACTTTCTGGGAAATCAGCATGTTGTTCTTATCATCAACGGTGATAAGTCCATCCATAACAAGGGCTTCCAGCATGCCAAAGCAAAAGCTGTCATCGTCCTCTTTGCAGACAAACTGAACATCCTCCGCGAGATTTGCCTGCATATTACGGAACTCTTGTTTTGTTAGAGGTCTGTTTGCTACTGGTTTGAAGCCAACGCCTGCCTGACACATAGCATCTTCACAGATAGCATAGCCATCACACATGATGGAGTAATTCGAATCACTGAATTCTGTCTTTTGGATTGTTAAGTTATCGTTTACTTTCACATCAATAGTTGCTTTGTTCATATCGGCAATCACTTTGTTCTGAAGGTCACTAATTGTTTTCTGTACGCCTGTGCCAAGTTTCGCAAAGAATTCTCTTTGGATGGCGCTGTCTTCGCCTTCTGAATTTGCCAAATTTCGGGTCCAGATATCATAGACATCTTTGTTTTGGGGAAGCTGGCTTTCCGGGCTGGCATATCCGTACAAGAAAAACAGATATCTCTTTGCCACGTTCTCCGGTTTGTTGATTTCATCTGTGAAATCGTATGCTGCCTTCGTACCTGCGTACATTGCACTTACCATTCGAGGCATATAGGAAAAATCGCGCCCCAACAGCTGTACAAGTTTTGTCCATTTTGGCTTGTTTTCATTGAATAGTAAATAACTCATAACGGCAGCCACCTTCACCGTATCGGCACGACGAGAAGGTACGACTTCCGTTAAGCCCATTATTTTATCATTGAGTAGGTTTTTGGCTTCCTTACGGTAGCAAACATTGCTTTCATATTCATCAACAAAGCGCTTCTTTGCAGCCTGATTTCGTTCCACTTCGCTGGCAGCATATAAGCACCATTCTGGTTTATAATAAAATGACATAATCAAAAAATCCTCCTTTGTATATCAAAAAAGCGCCCGGTGTAGCAACCGAGCGCATGAGTGTTAATGATAAGTTAAATGAGATGGTATCCATGCTACATTTATAATTGTACCTAACCCGCACAGATGTGCAAGCAGCAAGTTTCAAGCCCATACTTTTGTACACATTCATTTTTTTGCCATCCTCATATTTTGCAACAAAAAACGGCCCACCCGCTTTAAGCAGATGAGCCGTGCCGGACAAAGGCTGTGCTGTTATTTGTTTTTGTTCTCCTTCTCCTCGTGCTTTCCACGAGCTGCGTTATAAGCCTTCTGGAAAGTCTTGGTGCGGCTGATGAGGAACAGCGGGATAATCCAGCTAGTTGCCTCGAAGAGTATCTGAATCACACCGCCCAGCAAAGGGAACAGGATTTTGGTCAGGAGAAATGCTGCGAGTTTGAACGCAACAACCACCAGAACGATGATGCCTACTGCAACGACAATTCGTGCAGCGATGTTGGTTATGTTTTCGGAGTTGATTTTGAAGTTTTTCATTTTCATGATTGTCCTTTCTTGTTTGGGTTGTGATTTGGATACGTGAATCGGTTAGCGAACGGTTTTCTCGGGCCACGGAGTACCAGAGACTACCATCCACTGACAGCCGATTTTCTCGGCCGGAATCTGATGGCGAGCGACCTTAGTGCGGACAGCTCCCTCAGAAATCGGGTTGAGACCAGTCTTGCTGCGTTCAGCATTCACTGCTTCGCAGTATTCCGACAGGGTGAGATACTTAACATTGTTGATAATCATAATAGATTACCTTCCTTTCTCCATTAGTATGGATTGTGATTTGTTGTGCAGACTAACTGAAGTTAGCTGTTCAGACATCTATTAAAAACAGTGCAATGCACTGGGAATTCAAAACAAAAAAAGCGGGCTCCCTGAAAACAGGAAGTCCGCTTCTAAGCGAATTATGAAAAATGAACCACGACCGGATTTGGTTCCGGAGGACAACTTTTCAAGCTGCCGCTGTGGAAGTAAGATGATATCTATTAACTAATTAACATTTTACTCCGGCCGCATACACTGTCAAGCAAAAAGCAAATTAAAAGCAAAATAAATTTGCATTCAACTTGCCTTCTACATCTGGATTGCATCCCTTGATTGCATCTTTTGCGTAATCGCGAATATAATCGATGTCGTCAACAAGATACGCTCCATCAGTGTCACGCTGCAGAGCCCCGGCATTCAGCCAATCCTCTGCAAAATCGATGTTGGTATTACGGTCAACCAGCTTAAACTCGACCGTACGTCCAGTATGTTCTCGTAATGTCATTTCTTTACCACCTTTATCGTTAATGTCCGGCTCGTTTCACGTCTGGGAACGTCACAGGCTTTGAAAGCATCGGGGTACAATGCTTCGAGTTTCTGCCGGTCAATGGATGCGTTGCTCATCTTGGGGGTGAGCTTAACAAGCCATTTGAGTCCATCTGGACCAATGACAGTCCCTTGGGTACTAACGCCCATAGCCATCGCAAAAGGCACTGCCAGCTTTTTGTACTGGGCTTCGTACCCTTTAGCTACATCGCTGGCAGCCTTATACTTAGCATAAGCGTCCGTATACTCTTTACAGAGTTCTGCGTATTCAGAGCCCAACAAAATGCCGGGCGCAGACTTGTTGGCATCGCCGGTATAACGATGCAGGGTATCCATGAGGGCTTTGGTATCACCAAGAGGTTCGGGCGGGATACGCGGGACAACATGGTTTTGCCAGAAGTCGTCACATCCCTGGATAATGCGCATCTCCTCATCAAGGTCACGTTTGATGGTATTTGCGATAAGCGTATCGCGGTCAAACATGCAGACCACAACGCATTCCCAAACGCCAAGAATCGCCATATAAGTGCGAACCTGATAGATGTACGGAATAGGAATATTGCCATTCTCCCACTCAGCCTTGTTGAACGAGCTCGTAGTTTTGATTTCCACCAAGCAATACGAGCCGTCCGGCTTGCGCATCATACGGTCAATGTTGGCCGTGATATAAGGCTTTCCCGGCATGGAATAGATGTTGGTATCGGTGATGATATCGTTGTACGGATACCGTTCCGACAGCCAAGCGTCTACATACTCCTCCGAGATATGACCCCACAGCTTATTCAACCGGGATTGAGAAGTTTCTTCTTCCGGGACAATCGGCTGCTTTCCAGTCTTGGCGTAGAACAAATCAAGATTCGTCTTGAATTTGTTTGCGCCAAAGATAGCGGAAATGTCAGAACCGCCCAAATGGTCTGCACGCCGTGCCTGCCACTGGTCCTCCGTCAAGGTGCTTGCATCGACCTCGATTTCAGGACCATTGTAGCCGTCCGGGTTACAGAATTTAACTGCTTCCGGGCTTGCCTCGGCCATTGCCTCATTGTAGAGTTCCCTGGTGTAGGGAGTATTGATTTCCCAGTACGGAAGATGCTGAGCACACCCCGCACTGGATTTGTTAGTACCATCATAGCTTGCCATTGGTTGTTTCTCCTTTCAAAGTCAGCGGCACAAGCCATACACAAGTACGGCTATAACCAGCAGGATAAATACATTTTTAGGTTTTACCATTACAGCTCCTCCTTACCAGGCATATCCACATCGCTCCAGCGAGTACGAGCGCAGCGTGCAACGCAGTCAGCGGCAGCGAAAATCTTCTTAGCATCCTGAGTGTGATTGCGAACCACACCAGCGTATGCATCGCATACTGCCAAGTAGATATCCAAAGCAGTTACAGGCATATCGCCATACACAGCGTCAAAGCCTTCGAGAGCTTCCAGTGCTTCCTGCTTCGGCATACCACCGCTTTTCAAAACGCGAACAAGCGCTGCTTTACTGTTGCGAATTAGAACATTACGCAGCTTATCCAGGTCGGTAGCCGCATCGTCAAAATACGCAAGCAAAGCCACAAAAGCATTCGTAACTCGTGCTGCAATGTCTTCACCGATATGCGGAATCGCCACATCTTTAGCCATGGGTGCCACAATGCCGCTGCCCATATTCAAGCACGGAATCAGGCGTACAGCAGATGCAGCAACATCCGAGCTAATCATCATGACTGCCGGAGTATACCCCGCAGAAAATCCAGAAGGAAGTTTGCGAAAGAACTGCTGCTTGTAGGCTCCAAGGTCGATGACCACTTTCATAAGTTCGTGAGACAAATAGCCGCCTTCGAATTCACGGTCAGGCCAGTTCTGGTCCATATAATCGTCCATGATTTTCAGGAGCTTATCGTTTCCGATAGCTGCATAGCGGGCAGAATGCACAGCACGAACCTTGTCGTAACTGTACTTAACCTGTACCGCACCTTTCCGTTCTGCCAGGATAAGGTTCAAGACCTCTTTCAAGCTCTCGCGGCGTTCTTTGCGAAGCAGTTCGTAGCAGTTCATGCCAATCATGCCTCTGTCGCAAATGCTGCGGACTGCACTGTCCCCTACCGGCTTCTTGCCGATACAGGTGGTCAGATTCAGCCCTGCGTTCTGCTGCGTATCAAGGACCGCTTCTTCGCTCACTTTCATCTGCTTGGCGTATTCATCCGCACAAAGAGGTTCATCATGACTCGCTTCAAAACGAATGTCACGAATCCCCTCCTCAAGCCATTTAGTATTTGCTGCGTCCTGCTTGCACTGTGCAAGCAGCTTGTCGTACTCGCCAGCCTTGTACTGCGCTTCTGCCCCATCCAGTGTGAAATCCACAAGGTCGGGGTCCTTTAAGTTGGGTGTCACGGCAGCTGTGTTGATGGTTGTGTTGACGACCGCGCTAGTTGCTGAGGCAGGTGCGTTCATGGTTACATTGTTGTTGGTAGTAGTGGTCATAATTCTTACGCTCCTTTTTTATAATGCAAAAAGAGGCGGGCCTCTCAAAATGAGAAGTCCGCCTCTTTAAGCGAAATTGTGAATTGTACGAAAGGCATTATGCCCGTATCGATGTTTGTTATCTATCGTACAATTTTTATTGTATTCGGTTCGCATAAATGGGCAAGCGAAAATAGCATAAAACTAAGTTTTCCCTGTTGCCGCGCAAAAACAGGAGCAAAAAAAGGCCGCCCACCAAACGGTGAACGGCCATACGTTACAAATTAGTTACCGCGTGCTTTAGCGATATACGTTCTGACTTCTTCCTCAGGGATATTGTATTGTACCGCCATTTTTGCTGTAAT
>ULIY01007709.1_pt1 | contig 27075 bp, 24 predicted proteins | sample 1950511 | NCBI WGS metagenome assembly ULIY01 (sample SAMEA4835453, study PRJEB28245) | human gut metagenome | biome: gut microbiome; material: fecal sample | place: Denmark | collected 2008
TAGTTCGCAAAATCGACGTGGCCGTCTTTATCGTTTTGAACGTCGGTGTCTTCGGACTTGGTGTCATGGCACTACTTAAGCACGTTTTCCACCGACCACGACCTGACATTTATCATGTCATCAGCCAAGGTGGTTTTTCCTTCCCATCGGGTCACGCACTCAATGCCGTGCTATTATATGGTTCATTGATTGTTCTCGTACATTATTACTTGAAACAACACGACCAGGTGCGCTATGCCATCATGACATTATTCGCCGCGCTGGTCGTCGCCATCCCCCTCAGCCGTGTCTATCTTGGTGTCCACTACTTATCGGATATCCTGGCCGGTTTCGGACTTGGTACCTTTTTCCTAATTATGTCGAAGGAACTTATTTTCAAATATCAAACACGAGAGGTTTTCGAACATGCGATCAACTCAGAATCTAGCGCAAATCACGCTGAATGAATATTTAGTACCAGGCGACTTGGCCATTGATGCCACAATTCGTCGTGGCGACATCACGCGCTTCCTCGCTAGCCGTGTGGGTGACACTGGTAAGGTCTTGGCCTTTTCAGATGTTAAGGCTGAAATCGACGACGTTGCCACATCACTTTTCTTGAGTGGTTTGCACAACCGCGTCGACCTAATCAGCAAGGACTTCTCAGCCGTTACCAACTATTTGGACCCAACAAAGCCAATCGCCGCTGCCTTGTTCCAGGTTGACGAAAACATGGATACGGAGACATTGACGGCGACCGTTAAGACATTGTTGATGGTCTTGAAGACAAATGGTTTGGTGTTGTTGCTGAGTGACAACCCAGCCAACCTAGCTGACGCCCAAGCTTACGTGGCACAATTGCCAACGGATTCTTATGGTGTCCAAAAATACGAAGACGTCCTAACCGGCGAAACCGCCTTGTTAATCCAACGTCGTTAATCAAAAAACTCCCTGAGCCCGCAAGCTCAGGGAGTTTTATTTACTTATTAATTGGCTCAAACACCGCCACCGCTTCAACGTGAGCAGTTTGTGGGAATTGATCCAGCGGTTGAATGTCGCCCTTGATGCGGAAGCCCTTGTCAATCAAGTACTTAGCATCGCGCGCCATTGTCTCTGGGTTGCATGACACATAAACAAAGCGGTCGGGATTCATGTCCGCAACGGCATCCAACAAATCTTCCGTCAAACCACGACGAGGCGGATCAACAAAGATAACGTCCGGCTTCAAGCCACCGTCTTTCCACTTTTGCATTTGTTCAGGTGCGTCAGCTGTGACGAATTCAGCGTTCTTCACGTTGTTGTTAGCGACGTTCTTTTGCGCGTCAATCACGGCACGCTCAATCACTTCAACACCCAACACCTTGTCGACACGGTCGGCAACCGTCAAACCAATTGTTCCGATACCTGAATACGCATCGATAACCGTGTCAGATTCCTTCAACTCACCCTTTGTTGCGGCCATGTCGTACAACACTTCCGTCGTTTGTGGGTTAACTTGGTAGAACGAATTTGGTCCGATTTCAAAATCGATATCCAACAACTTATCGTGAATTGCATCGGCACCCCACAACGTGCGATTGTCACCTGACGTCAACACGTGCAAGCTACGTGGATTGTGGTTCAAGATGATACTCTTGATGCCATCAACCGCCTCAGCAATATCCGCAGCAATCGCATCTTCATCCGTCAACGTTGGCGTTTGCGTTACCAATACCACCATAACCTCGTGACTGTAATAACCACGACGTACCATGATGTAGCGCATTTCACCTTCTTGGGTATCGTCATCAAAAACCGATACCTTGTGGGCGTCCAAAATATCACGCACAATCCCGATGATTTGGTCGATCTTTTCGTCGTTAACGAAGTAATCATCCAATGGCACAATGTCACCTGGCGTACGCTTCTTAATGAAGCCAGTCGTCAACTTGCCATCAACATACTTCACTGGCACAACCGTCTTATTGCGATAGTGGGTTGGATTATCCATCCCGATGGTTGGCGCAACATCGACATCAATACCGTATTCCTTGTACAACTTTTGCACTTGTTGTTGTTTCAAACGCAATTGCGCATCGTAGGCCAAGTTGACATACGGTGCGATACCAGCCTCAAGCAAATAGTCCTTACCAGACGCCACGCGGTCTGGTGACGCTTCAAGAATTTCTACAACCTTGGCACGACCGAACTTACGATTGACCTGCGTCACCTCAAATAAAATTTTCTCGCCTTCGAAGGCGTTTTCCAAATGAATTGGATAATCATCAACCATGATGACTCCCAATCCAGTGTAAAGCACGTCGATAACAACACCTTCGCGTTGCTCACCCAGCTTTACCGGAATAATTGTATTACTCATATTTTCTCTCGTTTATCCTTTTTAGTCGCTTTCCATTATAACTGAACTGAATTACTTCGTGCGACCCCACAAGAAATCAATCATTGCATGGTTCACCTGCTGATTGTTTTCGTGCAGCTTACTGTGTTGTGCTTCAGGGCCACTGATCAAGCGCTCTTGATATGACTTTGGCCGGTCACCGAGCAAGTATTGCAGTGACTTCGCCGACGTCGTTGAAACACGTCCGTCCGAGTGCGTGCCGTCATCCAAATCACCGTAAATGTTCAACACATCAACTTGGTTCTTTGGATAATTATCTTGGCGGGCCAACAACCAATCATAGTACGACACTGTCTTTTCAGGCTTGCCGAGGCCGTCCAAATGATTATCGGCAACTTGCTTATCAATGCCAACAATCCCATCGAAGTGACCGGCAATCGATACTTGCTTGCGTAACTTTGGCAATGACTTATCTTGACCGTATGTCATTTCATAAGTCATCAATCCCAGGTTTCCCATCGAATGTGCGACGGCATTGAATGACTTAATGCCATACTTATGCTGTAATGCAACCACGACATTCTTTATCCACTTGGCATCCGTTTGATAATCCGTATTACGATTATCTGAAAATACCACTTGCACCATTGGATTAAAACGGTTCTTATCCCAATGACCTGACAACTTCACGTGACCATCATCAGTCACGCGCGCCGTCAGCATTTTCTTAGCCGCCCCAGACTTTTCAGCTGCACGGACTAAATCCTTTGTTGAATTCAGCGTGCCACCATAACCGTGAATGAACAAGGTTGGTGTGTTCGAATAGACATACTTATCTGGATTACGTTTTAGCTTCAACGAATAGTTCAAAGCAAAAATAACCGCAAAAATCGCGACCAATCCAACTATAATACTGACCCATCTTTTCATCGTGCATCCCCCTTTGCATTCCGAATGAGTGTTTAATTCATTTTTTGTCCGTGTTCAATGACATAAGCTACTGAAACCGGCATCATCTTGCCACTATATTCTACTGCCAAAGCGCGCGCCGTTTCGTCTTGCGTTGGCACAACCGCCACAAAAGATCCGTCATCCAAGCGATACATATCCACTAATTGCCCCGCATCATTCAACAAGAATGAAAAATCAATCAAATGGTTGTAGTCGTCAAACTTGAACGGACGCTCATCTACGCGTTCTTCGCGGACTGGTTCAACCGGTTGCTCAGGCATCCCTGCTGCCAATTGCGCCACCAACTCAAAACGTAGGTTCTTCATATCCAACAATTGCGCTTGGAATGAAATTGGCGCTTCATCAACCACCGACCGCACAAACTTAGGCAACAGGCGCTTTGGACGCGTAATTGGCGCTGATAATTCTGAGAAGAATGCGTAGATACTCATCTTGCGATCAATCAAATCATCCAGCGTCACTTCAATGTGCACATCATCGTTCTCAATGCGCCAAGGCAATTCCTGCCCGTTCTTCAAATCACGGTCTGAAACCAACGGCGCTACCATCGTCCCCAGCGTAATCATAATCAAGCCATCAACTTGGTTAATCGTCACATCAAATTGCTTGGTGGCATCTTCAAACAACATCCCTACCGTGCGTGTTGAGAACATGTTCACCATGCGAATATCTGCTAGTATCGCAGTTGCGGCATCCGCATTCTTGTCTGTAATTAAATCGACCAACTCGTGGTACGCCTCAAGGCTCTCAAAATCAGTTGGCGTTAGGATTAGTTCGCCATAATCGTCAAACATTTCATTTAGTAACATGTAACACCATTCCAAACTCTTCTTATTTATTAATAATGATACCAGCGTTTGCGATGCAATGGTAATCATGAGACACTACTGGTAGATTCATCAGAAAGAGGGGATATTATCGATGACAAAATATGATAAAGAAGCATTACGTCAACGGCTCACACCTGAAGAATACGCCGTCACACAAGAGGCAGCTACCGAAGCACCGTTCACTGGTAAGTACGACGCATGGTTCGATGACGGCATCTATGTTGACGTCGTGAGTGGCGAACCTTTGTTCAGCTCAACTGACAAATACGACGCCGGCTGTGGTTGGCCATCATTCACTAAGCCAATTGAGAAAAAGGCCGTTAAGCGCCACCTTGATACCTCACACGGCATGTTCCGAACTGAGGTCACCTCAACGGATGCTAACTCTCACTTAGGTCACGTGTTTACTGACGGGCCGATTCAAGAAGGCGGATTGCGTTACTGCATTAACTCAGCAGCAATGCGATTTGTGCCGGTTGATGAGCTAGATAAGCAGGGTTACGGCGATTACAAATCATTATTCGAATAGCACAAAAGGACGGCATCTCTGCCGTCCTTTTTGTGTTCTAAAACGTTTAACAACAACCAGTTATCCGAATTCCCAGGCCTATATCTTCCTAATTTTAAAAACAATCAGCTTGCTAATTATGTAATTCAAAATAATGACCACGATATTATCAATAATCTTCCAGACGATAGGGTCCTGATTTAGTAATTGAACCCCAAACCAAATTATCACCATCTCCACAACCAGCGTCGCTAATCTAGCAAGCATAAAAGAAATGAACTCGCGCAGTAATTCTAACTTGGTAACCGCTCCAGAATTGAATACCCAGACTCTATTAGTGAAGTAAGCAACAATTACAGCCAGTAACCATGAAACAACAACCGCTATTTGCACGTTTATTCCAATGAATAACAATAGTGCGTACGAAACAACATTGATAATTGTGGTTGTTACTCCAAAAATCCCGTATAAAATAAGTGCCTTATATTTTTCAAACCTGGCAAACATGCGCAGACGCCCCTTTGCAATAAATAAAATAGAGGGCAAAATTTCTTACGCCCTGTAACCACTTAGGTCAATGTATTATCATCCCCCACATGTTGTGCTTAATACGTAATTTTGTATATGTCACAGTTCACTTACCGATTTTACACACGACATTGTCTTGCTGGAGATAAAAATTTGCAACTCACTATGTTCATTACATAACAAATTATATCTCTATCAATAAAGCTCCCCCTTAAAAAAGAATACATTTCAATTCAAATATTTGATATTAACAATCATCAAACCATCGATCGACTATACTCAAAAGGCAGCCGACCTCAACAATGTGAAATCAACTGCCTAAGCGAGGTTCAAAGTCATCCGTACCGTGTGCCTTTGAGCCTATTTTTTTACTTCACTGGCACCTTCACGTCACCAGAAAGAATTTGCTTCTTAGCTGCTTCGACTGCAGACCATGCCTTATCTGACATGTTACCGCGCGTCACCGCAACACCCTTATCATCCAAACCGTAAACCAAGTGCTTACCACCTGGGAACTTGTTTTCATCTGCCATCTTCGTCACGTCAGTCACAACTGTGCCAACGCCCTTCGTTGCTGACGTCAACGTGAAGTTTGATGCGCCGTCAGTTGCCTTGTATTCACCATCGGCTGATTGATCAATATCAACCCCGATAACCCAAACCTTATCGGCCTTTGTTTGCTTTTCGTTCAAGTCCTTCGCCTCAGTAAAGACACCCGTACCAGCGCCACCGGCAGCTTGGTAAATGATGTCCGTACCGTTTTGGTACATTGAAGCCGCAATCGTCTTGGCCTTACCGGCATCAGCAAAATCACCAACATATTGCACATCAACTTGAATATCAGGATTAACTGACTTAGCACCCGCAATAAAGCCAGCTTCAAACGTATCAACCACCGCTGACTTCATGCCACCAACAAAACCAAGCTTGTTCGTCTTCGTCGTTTCAGCTGCCGCAACACCGGCTAGGTATGATGACTGTTCTGAGTGGAACGTTACTGAGACAACATTCTTACGTGTCTTTGCAACGTCATCAATAATCATAAAGTTGTTCTTTGGGTACTTCTTAGCGGCCGCATTAATTGATGGCGTCTTTGGGAAGCCAATACCGTAGATGTTCTCGTAACCATTTGAAACGGCTTGGTTGATGTTTGTCTCAAAGTCAGCTGACGTCTTGGCTTGGAAGTATGTGTAACCACCCTTACCTTCCTTCACATTATTCGCCTTCGCCCACTTCGTCAAACCTTGCCAAGCTGATTGTTGGAATGACTTGTCATCGATACCAGCTGCATCCGTGATCAACGCAACAGATGTGTGTTCGTTCTTAGCTTCAACTGAACCAGAGTGCATGTATGCCCCGATACCTGCACCAACCAACACAACAGCACCAATTCCCAAAACAACTTTACGATTCATTATGAAATCCCCTTAATAGATATAAAACACGAACATTTATTTCGTTTTTAACAACTTAGATATCATAACCCGAACTTACGACGTTGTAAAGGGTATATTTCGTAATTTAATCGTTTTAACCAGCTAATCCCTTACTAACAAACGGTTAAAACACGAACTTCAGCATTATCGTTTACATAAAGTTCGTGTTTAGCGCAAAAAGCCGAGACATCGCATTGCATGTCTCGACTTTCCATCATTTATTAATTCGCCAAAATGTTAACAATATACAATCCCAGCTTCTGATGCATCACGTGTGCCCGGTGTGTCTCTTGCACAACCGACTTCAACTCTGACACATCATCAGTAATTTCGCCTTGGACACCCTTAGCATAGGTTTCAACCATGCCTTGTGAGTCATTCACCGTCCAGGCATAAATCCCCTTACCACGCTCATTCAAATCATCGACCTGACTTTGCGTCAAATAAGAGTATTCCATCGTGTAGAAATCCGCCTTCGTCACTGGTGCACCAATAAAGTCACCCGGCAAAATCATGCCGACTTGCAGCTTCTTATCCAGCGTCTTCAAACGCTGCACGACTGAATAGTTCAAACTGTGCATCTGCCAGCCGTTTTTATCCATCGTTGTTTGGAATTGATTCAAGAATGAATCAGCTAAGTCAGGCGCATTAGTTCGCTCTGTCTTAATTTCGACTAGTAGTTTTACATTGCAACGTTCTGCTGCTTTGGCATATTCTTCAAAGCTCGGAATCTTAGCTTGGTGACCATTCTCATAGACGGTCAACTTAGTTGCTTCGGCTAACGTCAAATCAGAAACTGACTTGTCCGAAGCGCCCTTTGTCAAAGCTGCCAAATTTGGATCGTGCATCACCACCCATTTACCATCCTTAGTTTGGCGGATGTCCATTTCCACAAAACTCGGACGAGCATGCGACACCGTATCAATCATCGCCGGAATGGTGTTTTGCACCCCGTTACCGTCATCCACACCACGGTGCGACAAGGTCACCAATGGTCGGCTAACTGTATTCACAACGAAGAACAATGACGGTCCCGCTCCTTGGATCAACGCACCTAGCATTAGGATTAACCCAACAACACGCTTTGTGTGGCGTGGCTTCGTAGCATAATCAACAAGCTGCACAACCTGATAATCACGAGCCATCAGCCCAATAATGAACTGCAAACTCATGATACCAAAGAAAATATCAATCAACGTCGCAAACGTGAAGGTCACAACTGCTGTTAACGCACTGACCATGAACGGCGCAAACCAATCGACAATGTATTGCGCACTCCAAGTCAATCCAAAGACAATCAACGTTAGCAAGCCAACCAAAATCGAACCAGCCAACAGTGTCAGCGCTAATTTAATACCTTGCGCGCCACTTGTTTTGCGCCAACTGTTTTTGATTGCCAATCCCGCTTTATGTTCAGCCAGCATAATTTCCGGTAATACGTAGAAAAAGCGAATTGCGAAAAACAACGCTGCCAAACCAAGTACCCAGATAAGCGTTAGCATCCAAGGTGTGCCGGTAATAGTCGGCCACACGAATTGTGGAATGATTAAATCCGCCGTTAATTGCGAGTGGAATGCCAGCATCGGGAACGGCAATACGACAATGCCGTAAAACAAAATCAATACCCACGCACCAACACCACCTTGGCGCAAGCGATGCAACGCGGTCTTGATGACACTCGTCGCAGTCGGACGTTGCCCCTCGTGTACTGCCGAAAAGCCAATCGTGTAACTGGCCAATTGACTGATAAACACCGTTAATAGAATCAGCACCGTGATGACTAAAATAACCGTGAAGATTGGATTTTGCATCAGCACTTGCCCCACATTTGAAAGGGACATAAACGGCACTTCATCCAGCCATTGACCGACGTACAACAAACCTTTCAAAGCTGGGACGACGATAACTGAAATTAAAATCGTAATCGAGAAGAACAGCCGACTAAGCGTCCATTTCGATTGCCAAAAACGACGCCATAACAGCGTCCAGATTGTTTGTTTCATACTATTTTTCTCCCCTAAACCCACATGTTTTGCCAAATTATACCAAACAGATTTGCATATTTAGGTTTAGGGCACTCACTATTGGTTTTTCTTGTCCTTACGACGCATAATCCAAGCTAAGAACATCGCACAGAACGCAAAAATACCAACAAGATATGGTCGTACGTCCGCCACTTTTTCAGTTTGTTCGTCCGTTTCCTGGGGATTAGCTCGGCCATCTGTTACTTCTTTACTTGAGCCGTTGTAAACAATGCGATCATCAATTGCCTGACCTTGGTGTGAGCCTCTGTTAGTTGCGGCGTATGGGTTCGATGCACCTGACGCATCCCCATTAGACGAAATCATCTGGTCACCCACCGCATTGGGTAGTGAACTAGTTGCTGTCTCACCCGCTGGGGTGATGACATTATTCTGTAGACCATTATCGTTCCAAATAGGCGTGTCCGTCGATTCCGTCGCCGTGCCAACTGTCGCTGCTTGAGCGTTACTCAAAGGCAACGGTGCTGCCACTACGTTATTCGTTGACTCATCATTCGTCGCTACGTTCATTGCAGTATCAACCGCCACTGTTTCGTCCTTTTGATAATTTGTGGTTGTTTCAGTATTACTCGTTGGAACTGAATCACTTTCAGCTGTTTGTTCCGGTTCGGGTTGCTCATTGGCAGCCGTTGCTTCCTCCACGACTTCTTCTACTTCGGCCACGGTATCTGAGTCACTGGCTTCACTGCTAAACGAACTTACCAAACTAGCTGACAAGTTAGTCAGGTCACTGATTTCGTCATGTGCCCACTCTTTTGCATTCGCCAAGTTAATCGCTTCGGCTTCGTCGATAATCGTTGTGACCTCATCTGAAGTTGTCGCATTTGCAACACGGTCCTTGTATGATGCTTTTTCGTCATCAGACAAATACGCCATTTCATCGATTTGGGTCTCAGTTTCTGCTTGTTGTAGTGCTAACTCGTCAGCCAATTTGGCATCGGCAACGATTTGCTCAACCGCTGCCACTGTATCCGCATTCGAAATCTGATCAATAAACGACTGCTTCCTATCGTCAGCCAAATGCTGTAAGTCATCAATCTCAGCCACTGCGTCAGTCTTAGCATTCGCCAAATTTTGGTTCGTCGCATCAGTGACAATTGGTACGATATCGGCAACATTCTCGGCGTTAGCAATCTGTTGCTTAAAGTCGGTCTGCTCATCTGATGACAAATAACTTAGATTATCAATCGTTGCTGTGCCATCGTTTTGTGCCTCGACCAACGCTGAGTCAGCTGCCTGCTTTGCATCGGTGACCGCTTGTTCAACTGTCGCGACATCCGTCGCCTGATTGACTTGATTCGTATACGTCGTTTGGTCAGTGTCAGACAAGTTCGCTAGGTTACTAATCTCAGTCGTCGCTGCTTCTTTGGCATTGGCCAAATTTTGGTCAGTTGCGTCATCAACCACGGCGTTAACCCCCGCAATATCAGTCGCATCTGAAATTTGTTGGTTATAAGCCGACTTCTCATCGTCAGTCAAATAAGTCATGTTATCAATTTCGACCTGGCCATCTGATTTTTGGTCCGCCAGCTTATCAGCCGCCTGCGCATCGGCAACGATCTGCTCAATGGCACTAGTTGTCTCAGCCACTGAAACTTGATTATCAAATGATTGCTTCATATCTGCATCCAAATTAGCCAGCCCAGCAATTGCACCATTTGCCCAATCCTTGGCATTCGCCAAATTTTGGTCGGTCGCTTCGGTCACACTCTGCTCAACATCAGCAATCGTCATGGCATCAGCTACTTGTTGCTGAGCATCATCCTTTTCATCCGCCGACAAGTACGTCAAATCAGCAATCGCTGTGTCTGCGTCTTTTTGCGCTTCCGCCAACGCTGCCTTATCAGCGTTCTTCGCATTAGTCACTGCTTGTTCAACAGTCGCCACATCCGTCGCCTGATTAGCTTGGCCTGTATACGTTGATTGGTCAGACTCAGACAAATTGACTAAGTTGCCAATCTCAGTTGCCGCGCTTTCTTTTGCATTTGCCAAATTCGTGTCAGTCGCTTCGTCAACAACAGCATTAACACCTGTTGCATCAGTCGCATCTGAGATTTGTTGCCTATAATCAACCTTCTCATCATCAGACAAGTAGGTCATATCATCGATATCCGCTTGTGCATCGGCTTTTTGTGCAGCCAATTCATCAGCTGCTTTGGCGTCAGCTACAATTTGCTCAACCGCGTCCGTTGTCGTGGCGTCAGTAAGTTGATCAATAAACGTTTGCTTCTGGTTATCACTCAAGTTCTGCAAATCAGAAATTTCAGTCGTTGCCGATTCCTTAGCGTTCGCCAAATTTTGTGTCGTGGCATCTGTAACCGTCTGTGTGACTACTTCAACGTCTTTTGCATCAGCAACTGCTTGCTTAAACTCAGACTTTTCATTCGTTGACAAATAAGCCATGTCATCAATGGCTGTTTCTGCTGACGCTTGCGCATTTTTCAAATCAGTTGCTTGTGCATCGGCAAGAATTTGTTCAACCGCTGCGACATCATCCGCCTGCGTAACTTGATTGGCGTAATCAGTCCGCTCGGAATCTGATAGATTAGCCAGATTGCCAATTTCAGTTGTTGCTGAATCCTGAGCGTTCGCCAAGTTAGTTGCATCCGCTTCGTCGACAGCCTTGTTCACACCGGTTGCATCAGTCGATTCGGCAATCTGATTCTTAACCGTTGATTTCTCATCATCTGACAAATACGTCATAGCATCGATTTCAGCTTGCGCATCAGCTTTCTGTCCCGCTAATTCATCAGCCGCTTTGGCATCAGCAACAATTTGCTCAACTGCATCAGTCGCAACTGCATTAGTAACTTGCTCAACAAACGTTTTTTTCTGACTATCATCAAGATTTTTCAAACCGTCGATTTCATCCGCACCTGATTCCTTAGCGTTGGTTAAATTCTGATTGGTCGCCTCAGTAACAATCTGTGTCACATCTGCAATGGTCGTTGCGTCGGTTACTTGTTGCTCGAAGTCAGTCAGCTCATCCGCTGATAAGTACGTCAAATCAGCTATCGTTGTATCAGCTGCTTTTTGCGCTTCGGCCAACGCCAACTCGGCCGCACCCTTTGCATCCACGACCGCTTTTTCAACAGTCGCCACGTCCGTCGCCTTGTTAGCTTGTTCTGTATATGTTGTTTGATCCCCTTCAGACAGGTTCGCTAGCTTGCCAATCTCATTCGTTGCTGATGCCTTAGCATTCGTCAAGTTATTGGCAGTCGCATCAGCCACAATATTATCAACATCAGCAATCGTTGTTACGTCATCGATGGTTTGTGTCGCAGTTGACTTGTCTGTATCTGACAAATACGTCAACTCTTTAATTGTCTCAGTTGCTTCAGCCTGAGCATCCTGCAATGCGCTTTCGTCAGCAACCTTCGCATCAGCCACGATTTGTTCAACCGTCGCCACCGTTTCAGCATCCGGCAACTTAGAAATAAACGACTGTTGTGCATCAGTATCTAAGTTATTCAATGCACTGATTTCGTTTGTTGCCCAAACCCGTGCATCCGCCACATCAGCATTCTTTGCTTGCGCAACAATCGCAGCAACATCGGTCACCGTTTTAGCATTGGCAATCTGATTCTCAAAGTCTGTTTTCTCGTCTGATGACAAGTAGGTCAACGCATTAACAGTCGCTTTCGCCTCATCTTGCGCATCAGCCAATATCGCTAAATCAGCTGCATTTGCGTCAGCGACAATTTGTTCAACATCGGCCACTGTTTTAGCATCAGCCAATTTATCGACGTACGTTGCCTGATCATCTGATGCCAAGTTAGGTAACACATTGATTGCTGTTGTTGCCTGGTCTTTAGCATTCTCAGAATTCATCGCCGTGGCTTGCGTCACCACGTCATCCACACCAGTGACAGTCCTGGCATTTTCAATATCTTGCTTGTATCCAGCCACTTCTTCCGTCGACAAATAGGTCAACGCATCAATGGTGGCATTTGCCTTCGTACGTTCAGCTCCCCCAACGGCTGCATCCGCCGCTTTAGCATCGGCCACAATCTGTTCAACTTGCGCCACAGTTGTAGCAGTCGACACCTGATTAGCGTAGCCTTGTTTAGCATCAGCATCCAGGTTAACCAACTTGGTGATTTCATCATTCGCCCAAGACTGGGCATTTGCCAAATTTTGATCAGTTGCATCAGACACAACCGCATTTACACCAGCCACGTCAGTTGCAGTCGCCACTTTTGCTTTGTAGTCACCCTTTTCAGTGGTCGACAAATAAGCCATGCCATCAATTGCGGTCGTGGCCGTCGTTCGTGCGTCAGCAAGTTCGGTTGCGTCAGCTGTTTGGGCAGCCGTAACAATTTGTTCAACTTGCTCGGTCGTTGTTGCGCCTTGTATTTGTGTTGTGAAACTTTGCTTCGAAGTATCATCTAAATTCGTTAGGCTAGTAACTTCACCAGTTCCCCACGTCTTAGCGTTTGCTAAATTTTGGGCTGTTGCTGCCGTCACCACATTATTCGTATCTTCAACCGTCGTTGCACTCGCAACTTGTTGCTTGTATGCAGCCTTTTCATCATCGGACAAATAAGTTAGCGCATCAATCGCAGTATTAGCATCTAACTTTGCTTGTGCCAACTCATTTGCCGATTGTGCAGTCGTGACAATCCCATCAATCGCATCTGTACTAGTTGCAGCCTCGACCTGACTCTTATAATCTGCGCGTTCGGCATCCGTCAATGCAGTCAAAGCATCAATCTGCGCATTGGCATTTGCCTTCGCCGTCGTCAAATCAACTAAGACATCAGTTGAACTGGCAACACCAGCAAACAAATCAAGATTAATCGCATCTGAGCTCGCAATTGCTCCCTTAACTTCGACTGGTGATGTTGAGCCATCCGGCGTGATTGTCGTCGGAACCGTGACCGTTGTACTACCCAAAACAGCAGCATCTACCAGCTGATTAACTACATCACCAGTTCCACTAGAAAGGCTTGAAATAAGTGGCGTTAATACCGTGTTCACCAGTGGCGAAAGCACTGGATCCAAATTCACAACACCAAGAACATCAATACTCGTTAACGTGTTCAATAAATGAGTTAACGTATTGGTAAGCGTTTTGCTCAGTGCCGTACCCAACCCGCCATCTAAATCTACTGACAGGTATTGGCTACCATCTGACAACGTTTTTACTGTCGCTTCGCTAGGATCAACTGTATAGTCGGCTGTAATCGCACCATTTTTCAAAGTGTCTAATGTTTTATTCAAATTATCGACCACTTCATCGCCGATAACCAGTTTGACTGCGGCGTTATCAATTAAATCCAAAACGCCTTGCACACCGCTAATAACTGGATCAAGAACCGTCCCCAGTCCACCGATTACTTCAACGTGCACTTGAATTGGCCCAGCTGCCTCAATATCCGTCCCAGCCGGCACCTGCAATGCCACTTCACGAGACGTATCGCCAAGTACTGAAACATCAGCCGCACCACTTGCATCCATCGTGAAATCAACATTAGTTGGCTGCCCAACCGGTAGTGATTCCGTTGCATTCGATGTCGTTTCGACGTTCGTAAACAATTGACCATCCACGACCGCTGCGTCAGCCGTTCTTTGGACCAAGTGAACGCCATTGCGATCAACCGAAATATCCGGAAAGTCTAACGCTACGCCCCCGCCTAACGTCAAACAGGAAATCCCGGCAATCACCCACATCTTCTTGGACTTATACATCCGCTTGCGTTGCTCGGATGTCCCCAAGGCTTTGTCTGCCTTATTCATTTTTAAACCCCCACTGTTATATACTCTCTAACGTGTTCCGACCTCGTCCCTCTCGGAGCTCACTCACCACTCCACAAGGTCAATACAGCTTAGTTTTAACACATATCCAGTAGCGGTACCAAAGATAGCTATCGCAACGGTTTCACCCACCAAAAACATGCGCAAACCGTGATGAAGCGTAGAAAAAAAGCGTTGCACAACGAGAATAATTCTCGTTGTGCAACGCTCGTATATCGACATATGCCTTATTTTTCGTTAATGAGCTGTATCAGTCTATTGCTTCAATAAACCGAGCAACTGCATCTGCCACAACATCACACATCTTCACATCAACAACATCCGCGTTATCTGCATCCCCGTGTAATGAGTCCATTTGCGCAAAAACATCTGCCGACGTCAATGCAATCGCAGGCACGCCCATTGCGACGTAAACCATATGATCACCCATTGGCCACGGATCAACGGTTACGAATTCCTCTCCCTGTGAAAAAGTCTTCTCAGAAACTTCCTTAAAGTCATCTGGCAGTTCATAGTCTGAATACGCAATTTTACTACCGCGCATGCCAATACCATCTAAATTCACGACGATTTTATACGTGGCCGACTCAGCTGCTAGTTTTTCTGATACCACCATTTCACCTGGCATGGCATAATTATCCTCGCCATTCATAACCACAAACTCTAACGCCGACTTACCGTGCCAATCCTTCAATTTTTCAGCAATCGCCAATAACGTTGCAACACCACTAGCATTATCCAGTGCACCAATTGTTTTGGGCGCTGTATCAATATGGGCAACAATTGCAATCTTCTTTCCTTCACCCAAATAACCAAGGACATTTTCACCAGTACTCTTAGATCGACTAGTCTTAATAACAACCTGCGCCCGATGGCCACTTTGCAGCTTTTCGCCGTCATTCTGAGATACGCCCAGAACCGGTATCTCAAAATCGCCGTCTTGGATAACCGCAGTCGGCTCATCACTATGGCTAACAGAAATAATCGCGGCCGGTTCGCCTGATTCTAAGGCGGCAATAATCTGTTGATGTGATTCAGGGTTATAGAACGTAAAGTTTTTCGGCATCAACACTTCCGCTGTTAACTCACCCGTGAGCACACAAATTCGCCCCTTTAAGTTGGCAGTTTGCAGACTCTCAAGTGTATCAACAATCACTAAATCACCAACCACATTTACTGGATTACTATAGTCAGCTGATTGCACCAGAATTTCTTGACCGTCCACCTTTAATGTCGCACCGTGGTCTTCCCAGTCCATAGCATCAAATTGTTGTTGCTCAACTTGATAACCAAGTTCTCGCAAAACGTCAGCGACATAAGCCGTCGCCCGCTTGTTGCCAGGTGTTCCTGTCAATCGCGGACCAATGTCAGTTGCCAATACCTTCAGATGTTCTTTTATTCTTGTCATATTAATCACCTTTCTAAAATCAGTTTATCCGGTAAATTTGTTTATCTTCCGGCTAATTCCAGAGAAGGGTGAGTCAGAATGTTGAAATACGACACTATACTAAAATGCATCAGCACCTCATTAGGCACTGATGCATTTTTAACATAGTTATTATTGTTCCAAAGCGCCTTCAAGTGCACCAATCTTCATTGATCGTACTGGCGTCATCAAAACCTTACCTGTACCACGATAAACATTGACCAAACCTTCGCCAGATGCAGCTGACCCAATCAAAGACTTACCAGAACGTTCCACCGTGAAATTCAATGAGCTAGACCATGCAATCGCTAAATTGCCGTCGATTTTCAAAACATCATCTTTTAGTTCAACTTCAATCAATTCTTCTTGTGGTACCGGTGACTCTAGCGCCGCTACACCAGCTCCAACTAAACTCAAGTTGAACAAGCCTTCGCCACCAGCCACGGCTGATGAGAAATTACTACGCGCAACCAACTTTTGCTTCAAGCCATCTTCACTGGCCAAGTAAAATCCGTCATCAATGACAACTTGTCCGCCCCACTCAGAAACATCTACCAATAGAATGTGCTTGTACGTTGGTTCCAGTGCTAGCATGCCAGTTCCCTTATACTCCGGCTTAATCGCAGCTTCACCAGTCACCGAACCTTTAATCATCTTGCCCAAAAAGTCGCCAGCGCCCTTAATACCAGTGGTTGCCTTCACATCCCCCAGCATCCACTGCATCGCCCCAGCTTGAATTGTGACATCAGCATTTTGCAAGTTAATCAACAACTGCTTCTTCTTAACATTCATTTGTGTCATGAAGTATTGCACTTGTGCATCAAACGGTGAAACACTTAAATCACGTTGGAACTCAACGACCTGAAACGAGCCCTTTTCGGCAATCACTTTAACGTCATCATTGTCCGTGTAATTAGCAATCTTGAACATGTATTTACCCCTCCTCCATTTAACTTCATTATCCCATACACAGTCATTAAAAAATAGCAAAATCATTCCAAGCACATACACCAACAATGATTAAAATAATCTTTATCGCTCGTTAAAACCACTCCAATTACTCACCCTGTAAAAAATCCAGCGCAAACGACACAGAAAGATCTTCGTCCGAAACATATTTTTTACCTGCAACTGAAAATTTGTAAGACTCAAGTGGGCCTTCTGACAATTCAGAATATATTGGCAAATGTGTCTCGTCCAACCAAAGATTAGCAAATTCCGTATCTAGTTCCAAATCACATCCAGCGGCACCAAATTGAGTATCACCTATCCTCCAACTTCCACCGCTATATCCTTCACTAGACTCATCATCAATAAATGTACCTAAATCAAAATCCGCAACCAGTTGGACATCTTTGTAATCGAGTTCTATATCAAATATGGGGTTCAAAATATATCGCCAATCTACTGTCCACTTCGACTTACACCAGCGCGCCTGATATTTCTGAAACTCAGCTAAACCATCAAGCACCTCAAATGCAACTGGTCCTTGAGACGAAGCGATACCAATATTTCCAATCGGTAAATTCATTTCAAATTGCATAGTCTTCTCCACCATAAGTTAATCCAATAGTCGTTCTTTTATCGCATCATAAAAACGTTGTTCATCATAATTTTGTAGCCCCGAGACTTGCCCGTCTCCCATCTCCATGACAATTAACTTGCCATCAATTGATCTTACAAAATCTACCGTATAAAAATCAGACGCAACCTGTTCAGTTACTCGATTAATAATGTGTAAATCTGTTTCTGATAATTCAACAACGTCATTACGCCAATAATCAATAATCACCAGCGGTTTACGCTGCATATAAAAGACCCGATATTCCTCAAAAATCGGCGTGTGGCTTTGTGGGTGCTCACCAATTGATTTCAAATCAACGAATTCCCGAATTACCAATCCGCCTACTAAATCATCACCCTGTCGTGAAATGAAATTATGAATAACTCGTAACGCATTTTGCTCATCCGCTACATCTGGAATATAAAAAGCGTCCGACCACTCAAACTTCCTGCTCTTCACGTAATCTTTAATCGTGACCGCACCAGAAAAACGAGACAGCATTTTTCTGATGGCAGCATCTGATAAATCCTCAGTCCATACAGCCGGAACATAACTACCATCCCCTTGCATCCAATTTGGCAGAAGGTGCGTGTATTCATAGGCTGATTGATCTGTAAACATACGGCCACCATGATGCGTCACATAGGCAACCAGCAATGCATATTGTGTGGGCTTCAACATCCACCCACGATATATAACAACATCGCCATTTGATATTTTCAAATTCACGCTTACTTCGTTTCTGTCGAAAAGCTTCTCTTGATTTATCAAGACAACCGTAAAATATCGTTTGGCAGCTTCGTATTCATTTTTATAATCAAAATCAGGTTCCCGGTTGTTTAAGAAGTCCGACGGGAACAAGAAAACATATTGATTGGGCATTACTTCCACTCCCTCTTCAGTCGATTTGGTACAGCTTCTTCCAAATAGTTATATAGCCTTGAAACATCCTCTTTTTCGATTGGAAAACTATAATACTGACCCGTTTTACCTTTGTCATAAGAATCAATCTCCACAGCCATCATTATTTCTTTATACTCAGGTTCATACTTCAGAACCAATTCGAATTCCATAAAGCTAATTTCGACGTCAGTAAAATCGCCTTCTGCCCATCTCTTTACAAAATTATATAGTCCGGAAACTTCTCGCCTTTCAAGTAAATTAGATTTCAACGATGTGTAATTTATCCACTCACTTTCTAACGACAGCGTTGTGCCATACCATTCTTCATCCCCCTTTGACACTGAGTACAAGTGAAAACTCCAATCCAGCATCAACAAACTTATAAGCCATTGCACACCCAACTTTCAAACGTCCTTTGGTCGAATTGTAGCATGTATCCCCTATACAGCCGAATACCTCGCCTTATTTTCCCATTTAGACGCAAAAAAGGAGCACCAATGAACTTCGGCGCTCCTTTTCTTCTATCAATATTCATTACTTGTTAAAGTATGCCTTCAAAGCATCAACCTTATCCAAACGCTCCCATGGCAAGTCCAATTCAGGACGACCGAAGTGACCGTATGCGGCAGTTGCTTCATAACGAGGCTTGCGCAAGTCCAAGTCCTCGATGATTCCGGCTGGACGCAACTCGAACAAGTCACGGATTGCAGCTACCAATTCATCATCAGAAACCTTACCCGTACCGAACGTGTTCACGTTAACTGAAACAGGCTTTGCCACACCGATAGCGTAGGCAACTTGGATTTCAACCTTTTCAGCCAAACCAGCTGCAACGATGTTCTTGGCGATGTGACGTGTTGCGTAGGCAGCTGAACGGTCAACCTTGGTTGCATCCTTACCTGAGAAGGCACCACCACCGTGACGAGCGTATCCACCGTACGTATCAACGATGATCTTACGACCAGTCATACCGGCATCACCCTTAGGTCCTCCGATTACGAAGCGACCTGTTGGGTTGATGTAGTAACGCGTCTCGTCGTCAACCATGTCGGCTGGCAAAACTGGGTCGATGATGTACTTACGAACATCGGCACGCAATTGCTCCAATGAGATTGACTCACGGTGTTGCGTTGACAAAACGACAGCGTCGATACGGATTGGCTTGTCGTTTTCGTCCAATTCAACCGTTACTTGCGCCTTAGCGTCAGGCAACAAGTATGACAACTCACCTGAACGGCGCACGTCAGCTTGCTTCTTAACCAACTTGTGTGACAAAACAACTGACAATGGCAAGTATTCGTCCGTTTCGTTCGTAGCGAAACCAAACATCAAACCTTGGTCACCGGCACCGATTTGGTCCAATGGATCAACACCACCGTCTTCACGGTGCTCAATAGCTGAGTCAACACCTTGCGCAATGTCAGGTGATTGCTCGTCCAAAGTTACCCCAACGTGGATATCGTCAGCCAAGAAACCAGCTTCCTTGTCATCGTAACCGATGCGCTTCAATGTGTTACGAACAATTTCGTTAATGTTAACGTAGGCCGTCGTTGACATCTCACCGAAGACGTTAACGTAACCTGTCGTTACTGACGTCTCAATGGCCGTACGTGCTTGTGGATCTTCAGCCAAAACGGCATCCAAAATGGCATCTGAGATTTGGTCTGAAACCTTATCTGGGTGTCCTTCTGAAACTGATTCTGACGTGAACAAACGCTTTTCTGACATATAATCTAATCTCCTAAAATAAAAAACTCTTGTGAAATTAAATAACCCCGACATACCACTCGTAGGCGGCATGTCGGGGTTCAGTCGATATGCGCCTATCTGCTAGAAAGTACCACATCGCCCGAAACGGGTAAGTTGGCGTCAGATCAAAGGGTCTAGTCCCTCCCTGAACTCTCGATAGGAAAGTCGAATTTATTTACTTTTTAATACCTAAATTACTATACGTGGTTTTGTACAATCACGCAAGCTAAAAAGTTAACTAATTTTTTAGTCACCCATCGCGCTCACGTTTTGATCGGTAACCGTCACGTCGCCAAAGGCTTGGCGCACCGCATCAAGGTCGTGGTTTGCCAACCAATCATTAACATCGATAGAGAAGTCGTGCATGCCGTCGCCATTACCGCCGCTATAACGACCTGTAATTTGGCTCACACCGCCATCCCCAGTCAATGAATATTGCACACCAATACCGTTTACACCAACACCAAGGTGCAAACTTCCTTTACCAGAGCCAACACCGCCAACCGTTCCGGCTGTAATGCCGTTTACATCAGTGGCCGGCTTGTTATATCCCGACATAACCACCTGCGCAATAATCTTTGCACGGTCAGTACGGCTTAAGTCCGTTGCAACAACGCCAGGTGTGCTACCTGAAAAGTCCGACGCCTTGGTTGAACTTGATGAGCTAGCGCTTGATGAACTTGAACTACTACTTGAAGAAGAAACAGCACTTGAAGCCTTGTTTGTTGTGGCCTTTGAAACTGACTTGGCTGACGATGCAACCTTAGCTGTGCCATTGTCAGACTTAGAGTGCGTCAACTTATATGTCATCGCACCAGCCACAATAGCAACTACGACAGCTAACAATAAGAACAGTGCTCGCTTGCTCTTACCACTAGATTTTTTCGCAACTACTTTGGGCGCTGGCGCAACTGGCGCTACTACCGGTGCCTCTTCAGGTTCAAAATTACGTGCAGCAGCTGCACGATATTCTTCACGGCGCGCAACGCGCCCGCGTTCTTTGCGGAATTTATCTTCCCATTCTTGACCAGTCATGGATTTACCTCCTGCAAATTATAGATACTTTGCATCGAATTCAGGATCCTGACTTGTCAAAATCTTTGGACCCTCTTCAGTAATTGCAATCACGTGTTCATATTGAGCTGACCATGAGCCATCCAACGTCGTCACTGTCCAACCATCTTCTTCAGACGTTTCAACTTCCCACGTTCCCATGTTAACCATCGGCTCAATCGTAATTGTCATACCAGGCTTCAAGCGTAGGCCACGCCCCGCAACACCATAGTGGAACACATTTGGATCTTCGTGCATCGTTGGTTGAATACCGTGACCAACATAATCACGGACATTACCATAGCCGTTTTCATCTTCAACAAAGGCGTTGATGGCAGCTCCAATATCACCCAAACGGTTACCAACTTGCGCTTGTTCAATTCCGATGTACATTGCTTCTTTGGCAACATCCATCAAGCGTTGAGCTTCAGGTGAGACTTCACCAACGGCATACGTCCAAGCTGAATCTGAATAATAACCATCCAATTCAACTACCGTATCAACTGTGACGATGTCCCCTTCCTTAAGGAAAAGCGCCTTACGTGGAAACGCGTGCGCAACCTCTTCATTCACCGAAACGGTCGTGGCGTATTCATATCCTTCAAAGCCGATTTGCGCAGCACGTCCGCCGTGACTCTCAATGTATTGGCGACTAAATTCTTCAATCTCCCAGGTTGAAATACCTGGCTTAATAATATCGCGTAGTCCTTGGTGCATACCGGCAATGATTGCCCCAGACTTACGCATTCCCTCAATTTCACGAGGTGACTTAATCGTAATCATAATAATCTCTCTTCACTAATCTTATGTTTTTTATCACAGCAGCTGTTGCTCTAAAACCCCTGACTAAAGTCAGGGGTAAGACCAAAGACGCACCTGATAAGGGCGACTTGGTCACGTCGGAGGTCTAAAACCTCCGACGTTTTCAGTCTACTTTATTTTACACGTACCACTTACAAAAAAGCCACGCAAACGCGTGGCTTTAAGAGTTTCTCAGTAAATAACTGTTGCCAATTGTGACGTCAAAAATAGATCGACGTAAGCACGGTCCAGCAACATCTTCGTATCATTCATTGACATGAATAGGAATTGCAAGTAACCACGTACCAATTCATCATCAGACAAAGCTGACAACTTTGGCAAGCGCTCTGATAACTCTGGCGCTGACAAAATCATTTGCTCATTCGCACGCGCAATACGTGGAATGCTCTTGCGAATCGTTTCTGCCATTGAAGCAACCATCGCGTCATCAATTTGAAGTGTAATACCCATTTCTCTGTCCTCACTTAACTTTTGTCAGTCATTATTATAACCAAAAAAGTTGCAATAACGATTTTTCAAGGGAAAGTCTTGAAATATTGCTTTTGTTTTTGTACCAACTGAGTAGAATAAGAACCAAACGGAGGGGAATAATATGGCAATTCAAACAGCAATTTTCGCAGGTGGATGTTTCTGGTGCATGGTCGAGCCATTCGAGACCATGCCTGGCATCCAAAAAGTGCGTTCAGGTTACACTGGCGGTTTCGTAGCCAACCCAACCTATGCACAAGTCGCATCACATCAAACTGGTCACACAGAAGCCGTTAAAATTTGGTTCGATGATGACATTGTTTCATATGGCGATTTGGTTGAACTATATTGGCAGCTCGCCGATCCAACGGATGCCATGGGCCAATTTGCTGACCGCGGCGACAGCTATCGCCCAGTGATTTTCGTAGCGAATGATGAGCAACGACAAATTGCCGAGGCGTCAAAGCGCGCCTTAAATGATTCTGGTCGTTTCGACGCACCAATCGTTACAAGCATTGAAGACGCCAAGCCGTTTTACGATGCCGAAGAAGAGCATCAACAATTCTATAAGAAGAACCCTTTGCGTGAGTACATGATGATGATGCCACGTAAAGCCTACCAAAAGAAATATTGGTCTGATAAAGACTAGCTAAAAAGCCGGTTTCGTCTGCACATAGACGAAACCGGCTTTGTTTTTAATAAATCACATGGAAATTCGTTGGTTGGTCAATCTTAATATCTGGGTGACTCATAATGTAATCACCAATCAAATCGGCCGTTTCTCGTTGCACTTCACGAACCACTTTATCCAGTGAGAAGGATGCAAAGTTACCTGCACCACCCGCACGGTAGTTATTCATTGCAACTTCGTATTCACCGGCCAACTCAATCGGCTCACCATCAACAAGCACTTCAATCACGCGTTCACCTTCACGACGGCGCAAATCAAAGGTGTAATCAATACCACTCCAAACATCATAGTTATAGTGTTCAACCTTAGGCTCCAAAAACGCTGGGTTAACGGTTGGTTGACCATTATCATCCAAGACAAAGTAGCGTGCGTTCACTTCAAGCGCATCTTTAATATCTTGCCCCGTCAACTTTTCGACAACTAACGTATTTGGATAAATGTAATTCGTCATGATGTCACGCAACGTCACTTCATCAGCCAACCCCTTCACTTCGTTGTTAAACAACGCTGTATTAGCAATCGTCGTTTGTGTCGCATCCATTTGCACTTGGTTAACCAAAGCGATAAATGGGTGGCTGTGCAAACGCGCTTCGAAGTGATTCGTCACTTGCATGTTGTGACCAACGTGACCGACCGCCGTATCAAGCCAGTGGTTCGTTGCCACGTGAACTGGCTCAACAACTGCCTTCACTGCATCGTTCTCAGGGAACACCGCTGTGGCAATCAATTGAGCGTCACGGTTGGTAATTTGGCGTTCGTCATTTAACGTAAGCGTCATCAAACCAACTTGATCAGCTCGATAGCCAGGCTGCGTTGTCGCAACATGATTGATAACCGCTGCCAGGGTACGATGTTGGTGACCAGTCACAACCGCATCAACACCTGGGGTTTGTAGCAATTGGTAGCCCTGATTTTCACCCGTCAAACGTTCCAACGGTTCACCAGTCTCCAAATCTTCAGCAAACCCGCCGTGATAAGCCAATACCAGCACATCCACTTGTGGGCGCAATTCGTCAACATAACGTGTTGCGACTTCGACCGGGTCAGCAAACGTTAACCCATGGATGTTAGCGGGTTGTTCCCAATTCGGCACGTACTTGGTAATCAATCCGATGACACCGACCTTCACCCCACCACGTTCAATAATCGTGTATGGACGACCAATGAACGGCTCACCACTTGTTTCGTCCAACACATTGGCATTCAGCAACAAATCGTTTTGTCCTAAAACGCGTTCAAGATAATCACGTCCGTAATTAAATTCGTGATTACCCAAAATGCGCACATCATAACCAATCGTTTCAGCCAAGTCATCGTACAAACTCACCGCTGATTGATCGACTTTTTCAATGTAATTCGTTAATGGTGACCCTTGAATAAAATCACCGTTTTCAATTGTAATGATGACATCTTCTGGAGCAGCTTGTTCACGCAACGTTTCAATAACTGTCGCTGCGCGGGTCAAACCCAACCCATCGTTTTGTAATGGTCGACGGAAATCATCAGCTCGAAAATAACCGTGGACATCAGAAGTCGAAATAATAGAAACTTGCATGTTGTACTCCTTTAAACAGAGAAGGCCACCGAGCACTCGATGACCTTCTAACCTATTAGACTAGGCGCTTACGCAATTGACCTGACAAGAAGTCAATGACCGTCACCATGATGATGATGCCCAGCAAAATGATACCAACCTTTGGCCATTGACGTGTTTGCAAAGCAAAAATCAATGGCGCACCGATACCACCGGCACCAACCATACCCAAGATAGCCGCTGAACGAACCGCGATTTCAAATCGGTATAGTGTGTAATTCATAAATTCAGGCATGACTGCTGGCAACGTTGCCAACGTCAACCCATCAAGCGCTGATCCACCAGCTGCCACGATGGCTTCATTTGGTCCGCGGTCAATGTTTTCAACCGCTTCTGAGAACAACTTACCCAACATACCAATTGAGTGAATTGAGACAGCCAACACACCAGCATAGGCACCAGGGCCAACCGCCTTGATGAACATGATGGCCATCACGATTTCAGGGAAAACACGAATAACCGTCAAAATCACCTTACCCAACGTTGAACGTGGCGTGAAGAACCCCTTCTTCGTGCGGGCTGCCAAGAAGGCGAATGGCACTGACAAAATAGCTGAGATGAACGTTCCTAAGAAGGCGATGGCCAGCGTTTCAACCAACGCTGTGATCAAATCTTCGCCATCCCCTGTATAAACGTAAGACCAATCCGGATGGAACAATCCTGTGAAAATAGCCTTCGTAATCAATAGTGCTTGTGGCTTAACTGATGACATTGGAATCCCAGAAAAAGCCCAGGCAAACAACGCAACAACCAACACTGTAATAATCCAAGGACGATAACGGTGCCAAGGACTTTGCTTAACTACTTGCATTATGCCAACGCCTCCCGCAATCGATTTGAAATACCGTCAACAATCACCACGACAACCAAGATAGCCAAGATAACCACGGCCGTGCGATCGTAACGGAACATTGAAAGTGTCTGACTCAAGAACAATCCAACACCACCGGCTCCCAAATATCCAAGCACCGTTGAGGCACGGACATTGATTTCCAATGTGTATAGGAAGTAACTCAAGAATTGGTTGAAGACTTGTGGGATAACCGCAAACACAATCGTTTGCAAGCTGTTGGCACCTGCGGCCGTCAACGCTTCAATTGGTCCTTCATCAATCGTTTCGATTGCTTCATAGAACAACTTTGAAATCATACCAAAACTGAAAATCGTCAAAGCGCCGACACCAGCCATCGGACCAATCCCAACAATCGCAACGAACAACGCTGCCAACAACAAGTCAGGCAAGGCACGCACCAAGTTCAAGAAGAAACGGACGATACCACGCACAACCGTGTTCTTCATCAAATTACGGGCTGCCAACAAACTAAACGGCACCGCAATAATCGTTCCCAACAAAGTTCCAACCAAAGCCATTTGAATCGTCTGCAAAATTGGCGTAATCACCGCCGTGACGTATGACCAATCTGGATTCATCATCTTAATCAAGATATCCATGAACTGTTCCCAACTGAAATCAGTTGAGACACCCGTCATGCGTCCTGATCCAAACAAAATTAATACAACTAGAAGCGTTGCCAGTAGACCCTTGACGTGCCATTTTTCGCTGAAACGCTGTTCAGGTAAACTTACATTCATCGTCTATTCTCCATCTGTTGCTTCAGCGTAAATACCGTCAAAGTCATCCTTGTTAACTTCTGCGATTGGCTTGTCATAAACAAGTTGACCAGCACGCAACCCAATGATGCGCGTTGCGTATTCCATGGCAAGTGGCACACTGTGCAAGTTAACCACAACCGTCATGCCCATTTCCGTGTTCAAACGCTTCAAGTCATCCATAACCATCTTGGTCGTCTTTGGATCAAGTGAGGCGATTGGTTCATCGGCCAAGACGACCGTTGGTGATTGCATCATGGCACGCGCAATGGCGACACGTTGTTGTTGTCCACCAGACAACTCATCGGCACGCGTGTAGTATTTGTCGAGCATGTTAACCTTATCCAAGTTTTCGGCTGCTTTCGCCTTATCTTCCTTAGAGAAAAGTCCAAACGTGCTCTTGAACGTTGAGTAGTAACCCACGCGTCCAGCCAATACGTTACGTGCCACCGATGCACGTTTTACCAAGTTAAAGTTTTGGAAAATCATGGCGATGTTACGACGCAATTCGCGAAGCTTACGTCCCTTCGCAACCGTGATATCTTCACCATCAATCAAGATTTCACCTGACGTCACATCATGTAGTCGGTTGATGGCACGCAACAACGTACTCTTACCGGCTCCTGAAAGACCAACAATCACAACGAACTCACCTGAAGCGATATCCAAGTTAATGTTATCCAAACCAACCGTGCCGTTCGGATAAATCTTTGAAACGTTGTTAACTTTAATCGTGCCTTTTTGGGCTGTCATAATAACTCTCCACTCTTGTTTAACCTTGTTAACCAAATCCAGCGAAATTTG
>ULIY01001122.1_pt1 | contig 26558 bp, 34 predicted proteins | sample 1950511 | NCBI WGS metagenome assembly ULIY01 (sample SAMEA4835453, study PRJEB28245) | human gut metagenome | biome: gut microbiome; material: fecal sample | place: Denmark | collected 2008
CTTAACAAAGTCAGGAATAGCTTCACCAGTCGCGTAGTTCTTAGCACTGAAGTTTACCTTAACCATCATACCCGACGCAATGTCTGCCTTTGGCGTGTTGTCAGCTTCCTTACCAGCATCAACGGCAGGTGTATCCGTGTTTGGCTTGTTAGGGTTACCGTTCTTGTATCCGTTATCCGTGATACCGGTCAAATCAACGTTACCGTCCAATCCACCAGCAATGTATGATGCCGTGAATTGGAATAGTCCGACGTTATCGAAACTTGGAAAATAGTTGTAATTAGGCTCTGGCGTCACTTCGTAGTTTGGATATTCAGCAAGCCAAAGCTCGTATGACTTAGCAATGCGTTGCAAGTCTGTTGAGGATTGCAAGTAGTTCTTGTATCCGTAAACCATTGGCGTATACCCGTCGTTCTTAATACGTTGCAATGCGTGCATGATTACGTCGGTATTTTGTCCGCCACTCTCAACATCAAGAGCGACAATCGACCCCTTTGGCGTTTGAATTTTCGGCAAGAAGTAGTCCAATACCTTATCAGCCGTCGCATAATCAGTGATATCTTGCCACCACATATACGTGTGAGCGCGCTTGCCCTGAGCAATTGCGTATTGGACTTGCGTGGCATAAGTAGATTGATCATAGATGTACCCGTGATAACCACCAATTTGAGCGATGGCAAACTTATCGTGACCATATCCAAACTTACCTTGTGCCCCTTGATAGATTGACCAATCAACACCCTGGTCACCTTTGGCAGCATGTACTGATGGTACTGATCCCATAATTAAAAGCGCCCCAGCCGAAGCCAAAGCGCTTTTTAGCAATTTATTCATATATTAAGCCTCCGTTGTTGATTCTGAAGGTGTTGTCGTTTCCTGAATTGAAGCTGAGCTTGCTACCGTAGCTGCCGAGCTTGCAACCGTAGCTTCTGAACTTGCTACTGTAGACGCTGAGCTTGCTGGAGTTTCTGCCACTGAGCTTGCTACTGAATCATCTGCTGAACTTACTGGAACTTCTGTCGCTGAACTTGCAGGTAGTCCTTCAGGAACTTCAATGATTGGGTCTGGTACATAGATTTCTGCGTCAGCCACCATGTTCTTAATCTTAGCCAATCCAAGGCGTTCCCAGTCCTTCGTGTTGTCAGTCAACTTGATTCCATCGGATTGTCCTAACGTCATCTGACCTCCCAAGTATTGGGTGGCGTCTTCTGAGTTACGAATTGAATAAGGCAGGATGACTTGTGATAGTTGAACACCTGCGTTACCGTTAGTTACTTGAATTTGTGACGCCTCAAAACTTACTGTTACTGTCATTTTTATTTCCTTTCATGATGCCGTTAAATGTTGGCAGGTACCCAAGTCTTACCATCTGTCGTTTTTTGAATACCGCTTGTAGTAACCCGTAGCCCGAAATTCCCCGCCAATATGGTAGTTGTTGCAAGGGTTGTGTTGCCTACAAGTGTCTTGTCTCCTGCAAGCGTTTCGTTGGTGGTCTTGTGTACTAGTTGCGAGTCGTTACTTGGTGCATCTTCCGGTGCTGGCGTCCAGTCAGTGGCTACGTTACCTGCCTCTAGCTTTACGTTGCTGATTGTTATGTTTCCTTGCAGGTTATCCTGTCGGAACCTTAAAGCAGTAGCAACACCAGTAGAATAACGACTAGTACTTAATGGAACAGTAATTTCATAACGACCGGACTTATTAGTGATACTAGGTTGAATAGTAACATTAGGTGTTATAACTCCCCAAGGCGTATTGTCCCATACTGGATTGAATGAACCTGATATAGTAGAGCCACTAGCCACCCATTCGAATGATAAAGTTAGGTATCCATTTGAACCATATTGATTATAAAGGTCTGATACTTTTTTGCCGCCTGCCAAATAATAGCGACCACCTTTTGTATCAAAATTTCCATTTACAGAATTATCTCCGATACCAGTGAAACCGTTTCCAGTGCCTAGCAATAGGTTACGACCACCTACAGTAATCTGAGACAGGTCCATATCCCCCTTAGGTCCCTGTGGTCCAACCGGTCCCGTAGGTCCTTGTGGTCCCTGTGGTCCTTGAATACCCTGAGGCCCCTGTGGACCAGTATCTCCCTTGTCTCCCTTGGTGATTGTCTTTGTGTATTCAGCAATTTTCTTATCAACGGAAGCCAAAACCGTATCAAAGGTTATTTGCGGGACTAACTTCCCTTGTGTGCCATGAAGGTTCTTACCCATCGTGAAGTCGATTGTGCCCTGTGATGGGTACAACTCAACATCACCGTCCTTGTTTGTAATAGACACTTCCATATGGTACGTGTCAGGCGTCAATTGCTTTAATAAGTCATTAGAGAAATCCAACGAAATCACGTTACCGTCAACTACAGCTGGTACATCGAATAGATAGCCAGAATCATTAGCAATCACGAACGACACAGCCTTACCAGTGACGTCTTGTGCCTGGCCTTCATTCCAAAGTCGGAAGTCAAAGACTGTTGATGTATCGGCCACCTTGTTCAGGGTGTCACCCAGAATCTTTACTGTTTTCATTTAACCGTTCCTTCCTTCATCTCTTTGACAGCCCATTCAATAGCTTCATCAATCTGCTTAGCAGTGAACAGATGAGCCTTGTCAGCTTTCATAAGATAATCTGTAATCATCTTGATCGCTTGAGCCTTTTGCGTTTGGCCACCATCAAAGGTCACCTCAGCCCAGTTCACTGCATTTTCTGCAATATCTAACAAGGCTGTGAGCCTCTTATTGCGGGCAAATCGTGCTGATAGCCAACCGATGCCCAAAATTAAAAGCGCTGGAGCAATACCTGATTGCCATAGCGCTTCTGCAAGGGTTATTAAGTTATTTGTCATCTTGATGTTCCCTCCAATCCTCGATTACTCTGATACGTGTTTCATGGTCGTCAATGCGATGATCGTACCCTTTCAAAGTGTCCTGCAATCCGACAATGGTCTTATTCAGACTGTCGATTGCTTTGACAAAAGTCATCTTGATTACGAACCACATTGCGGCACTTAGGGTTGCCAGAACCGCGAGCCATCCCGCTAAATCGTGTGGAAAAAAATCCATAACTTTACCTCGCTAGTTATTGGGTAGTGGGTCATTCGTGATAAACACAAAGTTTCCTTCACTAGCTTTGTCTGCTACAAACTTGTTATCAGTCGTGAAGTACGCGTTAACGCCACTACCAACTATTGCATTAACCGGATAGCCACTAGTCGACTTGTAGCCATCGTTAGCACCTAGTGGAAATGTGCCTGCAAACTTGGCAACGTATCGCCCTGTAACAAGGCTACCAGCTCTTGTGTATATGATTTGCAAATCGTTCGTTGTCCCAACAGTTCTGGTATAAATTTTTTGCGTAGCGTCTAGGGTTCCAGAAACAGCTACTTTACCCGTGAACGTCTTATCTCCTGATATAGCCTCATTTCCAGTCTTGTGCACAACACCATCATCGTCCGCCAAGTTGTGCCAAGTATTTCCGTCCCTTGATTGTTGGATAGAAGTTCCGTCTGACTTAAAGTTAGGCGTGCTGATTGTCTTTGCCGTAACCCCACCGTTAGAAGTTACATTGCTTGCTGTAACACCCTTGTCGAACGTAGCTGTTTCAGTGAAGTGATTTTCAACGTTCAGCATAGCTACTTGCTTGGAGTTGACTTGCGCATTCAAATTCTCAACTGACGTCTTCAACGTTTCATAAGCAAGTTGTTGTGCCTTGATATTGTCATTCAAACCATTGATACGTGAGTTGGCCTCGTTGATAGCCTGTTGCACTGAGTCGATGTAGTCCTTTGAAGCGTTAGCTGTGAACAAAATATTGTTAGCCAACACCGTGAACGTTACTGGGATTGAGCTGATAACCGTACCAGCGCCGTCTTGAACACTGATGTAAGCCTCTTCAATGTCACCAGCTGATTGGTACATCTCTCCTGGGATTAGCATTGAAAACAAACCTCCAGTGGCTGAAATCATGTCGTGAACCCCAGAAATTTGCTTAACCTTACCTGCTGAATCCTTTGCCGTAAGAACAACGTTTTGACCGTCTAAGTTGTGTGGCAAATTTCCGTCCTTGATAGCAAAGTAAACGATACGACCGTTGTCACCTTGGCGCCCTGATAATGAGTCAATCAATGTCACATCAGTTGTGTCTAGCAACGTGTTAACTACGGCATAGCGACCCTGTGATTGTGCTTGTGTAGCCATATTTTCTTAATTCCTTTCAATTAAACCATTGAGAATCATAATCTCAACCATGTTTTGCAATGTGTTTTCCATAGCAACCAAGTGGCTGTTGAAATCTGTGTAAGATTCCCCCAGACTGCTTAGATTGCTTCCCCAGTATTCATGTCCTTTGGCCTGCATGCCCTCCATATCAACAAAACGGTACTCATTAAAGATGTCCACCAGTCGATTGAGGTTGTTTTTGAGCAAAATTAAAGCACTCCCAATTTCTGAGAATGCTTGCTCGTTGTATTCTGTAATGTTCAGCGTTTCCATTGGTGCCGGCACATCTGTAATCATGCCAACGTCATAGAACGCCTGGTAAATCTGTTGTGCTGTATTATCAGCTCCGGAAATACGATTTGGTAAATCTAAAATCATTCACTCACCACCTTTGTTGTCAGTGCTCCCTGATCGTCAACCTGCAACTGATACTTGGTACCATTCGGGCTGGTCAACACCACTGTGCTCAAGTCAGGCTTACCTGCGATAGCTTGCCAATGGGTGTAGGCATAAGCCTTATTTCCATCGGGATCAGCATATTGCACGATTGGCGTGCTCTTAGGTGGTTCTGGTGTTGGCTCAGGGTCTGGTGTCATATGGTCCGACTTAGCATAGGCTTGCCATGCTGCGGTGTCACCATAGAATTTGTCCAAATCCAGATTGCTATCATAGCCGCTTAGGCGCCCCGTTGAAGCGTATTGGAATATTGCTGGTCCACTCCATGAACCATAACCCTTAGCGTCCGTCCATGGATCATCTTGGTACCCAGTGGGGGTTGAATCTGCATATTGGGCGACCCAGAGACCATAATTGGCACTCACCGTTGACCAGTCATAACTGTTTGTGACTGACTTGCTCATGTAAATCAGAGGCCTGATTCCAGTTTGTTGGTACACGTAATCCAAAAAGGCCTTAGCGTAACCAACACCTTGCGTTACAACAGCGCCTTCCCAATCCAACACCAAGATGGCCTCACCAAGATACCCTTGAACGTTGCTAAGGAAGAACTTGGCCTCTTCCACAGCACCAACACCTGTTGCAAAGTGGTACACACCTAACAACCGGCCTGCTGACTTAGCGCCTTGGTACTGCGTATCAGCTTCGGGTGATACATAGGTGGTTCCTTCAGTGGCTTTAATAATGACGAAATCAGTCGGTACTGCGCTTAGGTTAATACCAGCCTGCCAATTCGATATGTCGATTCCATTTAATGCCATTAGCTGTCCACCTTTCCGATAACCCACATGTTACCTGTTGTCCCTGTGTTCTTTTTTGCAGTGTTAATGGCTGATTGTTGTACCTTTTGTGCGTCCAGATAATTCTTGCGGGTGTTGTTCAAGGTAATCTGTACCGCTGTTGTCGCAAACGGCGCTCTGACAATGCTGACCACTTCAACCGAAGTCTGGAACCCGTTATCAATCATCTGTACTGTCCAATTTTCACCCAAAGCAACGTCTTCATTCCCAGCTGATGTAACTGTCATAGCCAACGATGGCTCCAGCACAAACGACTGGGAAGCTAAGTTCTTCATGGCGTCTGTTGAAGTAACACTGTCACTTTCAACACGGGCACCCTCTTTGATACCCCACTTAGCAACTGAATCTGCGTCCTGTACCTTGAAGGGTGAGAATGCTGGTTGTTCCATGGTTGATACAGCTTGCACCGTGTTTACGATGCTGGTTGCGTCATATTGTAGCTGGACTGCGGAGGTATCGTTGCGGTACCTGAAGACCTTATGGGTATTGGTAACGTATGAATCTTTGTCGTACAAATGAATCACCTTGTTATCAGGCACGATGGCATATACACCGAATGCACTCTTGATTGTCGACAATCCTTCGATGATTGACGTGTTACCAAAATCCGTTAGCGTCTTGTTGCTGAAGTTACCATGAATCTGATATGAGTAGCCATCGCCAATATCCGTGAGCAGAAAATTCAAGGCATCTGTCAGACTGAATGAATTATCACCCTGTCTAACGTTGTACTGGAACCGATTGTTGAGCTGGTAAAAAATGTGTGTTGCCGTAACTGTTACGTTGTGAACACCACCAATGTTATCATCGGTCGCCTGTTTAATCACGTAGGTTTGACCGTCATATTGCACTAGATTCTCCACTTGTAACAAGGCAAACCCAAGTGATCCATCGTCATACGCTTGGAAATCAACTTGGTAAGCTTCATTCTTCGTACGGGTGAGCTGAAACGTGCTGAAATTCAGTGAGGATAACGCTTGTGTGGACTTGCCGTCCCTCGATTGAATAACAACCTTATCTTTGCTGTATGCCATTTAGAAGTACAAGAATGGGAAGCTGAAGGTAACATTAGCACTGCTTAGTCCACTTAAACGAATGTCGTTATCTCCACGTTCCAGCTCGATGTGACCAAAGTCCGTGTCTACGTCAGTTGACCCATTCAACGTTGGCACCACACCATTTAACACGAATGTATCACTGGTGGTCATCGCCTTATTCAACTTGATACTGGTGCCATTCGTCTGATTTGTCAAAGTAAATGCACCTGAACCCTTTACTGTAATCACCAAGTCGTGATGATTAACATAAGGATCAATGGCTACATCTGAAGGGTTGTAAATGTTGAACTGATTACTGGTGCCAACATAGCTCAACTCCTTGGCTGGTAGGTTCATACCAAATCCCAAACTGCTTAAGTCAGCTGGTAACTTATCTGACCTGACCAAACTCTGCGCCATACCACTTGGATTGGTGAACACAAGGTCTACCGTCCCTTGTGATGAAGCTTGGATTGGTGTGATGTCAGTTGGGTTGGCCATTACCCAAAACGTCTTATACGGCTCCTGTGAGCTTCTCAGGCGTATCAAGCTACGTTGGTAGAAGATGCGTTGTAACTCCGCTTTGAGCAGCCTAAAATCAGCCATGTTGCGCCCCTTAATGAACAGTGACACCGTTACTTGATTGGCTCCATAGGTGGCTGTCTGTAACCGTTGACCATCTGATCCGGCTATTGTTAGCCAGTTGCCAGATAACTGAGGCGCCGATGACTTCATGTCCAGGAACTTCACAGATGGAAGTCTGGCTGTTAAGTCATATTCTTTGCCACCGTAGGGCTGTACGAATAGTTTCATAACGAGAATATCCTTTCGTTATATTGATTGATAATTGTGCGTCGTTTGAGCCATGCTCATCTGGTTCATCAGGTTAGGTAAGTTGATACCGTCCTTAGACTGCATAGCCTTGAGTTGGTCTTGGTTAACGCCTAGCATGAGTGACAATAACGTGATTACGTTGTCAAACTTTTGCTCCAACTTCACTGTATCTGACTGAACCACAACTTGCTGTGGTTGTGCCCCGTTGATACGCTGGTTAGCTTCTGCAAGCAATTGGTTGGCTCTTGGCTTACGTGATGGATTCATTGGGATAACCACTTCTGGGAACCCTTCTTCACCCATTTCTGCAAACGTTCGTGAGTTAATCCAACCGCCATCTGCAAAACGCTTAGCACCCCAAGGTCCCCAACCACGCTTAACACCAGTTGGTGCCAAAGCTGAACGCCAATCCACCATGTTGAACACGGCAAGGAACTGATCTAAGGCTGACAGAATGTTGTTGTGGCCTGGGTACTTCCAAGCATTAAACGTCCCAACCTTGTATTGGAACAATCCTCGTGGCTTACCAGTACCATCATGGTCATCGTAACCAGTGTTGATACTTGGGTTAACGTTTGACTCGAACATGGCTTGTGACCATAGTTGTGCCAAATCTGCACCTGACAGGTGTTCTCCAATCATGTCAGCAGCTTTACGGGCTGTCTTATTGAAGGATTCCTTTGACATAGCACCTTCACCGCCCTGTGCTACAACGTCCTCATCTTCGTGCTTCTTTTTAAAAGACTTGAACATGCTGACAATTGGGTCTGCAATACCTTGAACAAGTCCATTGGCCATAGCTGGTGCGATGTTCGTTACCAGAGGGCTTCCTGTGATACCTGAGACCGCCTTATTCATAACATTACCCAAAGCCTTGATTGGGTGTGCAATGAACTCTGTTAGCTTGTCCCACTTATCTGAAATCCACCCGATTGCTGTATCAAGCCAGTTATCAGTACCGTTGGCAAACTTAGGAAGTGCATGGGCTGGGATAACTGTTTCACCACCTGAAAAGTTAACCAGACGATTGCGTCCTTCAAGTACCGTAGCACGTCCAGAGTTATCGATGATTGCTTCTTGGTAATGCTCCCCTGGAGCATCATTAACGATTGCCAACCCCTTAGGCGCACCCTTTGTACCATTGGCAAACTTAGGAATCTTACCGATGGCGTTATTCTTACCACCAAACGTATGGATAACTGTGTTGATACCACCAATACCGGTGTTGATTACACCAATAACGTTATTGATACCGTCACGGGCAAAGTCCTTCAAGCCGTTCCACATATCAGACCAGAATCCCGATACCTTATCTTTGATGGTTTGGAAAGTGTTCCAAATCTTAGAACCAAAGCCTTCGATGCCGTGCTTGATAGAACCAACCTTCTTACCGAAGATTGACTCTACATAGTCCCACAGTGCATTCCATATACCACGAATATCTTTACCAAGATTTCCCCAGTTCCCTGTAAAGAAATCAGTAAACGTCTTGATAACACGCTTGTAGATATTGATGTACTTATCGAATACGTTACTTACGTAGCTCCACGTATTGTTCCAAGCTTTACCAATGCCATCAGTGAATGAATGCCAGCCCTTACTTAAGCTATGAGTGAATGAGTTGTAAGCCTTCGTTACTGATGACCACGCATTACCAAACCACTTCGTAATTCCTTCAAAGAATTGCTTAGCAGACTTCACCAAGCCGTCTACGAATTGTCGGAACTTCTTATTGTGCTTGTACAGCTCAACCAATGCCACAACAACGGCTGTGATTGCTGTTATCAACAAGATAAGTGGATTAGCCTTCAGGAAGTTAAATGCCAACTTAAGTCCTTGGCCAGTAGCCTTAGCTGTCTTCACAAGCCCAGCCATAGCCAAGTTAGCCCCTTTGGTAGCAATTGAGGCTGTAAACTTCAATGATTTACCAATCAACTTGCCAGTTGCAATTGAGGCCGTCTTAATAGCACCAATACTCTTTGTAAAAGCAGTACGTCCAAGTGAGGCAGTCCATTTAAAAGCGTCCTTACCTTTCTTGGCTGCATTAGTGACCGTTGGCATCAAGTCCTTAATCGAACCATGCAGATTACTTATCCCATTTATGGCTTTACCCGTAAAGTTCAAAGCCAACATGGTGGTTAGCACGCCCAAGATCAACTTACCGTGGTCTGCAACAAAGTTAACCACTGGCGTGATTGCCTTAACGATTGCTGGCATGTTCTTAACCATCGTGTCGATAAAGTTCTTCACTGCCTTCTGAAGTGGCTCTAGTGCCTTTTTGAAATTCTTGGTCTCAGTGGCTGACATTGTTACTGAACTAACTGACGCTTCTGCTGAGCGCTTCATCAACTCAAACGGGTTAGACTCCTTAAGCTGGTCAGATGCCTTCTTAGCAGTACCTGAAACATCGGAGAATGCCTTATTTTGCTTACCAAGTGATCCAAGTACCTTCAATGAATTGTCTTCACCCAAAGCACTCCACAGGTTAGAAGCAAGTGTTGCTTCCTTCTGCTTATCGGTCATCTTGCCCATCTCACCAGTGATTTGCTTGAACATATCACCAGCTGTGACCTTACCGTCCTTATAGCCTTGGAACATGTCCTGTGACTTCTTAGAGAACTCACTGATTGACTTGTCCATACGACCATCATTCAAGCTGATACTGAACTCCTTGGTGAAGTCCAGCAACTTGTCACCGTTGTAAGCTCCAGTCTTGATACCATTGGCAATCATGCTGAATGAATCTTTGGCGGATAGTCCCATTTGACCAAGTACCTGTGAATACTCGGCCATGTTGTCGGAAATCTCACCGCCAACGTCACCACCTTGCTTCTGCAAAGTGAACAAATTGTCGAAGTATTCTTGGTAGCTCATGTTCCATGCTTTTGTTGCATTCTGAGCACCCTTCAAGACCTCTTCAGTATCAGCACCAGAGGCCTTTGAATATTGGGTTACCAGCTTCGTTTGCTCTGCCAGTTCACCAACCTCAGCCTTGGGGTTCATCTGCTTCAGTTTGGTATAAGTCTCAGTCAAATCTTCAACTGATTCACCGTAACCTTGGGCATACAGCTTGTTGATAGCTGCGACAGCTTCCTTAGATTCCTTGTAAGAACCTGTTGTCTTAGCTTGTAAAGCTGATACTTGTGACTGTTGATCATAGACAGCCGACACTAGTTTAGACACACCAGCTAGTGCAGCACCTGCAGCTGCAACGGTGGCTGTAAGTCCCAATTTGGTCTTATCAACCGCACCTGTTAGTTTCTCAAACTTTCCACCTGCTTCAGTAGCACCTTCGTTTTTACCAATCTTAGATTGTCCTAAATCCAATTCTTCAAGGGACTGCTTACCCTTAGCAATTGACGTGGCTGTCTTATCCAAGGCAATCTTTTGTTTGCTGATTGATTCACTCGAAGCGTCACCGGACTTGGCCATCTTCTCAAGTTGTCGTGATTGGGCTTCATACAGCTGAGATTGCTTATCAAGGGTACGAGACAGGCCTTCTTTTTTAGCTTTAAGGGCTTCTTCTTCCTTACCCTCGGCCTTCAATCGTTCAACGTAAGCGTCTGTCTCTTTGATGGACTGTTGAATTTCCTTATTAAGTCCAGCAATTCCAGACTCTTGAAGCTCATAAGCCTGCTTGGCTTTGGCTTGCTGCGCAATCATAGAGTTTAATTGACGCTCTGCCGTGGTTATTTGACTAGCGTACTTCTGATATGTCTTCTCACCAGCTTCAGTTGAACGGTTAACTTCAGCTTGCTCTTGTCGCAACTTTTGAAGCACGTCTTGCTGTTGGTTAACTGATTGTGTTAGCCCTTTGTACTTAGCTTCAGAAGCCCCAATTTCATCACCAGAAGCCTTCATCTGGGATTCCATTTGCTTCCACTCGTTTGTGGAGTCCTTTACGGCTGATTTCAACTGGTTAAGTGATTCCGTGGCTTTAGTTGTGTTCAATCCAATCTCTGTCGACATTAAGCCAGCTACTTTTTCTTTTGCCATGTTTACCTCCTTTCTGTTTTATCCAAGTGATTGATACAGGTTCATCATGGCGTCTGGGTTCTGCATTTTGTCTTCTTCTGAAGCATTCATGACCTCCATCAACTCTGCATAATCAGCTTCTTCGATGTCGTCTAAAGACCAGTGCAAGTTCTGCATGGTATCTTTTTCAAACATTCTTAGATCAGCTAGATGGTTTGTGTATGCCATCACTCGTTCAATCGGGGTTACTCTAAACCCTCGTCATCAGTTTCCGTCAAAGCCTTCTTAATCTCAGCTTCTGACATACCCATCAAGCGCATGTTCAAGCGTTGCGCAATTGCCATAACGTCTTCTTGGCTCAAATCTTCAAGTGCTTCAATCTCAGCTGGCTTAAGCTTCAACATGTCGACAACGTATTCAGTAATGCCGTCCAGTGCGCCCAGTGCAGCTTGTAGAGATTCAACTGGTGCGTCCTCTTGCATAGAATCTTCCAGCGTGGCCAGCTTCAATTGAATGGCATATGTCTTCTTCAAATTCTTGACACTGGCCTTAACTTCAAATGGAGTTTTGCGCAGTTCTTTAAACGAAATTTTCATCGTTATATCCTTTCTTGGGTACAAAAAAAGGAGCTCACCTGATTATTCAAGTGAACTCCCGTTCATATTGGGCTTCTCACCCCGTTTGAGCCTCTTTATTGTCGTGGCTGTAGGACAATTGGAACGACCTTATACGCTGGGCGTGGCAGTTCCCGCAGTACCAAATACATCAGCTTGCATGGCTGCCTTGTCGAACTTAGCATCGATGTCTGAGTAAACCTTCATAGCTTCGTTATTCCATGCTTCAACACCGAATGAAGTGAATGTCAGTTGGTCATCAACACGGACCTCGTTGTTCGTATCAGTTTGTACGTTAGCTGCAGTCTCTTGTACTTCACCGTTAGCAAATCCAAACCAAACTGAGTGAGTGCGCTTAATGTTTTGCGCCTCAATCGTCAAAGCTACTCGTGGACGATCACCTTGCAAGTAACCTCCCTTGCCATCTGAGATACGTCCCAACAACTTTTGCTTGACGTCAAATGGCAGGTCATTAAAGTCCAAAGCAACTGATGGCTCACCCCTAGTTTGGGTTGCATCAACCTTAGAGTTGTTACCGTATACCGGCGTACCATTTGCCGAAATACCAGTAATGCTAGCACTCTTTGCACCAAGCATTGCTGTGGTTACGGGGAAAAGACCGTCTGCTGACAATCCCGCGTCACCCTTCAATAGTTCTCCAGTTTCCTTATCACGCAATGCCAATGTGATAAGCTTCAATCCTGCAATAGCCATAAAATGTAATTCCTTTCAAAAAAAATGAGCCAACCGTTATTGGTCAAGCTCATCAAGTGTTAGTGTTTTGTTTACTTCGATATTTTTAATCATTTGCTGCCCATCGGTTTGGCTTATATCCAAGTATCGTGGCTGACTATCCGTAATGTTCCAGTAGGCGCTCCCTAAGGCCTTGTACAATGTTATCTCTTTCCTGATAAGGTCCTCTTCGTAAAACCCATAAAAAACCTGCAAACGATACCCAAATGCCATCTCATTGAATGTGTTTCCACCAAATGTTGTGATGTCTGAGTTGCTCTCAGTAATCAGCACTTGGGTGACATTCTTATTGTTGATGGCTTCCTCGGGGATCGCATAGAAGTATCCCTGCCAATCTGGGAACACTGAATGAACCACGTTCTTAATATCTTGCGCTGGTGTCATTGATTGTTCCTCCTATTGATAATCTGCTTGTATATTTCTGCCTGAGCTTCAACAACCTTAGCCTGCAACTGGGAGTCGTTACGTAGATTATCAATTGCATGGTCACCGTTGATAGCAACCTGACCGCCGTGTTTATACTTGCGACCTTTACTGGTGTACATCGGAAACTTAGTACCATTCTCAATGAAGTTGGCAATGTATGCCTTGTCCTTTGAGAACCCAACTGTTGAACTACCGTTTTTCATGCCATCTACGTTGGTATTCTGCGCCATAACTGAATCAGCTAAGTGCGGGTCTTTACCAGTCTGCCTGTGTCGGTAGTGATTAGCCTTGTACTCTGTTTCAAGTTCCTTAGCAAACACATCAGCACCTGCCTTAGTAACCTTAGCCTTATCATCTACCGTCATGTTGGTTGATACTGCTTCAGCGTCTTCAATAAAGGCGTTCAAAATGTCCTCTAATGATTGTTCTGCCATACCTATGCCCTCCGTTTTAGAGTTACGAAGTCATACGCAATAATGGCATTACTTTCATCTGGTGAGTATTGCACAACGTCGTACATCACGCCGTCAATTTGAGCAACCTTGACACCTTCCACAGCAGTGTTATGGCGTACCACGATAACCTTAGTGTTATCGAGTGCTGTACCTTGAATTTGATACTGTTGGTTCAACGTGCGGAGTTTAGGTGCACACCATACACTGAATTGTTCCACAAAAATTTTATGAATAGAACCATTATTAGCATTCTGTTTAGATTCCACAGTACCAAACGCGACCTTGCGATTGAACTCAGCTGCCCTCATGTTGTTCCTCCCATTCTGCATACTTACCACGCAATTGGCCAACAATAGAATTAACCGTAGCATCCATACCAATGGCTCTAGTTTCTGTCATACTGATGCGGTACGTGTATAACGTGCCAGCATAGGCATAGACAGCAGTTTCGTAACGGTCAACAACAGTAGGTTGAGCATAGAAATTGTCATCCGTTCCAATTGCATCCTGGATGTAATTTTCAGCTGCAGACAAGTAGCCATTGATAATTGCGTCATCATCAGCAAAATCAACGCGCATTAGTGTCTTGAATTGTTCAATATTGACCGTCATTTAACTCACCTGCCTATTAAGCTTGCGTTCCGGCTGCAGCAGCTTGTTGAACAGTCTTTGCAGGTTGGTCAGCAATAGTCGTGAATGACCCCGCCACAAATGCATCGGCATCGGTTGTCTTAACATCGAAACGATCAATAACACGTAGCTTAGTCAAGTCCTTCTCAAAGGCACCGCCTCCGATGTTAGTTGACAACAATGACATATTCTCACGGTCAAACAACGTTACAGCTTGCTTCAAGTCACCGAAGTACAAAGGCATTGCGCCCTTGTTTGAAGGCAACCACTTGTCAGCGATTTCGATTACTTGCTTACCCTCAATCACGTAGTTTTCAGGTTGAGTAACATCACGTTGCAACAAGTAACGTCCGTCTGCGTCCTTAACCGTTGCCAAAACAGCAATACCAGACGTGTTAGTCATGAAGAATGACGTTGCACGGATAGCTGGGTCAACAGCAGTCAACGCCATCTTCTTGATGTCATCGAACGTTGCCAATGTTGGCTTAGTTGGTGCTGCGTTCATAACAGCGATGATGGCAGTGTTACGCGTAACAACAACCTTCTTCGCAATCCATGATGACAACCATGCCAAGATGTTTTCTGCTGTATCCTTCAACAACGTGTTAGTTACCGTCGTGATACCTGCATAACGCTTAATCAAGTACTTGACGGTTGATAGCTTAGGGTCGTCGTTGTCGGCAATTACACCATCTTCTGCATCCAAGTTAGTCAATGGCGTGATGTCCGACCACTTCTCAAATACACGTGAACCGTTAGGCGTTCCAACCTTTTCAACGTTGACGTATTGCTCCAATGAATCATATTGACGCTTCAACGTGTTGATAGCCGTCTCAATGTCTTGTGGAATCGTCAAACCAATTGCGTTTCCATTTTCATCAGTTGATGATGAAACCAAGTTGACCACCTTTGGGTCATTCTTCATCATTCCAACAAAGTCCTTAACAAACTTGTCCTTGATATTGACCTCTTCATCGTTCAGTGGCTTCTTGCCAGCGTCTGGGTCGTTCAAAACTGCATGTGCTTGGTCTTCAACGGCACGATCGTAGTTGTCCTTTGCCAAGTCACGCTTAGCCTTTGCAACGTCGATGTCGTTCTTAATTGAGTTAATAGCGTCAACGTCTGCTGCGTCGTCGTTTACCAACAAAGCCGCCTTGTTTTGCAAGTCAGACAATCGTTGTCCAGCTTCAACCCAGGCGTTGTTCAATGTTTGAATATCCATATGTTTTTACCTCGTAAATTTATTTGTCTAGCAAAATAGCCAACTTGCGGGCTTTCAAATCGTCCACATGCTGGCTATCAGTCTTGTTATTCATTTCTTTTTGCTTCTCATTAGCTATGATGTTCATCAGCTTGTTAATGGCTGACTTAGGTGGCAATGCAGCTTCCAGTGAATTAGTCACCAGTGGCGCATTTTCATCTACAAACAAGATACTGTCTGCGAACCCCTGATCAACTGCATCCTGTGCATTCAGCCATGTTTCGTCAGACATCATTTGCAACAAATCAGCTTGTGACTTACCTGTCTTTAGTTGATAGGCATTCGCAATTGACTTATCAGTGTTGTTTAGCATTGCTGATGCACTGTCCATGTCATCAGAGTTGCCACCTTGGGTAGTTGATGCCTTGTGAATCATCAGTTGAGCGGTTGGAGCCATATTCACCGTGTCCCCGGCCATCGCAATTACAGATGCAGCACTAGCTGCTAGTCCTTGCACATTGACCGTGACGTTGCCTGGATATGCCTTCAACTCTGAATAGATTTCACTGGCTGCGAACACGTCACCACCAGGTGATGAAATATTCACCACAACATCATCAACTTCACCATCATTCAATACGTCTGCCACTGACTTAGGACTTGTATAGTCCATGCCAAAGTAGTCATAAAACCATGCGCTATCGTTATCCATGACAGCGCCCTTGACGTTAATTGTCTTCATCTTCCTTTTCACCTCCCTTCAATACTGGCTTAGGCATAATTGCAACCGGCATATCATCAGGCAAATATCCTTGGTTTCGCACCAGATATTCAAATTGGTTTTGACCAAGTGCACCTTGCTTAACAATATTTGCCAACATACCAAGATAGTCATCACCCATTGGGTCAATAGCTGGTCGCATGTCTGCCGTGATGTTCGCTGAAAGCTTAGTGTTTAACTCACCAACAACGGCACTCACAAAGCGATTAAGCGCGTTTGCGTACAGCCCTTTGATTTGGTCAAGTGACGATTGTTGGTCGCCTGTACCGTTCAAATAACTATCTGGTACGCCATAAACCTTGGCAATTTGGGTCGAAGTCCAATTGACCTGTCCCAAAAGTGCTGCAACATTGCTTTTGATTTCTAGCGGCTTAAACTCTTCCAAATCATCAAGCACAATTGGACCGCCATTTGAAGCGGTGTATTGACTCATGAACTGCTTGGAACGTGATGCCTTGGTTTTCCAGTCAAGCAAACCGCCACCCTTGATAGACAGCACACCGTTTGCATTAATCGACTGCTTCAACGCTTGAATTGTGAGCTTGTCGCTCTCTCTTTTTACGTTTAATTCGTTGCTTAATGCCGTGAGTGGACTGATACCAGTCAAACCACCGTTTGTACTCATCAATCGAACGTGGATAATGTCACCCTGACCAAAGAATTGCGTACCAATCATCGGTTCATCGAATGACACTTGATATAACAACCCGCTACCGTCATCGGTGATGTACGGTTGAACTTGTGAAGGCCGTAATTGTTCCCAACGTTGGTCTTGTCCGTTAGCATTGCGCCAACGATAAGCAAACGCTTCACCGTTGAACAACATTTGAGCAAAGAATGACTGCCAGAATGCGTGCGGGTTAGTTCGTGGATCAGGGTTATTCAAAATACCCTGTGCACGTGTTGCATCCGCAATTAATCGTGAGCTTGCAAGGTCTCCACTGACTTGTGAAACCAGCGAGTACAAATCACTGTTATGAATTGCTTCACGTACAGACACGTAATCTGAATTACCACCAGTTAGAAAGTTGACAATGCCGTCATCTAAACTGCCACCGTCAGAAGTAGCTGCGAACATGTTGCTAATCTTTGGTGGCTTGAATACTGCCATACTCCGTTACTCCTTCCTGTTAGTGTTGGTGCCATTGTCGATAAGCACGACGCCATATCCGGCAACAGCAAGTGCAATAGTCAGCGAAATTCCACCAACTAGTGCATTAATCGTTAAAAACATGGTCAAAACAAAAACGACTAGTGCCAAGCTGAACAAAATAACGTCCAACCTAGCCCTAATCGCTCGTGCAAAGCCTTTAATTTTCTTAGTAATCATCAAGTAACCCGCTTTCTGCGCTGTTGAACCAGTCCGCAACTTGCTGTGTACTCATGTGTTCAACTTGCCATGTGGCATCATTTACCATTCCAAACTCTTCAAAGTGATACATCGCTTGTGTCATGGCGTCGATAATAGCGTCCACAACGTCAATTTTTAGCGTGGCTTTTGTCTTATCAACTTGAATTCCCACACTATCTTCACGTAGCACGGCATTCAACAACGCCTTTTCCATTGTGATGTCGTCTAATCGGTCAACCGAATTCTCAACAAAGATACGTTGTAAGAACTTGGTGGCGTCTTTCAGCTCACCTGTACGCTGCCTAATTGGTTGCAGTGGGAACACTGAATTGTTTTCCAGCATCTTCACCATGTTAGTGGCTCCCATTGCATCGTAACCAAAGAACAGCACGTCCAAGTCATTTTCTTCAACATAATCAAGCAACCAAGCGTAAACTTCGTCGCCGTTAATCATCCCTTGTTCGTGGCTAGTAATGGTAGCATAGCCAAGTCGTTCAGCTTCACGGTAGTTGATACCGTCCTGCTTCTCTTTGGCTTCAATAGAACCAGATTTATGCCACGGTATGAATGAGTGTTGTTCAATGTGCCATCGTCCATTACCTTCTGGATCAACATAAGGATAAACAAACGCAAGTGCTGTGTTATCGGACATCATTGAGTAGTCGAAGCCAATGTAAACTTGGCGTCCACGTATATCGAAGTCTGGAACAACAGCGCTCTCAACATCAGCCAAGTTTAAGAAGCTGTCAGTTGATTGTGCCAGCCACATGTTCATGTTTTTGGTTTGGAACGCTGGCAAATCACCTTGCAGCATCTTTGTGTCGCGTTCAGTTGTCAAACCCTTTAGCAAAACATCATGTTGACCTTTCAAATCAAGCAACGGGTTCGACTTCACCCAAGTTTCAGGCTTAAATGTCTCATTTAGGCTGTCTTGCGCCCAAACCAATACCAAATTGTCATCATTTGCGCGGTTCCAGTCCTGTTCCATGATTTGCTGACCAGCCTTTTGATCGTCATGAAAAGGCACCGTTGGGTCTGGGTATGATGTCGAAATTTGAATGAATTGCTTGTTGGGCACCTTGACCTGGCCAGAAGTAATCTTGGCAATTTTTTCACGACTCTTAACTTCACCAATTTCATCAAAAACGGCTGTCTTGAAGTGGAACGAGTCGTATTGACCTGATTCATGACTAATGGCTCGCATTACATTGTTGAAATTCTTCATAACAATCTGGTCATTTTGAACTTTCAATCCTGATTCAGTAGCCAACGATTTCCATGGGTCAACCATCGTCATCTTATTAAGTGCTGTTCCAATATACCCGAACAATTTACTAGTTTGTTTCCAATTGATAGATGCAACTAGATAGTCTTGGTTAGACAATCCAATTGACTCAATCATGAAGTCATAGGCCATAAGAATAGCCATTAGATAAGTTTTACCTTGTCCGCGCGCAACTGACAGAATAGCCGTTGTATATCGTTTGTTACCAAGGTGGTCACGCCACCCAACCAACTGAGTTAGTGCAAACTTTTCCCACGGCATAAGTGGCATTGGTTCACCGGTATCAACATCAGGAAATACACTCGCAAATTGAAGTATCTTGTTGGCTTCCCTGACGTTGTAATGGTAATCGAACGAATCATCTGTTTCTGAACGCACCAAGTCTTGAATATGCCGGAACGCTGCAAGCTTGATCATATAGCCAGCAAGAACATCACCATCTAGGACACTGAATGCGTACTTTGTTCCAGCGTCCTTGTATTTGGTTCTGATATCTGCGTAATCGCCATGTAGTTGCTGGTACCAACCTAGAACGTCGTGTGATTGAGTTAGATCAACTCTCATCGTCATCACCTCCATTCAATAGCGCTTGCAGTTGTTCCGTAGCACTTGGCTTGTCTTTTCCGTCGTCCAAACTCAATTGCATAAGTTCAGCACGGCTGGCAGGTGATAAACCAAGCTCACTACCTAATGATTTCAACTGCTTAATGGCATCCGAGTAAATCTGTGTGCTTGGGTTGCGCTTATAGCCCGTCATATCGTTAGCAATCACAGCACCAGTCACTGGGTTAACCACCGTCCTATAAACTTTGGTAACTTGACCATTCTCTTTGAGATCTTCATAGGCATTTCGATAAATCTCGTATTGGCTTGCGTACATTTCAACCAAATTCTTATCCAATGGAGCCATCTTGTTTGAAGCGTTAAGTACGGGCACCATTTTTCGCCACATGGCGCTTGCAATCTTGCCTAAGTGATGTGGCGGGGTCAGCGACAAAACAGCGTCAGACTCGCTTTCATAGCTTTTTCGTGGCACCTAACATCACCTCCTTAATTGCTGGGTACCCCCCTATTAAAAATTTTTCAAAATCCAACTTTTCTACAAGAACACAGTAATGTGTGTGCTCTTGTTTTGAGACACGCAGGGGCGGGGTCATTTAATTTTCAGAACGTGTTCGAGTAATTATGCCGGACAAAATAAAAAGCGCTTAAAACGGCTCTCATTGCGTTTTAGCGCTATCCATAAAATCTGGTAAGTACTTAATGTCGGGCACTGCTGCCACGTTCTTCAATTCGTTCCCTGCTCCTGTACCGTAATACTCCTGCTCCCAACGTGTCTTGCCAGTGTGGCATGCAGCACAGATGGTTGCTAGGTTGCTTAGGTCATCACGCTTGCTTGGATCGAACTCATAAGGAATGATGTGGTCAACTATCTTGCCTGGCGTCATCCGTCCATTCGCCTTGCAGTATTGGCATAGGTAGTTGGCACGCTCTAGCACTGCTGGTCTTAGTCCATTCTTCCATTGCTTATTCCGATAGAACTTATCTTGTTCCCGCTTGGTATCATTGCGTACACGTTGCGTCTTGTTGTACTTGTGGTAGTACTGTGACGTATGCTTGACGTTCCATTCCTTACGCTTGGCTTGGTACTCTGCCTCATGTTCGATATGCATTTCGCAGTAATGGTTTGGTGTCTCTGCCAACCTGTGGCATCTTACACCGGCATGGCTGACGTATCTGCATCGTGTCATCTTAGCCATGTACCTAACTCCTTCCTTAATTAGTAATATGCCGCGTTGCCTGCTTAGCATGTACATACTTTTTCATGCGTGCTTCATAATGTGACTGGCAATATGTCCAACCTGGTTCACTCAACTCACGGCAACCAATCTCTGCACACCTATGCATTCTCATCGAATCGACCATCAAACGCCGTGTTGCGTGAATATTGCTTACCACCGTTAGTAGCTATATCAACTAATTCATTATCACTATAAATGTACGTGTATTCCCCACGATTGATATTGTTACTCTTAATCAATTTACCCATTAAGTTCTTGTGCATGTCATTACTCCTTTTAAGTGCAAAATAAAAAGGGCCCTCCATTTGTTGGTACCCTTTTCTATTACTATCTATTCTTATTATCCTTCGTGAATCTATAGAGCTTCATATTGGTCTGATAACATGCGGTGCAAGATACTATTATGCAATATTGCTACAAAAGTTTTGAACTGATTATTTGTATTCACTTTCAAAAATTTTTTATCATCCTCTTCTTCGATAACCAATTTTTGTTCATCTTTAAGATGATCCATTGCTTCTGTAATCTTGTCTGAGCTATAACTGCTTACTTGCGTTTCATCAAAACTAGATAAGTACGTTATTTGACGAGTTTGCAATGCAGCTAGTTCTAAATTCTTTTCAAAGACCACTTTCAATTTTTCTGTACCAATTGTGTAATTCCCTGACTTAAACTCATTAAAAATTTGTTCAGCTGCAGCCATTCTAACCACTTTCAAATTAAACATCTTTTCAAAATCAAAAGCACTTACAACGCTCAACTTATGATCTTCTTTACTCAGTACGGCAGAAACAAATTCTGGGAATATAATTCCATACACAACGTCAAACTTTGTTTTAGATTTCTCAGTGCTGCCTAAATCAAACCCTCTTTTATTCTTAATAATTTGGTTGTATGGATTGATACGACACAGTAAAAAATTATCATCCGTTTCAAGGACAAAAAATTTTATTTTTTCGCCACCGTCTTCCAATTTCTTAAAACTTTTTCTAGTTAATTCAAATTGCTCACAACTTTCCAGAGAGTTTAAACTTTCCAGCCCATTTTTGATATATATAAACTCACTATCCTTAGTTAATCCCTGTAAATCAAGATAAAAATTAGTTGCATCTATTAAGGCTTGCTTGTCGTACTTGCCATAGTAAGAAACGTCCACATCACCGTTTGATAGTGTAATATCCATGTCTGTTTTTAAAGACTCTAGTATCTCATCAGAATTTTGGGGAGCACTGATACCATATATTTTTATTCCGTTCTTACTATCAATAACCCCAAGACCTATATTGTTAATTTTACCCATGTTGCTCCTTTTTAATCACATACGTATTGTTAATTGTGGATGAACCAATTCTTTTGACGGAGACAGATACCATCCTATGCGTAACTGTTCCATTAACATCGATTAAATAAGTTCCATCTCCAAGGCGATAAGTGTTCACACCAAATAAAATTAATAAGACATTTGGAAAAACACTAGAACTTCTAATCATCAAAAAATATACCATAATTTGAATTATGACAAAAAATAATACTTTATTATTTGAGGACAAATTATCAGGAATAATCACAGAAGGTATTATTATTCCGAAAATCAATGATAATATATCACCATTCTTATCTGCTACTGGAGCATTATCAATTTTTTTGCTCATACCGCCACTCGAATTTGATACATTAACTAAAAATTTCTTTAGTAAAATGGTCACAATGATGCTAATAACTATTTCCACAATAACTATTGTCAAATCAAATTCCATAGTGATTGAGAATAATATGATAGCGGGTGCTATTGATACTAAAAAATAAGTGATTTTAAAGATTAACCCAGCCTTTTCAAACAAACTGCATACCCCCTTTTATTTAGTTGAATAACTTCCCAAACAAATTTACATCAAATCCCGTTAACACTAAACCTAGAGTTTCTACGTAATTGTCAGAATTAGCACTTGACATAACTTAATCCCAGATTGTTCGATTGTATACATATCCGATCGAAACAACTAAAAAATTTATCTTACATATAGCATATACCTAATCTACCGTACATACTTAGTTTTAGTTTTCTACTCTATCATAATAACTTGGACTGCCTGCACCTTGCATGCGGCACTTATGAACCATATACGCGCTTTTCTTCGTAAAATTAGTCAAAATAAAATAAAAAGGTAACAATCTAACTGATTGCTACCTGATGTGAATATGCCGATAGTGGGATTCGAACCCACAACCAATTAAGGGACGGATTTTAAGTCCGCTGCGTATGCCAGTTCCGCCATATCGGCTTATAAAAGCAAAGATTGATAGACATCTGGGTGAGTGTTGTAGCCAAATAGGGATGAAAAGGCCTAACATCTATCAATCCATGCCATGTTCCCTACTGGTCTCGAACCAGTGACCGGACAGTTATGAGCTGTCTGCTCTAACCAACTGAGCTAAAGGAACAAAAGAATACTTCCAAATACAGCGAGTACGCATTTGGAAGTATTAAAAATTACTTATCAAACTTTTCCTTGATGTCTTCAACTGCATCTTCTGCAGCATCCTTAACATCTCCAAAGGCATCCTTGGCCTTACCCAATAGTCCTTGGATCTTACCTTCTACCTCACGAGTTTCATCTCCAGTAACCTTACCTTCAACTTCCTTCGCCTTACCTGCTACTTGATCCTTTGCGCCATCAATCTTGTCTTCTAAAGCCATGATCATACCCCCTCAGGTATCTATAATATATTACACACAAATGATATATCCACTTGGTTAAATAGTCAATCAATAAATAATTAATAAGTTGCGCAACTAATAACTGCTGCTTTCCTTAACTCGCAGATCATCAACATCGGCAAACTTATCAGCGAACAACAGAAACGCTTCATCGATAATCTCTTGACCGCGTCTAGTGCTGTAACCAGTCAGTGCTTCCACTTGTAACCATTCTAAGTGTCGAACGTATCGCAACCACATGAAGTGCCTGTGTGGCTGTGTCATAACCTTGATGGCATGGACAACGGCATCGTAGTAGTACACAGCGTTAGCGTGATTAGTAAATCGTTCATCGTTAGCATTACCAAATGATCGTGCACTTGGCATGTCTGATATTTCAACTGACTTCAAATCAACATATCCCATATCAGCCATGTTAACAATACGTGGCCACTCACTATCAAAAAACTCTCGAACCGCTTCTCTTGTTGCCTTCTCATTCACCGCTGGTAAAAGTGCCATTCCTACGTCCTCCGAACCATGTTAAAATGAACTTACTCCCAAATTCTTTTACATGGCGCTGGACTTCGGTCTGGCGCTTTTTTTGCGATCATCCTTCTTCTACCCAATAGTAATAGCCAACTAACCACTTGCTGACCATATGTTTGATGAGCCACTTGCTACTTATGCGATATGCCTGGCGCTTGTTCCACGTCCGCGCAATCACACGCTTGCCTTCTGGCGTATAAGCGAGTTTGAAGTAGCCTTGCCTATCTCGGAAATAGTAATACCTACGCATGATCATCTTCTTTCGAGTCGTTAATTTGATATACCTTCAGATACGCATCACGCCATCCTTCTACTAACTCTATTGCACGTTCTACTAACTCTATTGCACGTTGTGCCTTACGTTCGTATTCCAATCGCGCTTTATAAGCTTTATATGACTCATATGCATAAATACCAATTACAATCCACATGATTACCAGGCTAATCAAATGAGCCATTATTCTTCCACCTTCACCTTTCGTACCGTTAGCGATACGTCCGAATTTGAAACATCAGCAATAATCTTGTCTGCTTCCTCTTCCGTAAACATTCCCGCACTGTCAGTGTATATCGTCATTCTGAACTTGTTATTACCTATTGAAGCTAAGTAAAGATCGTTACCGTTGGCGTCAAAAACATCAAAAACCCTGATATAAAACTTAGGTTCCTTCTTTGGCACAAACTCAACAAGTTCAGGGTGTAAGTACCAGTCGACAAGCATTTCATCTTTCAGAACGTCTTCTGTATCTAGGTCTTGAATTATGAGCCTCTTTTTTATAGCATCACCCATAAAGTGACTAATTCCGCCTCTGTGTGTTTCCTTAATTTTTAACAAGTAATTAAACAATTCGACCGGCAACTCAATCACACGCTTTTCGACAGGTGCGTTTTCTGCAACGGTCGGTGCGATATACTCTTGCAGATTTTCAACCGGGATCCGCAACAATTCCTTTTCGGACAACATCACGTACCCTTTACCAACAATAAATTTCACGCCCTCCGGCAAATCAATTACATACTTAGTCATTACTTCCCCTCCAACTCAATCCATGCATTAATTCCTTCGCTACGCTTACTGTTACGCAGTTGATTGGCCAGTTGCATGTTCACAACGTGTTGGTGAATATCCTTCTTCTTGCCATTGATCACTTCTTGCCACTTAACGATAATCATCTTATTTCCTCCATACGGGCTCACAGTCTTTTCACCCTTGGCTGTTTACGTTTACTCGACTTCTTCTACTACGTCGTTCTTGAGAACAATCAGTTGATTCAATCCCTCGATATATTTAATTGACTCATCTGCCTTATGCCCCAAGTCTTGAATGCGTTCAACCGTCATTTTGTAGAAGTTGTCTGCATCTTCTTCGCTAGTGTTATAGGCTAGGTATGCAAATTTTGCACTATCGCGGTAGATGTCATGCGAAAATGCACTGATGTGATCCATTTTTAGACGTTGTGCCGCCTTTGCAAGGTCGGTTTTGAGTTCATCTGGGAAATCATTCGAGAAGATGTGATAAACGGTCACAATGACCTTGCTGTGAGGATTGATGACCATACCAACTTCACCGCTATGCCATACTTGTGTGCCGTTATTTTGCATCTTGACCATTTCTGCATCCATGTTGAATGACGTCAGCCAGTTCTTCCAATTATTTCGCTCCGTTTTAAATCGGTTCTTCAATTGTTCTGCTGCATGCTCACTGAACTCATACAGCTCAATACGCTTAATTCCCATGTTTACTCCTTTGTTACCCACCCTAACCCGTCATTTCTGACACACCCAATATTTTAGAAACGCTGTACAACACGCCTACCGTTCGCTGTACGCCCGTTTGACGCATTAGCGGCTAATCGGTCAGCTCGTGTCCTTCTAAGCTCTGACAGCTTCTCTGCTGTCCCCTTAGCCATATCTGCAACTGATGCATAGCCAAGCTCTTTAGCCATGCGTTGATTTTGTTGATCAATCTGTTCAGCGGTCGGCTTACTAGGCCCACTTTCAAACTTTAACGGTTGACCAAATCTTCCCGCTTGTCCACGCATGCTCCTTTGTTTCTCAAATTCTCCAACCTGTTCAGCCGTTGCAAGTCCATTGGATATCCAAAGCTCAACCTTTTTCTTGACGTAAGCGCTTGAATATCCGCCTTCATTTTTTGCAGCACGTATGGCTAGAATTAAAATTTTTCTTGCTTCCGTTTCATCCGGAGCAATTCTCGCTATATCAACCAAGAAGTAGTAAATATCTTCAGACGTATACTCATTTGTCTCTATTTCATTCGCAGTCCATTCGCGCATGATTTGAGGATTGTTCCTTGTAATCATCAATCCTTCCTTTCTGGTACAATTTGAATATCAACTATAAAAGAGGTATCAATATGGAACTTGAGTACATTGATTTTGTTACCAATATATCGGCTAGCTATACCCACTTAATTAACGACCTGCTCCAGAATGGGTGGCGTTTACTAGGTGCAAGTGATCGCTTTGAAACAGATGGCCTACTTATCGACAAAAGCCGACCAAACCTCACAAATGAAGGATTGTTTCTGACATTAGGTACAACCAAAAGTAATGCCATTAATACCTGGGAACGTCATAAAGATGGTTACTCAGCTGGTTTCTTACATTTTGATGAACGCTCATTTAAATAGTTTTTATAGGCCATTCACATGGCTTTTTATTTTGGCTT
>ULIY01011773.1_pt1 | contig 26016 bp, 11 predicted proteins | sample 1950511 | NCBI WGS metagenome assembly ULIY01 (sample SAMEA4835453, study PRJEB28245) | human gut metagenome | biome: gut microbiome; material: fecal sample | place: Denmark | collected 2008
GTGCAGGTTCAACGGTGCTTTCAGCCGCTGGATCGACTGGGTCAGCGATTTCGTTTGCATCAAATGTGTCTTATGCGACGTTGGATTCACAATTGGCTAAGTCGGGGTACACCTACACGGTCAAGTACGGCAGTGATGCAACGGCGTACACAACGTTGTCATCAGCGTTGGCGGCTCACAATAAGTACAACAGCAATAACACAACATCAGGCACAAGCGATGCTAATCCAGATGTCTTTACCGTGAGTTACAAGGCGGACTCACAAACCGCTATTTTGGCTGTGACGAGCAATTCGCCAGTGGCGTCAGGCTCGATTGCTGATTCAGCTTCAGGTGTTACGTCAGGTAGTTTGGCGTTCACGATGACCGATTCAGGCCTGGCCAAGCGTGGGTACACGTACACGGTAACCGGACCGGATGGTAGTGTTTACAGTAATTTGAGCGCCGCTGTGGCAGCTAATTCGTTATTTGATAACACGAATAATCCACTTTCTGGATCAAGTGACACGGCTATTCAAAGCTTCTTGGTGTCATATAAGGCTGATTATCAGACAGCTGAAGTTGTACTTGGCGAGTCAGGACCATACGCCTCAGATTCAGTCTTTGCGACGACTTCCGGGGTCACATCGGGTTCACTTTCGTTCAGTATCACTGACGCCGATTTGGCGCTGTCAGGTTATCACTATGTGGTTTGGGGTAAGTATGCGACGAGTTCATACGCAACCCTAAGTTCAGCCCTCGCAGCTGAAAGCCACTTTGACAATACTCCGAATGGGTCAGCAACTTCAGATAGTCGCGCGCAACAATTTGTGGTGATTTACACAGCGGATTCACAAACAGCAAATATCGTTGTTGACACAACCTCACCAATTAGCGCTGGGCAAACCGTGACGTCAGCGGCCGGTGCCACTAGTGAAGCAATTGCGTTTGCGGATACGGCTGACAGTGATTTGTACGTGCAAGGTTACCACTACACGGTGACGGGACCAGATGGTTCGGTTTACAGTGATTTGGCAACGGCGATTGCCGCAAATAGCTTGTATGACAACACGACTAACACAGGCACAACTGATGCGAGCGCACAAAACTTCACGGTGACTTACACGGCCGACACCCAATGGGCATCATTGGCCGTGACGGATGATTCACCAATCAACGCCGGCTCTGTGATTGGCTCATTGTCCGGTAAGACTGCTACGAACATCCCGTTTGATGGGTCAGATGCAGCGTTAGTTGTGTCAGGTTACACCTACCAGGTTCAAGGACCAAACAGTGAGTGGTATGACACGCTAGCTGAAGCACAAAGTGACAATACGACGTTTGATAACACGAGCAATGCCGGTGATTCGGATGCTGAGACACAAATGTTCTTGGTTAGTTACACGGCAATGAGTCAAGCTGCGACGATTGTTGGGGCAGCGGATTCACCAATTAGTGCAGGCATGACCATCGAAAGTGCAGCTGGTGTCACGAGTGAGAAGATTAGCTTCACACACAACGACAGTTCCTTGAGTCGCAGTGGCTACAGCTATGTGGTCTACATGGGTTCTGACAGTGGGACGACATACAGTACGTTGTCGGCGGCTCTGGCGGCAAATAGTTTGTACAACAACACGAATACGACGGATTCTGATGCCGATCCGCAAGTGTTTACGGTCTCTTATGTGGCTAACTATCAATCAGCCAACTTGGTGATTGGTGGCGACACGCAAATTAGCAGTGGCGTGACACTTGATTCAGCTGCCGGTGTGACGAGTGGCCGTGTGTCATTCGCCACGACAGATTCAGCATTGGCATTGAGTGGTTATACGTACACGATCCAGACACCAAATGGCACTGTCTTTGACACGTTGTCAGCGGCTGTCGCAGGATCACAAGGCTTGTATGACAATACAACGAATGCTGGGACTTCGGATGCCACGCCGCAGACCTTTACGGTGGTGTATGCAGCAATTACACAAACGGCTGAAGTGGTTGTTGGTGAAACCAGCGATATTTACTCAGGTCAGGTGTTGGCTAAGGTCACTGGTGATACTGGCGCGACTTTGGGACTAACGTTGACTGATGCCGACTTGGCTAACATGGAGATGACGCATGGTTATACCTACACAGTAACTGTTCAAAATGCGGATGGCACGATGGTTGTTGATGCGGATGGTAATCCAGTGCACTACGCAACGTTGGCAGATGCGGTGGCTACAAATGATTTCTTTGATGCGGTAAATACTGGTATCAAGAAGTTTATCTTGAACCCCGTCGCATCATATCAAGAGAGTACATTGACGGTGACGAGTGAATCGCCAATTTCAGCAGGCGTGGCCGTTGAAACGGCTAGTGGTGTGACTGATGGTCAGCTGAGTTTTGCAATGACGGATGCAAGTCTGGCGCTTTCAGGGTACACGTACACCGTGACAGTCGTGAATGCGGACGGCACGCGCGATACGTACAATACGTTGTCAGCGGCGGTTTCGGCCGTTTCAAGTTACGACAGTACAATTAACGGTAGTGGGTCAACTGATTCAAGTGCCCAAGCCTTTGAAGTCAGCTACAAGGCCGATTACCAATCAGCTAATGTGAACTTTGCGACGGCTGACGGTGATAAGCCGATGCCATCAATTGTAACCGCGGGTGTTACGAGTGGCGCTTACACGTCAACTTACACAGCGGCTGATGGGTATTACTTCGTTGCTTCAGGTCAACCAAGTGGCGTCAGTGTGGCCGCAGATGGTCGCACGGCGACGTTGACGTTTAACTATGACAATACGACCAATTTAAGTGCGACGGATAGCTCGGCACAAACCTTTAATGTATTGATGGCTGAGGCAAGTCAATCTGGTGAGATTAGTTACTCATATTCAAACGCAGTTGGTTCGCCAACAGTGCCAGATGCCGTCCCAATCGCCGGGGTGACAGGTGATACAAAGTCCGGCACGATTACAGCGCCAGACGGTTACTACATTGTCTCAGTGACGGGTGATCAATATTCAGTGGTTTACACAGATGAAACCCATCAAGAGGCAACGTACTCAGTTATTTTGGATGACACTAACAACGGTAATGAGACATCTGATACTACGCCACAAAACTTGCTGGTCGTCTTGGCACCAAACAATCAAACTGCAACGGTGACTGAGGTAATGCCAACGGGCTCAAGCAGTGTGGTTGATACCCAAAATGACCGGACGGCCGATTCTTACAGTTACACCTATACAGCACCGGCAGGATATTACATTGCCAGTGATGGTGTGACACCTGCTTCGGGCGTGACGGCGTCAATTAGTGCGGACGGCACGACGGTAACGTTGACCGGTACTTACGATAATTCAAAGGATTTGGATGAAGCTGGTACCGATAGTGCCGTCCAAAATACCGCTATTACCTTGACCCAAGCAACCCAATTAGCCGAGTTTAAGGTGGTCGTACCATCGTGGGCGAAGACCGTTTCGGCCAAGCTGAACACGATTGAAGGTAAAACCGGCGAGGCGATTACCGCACCGACTGGCTATACGGATGCGGAATTAGCTAAGGATGGTTATACGTACTCAGTCAAGGGACCAGATGGGACGATTTACGACACAATGGCTGAAGCGTTGGCCGCCAATGCAACTTTCGATGATAGTAACAATGGATCAGGTAGCGATGTTGAGACCCAAACCTTTGAAGTCACATACACGGCTCAGAATCAAACGGTTAAAATTTTGCAACAGTACGCCGATGGAACGACAAATGGGCCAGCGTACCCACAATCTGATCCAACGTTGAATGGTAAAACTGATCAACAAGTTACTGGCACGATTACGGCGCCAACTGGTTATGAAATCGTGGATATCACTCAAGTTGATGGCGTAACGTGGGAAATTGCGGCTGATAATCTATCAGCAACCTACACAATTACGTATGACACGATTACTGAAGAAGCGCCAGCGACTCGGGCAATGCTCCGGGCGGCAACCGATGGCACGGTGAGTCAAGAATCAGTGGTGACGTACGGTCCGTTGGATCAAACAGTCAATGTGACTTTTAAGGATGAAGTTGGACGTATATTGACGTCTGATACTGGCAAGAACGGACACGCGCTAGAAGGTAAGACCAACGAAGCGGTTGATTATGATGACGCATCGTTGGCAGCCGACAAGGTTATCGATGGCTATACCATTACATCTGACACGACGGATACGGCAACTAATTATGATGACGATACATCGGTTGCTCAGGATGTCACCTTCGTTTACCGTGATACGCAAGCGCCAACTGTGACGACGACTAAGACAGAACTGGTTTCCTCAAAGGATGGTTTGCCAGATGATGAAGCGGCCTTCTTGTCAGCAGTTGGTTATGCGACAATGGATAACCAACAATACGGTGACTCAACGGTTTCAACCGATTACGACAGTGTGATGAACGATGTGAAAGCTGACGGCAAGGCTCGTGAAGTGACGATTACGGTTAAGGATGCAACGGGTAATACCACCACTAAGACAGTGATGTTGACGGTGGTTGATACGGCGCCAGTCTCACAAGAAGCTGATGTTCAAACGGCACAGAAGAACTTGGATGATTTGGTGAGTGATCCGAATGCGAGTGATGCAGACGTTGCAACAGCTAAGGAAGCGCTTGAACAGGCTATCCAGGATGCGCAAACGCAACGTGATGAGGCGAAGGATGCTGCCCAGGCGGCATCAACGTCAGATGAAACCCAAGCCGTAGCTGATGATCCAGGTGTTGTTGAGGCACAACAAGCTTTGCAAGATGCTATTGATAATGCCGATGCTGATACTGGCACAACCCAAGCGATTACTGATGCCACGGCTGCCCTTGAAAATGCAGTCGCCCGTGCGGAAGCTGGTTCCGTTGATACGGCACCGGTTTCACAAGAAGAGGCTGTTATGCAAGCGCAATCTGATTTGGATGATGTGTTGGATAATCCCGACGCAACAACGGCCGAGGTGGATGCAGCCAAGCAAGCTCTTGAAGACGCCGTTGCACAAGCCAAGTCTGACCGTGCGGATGCGAATACGACAGCCGATGATACCAAGACACAAGTGACTGATAGTCAAGACGATGCGGTTAAACAAGCCGTGGCTGATTTAACGGCTGTGCAGGATGCGGCCGCAAATGACGACGCAACAACGGCTGATATTGAACAAGCAGTTCAAAAGGTCGTTGATGCCGTGAAGGATGCAGCCCAAACCGCACTAGATCAAGATGCGTCTCCGGTTCAAAATGAATCAACCGTTAGTCGTGCCAAGGATAATTTGCAAGATGTTTTGGATAATGCAGAAAGCACACCACAAGAAATTGTTGATGCGACAAACGCTTATAACGAGGCAGTCGCTGATGCAAAAACTGCGCGTGATGACGCCACCAAGGCAGCTGAAGATCAAATTACAACGACGAATAATTCAAATCAAGTGAACGATGCGTCGGTAATTGATGCGAAGAATAAGTTGCAAGATTTGTTGGATAAGGCAGCCACTGGGGATGCTGATGCTTTGACGGCTGATATTGAACAAGCGACGCAAGATTTGGCTGATGCGGTGGCAGCGGCTGGTGGTGCGCAAGATGCGGCACGTACAGCGGCTGATGAAGCGTTGACCAAGACGGCGCCAGTGACTTACGAGCCAAATGTGCAAGAGAAGATTGACGCCCTGAATGATTTGTTGGCTAATGAAACAGCAACGGCTGATCAAATTAATGACGCAACCGCAGCATTGACGTCGGCTGTTAACACTGCAACCACGCAGCGTACATCAGCTAACGATGATGCAGCGACCGCCATTTCACAGGCACAGAGTTCAAATCAATCTGAAGAGCCAACTGTTCAAGCAGCCGAAAAGGCGCTGCAAGACCTAGTTGACCAGGCGAAGACCAACACGGAAGACGCGTTGACGGCTGATATTCGTGATGCGATTAAGAATTTGCAGGATGCTATCAGTCAGGCGGCATCTGATCAGGATGACGCACGTGATGCTGCCCAAGATGCGATTACAGCTGCATCGCCGGTATCAAATGAAGCGGCAACAAAGGCAGCTTTGGACAATTTGCAAACTGTTTTGGCAAATGAGAATGCAACGACCGCTGAAATTCAGGAGGCAACGCAAGCAGTAACGGCTGCGTCTAAGACTGATAAGGCCGACCGTGATGCCATGAACACAAAGGCCAATGATGCTGTGACAGCTGCGCAAACGGGAAACCAAGCGACTGAACCAGGTGTCATTGATGCGATTAAGAATTTGCAAGATTTGCAGACTAAGGCGGCAACTGATGATGCCGATGCCTTGACGGCCGATATCGACCAAGCGATTGCTGATTTGGCGACTGCGCAAGAAACAGCGGCGGGTAACCAAGAAACGGCACGTGATGCGGCTAAGGCAGCGATTGCTGAGACTGAGCCGGTATCATATGAAGATACTGTTTCCACGGCGCGCAAGGCGTTAGATAAGTTGTTGGCTGATCCGGTGGCTTCAACCCAAGACATTCAGAATGCAACCAAGGCTTTGACTGAGGCAACGGCGGCTGAGAAGGATAAGCGTGATGCGATTAACACCGAAGCTGACAGCTATATCACGGATGTGCAAAATTCGGCACAAGCTAGTGAACCAACGGTTGTGAGTGCTTTGAATGCATTGCAAGAAATGCAGGCAGAAGCAGCGACCGATTCATCGGCTGCGTTGACGGCCGATATCGCCGAGAAGTTGGCAGAATTGAAAACAGCCGTTAATCAGGCAGCAACGGCTCAAGAGGCGGCCAAAGATAAGGCAAACGAAGCGCTTAATGATTTGCAACCAGTATCCAATGAACCAGGTGTTGAAACAGCGAAGGCTGCGCTTGAAAAGGTGTTAGCAAACGACACCGCAACAGCTCAGGAGATTACGGACGCGACGCAAAAGTTGTTGAATGAGACGGCGGATGCGAAGGCTGACCGTTCATCTGCTGAAACGGATGCGCAAAATACAATCACCAAGGCGATGAACAGTGAACAAAGTGAAGAGCCGGCTGTGCAGGAAGCAATTGATCATTTGAACCAAGTGATGTCAGATGCAGCTAATGATTCACCGGATGCGCTAACAGCCGATATCGATGCTGCTCGTAAGGCGCTTGATAATGCCTTGGCAACGGCTCAAGCTGCTCAAGAGCAAGCTCGCAAGGATGCAGCATCTGCAATTGCGCAAGCTAGTCCGGTTTCACACGAGTTGGCCACTGCACAGACGATTAATGCATTAAATGCAGTGCTCGCAAATCCTGATGCAACAGCATCGGAAATTGCAACAGCTACCGCAGCGCTTAATACGGCGGCGACAGCTGATAAGGGTGACCGTGATGCTGCGAATGCAGCCGGAACACAAGCGATTGCTGATGCCCAGGGCTCTGATCAAGTGAACGAACCAGCGGTGAAGTCAGCATTGCAAGAGTTGCAATTAGTGATGTCAACGGCAGCAACCGATACGGCAGATGCCTTATCACAAGATATTTTGGATGCTATCCAAACATTGGCTGATGCGCGTGATGCGGCGGCTGCAAAGCAAGACACTGCCCGTCAAGACGCTACTGATGCGTTAGCACAAACGGCGCCGCTTTCAAATGAAAAGCCGGTGGCTGATGCAGTGCGTGAGTTGAAGAATTTGTTGGCTAACCCAACATCAACGGCAGCTCAGATTGCGGATGCCACCCAAGCAGTTCGCAATGCGGTGAGCCAGGCGCAACCAGACCGTGATGCTGCGAACACGGCAGCTGATGATGCGATTGCGCAAGTACCAAGCGATTTGGCGGATGAGCCGTCAGTTAGTGCTGCGGTTGCTAATTTGAAAAAGATTCAAGAACAGGCTGCAGCTGATAATCCAAATAGTTTGACAGCTGATATTAATGCGGCAACGAAGGCGTTGGCTGATACGATTAAGGCAGCCGAGGCTAATCGTAATGCGGCTCGTGATGCTGCAAGCAGTTTGCTGGGCAAGACGGCGCCATTGTCGAATGAGGCAGCGGTTAGTACAGCTAAGGATGCCTTGCAAAAGTTACTGGATGACCCAAATGCCATCACAACGGCGATTGAAAATGCAACGGCTGCATTGCAGGCTGCCCTTCAAAAGGATGGGTCTAGTCGTCAGTCAACGAACACGGCTGCCGATAAGCTTGTGGCTGAGGCAAAGAATCCAGCGATTGCCAATAATGAAGCAGTTGCGCAAGCGATGCAACATTTGCAGGCAGTGCAAGCAGCAGCTGCCCAAGACAGCGCATCTGATTTGACGGCCGATATTGCGGCTGCCATGACCGCATTGCAAAACGCGATGCAAGATGCGAATAACGCTTTGGATGCCTTGCGTCAAGATGCTTCGGATTTGATTTCCCAAGCTAAGCCGGTTTCACATGAGGCTGATGTCGCGCCAAAGGTAGCGGCTTTGCAAAAGTTGTTGGATGATCCATCAGCAACGAGGGACCAAATCCAGCAAGCGATGGACGACTTGCAGAATGCGACGGCGACGGCTAAGACTGAACGTGAAGCGGCTAATCAATCAGCCCATGATGCGATTGCCGCGGCTAACCAGTCGGCAGTATCTGGTGACCCAGCCGTACAAGAAGCGTTGGCAAAGTTGCAAGCAATCGTGTTGGCAGCGTCAAACGACAGTGCAACCGACTTAACGGCGGATATTTTGAAGGCGATGCAGGCATTGCAAGATGCGGTACAGTCAGCTGAAAGTCGGGCAGCAGTAGTGGTGCAACCGACGTCATCTGTACCACCAGTTAATGGTGTACTTGCATACACAGCAAATCCAACAACTCGTTTGTTGGCTGGTAGCACGGTAACACGATCAGGCGTTTTGCCTTACACGGGTTACCATGACGATTGGTATTTGATGGCACTCGGAATCTTCATGTTCTCGGCAAACTTGTTGTTTGTAGCAACAAAGCGCCGTAAGAAGGATGAAGAAGTAGAGTAGGAAATGAAAAAAGAGGCTTTGAGACGAATTTGTCTCAAAGCCTCTTTTGATGTGTCGCAAAATAAAAAAGTAGTACGTTTCTACAACGTACTACTTAAAGAGAAGGAGCCAACGGGATTTGAACCCGTGCGCCGGCTCAACACCGGTTCGGCGGATTTCGAGTCCGCTGCATTACCACTCTGCCATAGCTCCATAACAATATTTAATATTATAAACATGATTATTGATTGTTTCAAGGTGATTAAATGAAACAAAAAAGACACCCAGCAAACTGGATGTCTAACATGATAGCCCATCAGGGAGTCGAACCCTGGATGCCGGTGTGAAAAACCGGAGTCTTAACCGCTTGACCAATGGGCCATGAAAATGTTGAATGCCTAATCGACAAAGGCAATAGCTCATCAGGGAGTCGAACCCTGGATGCCGGTGTGAAAAACCGGAGTCTTAACCGCTTGACCAATGAGCCATGAAATTGTTTGATGATTACTTCGCTAAAAGTAATAGCCCATCAGGGAGTCGAACCCTGGATGCCGGTGTGAAAAACCGGAGTCTTAACCGCTTGACCAATGGGCCATGAAACTTTGTTTATTGCTTACCGCTCTTAACAACAGATAATAATATACCAGATGGATATTTATCATGCAACACCTAATTTCAAAAAAAGTCGACTTTTCTTCAAAAAGTGTCTCCCCTTGCACTAAATTCGTGTGTTCCGTACACTAAAGTCAACGATTGGGGGCGTGGGGATGGATGAATTAGCGTGGGTGTTAGAAAAGAAAGAACAAGACAAATTAACGTTGCTGAACTATTTAACGACGCGATCAGATAGTTTTTTTCCAATTAAACGTATTTTGACCTCGTTAGGCTGGTCACGTTATCGCACATTGTCGACAATTACGATGTTGCTTGATGATTTAGAGACATATTTTCCAAATGAACCAACAGCGTATGCGTATGATGAAAAACAAAAAGCGGTCACAGTAAATCGTGCTGTATTGGTGGATGTCAAAACAGTTGCGTTTGATTATCGGCAAAAGTCAGTTATCTGGCAGTTACTGGGCGTCATTTTTACCGGGACATTTGAATCCTATGAACAATTTGCAGAAACGTTCCACACCAGTGTACCGATTGCGCGAGCTGCTAAAAGTAAAATTGCTACGGTGCTGAAACAAGCCAATATAAAATTGACCTTGCATAATGGCCTGGTTGGAAACGAAACGACCATTCGCATCTTTTTCTTTGGCTTAATGCGTCAAGCGTATGGTAATCATGAGATTCCATTTCCGCCTGACATGCGCGAACGAACGGAACAAGCCGTACTAGCAATTGCAAATCTATTTAATATTCCATTGCGCGAGACGACGAAGCAGGCAATGCGAATGCAATTTACGATTTGGTATTACCGTCTCATTAATGATCATCATCTTTTACCGGAAGAAATCCCGGCGCTATTAACGGATTCGGCGAAGTGGGATGATGAACATCAGGCGACCCGCGCCGGACTAATTGAGTTAATGGGTTCATTTGTGTCTTTGCCTAAAGCTGTTGTGGAACGTGAAGCTGATTTTGCCATCGCGAGTCTGTACTCTACGGGGTTCGCTTCGAGTGTACCGGTTTCGCTGTTGACTGAAGTGGCTCAGAAAAAATTGGCCCGGTTTAAAACGATTGTTAAGACGGAGTATCAAGCGCTATTTAACCAGGAACTTTCGGAACGCATTCTGAATCGTGTGACATCGCAACTATCAGCAACCAACATGCGTACAGCGTACTTTAGTGTTTACGGTTACCGACCAACGCCTGATTTAGAAATCGCGCACCGTGATTTTCCGATTCATACGGCGTTTGTGTTGCGGGTGCTCCATCATCTTGCTGAGAAAATAGGGTTCGACGAGCAGGTGCTGGTTAATTCATTATTTGAAGAGTACTTAGATGCCATGATTCGCAATTTATCAAAGCACGCCATCTTACCGGCGGTTGTCGTCGTGATTGATATGACAAATTTGCCGGCACTTGAAGAATTGATTCAAGACCGGCTGAAACGATCACCAATGATTAACGTGATTGTCGCACATGAATTTCGTCCAGATACTGATTTTTACATATCAGATGTTGAAATTTCGCAATTTGGTGTAACACCAGGCTTCATTTGGACGCGCTATCCGGACGAAACGATGTTTGCACAGTTCATTGAGCAAGCCGTATTGCTTACAAAAGACAGATTTAAAGGTCAGTGATTATTCACTGGCCTTTTTAGTGTTTTCAGTACCTTACAAAGAAAAAGTAGATTTTTTTGAAAAAAACAGAAAAAAACGACGTGGTGAAGTTTGTTGCCATTCGATAAAGTTAAGCACGTAAACGATTCCTATTTGTTGAACGGGAGGAGTGAGATGAGAATTGGAAGACTGATTTTCGGCGTTATGCTGGGTGTCATAAGTATGTGGTTTAGTCATGATTTGTACGCTTCTGAGCATCGGGTGGAAACGATGCGTGAATTCGAGCAAGCTTGGCATTTAGACGAACCGGATCAAACAATTCGGTTAGAAGCGGATATTGTTGACGACATTGCGACAGGATTAGCACCACGGACACAAGATGTCACATTGATTGGCGATGGTTATGAATTAGCATTTGCACCTGAGCAGAACAAGCAACCGGTTAGTCTGACCAGTTTGGGAGAGATTAAATTAACGGGGGAATTGTGGTTGTCGGGTGCCGAAGAAGCACCTTTAATTAACGCACGGCGGGTCCAGACATTGCCCGACAGTAATGTGTCCATGAGTCCTGGTTATCAGGGTCGCATGTTAGTGGCTGACGAAGTCATTATCAATGGTCAATTAGTATTGCACGGATCGCACGGTGACATGATTACCGCACCAAATATTCAGGTTGGGCCAGATGGTTTTGTCGAAGCCTTTGGTCAAACTGGCGGTCACGTTTTTGCAACGGATAACGGTGGGCAATTAACAATTGCGCCGGGCGGTCATGTATCGATCTCCGTCCTTCAGCAAAGCGATGGTCCAATCGTAAGTCCAATTGACATGGGCTTTGATCAAGTCGTTCTGCAAGATGGGTCGCGAGTGGATATTGCGAGCGTCCAGCCAGCCTTATTCTGGCAGAACACGGACGCTGCAATGGTGACGGTTGAATCAGGTGGCCAATTACAATTGACCGGGTTGCAACAACAAGCCGTCGTTTATAAAGATCAAAACGGTGTGAGCGGTGGCGGATTACAGGTGAAAAAAGATGGCCGATTATTCGTCCGAGGTCGTACCACCACTGCTTTGATTGAATTTTGCCAGCCAACGGTATTTAAAATCGTTGCACCAGCTGAATTGGAGCTGGTCAATACGCAGGAGAGGGGACTTGTGTATCGAAAAAATCGTGGCACTTTTGAACTACAACAGCTTATCGCACACAGCACAACGCCTAATTCAGATACTGAAGAATTTTCAATCCAATCATTACGCGTGAAAGGACGTGGCAACGGACAAACCGTGAGTGATTTGCCATACGCTGCTTCAACTTGGTTGGACAGCTTAAATAAGCTAACGGCCCGACCGCTACAAATTGAACGGCCGATGACGCTGGCGATGACACCAGTCTCATTTGGCAGTGTGTCAAAGTCATACGGTCAGTCAACTCGAACAGCTGCACTACCTGGAACAGGTATTTTGACAGTACAGGGGAGTATTTTGAAATCCTGGGCAGTGCATCTACGACTGGCCCGACCGTTTACCAATCGGGTAACCGGACAAGTCATTTCACCGCAATTGATTGCGAATCAACAAAGCATAACGGAATCGTTTCAAGAGATATTGAGTGGTCAAGAGGCACAGACGCATGAAACGCGTTTTGAGATGCAAATCGGAGACCACGAGGTTGTACCGCTCGGCGACTATGAAGCTGAGCTTGAGATTAAATTGGTCGCAGGACCATAGAGATAAAATGGGGGAATTATAGATGATGGTGTTTAAGTGCCGGGCTACCTTGGCAGTCTTGACGGTTGGATTAACAATGCTGACGGGTGGATCAATCTTTTCAGCTGAGAAGGATTCAACTACAACCGTGCCAGCGACGGTTAGCTTTGCAGGGGTTGAAGACCCAATTGCGATTGATCGGTTAAATCCGACTGATGCAAAGACCAAGGACCCAGCTGCACCGGCAAATATGCGTAAGGCGGGGATGCCGTTGACGATTGATTATGCCTCACCTTGGCGTTTTGACACGCAAAAAGTGAGTTTGATGGATCGGACTTATTCGGCTGAGCGCGATGTATTTGCAGGAAATCCGGTTGCTAATCACGTACAGGTGACTGACCAACGCGAAAAGTTAGATGGTTGGGAATTGCAAATTCGCCAAGCAACGCCGTTCAAGCATGCAACTGGCACTGAATTAAAAGGGGCTAAGCTACATGTGGGTGAAATGTCTGTGAAGTCAGCTATTGAAGGTACTTTAGTGATGCCATCAAAGAGCGCAATCACGTTAAACGGTGACTTCGCTCGCTTAGCTAATGCTAAAGCTGGCGATGGCTATGGCACGTCATCTTTATCGATGGCGGATGTTAAGTTAACGGTACCGGGTCAAGTGAAAAAATTGGCCGGTAATTATTCAAGTGAGGTAGTTTATAAGCTCCTTGCAGCACCGACGGGAGCGTAAAAGAGATGAAATTGGTTTGGGGACTAGTTGTAATGATGTTGGCGATGTTGTTTTGGGGAACAACATCGGCAAACGAAATGCCATTCAGCGTACGAGTGATGCAAGCAACTGAGCAACGTTCGGAAACGACAGGATATTTCGATTTAGTTTTGTCGCCTGATCAAGTGAAGGAAGTTCAAGTTTTATTGACGAACGACACGGAGAAGCCACTTACGGTTGATATCAAATCAGCGCAGGCGACGACCAATCGTAACGGCGTCGTTGATTATGAAACGGCGCAGTCAACAGCTTGGCGGAATCTGGTTTCGGTGCCCAAAAACATTACACTACCACCGCATGGTCAAGAATTGGTCACGAGTACCATTCATATGCCAGCAAACCAATTTGACGGGATAAAAGCAGGGGGCTTAACATTTTCTGAGCGCAAGTCGCCAAGTGATTCTAAGGAATCGGGCGTGCAAATAAAGCAGTCGTATGCGTATACGGTGGCGGTCTTAGTTCGCAATCTCGAGGGGGATGTGCCGGCTAAGATGCGCTCTGCGGGGGCACAACTTAAAACGGTTGCTGGTGAAAATATGCTGCAAACGATGCTTGTGAATACGATGCCTGCATTTCAACATGACATTCAGGTGCGGACGCGCTTGTATCAAGGTGATCAGTTGATTTTTGACAAAATGCAAGAAAGTTTGCGGTTTGCACCAGATAGCCAGTATTCACATCTGACAAAGCTTGATCAGTCGTTAGGAGCCGGTCGGTATCGTGTGGTAACGGATGTTAAGACGAATCAAGGTAAGTGGCATTTTAACGATAGCTTGACCGTGACAGCAAAGCAACGAGTCAGTGGGGCAGTTGCAGAAGCGACACGGATGCCAATTTGGTTAAAGATTATGTTGGGCATTATTGGGATATTGCTCATGATAATTGTTTGGCTAATCATTTTGATGCGACGTCGTAAGCAAAAATAGTAGGTATTATCGGTCGGGACAACGAGTGTCTCGGCCGATTTTTTGTTCACACAAATGAAATATTTACCGTATTCTGTTCAGAATTTTCGTACTGTTTTGGCGCTGTTTTATTGCGGTGACATCATATTCGTTTTTTATACTGGCGGTATCACAAGAAATTAGAGTATTAGCGAGGGGTTAATAATGAAATCAAAATATGATGATGAGGTGCCACTGTTTAAAGCAGGCAGTGAAGGCACTCAAAAGAAGTGGTTGGTTAAAGGAATCGCAACCTTAGCCATGCTCGGGGGAATTGCGGCGGCGAGCGATGCCAGCGGTGTTGCAGATAAAGTTGATGACATGTTCGAGGCTGCTATTCATATGGCGTTGGAGCCGGCATCGGCGGCAACGGTTGCGAACACGACAATCGATAAGGCGACCGCAGTGCCTAGTCGTTCAACGACGTCAACTGGAAAAGAAACCAGCGACTATCTTGTTAAGGGAAGTGCAAGCTATCAATCTGGCAATTCGAACAATAATTATTCGTGGTACAGCTTGTCTAATGGAAAGCAGCAAACGGGGTTGGTTGTTTATAATACGGCGCTGGATACGAAGAACGATTTTACTGCCAGTGGATCGTTTTATGTGGGTAATTATGCGGCGAACGCGGCGGATTATAACGGTATTCTGCTGTCATCAATTTTGCCTGATACGCTTGGAAGCGGAACCGGTGGTGGTGGCCTTGGAATTCAAGGTATTAAAAACGCCATTTCGTTTGGTATGGACATGTACTCAAATGGATCTACCTACAAAGATGCCAGTGGCACGTACCCGATGGTTGGTATCCGTACCACGGACTCAAGTGGTAATCTGACACAAGCATCAGTGGATAGTTCATTGACGTCAGGAAGTGGTGTTTCAAGTTTGCCAGCTAGTAATAAGCCTGACGGTATTAACGCTGGAACGGGTGCCGCTTGGTCAGTGAAGTATACCGCCTCGACTAAAACATTGACGTTTAGTTTGGGAGGTAAAGTTACCAAGAGTATGACGATTAATACGACGACGATGCCGTATTTGTCATTCGCCCTAATTGGTTCGGCCGGAGATAACACAACTGAAATGACATCGTCAATTCAGTCAGTATCAGGAACTAAGGCCTCAATGACGGTGCCAGTGACGTATAAAGACACAGCTGGTAATACATTGTTGACTAGTACGAAGTTGGACGTCGGTGATGGACAGTCAGTTGGAATCAATGGTGCTTCACCTAAGGCATCAAGCGATACATTTAGTTATGATGCGCCGGTTGTGCCTGGTTACTACATTAAATCTGCGAATGATATTTCAGTTAAGGTTGGTTCGGGAACGACACCTTCATTGGATTTGGTGTACGAAAAGTCACCGCAACAAGCTACGGTCAATCGAACTGGGTTGAATGCGGCAAATGCGGTTAAAAACGGAACTACCGTTGCTGCGAGCGGTGTGACGAGTGGGGCGATTGCCATTGCGGATGCTAGTTTGGCGGTTGCTGGCTATAGCTATGTCGTCACTGCACCGGATGGTAAGCAGTACAGTACGATGAGCGAAGCACTGGCAGCTGGTTCGAATGGTGTCTATGACAGCACAACTAATAGTTCGGGTGCTTCGGATGCAGCGGTACAGAGCTTTGGTGTTTCTTACTCAGCTTTGTCGCAAAAGGCCAACTTTACTTATTCAGGCGGCACGCCACTTTCTGGTGCACCAACCGTTACTTCAGGTGTAACGGATGATGCGTTGCCAGGTTCGTTATTTGTTTATGCACCAAGCGGTTATCGTTTGGACAGTGCAAGTACGACATTGGCGTCGGGCATTTCGATGACTTATGCTACAACGATGCGTAGTGCCACAATCACCGGTAAATCCGATGCAGATACAGCAACTGATCAGAACTCAACGATTGTTTTGAAGGCTGATAAGCAAACGGCGACATTGAAGCAGGTTGTGAATGCTAAAACGTCAGATGTGGAGTCAGTAACAGGTGGCACTGATAGTAAAATTGCGTTTACAGCAACTGATAGTACCTTGGCTAAGACGGGTTATACCTACAATGTCACTGGCGCAGATGGTAAGACATATGACACACTATCAGCGGCTTTGGCAGCGACACCAAATTACGATAATACAAGTAATGATGGTGACACTGACGCGACTGCCCAAGTATTCACAGTGAATTATACGGATACGCAAGCGCCTACTATTTCAACGGGTAAGGATAGTTATCAGGTGACGACCGGTGCGGGGGTGACGGCTGACAGTTTCTTGACGGCGATTAATGCGCAAGCAACCGATAATCAAATGGACGGTAGCACAACGCTGACATCTAATTATGCTGATGTTGTGAAGGATGAACCGGGAACGTATACGGTAACGTTGACGGCAACTGATGCAACTGGTTTGAAGACGACGAAAACAATTACAGTCGTTGTGACAGAAACGTCACCATATGATCAAGAATCAGCCGTCTCATCAGCAGCCTCAAATTTGGAAACGATTTCTAATGATCCAACAAAGACGACGGCTGATGTGCAGGCGGCCCAAAAGGCACTTGATGACGCAATTGCAGCAGCTAAGAGTGACCGTGAAACAGCGAAGACAAACGCAGAAGCTGCTGAGACAAACGCCACTGACCAAGGTGTCGCTGACGATAGCACAGTTGTCGCAGCCCAAAAAGCCTTGGATGATGCGATTGCGGCAGCGGATAATAATACCGGAACAACGCAAGCGATTGTCGATGCAACAAATGCATTAGACCGCGCAGTAGCAGTTGCTTCGGCAAAGGCTGTGGCAACCAACCCGGTTAGTCAAGAGACGGCTGTTGCATCAGCTAAGGATAATTTGGATAAGGTATTGGCTGATTCAGCGTCGACAACCGACCAAATTATCGCGGCCCGTGATGCATTGAAGGATGCGGTGGCAGATGCACTTGAAGCACGTAATAACGCTTTGAATGGTGCTGATACAGCAATTTCGAACGCTTCACAATTGACGGCAGCGCTTGATCCAGATGTCATTGCCGCACAAAAGGCATTGCAAGAGGCCGTTGATAGCACTAATGCTGACACGGGTACGACGGATGCAGTGACAAAGGCGACAGAAGCCTTGAACAAGGCTATTTCTGATGCTCAAGCCGACCAAGAAGCTGCCCGGGCAGCCGCTGCAGCAGCGATTGCAGCGATGACGCCAGTTTCTAATGAAGCGAATATCTTGGCCGCGTCAAAGTCACTTCAAGATATTTTGGATAATCAAAATGCAACCGCTGACGAAATTACCAATGCGACAACTGCTTTGACCAATGCGACGGCGACTGAAAAGGGAACTCGTAGCGATGCGGTGTCAGCTGCTGAAACTGCTATCACGAATGCCCAAGCAGGCGATAACGCTAATGACGAAGGCGTTCAGGAAGCGATTGAAAACCTACAAAATGTTATTGCTAATGCAACGGATGAAAAGCCGGACGGTGACGGTAACGTACCACTAACGGACGACATTGAAGCGGCAACGCAAGCGCTTGCCCAAGCGATTTCTGATGCCGCATCAGCCCGCGAAGATGCAGTGACGGCAGCGCAAGATGCGATGAGCGACACGGCGCCGGTTTCATTGGAACCAGATACGGCAACGGCTAAGGAAACATTGCAAAAGGTGCTAGATGATCCAAAGTCAACAGCAACCGACATTGAAGAAGCGATGCAAGACTTTAAGGATGCGATTGATACTGTGCGTGAGGAACGAACTGGAGTCAATGACGAAGCGACGACTGCGGTAACGAACGCTCAGAATTCGGATTATGCCGATGAACAGGGCGTGCAGGATGCGATTGCTGCCTTGAAGGAAGCACAAGAAAATGCAGCAACCGATAAGGGGACGACTGCTGAAATTACCGACGCAATGACAGCGTTACAAGATGCGTTGGATGCGGCTAAGTCTGATCAGCAAAAGGCCATCGATGACGCCGAAGCTGTGGTGACGTCACCAGTTAGTCATGAAACGGAAGTTGTTAACGCACAAAAGGCATTGGATGATTTGATTTCTTCAGCCGAATCCGGTGGGGATGTCTCAATTGCGGACATTAACGACGCTGCTCAGGCGCTTCAAGATGCAGTTGATACAGCTTCTGAGCAGCGTGATACTGCTAACGAAGCGGCTGACCAAGCAGTGACAGATGCTGAAGCAACAAACCAAGCTGATGAGCAAAGTGTGTAAGATGCGATTCAAGCATTGCGTGATTTGCAAGATGCAGCTAGTCAAGATGATGAAAATGCATTAACGGCTGACATTGAAGCAGCAACTAAGGCCATTGCTGATGCTGTCGAACAGGCGGCAGCTGCACAAGATGAAGCTCGTGATGCGGCTGGCCAAGTTGAGACGGCGCCCGTTTCTAACGAACAAGGTGTTCAGGGTGCGCAACAAGCGTTGAATGATGTCCTTGATGACCCGGCATCGACGGTAGCAGAGATTGAATCTGCCCAACAAGCGCTTGAGGATGCTGTGAAGACGGCGCAAGATAACCGTGATGCCGCGAATAGTGCGGCTGATAGTGTCATCGATGACGCCCAAACTGGCGATCAAGCTGGTGAACCGGGCGTGCAAGATGCAATTGCTAAACTGCAAGACCTTCAAACCAAGGCGGCGACCGATAATGCTGATGCGTTGACTGAAGACATTGAAGCAGCAACCAAGGCGGTGACGCAAGCTATCGCAGACGCTAAGGCCGCTCAGGATGCAGCTCGTGATGCGGCTGGTCAAGTTGAGACGGCACCAGTTTCAAATGAATCAGGTGTTAAGGATGCGCAATCCGCATTGGATAAGGTGCTCAATGATCCTAGTGCAACGGTCGAGGAAATTAACGATGCAACAACGGCACTGGAAAACGCAGTAGATACGGCTACCGCAGCCCGTGATTCTGCGAATAGCAATGCTGACACAGCCATTTCGAATGCGCAAGGTACGCCACAAATTAACGAGCCTGCTGTACAAGAGGCGGTTGAGAAGTTGCAAGAGTTGCAAAAGAATGCGGCAAATGATTCATCTTCTGCTTTGACACAAGATATTTTGGATGCCATCCAAGAGCTTTCAGATACAGTTGCCGAAGCGGCTCGGGATAAGCAAGAAGCTGTTCTAGCAGCTGAAAATGCGTTGAGTCAAACAAAGCCGGTTTCAAACGAATCGGCGACGGCCAAAGCAATATCTGATTTGCAAGCCTTGTTAGCCGATGAAAATTCAACTGCTGAAGCGGTTCGTGATGCAACCAAGGCTTTGAATGCAGCGACTGCGAGTGATACGACCGAACGTAATGCGACGAATACTGAAGCAGCTGATGCCATTTCAGCGGCCCAATCGTCAACGGTTGCGACTGATGAATCAGTATTGACGGCTATTCAGAATTTGAAGGATGCACAAACCAAGGCAGCTAACGAAACGGTTGATGATGCTGGTCACGCTTGGGTATCTCAAGATATCGTTGATGCGATGCACGCTTTGCAAGAGGCGGTCAGCGTTGCCGAACAAGCACAAGACACAGCTCGTGACGAAGCATCGGCATTGGTACAAGATAATAGCCAGACAAGTCCGGTTACAAATGAACCAGCGATTACGGATGCAAAGTCAGCTTTGCAAGATGTGATTGATGATACAAACGCGACAGCGGCTGACTTAGAGGATGCCATGGCAGCCTACCAAGATGTGATTGATCAAACTAAGACACAACGTGATAATACGAAGTCATCGGCAACGGATGCCATCGCGTCAGCTGAGGATAGTGATTTGTCAGCTGACCAAGGCGTACAAGATGCGATTAAGGCGTTGGAAGACGTCATGAACCAAGCTGATGCCGACAGTCCTGACGCTTTGACGAGTGATATTCAAGACGCTATGAAGGCATTGCAAGATGCGCAGCTCGCAGCGGTTGAATCGCGTAACCAAGCAGCTGAACTGGCAGATCAAGTGAAGGGTCAAACGGCCCCAGTGTCACAAGAATCTGGCGTACAACAGGCAGTCAGCGACTTAGACACATTGCTAAATGATTCAACGGCAACCGCGGCCCAAATTAATGATGCAATCAAGGCGTTGCAAGATGCCGTTGCTGAGGCAAATGATGAGCGTGACGCGGTTAATCAAGCGGCTAATGAAGCTGCCACAAGTGCCGCAAATAGCGATCAGAGCCAATCGCAAGCCGTGCAAGATGCAATCACTGCTTTGCAACAAGCGCAAGCTGATGCTGCAAATGACGAAGGCACTAGTGAAGCGATTGCGACCGCCACGAAGCAACTGCAAGATGCGGTCGCTCAGGAAGCAGCTAACCAAGCAACTGAACGTGACAATGCTGCAGCTGCAATGGATGCAACAGCGCCGGTTTCAAATGAAACAGCTGTGGCCACGGCGAAGAATGCATTGGAAGCTGTTTTGGGTGACCCGAAGTCAACGGCTGAAGAAATTTCAGATGCTGTGAAGGCTTTGACCGATGCGACAACAGCCGAAAAGGAGAACCGTGACACTGCTAACACAACGGCTAACGATACGATTGCCAATGTGCCGACTGAGGTGGCGAGCGAGCCACAAGTTGCGGAAGCGGTCGCTAATTTGCAACGTTTGATGGACGAAGCCGCTAATGATTCTAGTGGCGCTTTGACGAAGGATATTGCCGCGGCAACTGAGGCCTTAACAAAGGCGCAAGATGATGTGGTTGGCTATCGTGAACAAGCTCGCGATGCCGCAGCGGATGCTTTGACCAAGACGGCACCTGTTAGTCATGAACCAGCCACGGCAGCTGCAATCGATGCGTTGAACGCTTTGGTTAATGATCCGAATGCAAATTATGCGGATATCAAGCAAGCGACAGAAGATTTGTTGAATCAAGTTGCAACAGATACACAAGAACGTGATGCAACGACTACTGATGGAAATGCGTTGCTTGACCAAGCGGCACAATCAGATTTGGCAAATGATCCAACTGTGGTTGCGGCCATGGACACATTGCGTAACGCAATGACGACCGCCGCAACGGACACGAGCGATGCGTTGACAGCCGATATTAAGGCCGCCATGCAAGCGTTACAGGATGCTATGACTGCGCTTGTTGATGATGCACGTGAGCAAGCACAACAAGCAATTGCTGATGCCAAGCCAGTTTCAAATGAAAAGAGTGTCGCTGATGCCATTAAGCAGCTACAAACAGTGCTTAATGATCCAAATGCGACACGAACAGCGATTGAACAGGCGATGACTAAGCTTCAAAATGCGACTGAATCGGCGAAGGAAAGCCGTGAGAATGCCAATAGTCAAGCACAGCAAGCCATTCAAGCTGCCGAAAGCAGTTCGGTCAGTGATGATCCGGCTGTTCAAGCAGCCATGCAACGTTTGCAAGAGATTCTTGCGGCAGCGGCCTTGGATGATCCAGATAATCTAACGGCGGATATTTTGGCAGCGATGCAGGCTTTGCAATCAGCTGTTGCGAAAGCAGAGGCTGAACAAGCTGCGACGGTTAGTGTGGCAACACAAACAAGTGAGACACCGGCAGTTGTGACGCAAGCGCTTTACGGTACGACGCCAATCTATCAAAGCGGTGGTTATCCAGTCATTGTGCCTGGTGTCCTCCCATACACGGGCTATGAGTCAGGCACATGGGTATTGCCATTAGCTCAGTCTTTGCCATATCAAGCAACGGCGCCACGTACGCTAGCTGGTGAGACGAATGGTCGTCGTATTGTCGACCGAATCAGCCAACTAGACGATCGAGAAATCAGTCGTGCGGGCCTTGATACGGCGATTGCACATGAAAATAGGTGGTTGCCACTAGGTATCTTCCTATTCTCATCAATCTTGTTGTTACTTATCGCTAAGCGTCGTAAGCAAGACGACAAGTAGGATATAAATTTTAGGAGAGTGATGTTTCTGAAAAATCAGAGATATCACTCTCTTTTTATTTGTGGTCGCGCTTCATGGTAAACTTAAATCAGATGACTTTTTAACTAGATGCAAAGGAGTGTCGAAATGTTTACTGATAAAAACATTGTGCTCATCGTCAGTGGGGGCGTTGCAGCATATAAGTCAGCCATTTTTGCCCGCTTGTTGATGAAGCAAGGTGCAAACGTCAAGGTTGTTATGACCCAGGCTGCAACAGAATTTGTAACCCCAAAAACATTTGAGGCACTAACGCAACACCCGGTTGTGACCGATTTATTTGATGCCCACAATGAAAGTATGATTGCGCACGTCAGTCTAGCTGATTGGGCAAACTATATTTTCGTTGTGCCGGCAACTGCCAACATTTTGGCGAAGATGGCAGCTGGCATTGGGGATGACGCAGCGTCATCAGTTTTGTTGGCCCGTCACACGCCAGTCATTGTTGCACCGGCTATGAATGTGAATATGTACGAAAACCCAGCGACGCAACGCAATCTAAAGACGTTACGTGAAGATGGTGTTATCATCATTGAACCAGCTGAAGGCATGCTTGCGGAAGGCTATGCTGGTAAGGGACGTTTGCCCGAACCAGATGAAATTTTGGCACTTGCTGATTTGAAACTCCGTCAACAGACTGGTCGCTTGGCCGGCAAGAAGGTGGTCGTTTCCGCAGGTGGTACGGTTGAGCCAATTGATCCAGTTCGATTCATTACGAATCGTTCATCAGGTAAGATGGGATATGCATTAGCACAAGCAGCGGCGGAGCAAGGCGCCGATGTGACACTTGTATCATCATCTGAGTTGCCAGCACCAGTTGGCGTTACGATGGTGCCAGTTCAATCAGCGCGTGAATTGTTGGCAGCGATGACGGATCATTTTGACGATACCGATGTGGCTATCATGGCTGCGGCTGTGTCTGATTACCGTGTGGCGACACCGGCAGATCAAAAGATGAAGAAGAACGCTGATCACGCTGGTTTGACGATTGATTTAGTTGAAAATCCAGATATCTTAGCGACTTTGGGTCAGCAAAAGACCACCCAATATTTAGTTGGGTTTGCGGCTGAAACGCAAGATTTGTTGACGTATGCGCAAAATAAACTAGAAAAGAAAAATGCGGATATGCTAGTTGCAAATGATGTGTCAAAGGCCCAAGTTGGATTTGGACATGACACAAATGAGGTAACGTTGCTGCAACGAAATGCTGCGCCAGAAAAGTTGCCACTCCAATCTAAGCTAGCGTTGGCCCGTGATATTATGAATCGCATTGCATCACAAGTGGAAGGAAAATAAGAAATGGCAGTTATTGGAATTGATAAGATGAGCTTTTTCTCACCACACCAATATATTGATATGGTGGATTTGGCAAACGCTCGAAACGAAGAACCAGATAAGTACTTGATTGGGATTGGTGAAACAGAACAAGCTGTTGTGCCACCTACCCAAGACGTTGTCACAATGGCAGCTAATGCAGCTGATCAATTATTGACAGCTGAAGAACGCGCGGAAATTGACACGATTATTTTTGCGACTGAATCAGGTATTGATAACTCAAAGTCAGCTGCTGTTTATGTACAACGCTTGTTGGGTTTGAATGAATATGCACGCACAATCGAAATGAAGCAAGCTTGCTATGCTGGAACGTACGGTTTGATGCAAGCGCGTGACTACGTTGCCTTGCACCCAGGTTCAAAGGTGTTGGTCATGGCATCTGATATTGCCCGTTACGGTTTGCACACACCAGGTGAAGTGACGCAAGGTGCCGGTGCAGTGGCAATGTTGGTTACTGAAAACCCACGCATTCTAGAATTGAACCGCGACAACCAATTCATGTCACGTGATGTGATGGATTTCTGGCGTCCGGTTTACGCTGAAGAAGCGTTGGTTGACGGTAAGTACTCAGCTGAAGTTTACCGTGAGTTCTTCCGCGATTTGTGGTCACGTTACAAGGAGAAGACAGGTCGTTCAATCAATGACTTTAAGGCCTACGCATTCCACTTGCCATTCACAAAGATGGGCTTGAAGGCCTTGCGCGACATTTTGCCTGAGGCTGATGAAGCTAAGCAAGCGGACTTGTTAAATGAATTTGAAGCAAGTCGTGTTTACAACAAGCGCATTGGTAACTTGTACACAGGTTCAGTTTACTTGAGCTTGTACTCATTGTTGGCCAACTCTGAAGACTTAGCTGCGGGTGACCGTTTGGGAATCTTCTCGTATGGATCAGGTGCTGAAGGGGAGTTCTACTCAGCTATTTTGCAACCAAACTTCCGTGATGGTTTGATTGCTGGTCAAATGGACGCTTTGTTTGAGAAGCGTGAGTATTTGACTATTCCAGCTTATGAGGAAGTGTTTATGGCTGGCTTGCACGGTTCAGAGGATCGTGAGTTTGATATCTCAGCTGATCCAGCCAAGTTTGTGTTGGCTGGTTTGAAGGATCAACAACGCCAATACGTGGCACACTAACTCCGAGAAAAAATCAATAATTATGCGTGGCTTCATCAAACGCGCTGGGTACACTAATCGCAAAGACTAGTACAGGGGGAAGTGCCTATGCAAGATTATGAGTTACAAGTTGGCGACTTGGCCCATTGCGATGAAGCAAAGGGCATTGACCGCCCGTTCATTGGGAAGGTCGTACGCTGTGAGGGGCAGACGTACGATATGGAAGTGGTATACATTCCGGATTTGACGCATGCGAATGCATCGTTGTTGCACACTCAGGTTCAGGTGGCCAAAACAGCTTCAGCACCATTTGCCAATAAGGCGGATGTGCCATTTATGTAGGTGTTGCTTGTTCGCTATTCGTCGGGTAAAATTATTAGGTAAGACTAAATAATAAAAGTTAGATGAAGAGGGAATTTTATGAAGCGCGTCTACCTAGCCGGTCCATTTTTTGATGATGACCAAATTGATCGTATTGAACGTATGGAAAAGGCTCTAGCAGCCAACCCAACGGTGTCAGAATTCTTCAGTCCACGTACTGAGCAACACGACGAATTCGAGTTTGGTTCAAAGGAATGGGCAAAGGCAATCTACAAGGGTGATAAGGATCACTTGGATCCAGCCGAAGTTGTGATTGCTGTAATTGACTATGAGGGTGAACACGTTGATCCAGGTACTGCCTGGGAGATTGGTTACTCAGAAGCAACGAAGAAGCCAGTTATCTTGGTGAAGGAAAAGGAAGGTGGCATCAACTTGATGATGTCAGTGCCAGCTCACGCCTTTATCACGGATGTTGCGGATGTTGCAACGTACGACTTTGATGCATTGCCATCAAACGAATGGGAAGGTAAGACTTTCTAATTCTGGTTTTACGTAAAAGAAGACCTAACATAAACGGTACTCACAAAAAGTGGGTGCCGTTTTTTGCTCGAAATAAGGTACACTGTTCTAAGACATTATTTAGAGAAAGGACATGACAACATGCAAAAACTAGGCCGGTTAATGTTGGCATGGATTACAAAATTCTGGATGCCGTTGGCGATTACCGTTGGTATGTTGGCTGTGGCGGTTTCTGTCACGACGGTGATGCTGTATAAGCA
>ULIY01023058.1_pt1 | contig 25293 bp, 19 predicted proteins | sample 1950511 | NCBI WGS metagenome assembly ULIY01 (sample SAMEA4835453, study PRJEB28245) | human gut metagenome | biome: gut microbiome; material: fecal sample | place: Denmark | collected 2008
GGCGCGTGATGTTTGAAGTTGCCGCACTGCGCCTTTCGCCGCGCAGCGGAGGGCAAACGGAGCTTTCGCAAGCGGCAATTCCAATCATTCTCGGGTTTGCGGCAGCTCAGGCCGAGCCGCAAGCGGCGCAAAAAGCAGCGACGGAGGCCTTGGCGGCTTTGATTTTGAAAAAATGATTAAGCAATAAAAAAGTATACGTCAGAGGATGCGGGGCGGAAGAAGCCTTTGCATCCGTTTTTTTTCGAAAACATGCATAAAACGGATTATTTGAAGCGTGGGCAGAGCCGCCGCAAAAACAATAAACCCGCAGCGGGTCAAGTCGTGCTGCGGGTTTATTGAAGGAGACAGAAGCCTTTGAAGATTTGCAACAGCATAGTTCCGAAAGGGAGAAAAGAGGAACTTGGACTGAAAACTTCAAGGCCATGAAAAAGCAGTCGTGCAGGAACAATCAGCCTCTTGTTCGGCGTTTGCCGCAGAGAACCGTTCCCGCACCGCAAACGATTGAAGCGATGCCGTATGCGATGATTGCACCTGTTCCTGTTGACGGAACGGACGGGGAGGGAACATCTGTCGGAGCAGCGGGTTCGATTGTCGGGTCTTCGGGAACATCCGTGGGATTTTCGGGAACATCTGTCGGATCTTCGGGAATTTCGGTCGGGTCTTCGGGAACATATGTGGGATTTTCGGGTGTATCTTCGGGGTATTCCCAGCTTACGCCGTCGAAATACGAACACCATTCGTTAAGACTGGCTTCATCGGCAAAGATATTCACAAGGTGATTCGGCCATTGTTCGTAGGGAGCGTAATCCTGATTGATATAAATCTGAAGATCGCTGAAGGGGTAGCCCGTTGTGTCCGTTGTGTCTATGCTGCTTGTGAAAACATAGCAGCCGTTTTCGGTCGGCATGTCGGTGAAATAATGTGGTTCATAAAAGTCGTAGGCGATTTGAACAAAACTGCGTGCGGGGTCCGCGGCGGCGGGCAGGGAGAAGCGGATCGTGACCTCGGATGAATGCGCAAGACAGTATTCGTCGGCAGCATCATAGCCTAAGCTTTCCTCCGGGTCGTGAACGATTATCTGCTCCGCAGGGAAATCGAGCGAAACGGAAACGGGCGCATCCCGCCGCGAATCCGCAACGGCGGCAATGCTGAAGCAGCAAAGAAAGAGCATCAGCACGGAAGCAAAAGCAAGCAGTTTTTTCATAGAATGCCTCCTTGATATGATATACCAAGCATAACAGATTATAGCGCAAATGTCAACAGCTTTTTTTAAAAAAATGGCAAAAAAATGAAATTATTTGAAAAAAGAAAGGCGGAGCGGGCCGATGAGCAATATCGAACCCGTTCCGCCGCGCATGGGCTTTGACACAGCCCCGTTCAAAACGATTCAAACAATTTAAAAAGCAGCTTGCGGCATCAATTCAGAACCGGAAGCAGAAGCTCAATCAGAAGAACGCCTCCGACGGCTGTTGCAACTGCGTAAACTCCCGACAGTAAGAACAGTAAGAACAGTAAGAAGGCTGATTTTATCCCCACCCGAAGAGCCGCTTCTCGCGCAATCGGAAGAACGCAGGCAAAAACGGCTATTTCAAGCGCCTCCGACGCATAAAAAAGGGGACTTCCTTTCAGGTAGAGGCTGTAAGTCAGGTATGCCGTGCCTGCGCTGATATAAAGCAGAAGCGCGGTTGCGGCAAGAAAAAGGAAGATTTTTTTGAGAACGGCTTTCATTGCAGGTTCCTCCGAATCAAAGTTTTGCCGCAGTTAAATATTTCACGACAGTAATTAATTAACGCATAATATAACAAACTTCACAGAAAATGTCAACAGTTTCTGTGAAGTGTCCGCAAATGTCAGTCCGCGCGGAGAAGCTCCGCAAGCGTTTCAAAAACAAAATTCACGCTTGCATTGCGGACAGCCTGCCTTCCCGCCGCACCGAAATGCATGGTTTTTGAAATTTCGAACTTCGGAATGCCGCATTCCGCTTTCCCGCCGAAATAAAAGCCGAAGCAGACGGTTCCGACGGGTTTTTCGGGTGAGCCGCCGGAAGGCCCTGCAATGCCGGAAATGCCGACGCCGATTTCGGCATTTGCCGCCGCCGCTGCGCCTTTTGCCATGGAGAGTGCGACACATTCGCTTACAACCCCGTGTTCCGCAATGGATTCCTCCGCAACGTTCACGAATTTCACCTTTGCGCGTTCTGCATATGTCACGAATGAGGCATCGAGAACATATGAAGCGTTCGGCACGTCCACGATACGTGCGGCGGCAAGCCCGCCCGTGCAGGATTCCGCAAAGGAAATATGCAGGCCGTGCTTTATCAGCGCATTAACGACCCGTTCCGCAATCGCAAAGCACGCAGCGCCTTGTTCGTCTGTCAAAACAGATTGAGAGCATTTGTTTATAATATCGTCCATGATGATTATTTCCTTTCTTTTGGCTTAAGTCCGCATATACACAGCAGTCATATCTATGAGTTTATCAGACGGCGGCGGGAATTGCAATGCCCGAATTCGGTTTGAAAACTGCAATAATGTAAGTTTAAAACAATATGAAAACACAACATTTAACACATCTGTTTAAAAATTTTTTCACAAATATTTCCCGTTTTGGGCTTAACAATGTACCGAACATGTGCTATAATATATACATGCCGGCAGCATCGGACTGCCTGCAAAAAAAGTTTTGAAAGGGAAAACCATGGCAAAAAGATTTTTGAGTGCGATACTCGCGCTTTCGCTTGTGCTTGCACTCGGATTGTGAAATTCAAATCGGGTGAGTTCAGAATTTGAATGAACCGAAAGTAAGCAAAAAATAAAAGTCCTCCGCTTCGGCTTTTCGTCGGAAGGTTGGGGCGGAGGATTAAATTTATATATATTGACACATTGTACTGAATTTGATATACTGAACACAGACAGAGCAGCTTCACTGCCGCCGAAATGTGCAGCGGAATCAGCGGCACGGTCAAAAAAATATTGGAGAAAGAAATGTACGAAAACGACCAAAACTCCGTCAACGGAGAATTAAAACAGCCGAAAGGCTTTGAACAGAATGAAAACGATGAGTTTGCTCCTGCGGGTGAGGACTCAAAAAACGAATTTACTGCCGCAGAACCCGAACCGAACGGTGAGCCTGCGGGCGGTTCGGAATACGAGTGGAATCACTATGATAAAACCGCCGCACAGCCCGAACCGAAGCAGGTCATATACAAAGAAAATGTATTCATGGGTGTTTTGGGCGCGATTCTTTTCGCAATTCCCGGCGGTGCGCTGACATTTGCACTGTCAATTTTCGGTTACATTGCTGCCATAAGCGGCATTGCGACCGCCGCACTTGCAATGCTCGGATACAGAATCTTTTCCGGCGCAAACAAAAACAAGGGCGTGAAATCATCCGTTGCTTCCATTGTGACTTCGGTTATTGCAACGCTCCTGATGCTTCTTCTTGCGGAGTTTGTTGTTTACAGCTTTGTGATGTCAAAGAACTACGGATTAACAATCTTCGAAAGCATGTCCGTAATGCCCGAGCTGCTTCGGGATGCGGAGTTTCGGAAATACTTCATCACCGACGTTCTCGGAGTGTGGCTGTTTGCTGCAATCGGAATGGGCGGATATATCTGGTCTCTTGTGAAAAAGGGCAAAACCGCCTGACATTCGGCGGCAACCGAATGTTTGACAACATCGGCAGTTGAATGTCTGACATTGGCAGCAACCGAATGTTTGACAACATCGGCAACCGAATGTTTGACAACATCGGCAGCCGAATAAGAACAAAACAGCCTCGGCCGTGCTTTTTTGAAAGGCGGCTGAGGCTGCGTTTTCGTTTTACGTCCGAATCAAATCATTTGCGCTTCAACTCTATTGAAACATTTCCGTCGTCATCTATAACAAGGGACATATTTCGGATATGCTTTTCATAGAATTGTTTGCGCTCCGCAGCGGACATTTCCAGCCGCGTGTTTCTCAGCGCGGCATCAAGCATTTCGTTCACATTGAGTTTGATTGAATCGTCGATCCAGCGGTACATTTCCTGAAAGAGCGCGTTGAGTTTGATATCTTCGGCATTCCCGGAATAGAAATCGTCAAGGTAGCAGTAGAATATTCCGGAATCGGCAAGCGCGGCTTTCATATCCGGCCCGCATTTTTCGCGCTCGATCATAACAAGGAACCGTGCATCCGAAAGGGAAGAAATAAGCCCCCAGTAGTCGGAATCGCTTGAAACAATAACGAAGGAATCAACTTGGTTTTGATAATGCTCCTGGCAGGCTCTTGCGGTCAGCTGAATGTCCACAAGGGATTTGTTCTGCTTAACGCGCTCTGTCATTATGTGTTCCACAGGGATTTTGACGGAGTATTCAAGAATCTTCCATGCGTTCACGGTGTGAACATCGTCAAAAAGGATTATTCTTGATATTTTCTGCATGACTTCATAGTCAAGGTTTCGCAGGGCGGCGCACAGCTTGTACGGGTCGGAGTTTTCGCAGTCCACAACGACGACGGTTTTTTGACTGTCGTTTATAAAGTCATAGATGTTATTCTTAACAAAAGCTCCCGCATCCGAAACGCGGCTGTATTCGGTGAACACATCGTGGTGCCATTGATACAGAAGAGTCACGAATTTTTTATCGTTAAAAAGAATGTTCCCTTCATCCATCGGTTTCCAGTTGATATACATCTGATACGGATAGCATTGCAGGTTTGCATAGTAAATACTCGCGGCATCTCTCGTGCCCCCTTCGGCAAATCCGTTTGGCATTATAAACAGCTCTTTGACATACGACCAATTAATCCATATCGGGAAAAGGCTTTTGCAGTTATTGATCCTGTCGGAGACAATACGATTAATTTCAATAATATGATGACAAAGTTTGGTGCTGGATTTTTTGATGAAAGAGATTCCGTCCTCGCTGAGCTGCTGAATGCATTCGGAAGGGATGATTTCCGGCATGGACAAAAGTCCGCGGTAATCCGTTCGCATAATATCATTGATTTTTTTAAAATTGCGTTCTATGGATGTTCGGATGATGCAGAGATTGCGGATGATTCGGGCATTTTTGTCTTTTGAAAGACGGTTGAAAACATCGAGCTGCGGAGCTTCGTGCTCATTTTCAAAAATGCGCTGAGGGACGTCTATAAGAAATGCGACTTTTGAAACAAGTTCATATGTGCTGTCTTTATAAGCAATTTGTTCGCCGGAATAGTCGGCACTGTTCGAGGTTGCGGGTGTGTTCATGGTTTACTCCTTTCAACGAAACACTTGTATTGAGGGTTATTGATTTCGACAGGCACGATTTGAGATAAAACGATTTTACTGCATACACCCCTTCACCTGCCGGCCGATTATAACTCATAGAATATTATACACGGAAATCCGTTTAATTTCAATCATCAAAAGTCCGAATTAATAAGAAAACGGCTGTCGAATTAACGAAAGGATGCTCTGAATAATCTTTTTTTTGCGGAAAGGGGCTCTGTCTGCGGTGCTGCTGTAGAAATTTGTTTGGAACTTTATTCGTAACGGAATTTTTGAAAAAGGACTGCCGCAGGCAAAAAGCCGTTTGCAGCAGCCCGGTCGATCTCGGTTTGTCTGGTAAAAACGCAAAATCAATCCGCAAAGTTTGAAGCGGAGTCAATGCGGTCGGTGTTCAGAATTTCAAGAAGCTCCTCAAAGGGGCAGACAACGCGTTCCGCCGCAGGGTGAAAATAGAACGTGCATGTGCGGTTGTCGAATGCGAATTCATCACCGGTTTCGCTCCAAAGTATTATGCGCTTGTTGCTGCGTGTTGCGAGAGCAACGCCAAGTTCGGTATGTGTGCCTTGCCCGCCGGGAAGAAGGGCAACGACAAGCTCGGCGTCGCGGACGGCGCGCAGTTCGTTGAAAGCAACTTCGCTCATGCGCTCTGCGCCTTCGTGACGAATGTCACCGTGGGTTGTCCAGTCGTACGTCTGTTCATGCCCGTTGCGGCGCAAAACCTCGGCGGCTTTACGCGCATGCTCGGCATTTACAAGACCTGTTGCAATATAAAATCTCATAGCCTTTCCTCAAGATTGCAAAAAACCGTTCGCGGTGCGTTTGATATGCACAACGAAAAAACAGCTGCAATCGCTTCGATTTTTAGATTTAAAATTAATCATTGCTGATTTTGCCCTCTGCCCAATGTTTTCGGCAGAGACCTATATATTTATCGTCGGCACCGAGGACGACCTGTTCACCGACTTTGGTAATTCCGCCTTTACCGTCAAGCCGCGCGTTCATGATCGCTTTCCTTCCGCACCAACAAATTGTTTTTATCTCTTCAATCGTGTCGGCAAGAGCCATGAGAGTGTGACTGCCCTCAAAAAAATTGCCCTGAAAATCAGTTCTCAACCCATAGCATATCACAGGAATATTGTATTTGTCAACTGCCTCAACAAGCAGCATGACCTGCGATCGGGTCAAAAACTGCGCTTCGTCAACGATTATGCAGTCATAAACATGATCATGCACATCGTTCCACGGAATATCATCGAACAAAATGCATTCGTCGGTCAGCCCGCAGCGGGAACGCACGATGCGTGCACCGTCGCGAATATCAACAGCCGGCTTCACAAGCAGAGCTTTTTGCCCGCGCTCGCCGTAGTTGTATTTGACCATTATTGCCTGAGCTGTTTTTGAAGAGCTCATTGCGCCGTAACGAAAATAGAGTTTAGCCATAGTTCGAAATCCCCCGTGCCGGGAGATTATAACATAATTATGCCGCAATTTCAATCACTGCGGATAAACAGGGACGGATTTATATGCCGAGCGTAACCGATAATTGACGCAGGAAAAGCAAATGCCGAAAAATCGTATCAACCGCTTGACAAACGTGCAGACTATGATTAAAATATAAACTGCGGGGATTTATCAGCGGTTAATTCCGCATTAATCTCTGCCGAATTTCATAGGGCTGTGACGGAAAGAGTACGGACAGTTCCGCTTTCAGAGACCCGGCGTTCGGTGCAAGTCGGGAGCGGGGTATCCCGAACATGGCTCCCGAGCCCCCGAGGTCGAACCGAAATATGCACGCATTGCATACAGCCGTGCAGAATTCATTAAGACACGGCGTGTGCGCACGTTACAGCGCGAAATGAGCCGACACGGCATGTTTGCGCATACAAACGCCTTTTGTCGGGAATTAGGGTGGTACCGCGACAACGCCGCATACCCGAACAGCGTTTCTGCCGTTTTTGCGGCGGAAAGGTTCATCGTGCATGACGGACGCCCCTATATCCCTTGACCGGATATGAGGGCGTTTTTAATTTGTTTTCAAAAAATTCAAAACGCAAATATCCGGAATACTTCCGAAGGAGAGTTTTTATGACGGAAATCATGAAAGAAAAGAAAACTTATTACATCACAACGCCCATTTACTATCCGAGTGCAAAACTGCATATCGGACACACCTATTGCACCGTGAACACGGACGCGCTTGCACGCTATAAGAGAATGCGCGGCTATGATGTTTACTTTTTGACCGGTGCGGACGAACACGGACAAAAGATTGAGCGCAAGGCAGCGGAAGCGGGAGTTACACCTCAGCAGTATGTTGACAACATCGTTGCGGGGTTCCACAGCCTTTGGCAGCTTATGGATATTTCCAACGACGGCTTTGTTCGCACGACGGATGATTACCACGTTGCATGCGTTCAAAAGGTCTTTAAAAAGCTCTATGACCAGGGCGATATTTATAAGAGCAGCTACAAGGGCATGTATTGCACGCCCTGCGAGGCGTTCTGGACGGAGACGCAGCTCAAGGAGAGCGGCGGAGTGTGCCCCGATTGCGGCGGCAAGGTTGAAGAGGTTGAGGAGGAAAGCTATTTCCTTAACGTCAGCAAATATGCGCCCCGCCTCATCGAATACATTGAGACTCACCCCGAATTTATTCAACCCGCCTCCCGCGCAAAAGAGATGCTCAACAACTTCCTGCTTCCGGGGCTTGAGGATCTCTGCGTCAGCCGCAGCACCTTTAAATGGGGTGTGCCCGTCAGCTTTGACGACAGGCACGTTATCTATGTCTGGTTCGATGCCGTGCTGAACTATCTTTCAAAGCTCGGTTATTTGAGCGATGATGATTCAATGTTCAAAAAATACTGGCCCTGCGATGTTCACATCGTCGGCAAGGAGATAATCCGTTTCCACACCATTGTGTGGCCCATCATGCTGATGGCTCTCGGCCTTCCTTTGCCCAAACAGGTTTACGGCCACGGCTGGCTTGTTTTGGACGGCACAAAGATGAGCAAATCCCTCGGCAACGTTGTTGACCCCGTCAAGCTTGTCGAACGTTACGGCGTGGATGCAATTCGCTACTTCCTGCTGAGCGAATTCCCGTTCGGAAGCGACGGCAATTTTAACAACGAGGTGCTGATAACGCGCATAAACAGCGACCTTGCAAACGACCTCGGCAATCTGCTTTCACGCACGGTTGCAATGATTGAGAAGTATTTCGGCGGGGTTATCCCTGCGCCCAACGCTCCCGTTGAGGAAGAGGATTCAACCATCGTTCCCGCAGCAGCCGCACTTGCGGAAAAAATCGATGCCTGCATGAACGCGCTGCACCCCAATGAGGCCTTGGCAGAGATTTTCAGACTTGTTCGTCTTTGCAACAAATATATCGACATTACCGCACCGTGGCTGCTGGCAAAAGATGAAGCAAAGCGTGACAGGCTCGGAACCGTGCTTTATAACCTTGCGGAGTGCCTGCGCATTGTCGCCGTTTGCCTGCGTCCGTTCCTGACCCGCACCGCGCCGAAGATTTTTGAACAGCTCGGCGTTGCGGACGAAACGCTTAAGGAGTTTGATTCCGTTGCGGAATTCGGAAAGCTGCCCGAAGGCACGATCGTTAAAAAGGGAGAGGCGCTCTTCCCGCGAATCGATGTCAAAAAGGAGCTTGAACAGCTTGAGACACTGCTTCCGAAGCCAAAGCAGGCAGCGGAGGAGAAGGCGGAGGCAAAGCCCGAAGCGAAGAACGCGGACACGGAGGCAAAATCTGAGGTTAAATCCGAGGAAAAGCCCGCCGAACCCGCGCTGCTGCCGGAGATAAGCTATGACGACTTTGCGAAACTTGATCTGCGCCTTGCAAAGGTCATTGCCTGCGAAGAAGTTAAAAAATCCAAAAAACTGCTCAAATGCACGCTGCAAATGGGCGGGGAAGAGCGCATTGTGCTTTCCGGCATCAAAAAATGGTACAGCCCGGAGCAGCTCATCGGCAAAACAGTGGTTGTTGCTGCAAATCTTGCGCCGAAGACCATCTGCGGCATTGAAAGCCATGGCATGATACTTTGCGCAAGCGATGCATCGGATGAGAACCTTTCCGCACTTACAACCATGGGCGATATGGCAAGCGGACTGAAGGTGCGCTGAGGCGGCAAACGGAATCGGGAACACTCCCGGCGGAAAAAAACGCAAACGGGAGTTTCCGACGGTTCGTTTTTCAACCGAAAATAAGGGGGAGATTTTTATGACGGCGATAACATATAAACAGCTGCGGGAGGATGCCTCGATCCGAACCTACATCATTCGTGCGGACGAATCCCTGCTTGCGCTCGGATTCACGGAGCATTCGTTTGCGCATGTCACAATGGTGAGCGAAAATGCGGCGCATATCCTTGAAACACTCGGTTATTCCGAACACGAAGTGGAGCTTGTCCGCATTGCCGGCTATCTGCACGATATCGGTAACCTTATAAACCGCGTTGACCATTCACAAAGCGGTGCACTGCTTGCGTTTCGGCTTTTGGAGGAGCGCGGAATGAGTGCGGAGGATATTTCCCTTATCGTAACGGCGATCGGCAACCATGACGAGGGCACGGGCGTACCCGTAAACGCTGTTGCCGCTGCGCTGATACTTGCGGATAAATGCGATGTTCGCCGAAGCCGTGTGCGCAATCGCAATATCTCGACTTTTGATATTCACGACCGCGTAAATTACTCCGTTACGGAATCAAATATCCGAATCGATGACAGCAAGGCGACTCTTTCGCTGAATCTGACCATCGACACGCAGTATTGCTCCATTATGGATTATTTCGAAATATTCATGACCCGCATGAAGCTCTGTATGCGTGCCGCGAACAGGCTCGGGTTGAGCTTTGCATTATTTATCAACGGACAAAAGCTGCTTTAAACAGGCACGGCTGCGTCGGTTTTTTTGACAGTGTAAATGCAATTCGAAAAATTCAATACCTGCAAAAAGCTCTCACCGCACTGTTTGCGGAGGGGGCTTTTTAATTAAACAAAAAAGCCGCAAATGCGAATATTTCCGCGCTGCCGCTCATATCAATTCACAAAAGGATAAAGCCGATTCAGCGGCAAAACAGCAATCGGAGGTTATTATGGCAAGCACAGGCATTTATCGGGATATTCAAAAACGTACCGGAGGGGATATTTACATCGGCGTCGTCGGCCCCGTTCGAACGGGCAAATCGACATTTATCAAACGGTTCATGGACCTTATGGTTCTTCCGAAGATTGAAAACGAATATGCCCTGGCCCGAATTGTGGACGAATTGCCGCAAAGCGGTTCGGGCAAAACGGTTATGACAACTCAGCCGAAATTTGTTCCGAATGAGGCGGTCGCGCTCACCATCGGCGAGGACGGCATTGAGCTGCGCCTGCGCATGGTGGATTGCGTGGGCTATATGGTGGAAGGTGCGCTCGGCAGCAGCGAGGGGGAGCAGCCGCGCATGGTAAGAACACCGTGGTTCGATTACGATATTCCGTTTGATGAAGCCGCGGAACTCGGCACGCGGAAGGTCATTACGGAGCATTCAACAATAGGCATCGTCATTTTGACGGACGGCAGCATCACGGGAATTTCCCGCGAAGCATACGCGCCTGCGGAAGAAGCGGTGCTGCGCGAAATGCAGAACACGGGAAAACCCTATATCATCATTTTGAACAGCTCCGACCCAACGGGGCAGGCGGCGGCGGAGCTTTCGGCACAGCTTTCGGAAAAGTACGGTGCGCCTGTAAAGCCGCTGGACGTTCTCGGAATGGAGCTTTCGGATGTTGATTCATTGCTGGAAGGCATTTTGCAGGAATTCCCTCTCGGCAGCATCTGCATTGAAATGCCCGAATGGATGCGCGCTCTCGGAATGGAGCATTGCCTTGTTAAAGCTTTGCTTGACAGGGCGAAAGCGGCAATGCCGAACCTGAACAAAATGCGGGATGCAGCATTGATTCAAAAGGTGTTCGGAGGAATGGAGGATTATAAACCCGTTGAGCAGGTTCGTATCAGCCTTGGCAGCGGCAGTGCGGTGTTCCGGCTTGTTCCGAATGATGATGTGTTTTATCGTGTGCTCAGCGAGGAATGCGGCTGCGATATTAAAAACGAAAGCGAGCTTATTGCTTCGCTGAAGGATTTTGTTCTGGCAAAAAAGGCATATGACCGCATTGCGGGCGCACTCACGGCGGCGGAGGAAACGGGTTACGGCCTTGTTCCGCCGCAGATAGATGAAATGCAGCTGGATCAGCCTGAGATAGTCCAGCACGGTTCGCGTTTCGGTGTTCGTCTGAAAGCAAAGGCTTCCGGACTGCATATCATTCGCGTTGATATCGAAAGCGAGGTCAACCCGCTTGTCGGCACCGCCGAACAGAGCGAGGAGCTTATCGAATACCTTGTTGACAAGTTCGAAAACAAACCGGATGAGATATGGAGCACGAACATCTTCGGAAAATCGCTCTATGACCTTGTTAAGGACGGCATGGCGGGCAAGGTGTCGCGCTTGCCTGCGGATGTTCAGATGAAGCTGCGCGACGCGATAACAAGAATGGTAAACGAAGGCTGCAACGGGCTGATATGCATCATGCTTTAAAAGCGGGAAAGAAAACAACAAAAAAGGGAACTGTCATCACAGCTCCCTTTTGCTCTGTTCGTATTTAATTGCGGAACGGGTTTCAGTCCGCAAAATAGTCAACAAGCTCATCAAGTTTGACGGAGGTTTCAAAGCCGTCCGCCATGCATTTGATTTTTGCTGCTCCTGCCGCAAGCTCGTCATCGCCGAGAATTGCAACATATTCCGCAAAAATCTTGTTTGCGTATTTGAATTGCGCCTTAAAGCTGCGCTCCATGTGGTCGAACTCGGCAAAAACTCCGTTTTCGCGAAGCTTTTGAACAAGGCCGAAAGCGGCAAGGCGGGGCTGTTCGCCCATTGCGGCGAAATAGACCTTCACGGGCTTGGGCTTGGGAATGACGGCGTTTGCGTTTTCCATGACCATCAACAAGCGTTCCATGCCCATGCCGAAACCGACTGCGGGAAGGGATTGCCCTCCGAGTTCTTCAACGAGGTTATTGTATCTGCCTCCGCCGCATACGGTGCCCTGAGAGCCGATGCGGGTGGAGACAATTTCGAATACCGTGCCGGTATAATAGTCCAACCCGCGGACGATATCCGGATCGACAACGTATTTCACGCCGCAGGTGTCGAGACAGCGCTTGAGTCCCTCGAAATGTGCACGGCAATCATCGCAGAGGTAATCAAGCGTGCGCGGTGCGCTGCGGCAGATTTCCTTGCAGCGTTCCTCTTTGCAGTCAAGAATGCGCATGGGGTTGCGCTCAAGCCTGTCCTGACAGGTTTTGCACATGCCGTCGATATGCGATTTCAGATAATCAAAAAGAGCCTTGTTGTATTCCCGGCGGCATTTTCCGCAGCCGATGCTGTTAAGGTGCAGCGTCAACTCGTCAAGCCCCAACCTTCTCAGAAGGGAGAGCGCAAGCATGATGATTTCCGCATCGGCTTCAAAGGAGGACGCACCGAAAAACTCAACGCCGAACTGATGATGTTCGCGAAGCCTTCCCGCCTGCGGCTTTTCATAGCGGAAAACCGGAGCGTTGAGATAATACATCTTTTGGGGAAGAGCCTCGTTGAAGAGCCTGTTTTCAAGGAAGGCGCGAACCATGCCCGCCGTGCCCTCGGGCTTGAGGGTGATGGAGCGGTCGCCCTTATCCTTGAAAGTGTACATTTCCTTTTGAACTATATCCGTCGTGTCGCCGACGCCGCGCATGAAAAGCTCGGTGTGTTCAATTATCGGCGTGCGCAATTCGTTAATGCCGTACAGGCGGCACAGATCGCGCATTTCTTTTTCGATATACTGCCACTTATAGCTTTCGTCGGGCAGAACATCCTTTGTTCCCTTCGGTGCCTGAATCTGCATTGTGTAACCTCTTTATATAAAATAAAATAATACCTTTCGCCGAATGCCGTTATACAGAACGTTTTCTGCTGTACTTTTTCTGCTAAACTTCGGTGATTTCAACCCCGAAAAGCTCAGTCGGAACGTCCTTTTTTGCAACGACGCTTCCGTCCTTGAGCACAAGCTCGACGCCGTGCGGCGCAATGCTTTCGCCCGCCGCGCGGCGGAGTTTTGCCTTCACCTCGGGTGTGTTTGCATAATTATAATTGGAACGCTTTGATTTGTCAAAGCAAATAAAAAGATTTTCGTTTTCGAGCCAATGCGCTGCCGCAAGCTGAATCTGAATGCCGAGCATCATATCCGTTTTCATCAGTGCCGCCATGAATGTGCGGAACAATTCTTCCGCTTTGGGCGTTGCGGCGGGCACTTCGAAACTGTCGGAAACAACGGGCGGCGTCGGAAGCGCCGGTTCGGCTGCTGCTTTTTCATTTTCGGAAGATGCGGAACCCGCTTCTTTATTGTCCGAATTGCCCGAATTGTCCGAACGGCTGCCCGAACTTTGAGCCGAATCGGAGGCCGCTTTTGGTTCGGCGGAAACAAATGCGCCGCTTTTGAGCCTGCGTTCAAGCTCCTCCATACGGTCGATAAGGGCAGCCATCTCGGTTTGTTCATCCGGGTGGCAGACTTTAAGAAGCGTGCTTTCAAGCAAAACCCGCGGCATGGTGACCCAGCGAAGGTTCGGCTGAAGCTGCATCAGAGCATCAAGCGTTCTTTCGAGCCGCGCCTTGCCGGCTGATTCCGCCTGTGCAAGGTAGCGTTCCATCGTGTCCTGCGTGCAGTCAAGAATATCCGCACAGCTTCCGCAAACTTTTGCAAGCAGAAGCGAGCGGAAATGGTTGGAAAGATCCTGAACGAAAACGCCGATGTCGCGCCCGCCGGAGACAACCTGTTCGATGTTTTTCATGACCGCCGCCGTGTCGGAATGCAGCACGGAATCCGCAAAATCAAACAGAAAATCCGCATTCATGCTGCCGAGAACGGACAGAACATCCTGTTGAGTGATAAGTTTTTGTTCCGTGCTGTCCGCATCGCCGCAGAAGCTCAGACACTGGTCGGCAATGCTCAGACAGTCGCGCATTCCGCCGTCCGCCGCACGCGCAATGCACATCAACGCTTCGTCTTCGATTTCAGCCCCTGCGGAATGAAGTACGCGCCGTGTGTTCGCCGCAAGATTATGAACCGAAAGGCGGCGAAAATCAAAACGCTGGCAGCGGGAAAGTATCGTTGCGGGGAGCGCCTGCGGTTCGGTCGTTGCAAGAATGAAAACAACATGTGCGGGCGGCTCTTCGAGAGTTTTCAGAAGAGCGTTGTTTGCACTTTTTGAAAGCATGTGCGCTTCGTCAATGATATAAACCTTTGTTTTAAGGTAAATCGGAGCAAACTCGGCCTTTTCGAGGAGCGCGCGCATTTCGTCAACTTTGGAATTTGAAGCGGCGTCCATTTCGATAATGTCTATGCTTTCCGAAACGTCCTTAAGGCAGGCAGCGCATTTGCCGCAGGGCTCGCCGTCCTTCGGGTCAAGACAGTTGACGGCGCGGGCAAGTATTCGCGCCGTGCTTGTTTTGCCCGTTCCGCGTGAACCGCTGAAAAGATAAGCGTGGGCAATGCGCCCGGTGCGGATCTGGTTGCGCAGAACATCGGTGATATGCTCCTGTCCGACAACTTCGCAGAACCTGCTCGGACGGTACTGCCTGTATAATGCGTGGTAACTCATGCTGCACACCTCAATTGCTCAATTACTCGGTAGGTACGATTGACAAAAAACCAAAAATACACCCAAAACCCCGTTTCCGAATTAATCGGTTTAATTCGCGTTTGTTCAGCTCAATTTTTGAATTTCATCCGCCCAAAGCCTTTGAACGGCGTCACTCGGCATTCGCCAATCCCCGCGCGGGGAAAGGCAGACGGAACCGACTTTCGGCCCGTCGGGCAGACAGTTGCGCTTGAATTGCTGATTGAAGAAACGGCGATAGAAGTTTTTGAGCCATTTCAAAATCGTTTCATTCGAAAACTCACTTTCGCGGAATGCCTGCTTTGCAATGCGGAAAAGCTTTGCAGGCGGGCAGCCCCAACGCAGCACGTAATAGAGGAAGAAATCATGCAGCTCGTACGGCCCGACAAGATCTTCTGTTTTTTGAGCAATATTGCCCCTTTCATCGGCGGGAAGAAGCTCGGGAGATATCGGGGTTTCAAGTATTGCGGTCAGGGTGTCGTGCAGCGCAGGGTTTTCGCAGTGCCGCGCATAATAACGCACAACGTATTTGATGAGCGTTTTGGGAATGCCTGCATTCACGCCGTACATGCTCATATGGTCGCCGTTGTAGGTTGCCCAGCCGAGTGCAAGCTCGGAAAGGTCGCCCGTGCCGACAACAAGGCCGTTCAGCGCATTTGCAAGATCCATCAGCACAAGGGTGCGCATGCGCGCCTGTGCGTTTTCGTAAACAACGTTGTGACAGGTTTCGTCGTGCCCGATGTCGCGAAAATGCGAACGCACCGAATCCGCAATCGGAATCGTGTGAAGCGTTACACCGAGGGAATTGCAAAGAGCAACGGCATTTTGTTTCGTGTGTTCGGTGGTGCCGAAACAGGGCATGGTGACGGCATGAACAAATTTGCGGTCAATGCCCATAAGGTCGCATGCCTTTGCCGCAGCAAGCAGCGCAAGTGCGGAATCCAGTCCGCCCGAAATGCCGATGACTGCGCTCATTGAATGAGTGTGTTCAAGCCGGCGTTTGAGCCCGAGAGCCTGTATCGTCAGAATATCTTTTGCGCGTGCGTTCAATTCGTTTTCGTCATGCGGAACAAAGGGATTGCGCGGGAAGCGGCGGGTAAGTTCCGTTTCGGGAAGCTCCTCGCGCGGGGCGGGGCCGCATGAACCGAATCCGAGAGAGAAATCAACGAAAAGACCGGAATGGGCAGCATTGCCCGCGCAAAAGCTGTTCACGCGGCGCCTGTCGTAAAGCAGCCGTCCCAAATCAATTTCGGTGATAAGCATATCGTTCGCGTAGTCAAAAGGTGCTTTTTCGGCAAGCAGTGTGCCGTTTTCGTAAACAAAGCAATGCCCCGAAAAGACCATATCGCTTGTTGATTCACCCTCACCCGCGCCGCAATAAAGGTACGCGCAAATGTTTTTTGCGGATTGAACTTCCGTGATGCGCTTGCGGTAGTCCGCCTTGCCGATGATTTCATCTCCGGCGGAGCAGTTAACGATCACGGGCGCGCCGGCAGCGGCAAGTTTATCCGACGGAGGGGAAGCAACCCAAAGATCCTCGCAGATTTCAATGCCGAAACGGAAATCGGGATAATCCGTGCATGAGAAGATGCAGCCGTCGGGATTGAAAAAAGTCTGCAATGAATCAATATAAGGCGCGGCGGCGCCGAGTTCCGTGCGGGACGGCACGGCAAAATGCCGCAGCTCATAGAACTCGCCGTAATTCGGCATGTGCGTTTTTGGAACGACAGCAAGAATAACTCCGCGGGATATGACAACGGCGCAGTTGTAAAGCTTGTCCGCGCAGCGAATCGGCGCACCTATGACGGCAGCAAGCCGAAGGTTCGCGGTTTCGCGTGCGATGCGGAGAAGCTCGGTTTCAACGCTGTCCAAAAGCAATTCGTGCATGAAAAGGTCGCCGCAGGTGTAGCCCGTCATTGCAAGCTCGGGAAATGCGGCAAGCCGAACCCCGTGTGCCGCGGCGCGGTGCAGCGCGGCAATTATAGCATCGGCGTTGGCTTTCGGGTCTGCAAGCACAACTTTCGGTGAACATGCAGCAACTTTGATGAATCCGTCCTTCATATTTTTTTCTGCCCGCCCGCACCGGTTCGGCATCGGGGAGCGACCTTTCAATTTTTTAAAATTTTATAACTGTTTTTAAACATTTTGCGGTTTTTTCGCCCGCGAGAACATCACACGGCAGTTCCCTGCGGGCAGACAGAAATCCGCAAACCGCTGCATCCGTCCCGCAAACGTCGGAAGGTTTTGCGGACCCGAAAAGTCGGCTTGGAGAACAGTTTGTGCAGCTTTGCGGAAAATAAAACTCTTCCACCAAATACATTATAGCACATCGGGGCTGAAATGGTAGCCCCTTTTAAGGAAATGTTCGATTTTTTTTCGATTTCCGCACACAAAACGCTGACCTGAGGAATTTTGGAAATAAGAAATAAAAATTTTGCATTTCAAAACGAAAGGAAAATGCTCAAAAAAAGTCCGCCTTCGGGAAGGATCCTTTCCAAAAGGCGGAACAATTTATCTGAAAACCTGCACGCGGCAGGTTGTTTCGATATTGCACCCCGCTTTAATGTGCGGCGGTGCGTTTTGGTTGTTCAAGCATAATCAGCGACTGCATTATTCGGCGGTTTTTGCCGTGCTGCGCTGGCCGAGAGTTACGGAAACATCGATTTGCGAATTGCCGCGCAGAATGGTGAGCGTTACGGTGTCGCCGACTTTGAACTTGCTGACAGCGATGTAAAGTCCGTCGGAGCTTGAGACCGTGTCGCCGTTGACAGCCATGATAACATCATCCTTTTTCAGTCCTGCCTGCTGAGCCGCACTGCCGTCTTCAACGGATACAATGCAGGGATAGGTGTAAGTACTGGTGAAGAATCCGTAACCGGAGAGGGAAACATCCTGAGTGGAGACACCGAGATAGGGACGGCCGACAACAAAGCCGTAATCCATAAGGTTGCCGATAACTTCACGGGCAAGCGTGGAGGGGATTGCAAAGCCAAGGCCTTCAATACCGCTGCCGCTGCTCTTTGCATTCACAATTCCGATGAGAGTGCCGTCCGATTCACGGAACAGTCCGCCGCCGGAGTTGCCCCGGTTGATTGCGGCATCTGTCTGGAGCAGGGTCATGGTCACGTTGTCAATGGTAATGCTCCTGTCAAGGCCGCTGATGGAACCGCGTGTGTATGTGTTGGAAAGCTGGCCGAGTGCGTTGCCGATTGCAAACACGTCTTCACCGACGCTGAGCGTTGAGGAATCGCCGAATTTGGCGTAAGAGAGATTGTAGGCATTGATTTTGATAACCGCAAGGTCGGTCACGCTGTCGGTGCCGACAAGAGTTGCTTCGTAGTCATTGCCGTTGTCAAGGTAGACGAAAATTTTCTGTGCGCCCTCAACAACATGGTTGCAGGTCACGATATAGCCGTCCGCCGAAATGATGACTCCGGAGCCCGAACCTGCAAGCACACTCTTGTGCCCGCTCTGCGCCGTGACATCGATGCTGACAACGGAGGACATGCAGTTTTCAATGGTTTTGTATTCCGAATCGGGTCGAGCCGAACTGCCGGCGTAAGAAATCTTGTCAGAAGGAAGGTCGCCGGTCTTGTCGCCTGATGAACCGACGGTGCCGTTTGAGCCGGAAGGTGCCGATGTTGCTTGGACGGAAGCGTTCTTTTCGGTCTGTGAGGCAGAAAGCGAATTGTTGATAAACTTGGCGCCGGCAACGATACCGACGGTCAAAAGGGCAACTATGAGAAGGCACGCAACGGCTGCGCCGATGGGCATCCTGATTTTTCTTTTCTCTTCCATGATGTTACACTCCTTTAATTAATAATGATAGTTTCTGTGAAAAGAGCTCGGAGTAAACATTGTTCATGCTGCTCCGCGGGTAAAACCCGTTGAACAGTCCGCCGCCGCATCCCTGTCAGAGCACCCTTGCGGGGCTGCTCGCCGGCCCGATTCTTTTCATGCTCCTATTATAACACGCGAATGCGGCAATTTTGGTTGCCTATCGGTGTATATTGCCTGACAGAATATGTACCTATTTTGTCATTCGACGCGAATATGCCGCTGATTGACCGAAAAAAGAATATTGTGACAAAGTGCGCATCTCGATATGTCAAATAAAAAAAGTACTTGAAACTTTGCTTAAAAGGCAATATAATATAAATGCACCAACCAACAAAGGAGCGTACAAAGTACTATGTCAGTCAAACAGCAGATACTGATTTGCGATGATCAGCATATCATTCACGAAACACTCGGCGTCTACCTCAGAAACGAGGGATTCGAGAGCATTTCGGCATTTGACGGCGAACAGGCGATTGAAGAATTCAACCGCAAAAAGCCGAACCTTGTTATTCTTGATCTCATGATGCCCAAAAAAAGCGGAATGGACGTTTGCCGCGAGATTCGCCAGAACAGCAGTGTTCCGATTATAATGCTGACGGCGAAATCCGAGGAGATCGACCGCGTGCTCGGGCTTGAGCTCGGTGCGGACGATTACATTGTAAAGCCCTTCAGCGCGCGTGAAGTTGTTGCAAGGGTCAAGGCCGTTCTGCGCAGGTATTCAATGCAGGAAACGGAACCCGCAAAGATTCTGCATTACGGAAACCTTGAAATCAATATAAATAACTACGACGTAAGGCTGAACGGCGAAAGACTGCCGCTCACCCCGAAAGAAGTCGAGATCCTTCAGCTGCTTGCCTCACATCCCGGAAAGGTTTTTTCGCGCGAAAAGATCCTTTCAATCGTATGGGGCTATGAATACTACGGCGATACGCGCGCCGTTGACACTCAGATTAAGCGCATTCGCCAGAAGCTGCAGTCTGCGGACGATTGCGGATGGGAGATAAAAACCGTTTACGGTGTCGGCTACAGGTTTGAGGCATACGGCGATCCCGATGACAGACAGGACAACGAGGAACGCAAAAAACTGCCCGAAACGCCGAAGGCATACGATTTCGTTGAAGAAAAGCCGACGGAATGAAACGGACAGATTTTGCCCTTTTGAACCGTTTTGCAAAAATGAAAATGAACTTCAGGGCGAACCCGAAAGGCTGAAACGCTGCGGGTTCGCCTGCTGATGTTTTTTCCGAAATGCGTGTGCGGCGGGTTTCAGCACGGCCCCGCAGAAAACGAGAGATATGAAAAGATCAAGCCTGTTCAGAATAATTCTTTATATTGTGTGCGCAATCACGGTGCTGCTGGTGATACTTGTTGCGTGCCTTTTTTCCGTTGTCGGGCATGAAATGTACGCCGGAATGAAAATTGACGAACTGAAGCCGAAAGCGCAGTCAATATCGCAGCGCGTGACAAAGCTGTATGAATCAAACACGGACAAACGCACTCTTGCGAGGATGCTGCATCTCGGCGAATTTTCCGCATCGGATGCAACAATTTACATAATAGAACCTAACGGTGAGGTTGTTACAACGGCAGAACAGGATGAGTACGACCAAAGCGTTGAAACCGTCCGCCGCTGCTTCCAAACGGTCATTCAGGGAGAAGAAATTGCTCTTCCGTCAACCGATATAGGAATTGTTGTCGGCACGCCGGTGTATTCCGATTCGGGTGATATAATCGGTTCCGTGATACTTGTTGTCGGTTCAAAACAGGCTGAAAGCACGCTTGCAAAGCTTGCGGTGGAACTCGGCCTTGCAATGCTCGGCATTGCACTTTTGATGCTTATTCCGATAGTTATCATATTCAGCAAGGTAACAAAGCCCATTCGGCACGTTTCAAACGTTGCGCTGCAAATGGCGGGGGGAGACTTGACCGTTCGCGCCAAGGAAGAGGGAAGCAACGAATCGCGTCACCTTGCGCAATCGTTCAATATTCTTGCGGAAGCTCTTCAAAACAATATTGACAGCCTTGTTGTTGAGCGCAACAGGCTGCGCACCGTGCTTGACGGCATCGGCGAGGGCATTATTTCCGTGGATAAAACGGGCGTTGTCACGCATTACAACTCCGCTTCCGTGCAGCTTTTGGGCGGGAAGGAAAATACCCACCCCGCAGCGGCGGCCGGTTATCCGAAAATTGCTGCCGTGGCGATAGAAGCTCTTGATACGGACGAAGTGCGCAGCTGTGATTTTACGATCGGCGAAAGGATGCTCCGCATTGCGGCAACCCCGATTCACGAGGAGAACGGTTCGCTTTTCGGTGCGGTTGTGCTGATAACGGACGTTACCGAAAGCGAGAGACTTGAACAGACGCGAAAGGACTATGTTGCAAACGTCAGCCATGAGCTGCGCACGCCGCTTGCATCCATTCGAAGCCTTGCGGATGCGCTTAACGACGGAATGGTGCAGGATGAAAAAGACAGAAAACGTTACTACGGCTATATCCTGCGCGAATCGATACGCCTTTCAAACCTTATCAACGACCTGCTTGAACTTTCAAGGCTTCAGAGCGGCGGCGTTGCGTTCTCAAAGGGACGGGTTGAACTTTATGAAATTGCATACGATGTTGCGGACAGGATGAACGATGCGGCGGCACAGCGCGGCAAAAGCGTGCGGCTTGAAGCTCCCGAGGGCGAATACTATGCATACACAAATGCCGACCGCATTGAGCAGGTGCTCATAGCATTGGTTGACAATGCGATAAAACACGGAACGGACGGCTGCACTGTCAGCGTGAACCTGTTTGAAAATGCGGAAAAGAATCGCTATGAGTTTGTTGTCAGCAATCCCGCGGAAGTTGATCCTGCCGACCTTGAACATCTGTTTGAACGATTCTACAAAGCGGATCATGCGCACACGGGTGACGGCACCGGACTCGGCCTTGCGATAGTTTCCGAGGTGCTTAACCTTTTGGGCGAAAAAATCGATATCGAGTATGAGAACGGAATCATTGCGTTCCGTTTCACGGCCGAAAAATGCAGCACGCCGAAAAAACACCGCGCCTTGCAGAAGGCGGAGAATAAAAATGAGGACGGGGAACCGACGGCCTGAGGCCGAGGGTTCGGAACGGAATGAAATGATTATTTCGGATATTTCATCGGAAGAAACAAAAATGCAGACAGAGGGCATTGAATCCTGCGGACTTTTTGCAAACGGCGGAAAATCATGCAGGCTTTGCCCGCTTGAGTGCGGGGTTAACCGTGCGGAACATGCGGGCGTATGCGGTGTGGGCGGATTTGCAGCGGAAAGCCTCGGAAACAGGAACCCGTACGAAACTGCGCTCATTGCAAGAGCGGCGCGGCATTACTGCGAGGAACCGCCGATTTCCGGCGCGGAAGGCAGCGGCGCGATCTTCTTTTCGGGCTGCAATATGGGATGCGTTTTTTGCCAGAATATGGACATCAGCCAATCTGCAAAGGGCGTTGTGAAGGATGCGGGGGAGCTTGCGGACATAATGCTGCGCCTGCAGGAACTCGGTTCGAACAATATCAATTTGGTCACTCCCGCACCGCATGTGCGCATGATTGCAAAAGCCGTTCCGCTTGCACGGATGCGGGGATTGCGCATTCCGATAGTTTACAACACGAATGCTTACGAAAAGGTTGAAGCTCTGCGCCTTATGGAGGGGCTTGTTGACATATATCTTCCGGATTTGAAATACGTAAGCTCCGCCGCCGCAAAAAAATACAGCCGAAGAGAGGACTACTTTTCCGCTGCCGCTGCCGCCGTGCGGGAAATGCAGCGTCAGTGCGGGGTTTTGCAGATCGATAAGAACGGAATTGCAAAGCGCGGAATGATCGTTCGCCATCTTGTTCTGCCCGGTTCGGTGGATGAAGCGCGCGGAGTGCTGGATTTTATCAGGGAGAATCTTCCTCTCGAAACACATATTTCACTGATGAGCCAGTATACACCGATGTTTGAGCTTCAGCCCCCGCTTAACAGAAGGCTCCTGAAGCGCGAATACAAAAGGGCCGTTGATTATGCACTTTCCCTCGGATTCGAAAACATCTACACGCAAAGCCTTTCATCCGCAAGCGCGGAATTCACTCCGGAGTTTAACGGCTTTTTCGAGTGATATGCGAGCGGAGAGAACGCATTGCGAATATAAAAAGCAAATAGTAACTGTTGTATACTGCCGTGAATGCGCATGACGCACACTCGCGGTTTTTGATTTCTGCGGAATGCAGGCGGCAAAAGGCGCATAAACTGCGGCATGAACGGATTTCAAAAAACGATTGCGGCTGTGCTGCTGGCGGCCGTGCTGCTGTTTATGATCTATCTGCCGAAATGTGCGGGAAAGATGCTTGAACGGGATCAATATCGCGAATGGCTCGAACCGGAGGAGGAGGAATTTTCGGGCGTTATAAACGTTTGGCATGTTGTCAGATTCAAGCCGTATATGGGCAGTGTGGGAGCATGGCTCAAAAAAATTGCGGACAGAGCGGAACGACGGCATTTCGGTGTTTATTTTGAGGTTGAATCGATTTCGGAAGCAGAAGCGGAAGCGAAGCTTCAAAACGGAGAATTTCCGGACGTGATAAGCTTTCCTGCCGGTTTTTTGAACGGCAGGGAGCTTCGAATCATGAACGGAACCGAGATTTTCGGTATCGACGGCACGGCTGTGGATTTCGGTGACGGATACGGGGCCGGGGAGCTGCCGGCGGGCTTTGACTGCGGCACGGACGGGCGGACGCTGCGCGCACTTCCGTTTGCGGCCGGGTGCAAGCTTGCGCTGTTTTATCCGGAAAGGGTTACTGCGGCGGAAATGACCGAAATACTGAAACCTATTGCGGAGAACGGCGAAAGCAAAGCCGGCGCCGATTCTTATTCAAACGACGGATTCGGGATCGAGGCAGGGAAGTTTGAACGGAGCAGCGTTGATGAATTTAAAAAGGGCAAGGGGGATTTCTGCATCGGTGATGCGCGCGCGGCGGGAGATATGGAAAGACTTGCTGCCGCAAACAAGGCGAAATATTTCGAGGTGCTGCCCTTTTGCAATGAAACGGACGAGGTGCAGTTTGTGGGCATTTCGGCGAAAACGGAGCGCGAAAAAATGGGCTGTATTTCGGAATTTATTGCAGATATGCTTTCCGCTGCGCGGCAGAGCGAGCTTTGCACATTGGGACTTATGCCGATGAACCCTGCGGCGGAGAAAAAGTTTGAACAGTCCTTTTTGACGGAAGCATACGGGCTTTTGAGCGAGAGCATCCTTAACCTCCCGAACGCTTTTACCGGTACGGCGGCGCGGAGAGCCGCTTTTTGACAAACGCCCGCCCATTTAAGCCGCTTTCAAAAAAAGATGAGGACGAAAAACCTTTACAAACGCCTGTTTTTGCTGTAAAATACAACATGGGGATTTGTGCCGCGGCATTCATTCCGGAACGGGAAGCATTTGAACGCGATCCCCGAAACAGGAGGAGAGGAAACGGGATTTTTAATGGAAAAAAACGATATGCTTGCAAGGGCTCTCGGAAATCTGCCGTTCAGGCGGAATGTTCGGGCGCGGGAATTCACAACTTTCCGCATCGGAGGTCCCGTAACTTTTTTTGCGGAGCCGAAGGATGCGGACGAGCTTTGCGCAATGCTTTCTGCGGCGCGGAGCTGCGATTACCCTGTGTATATTATCGGCAACGGCAGCAATCTTCTCGTTTCAGACAGCGGCGTTGAGGCTCTGTTCATCCGAATCGGTGCGCGCATGGCGGGCGTCGGGTTTGACGGAACAAGGCTGAAATGCGGAGCGGGTGCACTGCTCTGCACGGCTGCAAAGGCGGCCGTCGCCGAGGGCCTTTCGGGGCTTGAATGGGCAGCGGGTATCCCGGGCACGGTCGGCGGTGCGGTTGCAATGAATGCAGGTGCATACGGCGGGGAGATAAAACAGGTGCTGAAAAGCGTCACCGTTGTTGAATGCGGACGCATTGCAAAAAAAATCGTTCATGCGGGCGATCTTGGGTACAGAAGCTCTGTTTACGCCTTTCCTAATGCCGTTGTTGCGGGAGCGGAGTTTGAACTTGCTGTTGATGCCGACGGGGAAGCTCGGCGCAGAATGGAGGAATTCAATATGCGCCGCAAAGAAAAGCAGCCGCTTGAGTATCCTTCCGCAGGTAGCACTTTTAAACGGCCCGAGGGGCATTTCGCAGGTGCGTTGATAGAACAGGCGGGGCTCAAAGGCACAAGAATCGGCGGGGCGGAAGTCAGCCCGAAGCATGCGGGGTTCATCGTCAATTGCGGCGGAGCAACATGCGCGGATGTGCTTAACCTGATTGACCTTGTGCGCGAACGCGTATATAAAGAATTCGGTGTTCTGCTTGAGCCGGAGATCAAAATTATTAAATAAAATTCGAGTACAACAATATAAACAAAAACGGAAACATACATCGGGATAAAATTGAGGAAAACAGAATGTATATTTTAATCGTCACAGGGCTTTCGGGTGCGGGAAAATCTCAAGTTCTCGGCATTCTT
>ULIY01023289.1_pt1 | contig 24664 bp, 18 predicted proteins | sample 1950511 | NCBI WGS metagenome assembly ULIY01 (sample SAMEA4835453, study PRJEB28245) | human gut metagenome | biome: gut microbiome; material: fecal sample | place: Denmark | collected 2008
CCAGCTTTCTGTAGATACCATTGAGCAAATTTGCAGGGTGCTTGGAATCTCAATGGCGGAGTTTTTTACTCCAAGCAACCAAGTCCGTACACATTGATAGCTATCGTGTATCTCTGTAGTCCAAATGGCATTTCCACAAAACTGCTTACTCTGCCAAGCCGTATTTGGTCTTGATCCGGTCGAGCTTTTCGAGCATGGGTTCGGCAATCAACCACAGGAAGAAAAACGTGGCAATGGCGCGCACCAGATCGACCGGAAGGCCGGTGACGTAATAGCTCAAGATAATTTTCCAGTTGATCGTGTTCGACCACATGAGCGCAGACGCGGGATTCATAATGCCGCCGTAGATGATCGTGGACGCAATCACACCGAAGATACAAAGGCTCAGCCGCCCGCGCCGCAGAACACCTTTGCGGTACAAGACACCTGCCAGCCAGCCGATAATCCCCATCGCGAACATCTGCCACGGCGTCCAAGGTCCTTGTGAAAACAGCATATTCGAGACAAGCATCGTCATTGCGCCAACTAAGAATCCCGTTTCGCCGCCAAAGGCCACGCCCGCGAGAATCGTCATGGCAACGACCGGCTTGAACTCCGGCAGCATGAAGAACGCAGCGCGTCCTGCCACATTCAGCGCAACGAGCACGGCAATGAGCACCAGCTCGCGCGCCTGTGGCTTTCTGCCCTCGAAAATGAGGAAGAACGGCAGCATACATTCCAGCAAAATGAGCAGCGAAATGAAGTAGTATTTCCGCCCCGCGAAGTAGTACACGCCGACAAACAGCGTCAGAGGAATCAAAAGCAGGATGAGCAGCGTGGCAGTCACGGTGCGCTTTTGGAGCTTGCGTTTTTCCACGGGTGTCTGGATGAGATAATCCGGTCGGTCGGCCTTGCGGCCAATGGATAGCGCAAAGACGAGCAGCGAGAGAAGCAAAATGCCGTAGAGCTTGAGCTGCCCGCCTGCCAGCGCCGTCATACCGCCCGCGTCCACAAGCTTTGTGAGGTCTGTCACGCCAATGGCCTGCACGATCAGCACAAGCGACGCAATACCGGACACGACGGCAAGGATTTTTCGCCAGACCGGGAGCTTTTTCACCGTCCGCGTCGCTTTCTCCGGCGCGGGCGGGATGCGTTGGTACTCCGGTAATTCCGCTTCCGGTTCGACCGCGCCGCCGCAGGCGGCGATCACATCCTCGGGCGTGACCGCTTCGGGCAGAAGCTCTCGCGCGATACGGTTTGCGGCGGTCGTATAGAAGCTGTTGCCGGAGAAGAATGTTCTCGGTTCGGCTTCCGTGACGATGTTTCCGTCAAAAAACAGGGCGCAGCGGTCGGCGTATTTCGCGCAGAACTCAATGTCGTGGCTGACCATCAAAATCGCCACGCCGGACGCTTGCAGCGTCCGGAGAATCTGCCCGAAAACCTGCTTGAACTCCGCGTCCAACCCTTTTGTCGGCTCGTCAAGGAGCAGAATGTCCGGATTCAGAAGCAGGATTTTTGCCAGCGCCGCACGCTGCTGTTCGCCGCCGGAAAGGTCATACGGATGGCGGTCTAACAGCTCGGTCAATTTGCAGAGGGAAACGACTTGTGCAAGTCGCTCGGTTTTGCGTTCGGATTTTGGTAAAATCTCCAATAAATCCGCGCGCACCGTGGATTTCACAAAAAGCGCCTGCGGATTTTGGGGCAGCATCCCGACGCTTCCCGTGATGGCAAGCTCGCCGCGATAAGCTTTTTTCAGGTTTGCCAGCAGCTTGAGCGTGGTGGTCTTGCCCGTGCCGTTGCCGCCGAGCAGCGCAAGAAATTCGCCCTTGTGCAGCTCCAGCGACAAGCCCTTGACCACATCAGGCAGGTCCTTGTCGTACTTGAACCACAACTCTTGCGCCGAGACAACGGTTTCCGTGTCCGGCGTGTTTTTCGTTTCTTCGGAGATGAGGTGTAATTCATGCGTTTTCGCGTAATCGAGCAGCCAGTTTCGGCCGTCGCAGACAGAGATGGGGCAGACCGCTTTAGAATCCGTGGCCGCCCAGATGCGCATAGCGGCGGGCATGGCTAGGAACATCGCATTGCCGCTGGATTTTAATTCCGCGCCCACTTCGGCGGGCGTTCCGGTGCAAAGAAGTCTGCCGCCGTCCATAACTGCCACGCGCGATGCAAATGAAAACGCTTCTTCCAGACGGTGTTCCGTCAGGATGATCGTCGTGCCAAGCTCCCGGTTGATCTTGCCGAGGGTGGCTAAAAAATCAGACGCGGCAATCGGGTCGAGCTGGCTCGTCGGCTCGTCGAGAATCAAGACTTTCGGCTGAAGCACCATCACAGACGCGAGGTTTAAGAGCTGTTTCTGGCCGCCGGACAGCTCTGTGACCGGCTTATAAAACCATGTCTGAATCCCGAAAAACGATGCCATTTCCGCAACGCGGCGGCGAATCGTCGGCGTATCGTAGCCGAGGGATTCCAAACCGAACGCCAGCTCGTGCCAGACCTTGTCGGTCGCGATCTGATTTTCCGGACTTTGCTGCACAAAGCCGATCTTCTCGGCCTGTTCGCGTTGGTCTAGGGAATCAAGATTTCTGCCGTCGAACAGGATCTCGCCGCTTCTGCGGCCATGCGGCGCGAGAACGGTTTTGAGCTGCCGCAGCAGCGTACTTTTGCCGCATCCGGAGGGGCCGCAGAGCACCAGAAACTCGCCCGGCTGGACGGACAATGTAAGGTCAGAGATTGCATTTTTCTCCTGTTCGGGATATGCAAACGTTAAATTTCGGATCGTAAAGACTTCCACTGCCTGTCCTCCTTTCGGTCGAGAATCACGGGGGTAAGAACAAGTGCCAGATACACGAACATGAAGCTGATCGTCAATGGCGTCCATAAGGCGGTTTTAACAGTAGGGTAATACCTAAAATACATTCCGCCTGCCAACCAGCCCGAAAGAATGTACGCGCCGCAGAAGATCAGCCACGCAAGCGCAGCCTTGTCACGGTCGTCAAAACGGTAGATGGAGAACGCTGTGCGCCCCGGCAATCCGTAGCCGCGGGCGCGCATGGAATCTGCCGTTTCGATTGCATTTTCCAAGCTCCATGTGACCATGATGGAGAAGATTTTGACGGCGTTCCCAACACGGCGGAATACGCTGCCGTTTTTCGTATCTCTGCCGATGCACGCCTGCGCTTCGCTGACCGTCTGCATCTGCGCCTTGAACTTCGGGATAAAGCGCAAGGCCATAGACAGCACCAATGACAATGCGGGAATCATGCGTCCAAAGAGATAGACAAACTTGTCCGAAGACATGATTTCGTTGTAGCTGGAAAACCAGAGTACGACGCTTGCCAGCATGACGGCCGCCGCCACGCCATAAAGCATAGATTCGAGCGTCAGCGGGTTACCACTCGGTAGATACGTCAAAATCGTTGCACCCTCATGGTTAAAGGCCGGATTGACAAGCGCGGCAAGCGCCGCCATGGGAAGCAGTCCCATGACGGCAAAGCGCACCGCTTTTCTGCCCTTGAGATAGATGTCATACGCCAGCGCGCCGGTCAGGGAAATTGCCAGATAGACCGGGTGCATCAGACACATCGAGAAAAGCAGGACCAGTGCAAAGTATAGGAAATTGATTGTCGGATGATAGCCCGAAAAGGCGTCTTTATTTCTCATTCGCTTTCATTCCAGTAATCGCCGCCAACGTCTTTGCCAAGGTCACAGGTATAGACCCATTCAATCACATCGCCATCCTTGAGCTGATAGCGGCTGCATCCGTAATTGGGGAACCAGCCGTTGACCTTGTACATCCAACCGGAAGTGTTACCAACGTCAAACTCATAGAGATTATTGATTCCTTCGATATAGGCGGAATTGTAGATCGGCGTGTTCTCAAATTCCATGTGGATCTTCTGTTGCTTGCAGGTGCGCTGTAAGATGTTAAAAACGCTCTCACCCTCATAAAATGTGACGGTCATCGGTTTCAGAATCCAGCCGTCCTCCGGCACCAGCTCACGCTTTTCCTTCTTACAAAGGTCCATATTGTCGAGAATCGTGGCGCAGGAGATGGAGAGGGTGCAGGTGTATTCCGCATCGCCAATTTCCACGTCCTCCGGCTCGACCGGGATGGGCTTTCCCTCCGGCACGGGGTCCGTCTGGTACTTGTCCTTGCCCGTGCCGGTGTCGATCAGCATGCCGCCCACTTCTTCATATTCGCCGGTTGCACTTGCCTGGATTTCCTCCGGCGAAACGTATTCTGGCTGTTCGGTATTAGCCTGTGCAGATTCTCCCGTCTGCGGGTCGCCAGACGGCTCTGGTGTGCTTTCGGCGGGTGTCTCTACCGGTCCCGTCTCAACGTCATCCGGCACGTCTGCCGCCGCTGTGTCCTGCTCCGGTGTCTCCACCGGAGCGGCAACGGTCGGCTGTTCCGACGTGTCTTTCTGTTTCGGCATATCCCGGTCGCCAAATGTAAAGGCCGCAGCCAGCACCAGAACGATCAGAACCGGAACAATGATTTTCCATTTGTGTTTCTGCCATGTCATCTTAAATCAACTCCGCAGCGCTCAGCATATTGTAAAGCATCTGCGCGATCTCGCAGCGCAGAATGGCTTTTGTGGGTTCGATATTGAGGTCACTCTGGTCGAGGATATTGACGGAGTAGCAGAACGCCATCGGTTCCTTCGCCCAGGATGCTACGCTGCGGTAATCTCCGAACTGCGCCAGCATATCCTTTGTCGCTGCCGCGTCCATCGCAGTGTCCAGCCCGCAGAGCTTTGCCGCTCTTGCGACCATTGCAGCGGCTTCCTGACGGGTGATGGTGCCGTCCGGATTAAACTTGCCGCTGCCAACACCGTTGACAATGCCGCTGCTGTTGGCTGTGCCGATGTAACCGGCGTACCATTTGGAGCTGGGAACATCGGTAAAGACTTTTGTATCCTTTGCAGCCAGACCGAGGGCGCGTGTGACAATAGCAGCAAATTCCGCGCGCGTCATCGTCTTATTCGGTGCAAACGTGCCCTTACCCATGCCATTGATGATGCCGCGGGATGCGAGTTCTTCGATAGCAGCTTTGTTCGCGTGATTCTTGATGTCCGAGAACGTTGTGCCGGGAGCGGTTACGCCGGGAACATTCACAGAAGCATCCGCTTTGTTTTTGTTGACGCTTGTGCTGGGTTTCGAGGTGTTCTTGGTCACATCGCCCATACGGTACAGGCTGTTTTCGCCATTTGCCGCGCGGTCAATGGCGACCAAAGCGTAAAAGCCCTGTTCGGCGGACATCTGGTTGTTGCCGTCCGAGCCGTCGAGGACGTGGTAGAAGCCGCCGTTCGACTGGCGGAAGGAGAGAAGATTTTCTGTCAGGTTGTGGCCGCTTTTCACGAAACGGCTGTCATCCAGAGAAATCCCCAGCTCGCAGAGGGCGACTATGACCTGCGCGACGGATTCGACGTTCGTCGTTCCCCAGGAGGAGAATCCGCCCTTGCTGTCCTGCGCTTTGGAAAGGTAGGTCAGTGCCTTGTCTGTCGCGGTCTTGACGGCCTTCTGGTCCTGATATTTTGCAAGCGCCTGCAATGCCATTGCGGAAATGTCCACGTCGGAATCGCCGGTGCCGGTGAGACTCCAGCCGCCGTCCTTCATCTGATTCTTGATGATCTCATCGATGTAAAGCTGGCGCGTGGCCTGCGTCTTTGCGGCGGGATTTTTGGGAATATCGTAATTGCCGGAATCCAGCGCGATCAATGCCCAGATTGGGCCGTTCATGCCCTGCCAGATCGTTTTTTCAAAATCGCCAAGCGGGGTCAGAAGATTGTAGCCCGCGACCTTGGACGGATCGCGTCCAATGGCGGTCAGCGCGAGGATGACGCGGGAATACTCGGTGTATTTTCTTTCATGCAGCACGCCAGAGCAGTTCTTGACGTACTTCTCGACGCGCGCATAGTAATCTTCATAGTAATTTGCGGGAACAGAATAGCCGGAACGAGCAAGACCGATAATTGCCCATTCGCCGCCGATGGAGCCGACCTCCGGCGCTTTGACAGCGGACACCATATAGGCGGCGCTGCCTTGTACTTCATTCTGGACGCTGGACGCTGCAAATGTGGGAACAGCCAGCGAGAACAGGACGGAAAACGCCAGAATCAGCGCTGCAAATTTACGAATTTGCTTCATATTTTAATCTCCCTATAATGTGGCAAGCAGGGCTGCCCCCAAATGGGGGCAGTCCTGTGCTGTAAAGTGATTATTTTGTGGTCTTAGCTACGTTTTCCGCGAACCGATGGAGAATCGCGGCGACCTGGGCTCTGCTGGCGTTGCCAGTCGGCATGAGTTTGCCGTTCGAGCCGTTGACCAGCTTTTCAGCAACGGACCATTGCAGAGACGCTACGGCATAACCGGAGACGCTTGTATGGTCGGAGAAGCTGTTCAAGCTGGAGCTTGCGGCGGTATTGTACTTCTTGTACTGCGCATAGCGGTACAGAATTGCCGCCATCTGCTCGCGGGTGACGTTCGCGTTCGGGCTGAACGTGGATGCCGAAATGCCGTTGACAATGCCGTTGTCGGCTGCCCACGTCACAGCGTCCTCATAATATCCATTGTACTGGACATCCGAGAAGCCGCTGCGTCCGTTGACTGCGGGCTGACCTTCCAGTCGGTACAGAACCGTGACGAGCATCGCGCGGGTCATGGATGCGTTCGGAGAGAACGTTGTGTCGCTCGTGCCTGCGAACAGACCGTTTTCATACGCGAATGCAACATCCTCGTAGAACCAGTCGCTTTCACGCACATCCGTGAACGGAAGTTTACCATTGGTGAACTCAACTTCGATTCTGGTCGATACCGTGAGCTTGTCAATGGTATAGGTCTTGACTGTGCCGACAGACTTGCCGTTGACCTTGACGTCCTTGACCTTATAGCCGGTGTCCGGTTTGAAGGTGAAGGTAACAGACTTGCCGATGTGCTGGAATGTCAGCTTCGGTTCGACCGTGCCGTTCTTGCCAACCTTCAAAATCTTGCCCAGCAGCTCATTGACATACTGTTCGGGGCTGATGTCCGCAGCGCGGAGCCAGCCGTTGTAGTAGGTTCCATTGCCAAGCGACGGGTAATTCGGATCGTTAAACCAGTCTGCGACTTCATGCGAATAGTCGTTGACATAGTGCCAGACAACCACGTCATTGTCGTTCAGTGTCCAGTTCTTGAGACCCTGATTCGGATGCGTGCCGTTGACGGTGTACATCCAGCCGGACTTCTTGCCGTTGGTGAACTCACTCAGCGGGTATCCGCCGAGGCAGGACGGGGCGTAGATCGTGCTGACATAGTTGCTTTCCGCACCGATGTAGCGCAGACCGGCATCGCTCATGGCTTCGGTAAAGAGGTCATAAACCGTAGCGTTCTCTTGCAGCGCATACGTTTTGGTGGGAACCCACGTGACGTATTCGGGCAGATAGCTGTCGGTCGTCAGGTCAACATCCTGCGTTGCTTCGAGCGCGCCGATGAGACGGAATGTGACTTCAATATCACCCGGTTTTACAGCATCGAGATCAGTAATAGCTTTTTCATAGATGGCCGTGACACGCTCGCAGGATTCCGCAGCGTTCATATCCGTCTGTGCCTGCTGGAGAATACTTGCGAGTTTCTTCTTTGCGGCAGTGCCATACTTTTTGGTCTTGTCGTTCAGAAGCTCATCATAGTGTGTCTTGAGCAGATTGTACTGTTCTGTCCGCTTCTGCTTCAGAATTGCCTTGTACGAAGTTTCGGCAGCGGTCAGGGTATTGTAGTTTTCTACCTTTGCCTTGTCAGCAGCAGAGAGCTTGTTGTAGGCATTGCGCGCTTCGGCAATCGCGTTATAGCTGGATTCATCGACATAGCCAATCTGGTTGATCATGTCAATGACTTCCTGCGCGTCTGCATCCTCGCGCTTCACAGCATCTGTCATGTTGTACAGACTGTTTTTGCCGGTTTTGAAGCGATCATACGCAACGAGTGCATAAGTACCTTGCTCTGAGGACATTTGGTTGTTGTCTTTATCGCTGCCTGGCAATGTATGAAGGAAGCTGCCATCCGCCTGCTCAAAGGTCAGGAGATTTTCCAGTGCGGAATGCCCATTCTTCACGAAGCGGCTGTCTGTATCCGCATCGATATTGAGCGCAGACAGCGCGACAATGACCTGTGCGCAGCTCTCAGCGTTTGCTTTACCCCAGCTGGAAAATCCGCCATCACTGCTTTGCTTGGTGGATAGCCATACAAGTGCGGTATCAACAGCATCCTTAACAGTTTCGTTGCTCTTATAGTACGGAGCCAACGCCTGAATTGCCATTGCTGTCATATCGACATCGGTTGCCTTACCATCAAGCGCCCAGCCGCCGTCATTTGTGCGGCCATCAAGGATTGCTTTAATCAGCTGATCACGGCTGGACGAAGTGTAGTTCTTGCTGTCCAAAGCGATCAGCGCCCAGATCGGGCCGTTGATGCCCTGCTTCAGATCATAGGTAACATCATCAAGCGCAGTCAGAAGATTGTGACCGCCCACACTTGTGGGATCTTCTCCGATAGCGGTCAGTGCCAGTGCAATACGGGCATTGTCTGTAGACTTGTCCGCATTCAGCTTGCCGGAACTGATATTATCCCTCACATAGGCTACAACGCGATCATAGTAACCGTCATAGTAGCTGTTCAGGACATCCGCATTGCCGCGTGCCAGTGCAAGGACGGCCCATTCGCCGCTGCTGGAACCGATTGTCGGCGTAGGTACTTTCTTTTTAATGTTGGCAAGCGCCTTTTTCAGATACTCGCTGTAGCCGGTGTCCTCACCAGAGCCGCCCTGTTCCAGTTTTTTAAGCGCGGCAAGCGCCTTGTCCAGCTTGTCCGTATCGACACCTGTTTTGTCGGTCAAAGCATCATACGCAGCCTTTGCGGCGTAGATCTGCTTCTTGTCAGCAAGGGTGACGGAGGATTCACTGGGCAGATTGTCAATCAACTGCTGCACATAGTTGCGTTCCATCTGAAGCATCCGTGCGTAGCACTGATTGATGCTGGAAATCGTGTCCGAGGTAAGATACTGTTTCTGATCCGCTGTCAGCTTATCAAGAGCTGCCTTTGCGGCGTAAACAGCCTCTTTATCCCGAAGCATCAGGCTGCCGGGGGCAGGGAGTTTGTTTGCGATGGTCGTGACGGCATCCGCTGCGGTCATATCATCAATGACCTTTTCGCATGCAACCAGCTTGTCATATTCAGCCTTGTGGTTTTTGCGGAAAAGCGTCTGATCTGCGTCGGACAGGGCTTTGAACAGGTTCATAGCCATGCGGACATTTCTGGCATCGTCCAGCGTCAGGCGGTTCGCAGCGGGAAGATCGTCAATGAGCTTCACAATATCGTCTGCACTGCCGCTCTTGACAACCTGAATGGTGTACTTTGTGGCGGTGCCGCCGTTATTCATGCTGCCCCATGCGCGCTCACCGACACCGACATAGATCACGTCGCCGGAGGACACGGAGAGCATGTCTCCACTCATGTAGCGGCTGTTCTCATTGTTATAGGAATTGAGATACATCCGCGCCTGATAGTTTTTGTTTGCGGCGGTAAAGCGGACGCTCACGCCGGTTTCTTCCTCCGGGATCGTCAGCACATAGTCTGTCGTTGTGCTGGAGAACGCCGGGGACAGCTCCAGACCGCCGCTGACGGTCAGCGCGCTCAGCGAGGTATCCACGCTGCTCCATGTGCCGCCAATGTCAACGCCGAGCTTTGTGGTGTACATGAGACGGATTTCGTCGCCGTCTTCCAGCTTGCCGTTGGTGCAACGGAAGTCGGAGAAGCTGGCATTGACGAACCAATCGTTCAGCGTACCCATCCAGCCGGAGTTCGGGCCGCCGGTAAACTCTGCGAGCGTGTAACCGCCTTTTTCGACCGACGCAAGATACGTTGTACCGTAGTCATAGCCGCCACGGTTCCATGTATATTCCTTGCCGTCGAGCGCCTTGAGCGCAACGGTCATCATGCTGTCGTCCGCAGTCAGATCGTAATACCCGTCAACGATGGTGTTCTTCAAGTTGTCAGGCAGAGACTCATCCAGATACGTCGTGTTCTCGACGATAACATGGACGCGCCCGACAACCTCGGAATCGGGGTACGGATAATGCTCGCCAACCTTACCGGATTCAGAGGAATGTCCGATTGTCGGCACCTTCTCCATTGCGGAGACGGCCTTCTTTCTGGCGGTAATGACGTCGACCTCGGTCGTCGCCTTGGCGATTTCGTCTAGGCCGGTGGTCATCGCTTCATCAAGCGCCGCTTTTCCGGTTTCGTTGTACTGGGTCTTATCCAGACTGTTGTACTTCGCTCTGACGATGTTCGACGCGGTTTCCTTCGCACGGAGCAGCTTCGAGCTGTCGCTTTCGGCGGGGCCCCATGTGATCGTGACGGTCACATCGTTATAGGGCATTGCAAAGCCGTAGTAGCCCTCGTCAAATTCGAGGTTGATCCACTGATCGTTCTTGCCCTTATAGCCCGAGTTGTCATACAGAATCAAGCTGCCGTTGGCAACATCATTTTTGCTGATGCCGTCGTAGGTGATGCTCTTGATTTCGTACTTCACACCGTCGATCTTGACTGTCAGATCGCCCGTTACGTCGTAGTACAGATAAGTACCGTTCTTCTCCAAAGCGATGTTTTCATCGGAGAGCGACCATTTTGCGCCGTCCACGGTGAATGCTTTCTTGTTTTCCTTGAGGATCGCATCGCGGACATGGAAGTATGCTGCGTATTTCAGATCTGCAAGCAGACGAACCGGCGTCAGCGGTTCTGCCTTTCCATCTGCAATTTCAACATTCTTCCGGTTGCTCACGGTTGCAAACATGAACGGCGTATCGGCCTTGATGTTGTTTCCGGTGGGACTGCCGCCCGCGCCGGTATCCTGCGTCGCAGGGTTGTCGTGGAGCCACTGAAGCATATCGTTCAGCACCACCGTCGCCTCATCCGAATCGCCAACGACGTTAAGCTTCAGACTGTACTGGACAGCTTCGGGGAGCTTTTCGCCCTTTTCGTCCATGTATGCCTTGATCTTATCGTACTTGGCTTTCTCGGTGCCGGTGATCTGCGAGCGCTGATAGCTGTTCATGTCCTTGTAGCACTGAATCAGCTTCTGCGCCGCCGTTTTGACAGCGGAGCTTGCCGTGATCTTGCTGGTATCATCCGGAAGCTCGTTCAGATACCGCCGGAACGTCTCCAGTGCCGTTTTGTTCGCCTGAAGCGTTTCGGTCTGCTTGCTCTGGATGAACCGGATCGCGTTCTGCTGCGCAAGGTACACCTCGCCGGTCGTAGCCGAAGAATCGTTCAGCACTGCAACGGCCTTGTTGTACGCATTCTCGATCTGCGTCCATGCATCCTCGCCGAAAATCTTCTCCGGATAGGCTTTATAAACCTTATCCAGAGCCGCTTTCAGCTCAGCGCGCACAGCGTCAGGCTGCGTCGCTTCTCCGACGGTCAGCTCCAGATACGGAGCCGCGATGTTGCCGGAGTAGAAAATGGACTGATCTTCGTCGTTTGCGCGCGCATCATAGGCAGTAACAAGATACTTGCCCTCCTGATAGAGCTTGAAGCTCACGGAGCCGCTTGCGTCAGACGAAGTGCCGGTCAGCAGGGTCGGCGTGTCGGGGTAACTGCCGTCCTCGTTCTGCGGACCATAGGCGGCAATCGTCGCGCCCTCATACGGGCTGTAGTTGCCTGTCCATGTCCAGAGATGCGCGGACGTGCGCTCGACGGTAAGCATCGCTTCTTCGCCAGCGCCGACGTTCTGCGTGTCGGTTTCCTTGAAGCGCAGCGCACCGAGGGAGCTAGACATGTTTGTCCAGTCTACGGCTTCACGGTAGATGTAGTTGTAGACATAGGACGGCCACTCCATGTGGTCGAACTGGATCACATCGCCGTCTTTCAGCACATAGTCGTTATCAGACAAATACTGCTGAACGCCGGGTGTTGCACCATAGAGCATCGCGCCATTGACAAAAGTATGCCAGATGCTGTAACCGTTGACGTCAATTTTTTCATCATCCTTGACGCACTGTGCTTGCTTCAAGAGATCTGCAAACGTCGAACCAGCAGGCAAGGAATACGCTTTGATCTGCGCTTTGTTCTGCTTCGGGTCGATGATACCGCTCTGCGGGGTACGCAGGTGCAAATCGTCCGTGTAGACGAACGTAACATTGACGGTATCGTCGTTCGTTTCCAGCTCATAATACGCTTTTAGGAACGCTCTTGTCAGCGAAGCATACTGCTTCGGTTCATCGGCGCTCATGTTCTCCGAAACCGGATTCGCAGCGGCATAGTCTACAGCGGCATTGCGGGCAGCCGTGAGGTTCTGCCAGCTTGCGTCCGTGTACTTACTGCTGTCCTCTTTCAGAATGGCGTATTTTTTGTCAAGTGCTTGAATGGAACGTAAGTTTACCTTGCTTTCTTCTACGGCGTCGTTGCTTACAAGCTGGCAACACCGAAGATCGTTTGCAAACTTGTCTGCCTTGGTCTGATTTGCAGAAACGTTTTCAACAGGATTTGCTGCACCTGTTGCTTTGTCGAACAGCGAATCCAGATAGCTTTGCGCCGCACTTTGCGCTGCGCGGAATTTGCGGACGCTGGGCGCGGTAAAGTCATCAAGGTATTCGTCACTGTAGTTATACCGTTGGAGTGTCTCGTAAAGATACGTTGCGTTCAGCTGAGACGTGGGAATCAGGTCGCTGATTGCTGCACGCAATTCTGCAACAGCCGCAGTAATTTGACTTTCTTCTGTTGCGGTATCCAGAACGCTTTGCGCTTTGGCTCGGGAACCGTTTTTCTCGGTAAACGTTGTCCAAAAGCCGTTGGGATTGTAAGTCTTACCGTTGTAACAATCGCTAGACTGGATATAGTTGTTATTTCCGTCTGCTACAGTAGCAAGCAAATCCGTGAGCGGCTTTTTCTGGTCGTCAGTTAATTCCGCTTTACTGCCTTGTTGCTGAATAAGAAATGCAAAATTTTCTCCACTCTTATACCCATTTAAGTAAATTGCAAAAAAGTAGTATGTGCAATTAGGCGATAATGTTCCATCTGAAAAAGAAGCGGAAAAACCATGATTTTTAAGCTGCTCTTCACTAACTTGTAATTTGCTGGTTTCAAAATCATTAGGGATGCTTTTGGAGGTTGCTTTGTCCCATCTGCTTGTTGAATTTTCATTCAGATATAGAAATTTTGAAGTCGCAACATTATATCCAAAGGAGTTTGTAATTTTAATGCTATCGCTTGCAGCAAGTTTTATTAGATATGTTTTGCTTATTGTATTACTGCTCGAACCAGCGGTTATATCGCCTGTTAGCTCTGTAATGCCAGTTGTAGATGTTAATCCATTAGCGTCAAAAGCAAATTCCAGACTTGCCGCAAATACATTTGTGGCTAAACCTACAAGAATGGATAGGACAAAAAGGATAGATAATCCTCTTAGCAAAAAATGGCGTTTTTTCATTTTATAATACCCAAGAAAAAACGCCCGGCTCTCTTCAGAGCCGGGCGCCGATTTTCTATCTCAGCATATCAACTATATCTTAGTCGATAACCAAAATATAAGGAGCGGCGGATTCGCTCTGAATGAGAATCTGAACTGCTTTTGCGTTTGCGCTTACATCGTAAGAGGAGGTTTCTTCACCGTTGATGAATACCTTAGCGCCGCTTGCAGCAGTTACGTCAACAGTTGTTCCAGCAATAGTACCGGTGTGATAGTAGTAAGTGTTGGTGCCTTTCAACACTACAGCGCTACTGCTAAGATTGACTTCTTCGCCGTCAATTTCTACTGTCTGAGGAGCTGCCGTTGTGCCAGCGCCAGCGGAAATCTTATTGTTTGCTACATAAAGACCGCAGACCTCAGTCGAGGTTTCACCAAAGACACCTGCACTGAAAAGGACGCCAGAATACACACGGATGTAACGGACACCTTCCAGTCTTACAGGAATGCCGTTGTCGTCAACAGCCCAAGAAAGATCGAAGCCGTCACCGCTGGCTTCTGTAGTCGAGGACGCAGTAACTGCATAGGGATTCACTACTTGACCATAGGTGGCGGTTCCACCGGTGGGTGCGTTCGGGCGAACATCAGCGTATCCCCACTGATAAACGTCGGTCATCTGTGCCTGCGACGGAGCTGCGGACAGTGTCTTGTTCAGAACGACCATATCATCCTCAACCGTCGTCACATTCTTATAGGTAATGACTTCCGCGGAGCCGCTGCGCAGCCACGAAACATCGCTCAGGTCGTTGTCGCCGTTGATTTTCCAGACTTGACCATAGTTTTCGTCATGGTCGCCAGAATCCTTTGCCCATTCAGGCCACCACGCGGCTGCTGCCGGGCTGTCGGTGCTGAGGGTCTTCGGGTAGGTGTTGCCGGTGAGCTGTGCAATACCGGTCCATGTTGCATTGCCAATTGCCGCATTCACAGCGTCCGCATCATCAGAGGCCGGAACTGCGAAGTTCTTCGAGACATAAATGCCTGCCTTGGCAAAGGTCTTTCCACTGATCGTGGTATTTGCCGCCGAAATTCTGATATAGGAAATGTTCTGGTTCCATTCCGTACCGTTCATGTAGTGACGGGAACCGGCCAGCGTGTACCACTTGACGCCGTCCTGCGAAACCTTGACAATACCGGCCTCGGGGTTGCCGACAAAGGCATTGCCATAAACAACAAAGTCGATGCCATAGGGGTTCGTCGGGTCGTTCGTGATCTGGCGGTCAACGACCTTGCCATTCACAGTCTCCGTACCCATGTCGAACTGGACGTAGCCGCCGGCCATGCCGAGGGAAACGCCGGTCGAAACATAGCTCGTGCCCGTGCCGGTGGAAGAGACGAACTTCGCCTGCTTAGTGGAATCATAGACGTTGGTGTTGTCGGTGAAGATCGTGCCCCAGCCGAAGCTGTTGTAACGGGCAAACTGTCCGACGGGCAGGAATCCGCAGATGTCCTTCGCAATGGCGCCCGCGGCTGCAATTGCGGAGAGCGGAGCGGAGAAGTTGACCGTCACAGTGCCGTTGATAACGATCTTTGAGCTGCTGGACTTCGGCTTGATGGTGTAGAAGCCCTTTTCGTTGACCGTAACGGTAGTGCTGACGGTCTCTGCGCCGGTTTCTTCATCATACGTCACGAAGTCCATGTCCGTGCCAGTGATGGAAGTAACCGTAGTAACAGGCTGTCCATTAGCCCCTTTTACAGGAATGACATAGAACGCAAGAATGCTGGGATAGAAGCTCGTGCTTGCGGTCGTGCCATTCGTGCTGTAGATGGCGTCATAGGTGTTGGTTCCGGTTTCCTTGAAGTACATGTAGCACTCCGGGGCGGTTGCCGGATAGTCCGGATCACCGAAGTACAGGTTGAGATCTGCTGCGGTAACAGGATTGCTCATGTCACCGGTTGCGGCAAGCGCCGTGGTGCCCAGAGCGAGTACCATGACGAGTGCCAGCATGATTGCAACGATTTTCTTTGCTTTCATATTCTGTTCTCCTTTATATTTTTCTTCCTTCGTGCCAGCGCAGCCTGGAAGTAAGGCTGCGCTGCCCATGCAACTAACTTGCGCTGCCGTCGCATGAATGGCAGCAGCGTGATTTTTCACAACATGAATCGTTTCTCGCAAGGAATACCGGCACGGATGAGAAACACTCCGCGTCGGCGCATATGTCTACGGCTTGCGCCGTTGACCACAAAGGACTTTTCACGCCACAGATACAATACCGCTTCCTGCGCTCCCGCCCGCCGCGACGTAGACCGCGTTTTCTGCCCGTTGGTGCGCTCGTTTCTTCGCGTCGCTTCGCCGGGGCAATATGCTCTCATACTGTGGCTATTCAGTTGTCGATGCGATTCATCATTTCGAGACGGGCGAAGGCCCGGTAGATTTGTTTTGAGATCCCCCGGTTCCGCGTTCCCATTCGGAACCGGGGATTTCGGCAGTCGGCTTCAGGGGGATGAAGCCAGTCTATGTGCAAATCCGTTCCCAAACAGATTGCATCTAATTTATTGTGCAGCTTCTTCCGCCGCAGGCTGCTGGGCAGCTTTCTGCGCCGCTTCTTTTTTCGCCGCGATTTTGGCGGCGTGTTCCTGCCGGAACAGCTTGAGCTGCTTTTTATATTCGTCCTTAAATTCCCGCGTGCCACGCGGGTTGACGTTTGCGGGGAACTTGACGCCGCGCGTCTGAAGCGCGTGGATCGTCCGCCCAGTGATTTTCTCATCCAGCCAGACATCGCCGCGAAACCGGCGGCCTTTGCCCTGAAACTGCTTTTTACCGTTCGGCATCCTGCGGCCTCCTTTCCTCGACTGTTTGGAAAGGAGATTCGGATTCCGGTTTTACCGGCGCAGCAGGCGCGCCGCGCTTTTTCTCGCGCTGGGCGTTGCGCTCTTTTCTGGCACGGAGCTTTTCAGCGCGCTCCTGCTCATAGATGGCGGTCTGATGCTTATATTCCTCATTAAAATGGAGGTATCGCTCTGCCTGCGGCCAGACAGCGAGCGCTTCTTTTGTGCGCTTGCGGATCAGCTCCTCGCGCCACTGCTGACCGTCAAAACGGTTCTGTGCGCCGCCGCTCATTTGGAGCCTCCCGCGGCTGCCGCTTTTTTCTCGCGCTTTTTGGCGGATTTTTGTTCCCGGCGGTTCTCCTTCGCCTGCTTCTTCCGCGCGTCTTTATCCTTTACATGTTGCTCCGACAGGCGGTTATATTCTTCCTGAAAGATTGCTGTGCGTTCCAACGGCAGCGCATTTAGGGCTGGACCTTTGTAGTCCACATAGCCGCTGTAATTCAGGGCCGTTGCCCAGGAGCCAAATCGAAGCGCCAGTAAATCGCCGCCGATAACCTCAGACTGAGCTGGGACGTGTCCCAGCTCTTTTTTGCATTGCCGTAGGTAGCGAGCAAGTTCTTCTCGGGAATCGTGTTGATGTGCAAGGATATATTCAATATTCTTTTGCGTAACAACAATGCGTGTGCGCTCTTTCATCCGACGCTCATGCAGCGCCCGGTTGTCTCGATCTCGGAACGGTTTGCCTTTCATGCCCGTACCTCCTTGGTACAGGCTGCATCCGCCCTTTGAAGCTGCGAATCTAACGCCGCATAAAGGTCGCGCACGATTTTTCGATTTGCAAACGGCGGCGGGTTTTTAAGGTTGACAGATACTGAGCCGCTATAAAAGCTGCGGAGAGCTTTCGGCCATGATTCAAAACGGTATTCTAAGAAATCACCGCCGATTACTTCTACTCGCGCGGGCGGATGCCCGATGTCTTCCATGCAGGCTTTCAAGTAAGCGCTGAGCTGCTCAAGGCTATCATTCTGGTGGTCTAAAATAAACTCCGTGTTTCTTCGTGCGATGATCTGCTTGACGCGGGACAAAAGCTGCGGGTCCAGGTTTTCCTGCCAGTTGGGCTGCTGGATTTGAAGCTGCTGTTCTTCGCCGTGCATACGTTTTTCCTCCTATCGTACTTTTTCACAGACTACCCCTATCATGGGATAATCTGGATGAGACACAAATAAAAATAGCGTCACTTGTTCCGTAAAAGAGGGAACAGTTGACGCCCGTGTCAAGTACAATAAGCAGATCATCGTGCTGCCTACCATACGTTTTTTGCCTGCCTTCTGCATTTCAGGGGTCATAACCAGACAGAATCCCATGCAGTGAGAATAGCGATTCTTCCGACTTGGACTATGGATGTAATTTACATCCGCGCTCTGACTCCTACCTTCTCATGGGGCAAGCCCCACAATGGCGGTCTTTCGACCACATGATCTGCAAACAAAACGCTGTCTTACGTTTTGCCGCGTACCACTTTGGAATCTTGCTCATCCTTACGGCTCCGGGCGAGTAGCCGCGTACACTCCCAATGTACACAGCCTTTCTCTTTCATCACAGGCTCAGTCCAATCATGGCTGCGACCTGTGATTACACATCCTCGGCAAGCAAAAATCACGCAGTATGAAATTGTATGACCGCAGAATTGGTTTTCTCTTTTGTGGTATCCTAACCGTGTGTACGGCGAGGATTTTTTCACGTAAAGTGTCCCACTTCACGTGACGATTAAACCGCAAAATATTCTGCTTTCACACTTATTATGCATGCAGATATAGAAAAGTCAACCCGATTCCATGTCTTCAATCATCAATTTCTTGCAAATTTCATCGTGTAAAAAGTGTGTGAAGCAGTTATGTAAATCTGCATCAGCAGATGCAGAACGGTTTTGCCTTGTATTTGCCGTCATGATTCTGGTAAAAAGGAAAGGTGGAGCACTTGCCGAAATACGGAGAGAACATTTATCACCGGAAAGACGGCCGCTGGGAGGCGCGGTATATCGCCATGCGCTTGCCGAATGGCAAGGCAAAATACAAGTCTGTCTACGGGCGGACACATGACATTGCAAAGAAAAAGCAGCTGGCGGCAATGCAGGCGCTGACGCACGAAAGCGCGGCTGTGTGCGAGCTGACGCTGAAAGAGCTTTTTTCTCAGTACCTGCTTCAAACTGATGTCAAGCTCTCCACGAAGGAGCGCTACCGCTTCATGCTGGAGCGCCATATCCTGCCGCATCTCGGAGGCATCCCGGTTTCCCGGCTGACGGCAAAAGAGCTTTCTAATTTTCTGCTCTGGATGAAGCAGCACGGACGCATTGACGGCAGCGGCGGTTTATCCGCGAAAACGGTGCGCGATCTGGCGGTGCTGATCAAGACGCTGCTGCGCTTTGCCCAGCGGGAGTATCACTGCGTCTGCGACGCGCTGAACGCGAAGCTCCCGGCTTATACGCAGAAAAAGATCGACGTATTTTCTGAGACGGAGCTTGCCGCGCTCGGAAAAGTCCTATTCCCGTCAAAGAAAATAAGCCTTGCCGTGATGCTGGCGCTTCACGCGGGGCTTCGCGTCGGCGAGGTCTGCGCGCTGCGCGTAAGCGATATTGATTTTCTTTCCGGGACGCTCCATGTCCGCCGGTCTGTGCAGCGCGTCACGCTGCATGGCGTATCCCAGCTTCTGGTGCAGCGCCCGAAAAGCGACAGCTCCGAGCGGATCATACCGCTGCATCCAGAGCTGCTGCTTTTGCTGAAAAGGGTTTCCGCGAAGCTCCCGCCAGATGCCTATCTGATGACCGGTCGTGCAGACCGACCTATGGATCCGCGCACCTGCCAGTATCAGTTCACGGTGCTTCTGCGGCGCTGCGGCATCCGTCACCGAGGCTTTCATGCCCTGCGGCACACGTTTGCGACGAGATGTGTGGAGGCAGGCGCGGATATAAAAAGCGTCAGTGAGCTGCTCGGTCACGCGGACATTAAAACGACGCTGAAGCTCTACGTTCACCCATCGATGGAGAGCAAGCGCCGCTGTATCCAGAGCATCGCTTTCCTCAAAATCGGCGCATGATCATCTGAAAATAATGACGTTTTGTGTCCACCGGCAGCTGCGCCGGTGGCTTTTTTTGCGCCCATTTCCCGTCAGAACTCCCGTCAGCAGGCAGCCGGTGCTTGCCGCCACAGGCATTCCCGGTCTTATTCACGTGGATTGGGACACTTTACGTGATTTTTTTCGATTAAGGCGGTTGCACATTTGGATTTTCCCACATTGCGCATACCGCAAATCTGTACAACTTCTATTGGAGTAATTTAATACAGACCCTCAAAAGTGACAGCATCCGCAAAAATAATTCGCGTTTATATTGGCTAATGGTTATAATAATATAGCTCGTAGCTGATTCATTTGTTTTGTCTAGACCGCTTATAATATTGTTATAGTTTTTTAACTTTTGGTTAGGTGGACGGACAAATATGATCAAGAAAGAATTAAGTCTGCGAATGGGGGAAAATGTCCGTCAGTGCAGAAAAGATAAGGGATACACACAGGAGGATCTGGCCGAGGCGTGCAACTTTAGTGCTGCATTCTGCGCACAGGTTGAAACGGGATCGCGTATGATGTCGCTGCCAACATTGGTCAAGGTGTCTGAGGTGTTGCATACCACGCCCAATATTCTGATTTATGGAAAAACCAAAAATGAACGCATTGCGCATATTGTGAGTATGCTTGATGACATGTCTGAAAGCGAAATATCATACATAGAAGAAACTGTTCTTCTGGCACGAAGTTGGCTGCACAAGAAATAACCTGTCAGGATATGAATTGTCTTTGCAGGAGGTACATGATATGCAGCAAAATAATCCGTTGCGCCAGTTGTATATTGAGAACTACGCTCACCTTATTCGCACTGCACGTAGCTTTGTGAATGCAGACTTAGCTGAAGATCTTGTACAGGAAACATTTCTGATTGCCCAGAAACGGTTAGACCGTGTGGTCAATAGTCCGAATCCGACAGCGTGGCTCGTCAAAACGCTGAGAAATGTAATTGGAAATACATATCAGAAACGGCGCTTCATTTATACAGAACTGATTCCTGAATCGATCGTCGATAAGAGCGGAGAACATGTGCTTTCTGTCAATGATATGTATGCTGGACTAATTGATGATGAAGCGCTTTCTCTGCTGATTTGGATATATTGCGAGGATGCGAGCTATCAAGACGCTGCTGATCGACTCGGAATTTCTTTGCAGGCCTGTAAAAAACGTATTCAGAGAGCAAAGTTGGCGCTGAAACGGGCAATCGAGAAAAATAATTTGTTATGATGTGTCACTTTTGACCAATATGCTCAAATTACCCTTTTGGAAAGGGGGATCAGGAAATGCCGAACAATAGCGGAGACAGCTTCGCCGAAAGCCTATACAGAAAAATGTCCGACGATGAACTGCAAAACACACTCCGCTGTGAAATGTTTTCTGAAGGCGCACTTGACAACACACAGTTTGAGATGATCCTTGCTGAGATGGAACGACGCAGAATCAATGAACCAACCCGTTCTCCAGAGGATGCATGGGCCGAATTTGAAAGCGATTATTCCGGAAGAGAATCCGCCTATAGTGACTTTGCAGCAGCTTCTGTTCCGCCAGAAAAAGCACTCCATGCAGATAAGCAGCGCCGAAAGCGCTGCTCAAAGCGAAAAGCAATTCTGCTGGCAGCCGTAATCTGCGTTTTGTTAACCTCTCTGATGACAGTTCAGGCTGCAGGCATTGATGTCCTTGGCGCAATCGCCAGGTGGACTACGGAACTGTTCAGTTTTGGAAAAACAGAAGAACGGAGCGGCTTGGTTGTTGATGGGAAATGGCCGGAAATTGATGAGGAACAGAATTTGCAGTTTACATCACTTCAGGATGCGCTTGATTTTTATGGCGTAACGGAGATTGAAGTCCCACAGTGGATTCCACCCGAATTCACACAAGAAGCGATTGCCGTGGAGCAAAACGGTGTTTGGCTCACTTTTTTTGCAGAGTATACCAATAATGACGAGATATTTATTATTAGGTACAACAGTTACATTTCAGAGCCTCCGACATACTATGAAAAATCCGGTAATCTGCTAGAAACCGTTGAAGCTGGTGGCAACACATACCGCATTCTGCAAAACGTGGATAATTATGCTGTTGTATGGCTCACCCCTCATTTTGAGTGTTGTATAAGTATGTCAACAGATTCTACAGACATTTCGTCATTAAAGAACATCATATTGTCTATGCAATAAAAAGGAGAATGATTAGTGAGAATGAAAAAAGTCTTGCGAATACTTTGCCTAACCCTTGCTATGATAACCGTACTGTCATCGGTAGCTTTTGCATCTTCTGCAAGGGCAAGCAAGTATCTTTCCGCATATCATGCAACTATGTTTGAAACATCTGATGGAAATATCGGTATCTACTTTAATGTAATTGCACCCAGAAAGATGGAACATCTTGGCGTCACCAAGATAAACATACAAAGATACAACGGCTCTTACTGGCAAACAGAATATACCTATAGATATTCGGAAATGCCAGAACTGCAAGGCGAAAACGTAGCAAAACACTCGGCAACAGTCGTTTATGAACCGCAGTACCCAAGCAGCGAATATCGCGCTGTTTTGACCTTCTATGGCGCAGATTCAACCGGTTCAGACACCGGCGTTTATACGACTTAACGCAAAGTAAAACATCACAATCTGCTTGCCACGCTATCGGGAGCATTGCCGGTAGCGTGGCAATTTTTTCATACGGTGTCACTTTCGACGGGATTTATCAAATAATTTTTATAGGAGATGGAAAGCGTAAAAAGATTTCTATGCTGAGAGGTGACGCAACTTTGATTGCAGGATTGTTGCAGGCTTTCCGCACTATTTCTGCTTGGAAAATACTGTATGCCTGTACTTGTTTTTTCACTACACCCCATGCTATTCTTAGAATGGAAAAAACAGATGCTCTGAGCGACGTGCTTCGGAGTCATCTGTTTTTGCTTTTTACATGTTCTGTATCCTAAAAAATCTATGGAGTTTGAAGGAGTGCTGCTCATGGAGAAAGAATTGGAGCAATATGTTTTGTCGCTTTTAGCGGACTATCCGGAGACATCCAAAAAAATTGAACTTCTGCGCTATGAGCTGCATTCATCTGTCGGTGTTTTTCCGCAGGAAATGATAGAAGTCATGTCATTTTCAAAGAGAGATCCGACTGCAGCTTCGGAATATCCACATAACGTGCCGGAAATTGCTCTGTGCTACAAAGATGCCGCAAAGCAGCTTAACTGTGAGGCTTTCGAGAGCATACTGGGAGCCTATCTTTCTTTGATTCAGGAACGAGATCGGCTTCATCATCACATAGGTCTGTTGGAAGCTCGGCAGAGTGAAATTATTCAAGAGTATTATTTCAGTCAACATAGCTGGAACGAAGTCGCAAAAAACATGGGGATTTCCTTGCGGACCGCATACGCAGTTCGGCAACAGGCAGTTGATGCACTTGTAAAAATGTATGAGTTCACTGGTGCGGCTTATGGTAGCAAACGGAATCAAACAATTCCATAGCCAGCTGATATTCATTATAGCTGAAATAAATAGCAACACCAAACCCTCCCAATTTGCACACAAGTGCCTATCGTCCCTCTGGCAATTCATCAGATATCATATAATAGCATTGTAGTCACGCCCGCCCCCAAATATTTTGCTTTATATAAGGAGAGTGTAAAATGAATACGCACGGAAGACCAACCGAAGACCAAAGAACTGTTTTTCATGTCAAAGATTTAGAATATCTACTAGGCGTAAGTCACAATACAGCATATCAACTTGTTCGTTCTGGGCAGATAAGAAGCATTAAAGTTGGACGCACCTATAAAATACCAAAATCCGCTCTTGAGGAGTTCTTGTGTAAAAGGTAGTTAAGAAAAAAACTTGTGCTTCTACAGCATGTGTGGTATTCTTCGATTGTACCCACTATGCGGCAGAGAAAGGAGTAATCATATGCCGCAGCATAAAACAACAAAACGAGCAGCCTCTGGGATGGGTTCAATTCGGAAAACGCAGCGAATTGTCAACGGAAAAATATATACCTACTATGAAGCTAGATACACAGTAGGTTTTCATCCTGGTACCGGAAAGCAAATACAGAAAAGTATAACTGGAAAAACACAAAAGGAGGTATCCCAGAAACTGAAGGCAATCGAGTCATCGCTTGACACAGGCAATTACATAGAGCCTTGCAAAATGTCAGTCTCAGAATGGCTTGACTCATGGGTCAGCGGGTATTTGCGAAATCTCAAACCTCTAACTGAAAAAACATACTCCGATCAGGTCACATTGCATCTAAAGCCAGGGCTCGGTGCAGTAAAATTGAAGGATTTGGACGCGCATACCATACAGACATTTTACAACTCCTTGTCCGCGAACGGGCTGGCACCGAAAACAGTAAAAAATATTCATGGAGTACTTCACAGTGCCTTACAACAAGCCGTTTCAAATGGTTACATTCAGCGAAATCCAGCCGATGCGTGCAAGCTCCCAAAAGTTACTCGACCTGAAATCAAGCCACTAGAGCCTCTTGAACTCAAGCAACTATTATGCCAAGCTGGGCATGATGCATACAGCAATCTATTCATCGTTGCAATGTTCACCGGAATGCGTCAAGGAGAACTCCTCGGGCTGGCCTGGGATGCTGTAGACTTTAAAAATGGTACAATCACTATAAGGCAGCAGTTGCAATGCAAAGATGGCTCATACTTTCTCGAGAGTCCAAAGAACGGCAAAATGCGAACAGTACTTCCAGCGCAAATCGTAATGGACGCACTGGAGAAAGAAAAAGAGCAACAGCTGAGGGAGAAGGAAAATGCAGGGTCAGCATGGACAAACCCATACAATCTGGTTTTTACAGATCAGATTGGAAAGCACCTTGTACGGCGAACTGTAGTGAAGCATTTCAAAAAACTAATGTCACAGGCTAACCTATCCTCATCGACTCGCTTTCACGATTTAAGACACAGCTTTGCTGTAACTTCCCTCAGTTCGGGCGATGACATCAAAACCGTTCAAGCAAATCTCGGTCATGCAAGTGCGCAGTTTACTTTGGACGTGTACGGACATGTAACTAAAAAAATGCAAAAAGACAGTGCAGAAAGAATCCAGCTTTTCTATGAGCAATTGCAAATGCTAGACACGCCTGAAAAAACGCAATAAGGGAAAAAGAAAGGGAAAAATTTGTTGTGCCGTCAGAATCACAAACATTTATTGCACAAATCAGTCGGAAAAGCAAAAAAATAGCCAGTAATCATAACAATTACTGGCTATCTACTGGCAGGGGCACAAGGACTTGAACCCTGAGCCTACGGTTTTGGAGACCGCCGCTCTACCA
>ULIY01001839.1_pt1 | contig 24210 bp, 32 predicted proteins | sample 1950511 | NCBI WGS metagenome assembly ULIY01 (sample SAMEA4835453, study PRJEB28245) | human gut metagenome | biome: gut microbiome; material: fecal sample | place: Denmark | collected 2008
ATACGCCTAAGGGTGTCTACCAGTTGCTGGTGGATGAAGTCGCGGGACGTGATTATTATGATAACGTTCATTTTTACAACTTTGATGAAGTGCCGGTTAACGGTGAGCCTGAAGGTGTGACGATGACTAATTTACGTCGTCTATTCTTTACGCCGGCAAATGTGTCTGAATCACAAATCGAGCGCCTGACACCTGAGAATTATCAAACGTGGGATGAAAAGCTTACGGCGGATGGTGGTTTGGACTTGATGTTGATGGGCCTTGGTGCTGACGGTCATTTCCTTGGTAACGTGCCTGGTGCCACCAAGTTTGGCAATCAGACATATCGCGTTGAAGCTGATGCGACACCAACCTTGCGTGAGGTGCTAGTTGACGAAGTTGGTGGTGATGAAAGTAAGGCACCTGACTTCTATGTTACGATGGGGCCACAGTCTGTTATGACCCAAGTGCGTGATGCTGTCATGATTGTGAACGGTAAAGGTAAGGCGGCGATGGTTAAGCAGGCTTTCTTTGGACCGGTCACAGAAGATGTGCCATCAAGTATTTTGCAGCTACATCCTAATTTCACGTTGATTTTGGATGCCGATGCGGCGAGCGAACTGAATCTATAATACAAATACAACCTCAGTGGCTGTTCTTGCGGCGATTGAGGTTGTATTTGTTTTTATCGACTGAAGCTCGTATACTGACTAAAACTTGGTTTTACGGGGGTAATGGGGATGACTTTAATTGAAAGAGTAACTGACTTAGATAACTTTAAGAGCGAGCGCTTTTTGTATCGACATGCGACTGAAGAAGATGCCGCTGATATGTTTGAAATGTTTCATAATCCAGAGGTGCTAAAGTGGATTCACGTACCGATGCCGGAATCAATCGAACACACTTTAGAAATCAGCATAAAGAAATTTCATTTAGCTGATCCACTGGGCAAGTACGTCATTGTTGAAAAAGCAACTAACAAAATGATTGGTAGCATTGATATCCGACCAACCGAGAAAAACAATTCGGCTGAAATTGGGTACGCCTTGAATCACGCTTATTGGGGACAAGGGGTTATGACTGAGGCGCTACGGACGGTGATCACGGTGGGGTTCGAACAACTAGAGTTGCACCGCATTGAATCATTCCACGCACCAGAAAATATTGGCTCAGGCCGCGTAATGGAAAAGGCTGGCATGCAATATGAAGGAACACTGCGTGATTATGAGTTGCTACCAAATGGTCGATACGTTGACAGTAAAGTCTATAGTATTTTAGCGACTGATTATTTCAAGTCAGAAGACTAATGTTAGTACTGGAGGGGTAAATGAACACGTATTTGATTTTGCTCCGGGGGATAAACGTCGGTGGCAAACGTAAAGTCAAAATGAGCGAGTTGCGTGAATGGTTTGTACAACAGGGATTTCATAACGTCATCACGTTCGGAAACGCTGGTAATGTTATTGCCGCTGTTGAATCTGATATGGTTGATTTTGCCAGCCTTGGTATCGCTTTATCAGCACATGAGGGCTTTGAAATACACCTGTTTGGATTGTCGGTAGCCGACATTAACGATATGATGAGTCATTCACCAGACTGGTGGGGAATCAAAGATGACGGTCGTCATGATTTGATAATTGCCAGTTCGGAAGCAGAAGCGAAACGAGCCTTGGATGAGTTCGCACCCTACATTGGACCTGAAAATCGCGTGCTGCTATACGGACGTTTTATTTTCATGAGCACTGGTGCAGAACTTCGTAATAAAACTAGATTATTGCGGATTAGTACAACGACTGCGTTTGCTAGGATAACCGTGCGTAATGCGAATACCATGCAAAAGTTAACGACACTAATGAACGACCGACATCATGACTTGTGATTAGTCACGACAAAACGTAAGATGGAGATAAGTATTATTCAGTTCAAAGGAAGTAATAAACATGTCAAAAACGCTAATTGTGACACACACTGACTTAGATGGCGTTATGTCAGGCTTAGTCGCTAAGTATGCGACGGCAAATGAATCGGATATTCGTTATGCAGATGCTGGTGCTGCTGGTATTGACGCCGTGTTGGAAGATGTTTTAGCTGGGGATGATCAATATACCCAAGCAATCTTCTTGGACAACACGCCGTCAGCCGAAATGTTGGCTAAGTTCCATAACCAAACCAACTTAACCCCAACAGTTTATGACCACCACGTTTCTAATCAAGACGTTTGGGAATCAGCCACTGTTGACGCCACGTTTGTTACGGATCAGACTGGTACGTCCTCTGCGACTGAGTTGGCGTTTAATGACAATCAAACTGCACTGGCAAAGTTACCATTCCTACCAGTCTTGGTTAAGTTGACTAACTTGTACGATACGTGGACTTGGCAAGATGAGCGCTATGCTGATGAGCAACAAACTGGTCAACATGCGCAAGTCTTCAATGAAGTACTCAATTTCATTGGTCGTGACCGTTTCAGTGCGTTTATGGATGAAGCAGCGAATAAGACGTTTGCTGAAGCTGATGTGCCAAGTGCCGTGCTAGCAACGATCTTCTCAGACTTGATTATGGCGCTGGTGTACGAACGTATTAAGTCTAACCAAGACTACGTTGCTAAGAAGGCAGAAAAGGCTGAATTTGCTGATTTAGTTTTGCCTGACAAGACGTACCACTATGCTTATACAACAGCATCTAGCCAGATGTCAGAAATCGGGAATGCGTTGACTAACTTACCAGATGTCGATTTCGGCTTGGTCATTAATAACGGCAAGTTGTCATTCCGTGTTGCGAAGGATAAGGATGTTGATGTCTCAGTCATTGCTGGCCACTTTAATGGTGGTGGACATGCTAAGGCATCGGGTGCGAAGTTAGTGATGGATTGGCCAACAATCATTCAGAATGCGCGCAATAAATAAACTGTTTGTAGGGATAGATTGGTTGTCGCCAGACTATCCTTTTTTGCTGTATAGCCATTCAAGGACATACAATCCGGAATATCGGTCCACTGTTTTGTAAGCGTTTTCAAAATATAAAGACAGCCAAAGCCAATCTTAGGTATACACTTACTATATGGAAGCGAGTAACGAAGTTGTTTTTACAAATAGGGGGATTAAAATGACTTACAACGCAAGTACAGCAGAAGAAAAGTTAGACATTATTGACTTGCCACGTTTGCGGGCTTTAGTCGAGTCACGAACGGAGGCAGGGGCATTTGGTTATGTTGATGGTGGATCATCGGATGAGCAGGTGCTCCAGGATAATGAAACGGCATTTCGTCATTATCAGTTGATTCCGCGAATGCTTCAAAACATTGCGGAGCCTGATATGACGACAACGCTTTTTGACATTCCGCTTGGGATGCCGATTATTGCAGCACCAATTGCTGCCCAAGGATTGATGCACGAAGGTGGGGAAAGCGTCACTGTAAAGGGTGTTGGGGCAGCAAAATCTATTTTCAGCGCGTCGACCTATGGGAATGCCAGTGTTGCAGCCGTTGCCGAGGCGTCACCGGAAACACCAAAGTTCTTCCAACTGTATATGTCGCGTGATGATGAGTTTAATCAATTTTTGATTAATCAAGCAGTTGAAACGGGGTATAAGGCCATTATTTTAACGGCGGACTCGACGTTAGGTGGTTATCGAGAAGCCGATATTATTAATAACTTCGAATTTCCGTTGCCATGGATAATTTAGCGGCCTTTTCTAATGCGGCTGGTACAGGTGAGGGACTTAGCATCGCTGAAATATACGCGCGCGCCAAGCAAGACTTAGCGTTGTCTGATATTAAGAAGATTAAGGATATGGCAAGCGGTTTGCCAGTGATTGTAAAGGGAATTCAAGATCCAGAAGATGCATTGGCAGCCATTGCTGGTGGTGCAGATGGCATTTGGGTGTCAAATCACGGTGGGCGTGAACTGAACGGTGCACCGGCTTCGATTGACGTCCTTGCTGACATTGCGAAAGCCGTTAATCATCGTGTGCCCATTATCTTTGATTCAGGCATTCGTTGGGGTGAGGACATTGCAAAAGCAATTGCGCTTGGTGCAGATGTCGTAGCGTTGGGACGCCCAATGCTATGGGCGCTCAATCTTGGCGGGGCTGCAGGAGTTCAGTCAGCTTTTGAACACTTGGCGGAGGAGTTGAAAATTGTTATGCAGCTTACGGGTTCCCACACAGTGGCCGAATTGAAGCACGCAAAAATTATTGAAGCGAAATTTTAGTTTGTAACTAAGAATTGTCAGGGATAATAATGCATTTAAAAAGGATCGAATGTATATTCGATCCCTTTTTATTGTATGTTGATGCCCAGGCTCTGAATAAGCAAGGCGGATTGATACGTATTAATTGTCATACCAGCAGCTAGGGCTGGATCAAATAATAAGGTTTCAAAATTTGCATTTGATACATCAAGGTTTGCCAGCTTACTACCAGCAAAATCACTGTTATCAAGGTCACTTTCGACAAAACGAAGTGTTTTTTTAATGCGAATGCCGTGGAAGAAACTATCACGAACACGTGTGTTATTGAACACGACGTTTTGGAAGGTCGTCCCGCTGACGTTGATGAAATCAGCCAATGAGTTGTTGATTTCGGTATCGCGCCACTCACTTTGCAGACCTGAGAAGTTAACCCCAGTTAGCTGGGTGTTATTAAAACTAGTGCGATAGAAAATGGCGCTAGCGAAATCAGTATTTGATAAATCAACGTGATCAAATATGACATCTGACCAAGTACTATCTGAGAAGTCATCTTGGTCGAACGTCACACGTTCAAATGTGACATCCTGTATGTTAATGGCACGACTAGAGTAGGTGAAGTGAACATTACGGTAGGTATTGTTTGGTGTAACATCATCCAAACTAATTGTGGTATCAGAAATAAGCATGAAAACTCTCCTTAAGACTTAAAATTTTAAACCATCCCCAGCCAAAGTAAAAGCCTCACATCAACTAAGGTGCGAGGCTTCATTTGTTATTCAGCAGTTTCTGTCAAACCTTCACTCAAGGCTTTAATCTTCTTGGTTGCGAACCACAAGAGTAATCCAGCAACAATCGTGATAATACCGATAATCAAGAAGTAATTGATTTCAGTAGACTTTGAGTAAAGTTGTACCAATTGTGCGTTAGCCGCTTGCGCCGTTGCGTCAGACAAGTTCCAGACCGTCAACATTTGCGCTTGGAAGGCAACGGGTGCCATCTTAGCAGATGCTGACAAACCGACTGGTGAAATCAACATCTCACCAACTTCAACCAATGCCCATGAAGCAACTAGCCACAATGGATTGAATTGGTGATTAACACCAAACATCATGCCTGGCACGGCCATCCAAACGAATGACAACCCAGCAAATGCCAAACCAAGTGAGAACTTCACGCCAGTTGAGGGTTGCTTATCGCGCAATTTCTTTGACCAAAGCCAAACGAAGAATGGCGTGAACAACATGATGAACAATGGATTCAATGATTGGAACCATGAAGCTGGCATACCGTGTAGCGCCGTTTGATTTGAAGCGAACAAGGCCAAGACAACTGAGCCCTGTTCCTCAATTGACCAGAACAGCATTGCCGCAATGAACAAGGGAATGTAGGCCCAAACACGCTTACGTTCGGCCTTAGTGGTCTTCTTTGAAGTCAACATGACAACAAAGTAAATCACTGGCACAAGGATGGCGACGAACGTCAACAAGTTAATCACACTGTTAATTGACAAACTGTGCGTACCAGCCATAATGCCGATAATGGCAATGAATGCGATAACGATTCCGGCTAACTTCCACATCAATGGGGCGATTTCATTAGGTTGTAATGGGGATGGTGCTTGGTGTGAGACATCCTTAAGGTGCTTACGACCATCCAATGAATATTGCACCAAACCGAAGAACATGCCGATAGCGGCTAACGAGAAGGCAACGTGGAAGTTAACGTGCACTTGGAACCAACCAACTAGCAACGGTGCGATAAAGGCACCGAGGTTGATACCAAAGACGTAGATTGAGAAACCGGCGTCACGACGTTCATCATTGGCGTCATACAAGTTTCCGACCATTGTTGCCACGTTGGGCTTTAAGAGTCCAGTTCCGAGCGTAATCAAGGCAATTGAGCCAAACAACCCAATTTCATGCAATGGCATCGCCAAGGCAATGTGACCGAACATGATCAAGACACCACCGTAGAAAACGGTACGCCATGGACCAAGGACACGGTCAGATAGATAACCACCAACAATTCCCGATAGGTAAACCATTGACCCATAAATCGACATGATAGCAGCACCGGTGGCTTCGTTAAATCCCAAACCGCCTTTGTCGGCCGCATAAATCATGTAGAAAAGTAAAATGGCACGCATGCCGTAGTATGAAAATCGCTCCCACATTTCGGTGAAGAACAAGGTCATAAGGCCTCGAGGTTGGCCGAAGAAGGAGGTGTCGCGTTTCTGTTCCATCAGAAAAAACCCTCACTCTTACTGGTTATATTTTTGTCTAGCGAAAAATTGTTTCCGCAATTCGTCATAACGATAGAAACTAGTCTACGCCGATTATGAGCTGAAATCAAATGATAAATAAGTATTTTCTCATAGTGCAATAAAAAATAGCGGTTGTCGCCTGACAAACCGCTATTTTTGTTCTCATTAAACTATTAAAGTGTGATAGTTTCAGCTTCTGCAGGTGCAACTGCTGGTTGTGGCAAGATTTCTGCCGCAGCTTCACGATCCAACAACAACGTGAAGTTAGGGTGGGCTTGCAAGATTGAAGCAGGTACATCTTCACTGATTGGGCCAAAGAAAGCTTCCTTAACGATTTGTGCCTTCTTCTTACCGAAAGCAATCATCAAGATTTCCTTAGCACTCATAATTGTCTTAGGACCCATGGCAACGTAACCCTCAGGCACCTTGTCTTCTGAACCAACCGTGTGAACCAATGCAGCGTATACTTGGTCGTTAGCTTCAGAAGGGATGTAGCGCGTACCGTCTTCAAACTTCGTGACACCTGGCAAGTTACCAGCGTAACGACCATCTGAACCAATTCCAAGCAACATAAAGTCCAAACCGTTTGCTTCGGCCAAACGCTCGTCCAATGTATCCCAGTTTGACAAGTCCAAACGGTGGTAAAGGTAAGCAGGCATTTCAGCAGGGTTCAAGAAGTACTTACGCAATGTTGACGTCGTTGTACCTTCTTCAGAACCAGCTTGTGGGACTTCATCAAAGTTCCACATGTGCAACTTTGGCATGTTAGGATCGTGGATACGCTCCGTGAACTTTTCCAAGCATTGCTCGTATGAAGCAACAGGGCTTGTTCCAGCCGTCAAGGCAATGTTTTGTACCTTACGATCGTAAATCTTGTTCAATAGAATCTTTGATGTCTCGTTCGTGACATCTTGCTTTGTGTCTACAATTTCAATTCGTATATTTTTTAATTTCCTTCTCTTATTAACTGTCAGTTTGACTTAACACTAACTAGTTTATAGGGGAATTTTGAACAATGTTTGAATTAACCACCGGAAATTATGTGAATTGGTATACATTGGTATATGATGAAAGCGCAAACATTGCCAGAACAACGTTTGCGCTTTCGAGTGTCTTAATGCTTTTTTAATGAATTGAGTGCATCTTGGATGCGAGTTTGTGCTTCCGTGATACGTTCCAAACGGGGCTTGTTCTTGAAATTCATTTTCTCAACTTGAATTTGAACATCTTTCACAAGTGCTTGCACGGCTGGCAACTCTGCTTGGACATTGGCAAGGGATGCCTTCACATCCTTAGTCGCTGATACTGTCCGCTTTGTGTCCGCCGTGAAGTTCGTGACTTGCTGCTTCAAGTTGGTAAACCAATCCTTGAGTGCGTCCATACTTAGTCCTCCATATGACTGGCGATGTTAGCAGCCAGTGCCTTGTAAGTGTCTTCGGCTGTTTGTTCACTGTGATCAGGCATTGGAATATCAAAACCGTCATTGGCATAACGTGGAATCAAGTGGAAGTGAGAGTGGAAGACAGATTGTCCCGCAGCTTCACCGTTGTTTGACAAAATGTTCAAGCCAATAATGTTTTCGTCGCTGGCCTTAATTGCACGGGCAATTTTTGGTAGCTTTGACAAAATACGCGCAGCCAAAGCTTCATCATATTCAAAGATGTCCGCCACGTGCGTCTTTGGCACAACCAATGTGTGACCAGGCGTTACCTGGCTAAGGTCTAGAAAAGCCAATACGTCATCATCTTCATAAACCTTATAAGCAGGAATATCACCTGCAACAATCATATCAAATACATCTGCCATGGAAATGCCTCCTAAATATCATCTGTTATCTTCATTATACCCTGACTGCTGTAAACTGTCCGTTGTTAAATTTCGATGAAAATTTGCTATTATATAAGTACATAGAAAAATCGAGAGTGACATTATGACATTAGAAATTGAACACTTATCAGGTGGCTACGGCCAACTAACTGTTTTAAATGATGTCTCATTCACTGTACCAGATGGTCATCTAACGGCTTTAGTTGGGTTGAACGGATCTGGTAAGTCAACGACAATCAACCATATCATTGGTTTGCTTGCACCTAAGCAAGGTTCAATTGTCTTGAATGGGGTAACACTACAGACACAACCAGAAGCATTCAAGCGTCAAATCGCTTACATTCCAGAACAACCTGTCCTATATGATGAGTTGACGTTGCGTGAGCACTTAGCCTTAACAATTTCAGTTTATCAATTAGATGAAAAGACGGCTTGGCAACGCGCTGAAGAATTGCTTACAACTTTCCGTTTGGATAATAAACTAGATTGGTTCCCAACTCATTTCTCAAAGGGAATGCGCCAAAAGGTTATGATTGTGATGGCCTTCATCACGGACGCGCCATTCTTTATCATTGATGAACCATTCCTTGGACTGGACGTTATTGCGGTTAACGACCTGTTAGCGCTAATTGACCAACGCAAGCATGCCGGTACGAGTTTCTTGCTAACTACGCACGTCTTGACGACGCTGGCTGACCACGCGGATGAATTTGTTTATTTGCGGGATGGTGAGGTCGCTGCGACTGGGCTGGCAAGCGAATTCGCCGAAAAGGTACCTGAATTACAACAAAAAGAGGTGTAAGGATGGCTATCGATCATTTATTTAAAGAACGTTGGCAACGGGAATGGCGTCAATATAGCAAATATTTACGTTATGTCTTTAATGACCACGCTATGCTAGCCTTGCTGTTTCTATTGGGGGCAGCTGGATTGGCGTATCGGCAATTGTGGGAGAGCGCGCCAGTTACTTTTTGGACACGGAGCTTATTATTACTTGTTTTGTTACTAACGCTGGCATTGTTCAAGACACCCGCAAGTTTTGTAAAGGGTGCTGATCCAGTATTCTTTATGGGAAACGAAGGGGTACTGCGTCGTTTGTTTCACCAAGCCACGATTTATAGCGTCATTGTTAACGGTGTGATTCAACTAATTCTAACCGTGCTACTTTGGCCAATGATGTTTCGACTACTCACGCCAAAATTTGTGACGATGTTATTGGTCACCATCGCGCTAATGGCGGTTAAGATGCTGTTTGTCTTTATGAAAGCTCGTCGGACAACCTTGTTTGATACAACGGTTGGTAATAACTTAATTGACTGGCGTGCCGTGGTGGCTGCCGAGGATAAGCGCCAGGCAGCAATTTTTAGCTTCTTTAATTTATTTATTGATGTACCAGGAATGAAGCCTGCCGTTCGTCGTCAACGATGGGCTGATCGTTTGATTGGACATTGGCCAAATCAGTCACGAAACCCATTGGTCCGATTGTTAGTGACGACGTTTGTTCGTCAAGGACAATATTGGGATGTATGGGGACGTCTAAGCCTGATTGGCTTGTTGGTTGCGTTTGTGACAACTGGGTGGTTGCAAACAGTTTTGTTTGTTATCTTGTTCTACCTATTGGTATTGCAATTACTACCATTGGCAAGCGCACACCAATCATTGGTGTTTGACCACTTGTACCCGGTAACGGTGGCACAACGGCAACAAGCATTTCGCAATGCACTTATCCCATGGCTTGCGGTAACCGGCCTGATTTGGGCGATTGTAGGTGGTGTACTCGCGGGTTCTATCACACTCTTATTACAAAATGTCATAGGACTTGTCGTAGTAGGTGGTATTTTGTTATTCTGGTATACGAACCGCATTATTGCAAACACGTTTAGAAGGAGAAATTCACGTGCGTTTACGAAATAAAAAGTGGACTAGCCCATGGCTGGCAGATCACACGGACTTGGTTATTACACAAGACCGTGCGACAGGTCTACAAGGAAATTGGCAAAGCATCTTCGAAAAGGTGCAACCATTGTACGTAGAAATCGGTACAGGTAAGGGTCAATTTATCATTGGTATGGCAAAGAAGTACCCAGAAATTAACTTTATCGGTATGGAAATTCAAGAAGGAGCCGTTGCTGTTGCAGCACGTAAGGCGGATGAAGATCCAGTCGACTTGCCTAACTTGAAGTTCATCTACGGTGATGGTGCTGGAGTTGAGACATACTTTACAAAGGGTGAGGTATCAAAGTTGTTCTTGAACTTCTCAGATCCTTGGCCAAAGTCACGTCACGAAACGCGTCGTTTGACGTACAAGTCATTCTTGGAAGGTTACCAAGCTGTTTTGCCAGCTGGTGGTGAACTAGAATTCAAGACGGATAACCGTGGCTTGTTTGAGTACTCACTATACTCATTTGCAAACTTCGGCATCGAATTCTACAAGGATGGTATCTCACTAAACTTGCACGACGACGAAGAAAAGATGAAGGACAACGTTGAGACGGAATACGAGCAAAAGTTTGCTTCTCAAGGTTTCCCAATTTACAAGTTTACGGGAGCTTTCAAGTAACCAACAAAAAACGCATGCTGACTAACCAAGTCAACATGCGTTTTTAATTTATTCAGATAGTGTCGCTGGAGCTTCAGTCATAACAGTCAACGTAACAGCTTGCTTTGATGCTTCCCATTGTGCCTCGGCACCAAATCCAATTTGTTGTTGTGTTTGTTGGGCGATAAACCCAGCTTCCAATGCAAAACTAGCCTCTGGGTTTTCGCTAAAGCGGGCTTCTACGATTGGTCCGTCTAGGCGCCACTTTTGCATCGTTGGCTTTTGCGTTGTGAGGGTTAATGTTCCAAAACCGGCCTCTTGGAAAAAAGCTTCGATAGCTGAGATACCGTGTAGGTCAACATCTCTTGCTAAGGTCTTTCCGGCCCAGTAGATAATTTCTGACTGATCATCTTGTAGTAATTCAGGTAACAAACGATCACGTAGCAAGGTTAACGCGAACACGTCAAGACCTGGCGTTTGTGCTGATTCCGTCATGATGAACTCCTTTTATTACAGTTTCATAGTTTTAATTATAGTGTATTTGAGCTTGGTTTGCCAATAATTTACGTTAGTGTTACAATTAAAGCCTTGAAAGGATGGATTTTGGCATGACTTTACCTGATAATCCGTTAATAAATAGCACGCTAGGATTAATCAATGGTGACCTTTTTGCACAAAAAATCATCATGGGTGACGGTTCGCAGTGGGGAAGTGATTCTTCACTAACCCTTGCAACCATTGCAAGTCTTTCTAACGGCTATATATTAACCGACATCATGACCCAGTTCTCTTACTGGTACACGACCGGCGCCTATACGGCTGACGGTGCACCACAAACGGCTGGGGATGTAACAAGACTCGCAATCGAAAACTTCCGACAGACACAAGATCCGTTCACGTCTGGTGGTCGCGATGTACAGGATAACGCCAATGGCTCACTGTTGCGCATTACACCGGTTGTACTGTTCTTGTATGCTAAGTATGGCTCAGACTTCATTCACGATGATCCAGCCATGTTAACGTTGCACCAAATTGGTGGTTTGACACACAACCATCCGCGTTCATTGATTGCATTGGGGATGTATGCCATGCTAATTAATGGCTTGTTAACGGGGATGAAGCTACCTGAAGCGTTCGACTTTGCAATTAGTAATGCGTATGAGTACTATGCAAAGCACGCGGTGTTTGCTGATGAGCTAGAGGCGTTTGAATCATTGAACACGCCCGACTTTGAAAACATGCCAATCAACGAGATTCACGCTTCTGGGTATGTCGTGGATACGTTTGCGGCGACGGTTTGGGTTTTGCTCAATAGCGATAACTTTGAGGATGCCTTGACGCTGGCGTCGGGGATGCCTGGTGAGCCAATGCGTATCATGCCACTAGTTGGTGCGGTTGCTGGACTAATGTACGGCAAGGATGCGTTGCCAACGGCATGGTTGAACAATCACGAGAAAGATATCGTGACGCGTATTTTGGAAACAGCTGACCAAAGTGGTGAGTTTGTTTGCCCAACACCTGAAAATTAAATATCACGAAGGGGTTCTATCGTTTTGGTAGGGCCTCTTCTTTTTAGACACGGAGAGGAGCTTAGAAATGGCAACGATTATACACAGTATCTCAGGGGTTCTAATGATTTTGGGACTCGTCGCAGTTGGGTATGCTTTGATAAAGTTGCGAATCTTTAACGATGACGATGGCAGATTGAGCAAATTCTTATCTGGATTTGTCACTAAAATCGCAATTCCAGCTTATTTGATTGTTAGTATTCCGCAGGACTTTACACCGGCTAGCCTCGTCGCTTTGGGGCCTAAATTGATTCTGCCGGTGGGTAGTATGTTAGTGCTATTCATTTTGTCATTTGTTGTAGCACGTTTAATTCATGTAAACCCAACCCATAAAGGTTTGTTTCAGTCGCTTTTGTTTAATTCAAATACAGTGACGGTCGGACTACCGGTTAATATGGCACTGTTTGGTAAGGAAAGCTTACCGTATGTGTTGGTCTACTATATGGCTAATACCATTGTTTTTTGGACGTTGGGTGTTTATATGATTGAGAGCGATACGAAGACGGGTAAACATTTCGACTTAAAGAAGACGCTGAAAGGGGTGTTTACACCGCCGATGATTGCTTTGTTGGTTGCGATTGTACTCGTTATTTTCCAAATCAAGCTACCGGAGTTCCTGGTAACTGATTTGACGGATCTGGGGAATACGAACGTACCGCTATCATTAATTTTTATCGGTTTTTCAATTGCTAAGACCCAACGTGCTGATCTGATTCCTGATAAAGAAAACATCACGTTGGCAATTGGACGCTTTGTTATGGCGCCAACTGTTATGGCGTTGATGATGATGCCGTTTGACTTGCCTAAGTTGTTGAAGGTCGTGTTCATCATTCAATCGGCCATGCCAACCATGACGAACGCTGCCGTGATGGCACGTGAGCTGAACGGTGACTATAAGTTTGCGTCTGTGTCAATTACACAAACCACGCTAATGATGTTGGTGGTTATTCCAATATTGATGGTTATCGTTAGCTAATTTTTTATGAGTTTGCGCGATTTTCAAACAAGGCGACGCAGATAAACTTGCTATCATAAGCAGATATTTGAAAGAATGGAGTATCTACTGTATGAAACAGTTTACTAAAATTAGTCTTGTGACTATATTATCTTTTATTGGTGTTATATTGACGGTCATGTTTCGTGATGTTGTCTTTCAGGCGGTTGGTCCAGCTATTGGACTGTTTGAAAATGGGCAACCGACGCCTGTGGCTGGAACCACAGTCTTATTTTTCTGGGGTATGTTAGTTGCGATGCTACCGTTGTTAGCCGTAAGACTCAAATGGCCAGCACGTTTTCACTTTCAAATCCGCAACGATGTGAACTGGAAAACGGTGTCACCTGCAATCGTTGCCATAATTTGGGCAATGTCACCACAACTTTATGGACGGTTTCCAACCAGGGTTCTTCGAAGAACTTGTGGTGCGTGGTGCAGTCTTGATGGCATTCTTGTTTGCAATGAACCGTGGTAAGTATCAAGCACTCGGTGCGGCTTTGGGATCATCAATTATATTTGGTCTTTTCCACTTTATTAACCTAACTGGTGGACAGCCATTGGGCGATACTATTCAACAGGTTGTTTATGCAACTGGATTTGGGTTGGTATTTGTCGCCATTTATTACCGAACGAGTTCTTTATGGATTCCGATGATTTTGCACGGGTTAACAGATTTTACCGGTGATTTTCAGGTAGGCACTGCAGGTGAAGGGTGGCTAGATATGGTTATTTATATTCTGCCATTTACACTGATTGCGCTCTGGATGTTACGTCCATCGATGAATGACTACAATTTGAAGTCATTCCCTGAGGTCAATGACCCATCACTTAAATAGTAAATTAACGCTGCAGGTGTTGCCTGTGGCGTTTTTTGATGGGCGAGAGTAAAGTTGAGAGAAAAGCAGGGAGACTAGTATCATGGGATCACGACTTATGCATGCGGCGATTGCGGCGTTGCTGATGGCGAAATATCATCAGTTAGACACGACATTCCTGGTTGGTAACGAAGCACCTGATGTCGATAAAATCAGTCAGATGAGTAAAGACGAAACGCATTATTTAGTTCCTAGTAATCGAGGAACTAGACGAATTGATTTACGGGCTTTTTTACAAGAGCATCCAGAAACGTTGTCAGATTAGTTTACCTTGGGCTATTACACACATTTATTGGCTGACGAGGTTTGGCTTACAGACGTCTTCATGAAAGTCGTTCCACCACAAGATGATCCACGACGTCCAGCAGTGCTAGAACGCTACTATGAGGATTTTAAAAAGCTCAATCCGTATCTTGTTCATAAGTATGGTTTACAACCATTACCATCGACAGCTACTGAGGCTGTGCCGGCGGATTTCGCAGATAAGGCGTGTGTTGAAAAGTTGATTCAAGACTATAATGCTGACTTTACGGGCGAAACAATTGGTGATCTTGAAGTACTTAGCATTACACAAATAGATGTCTACATTGCCAACGTGGTTAATTTGATGACTAAGGTCATTGATTCGGGAATTTTTGTCGAAAAATAAAAACATAAAGATTGATAGGTCACCGGTAAGCACGTATTATGGCCAGTGAACTATTAGAAATAAGGAGAACAACATGACGTTCTATACCATAGAATATTTATCACAACGTCATTCTTGGATGGAGACAGCAACGACAATTGTAATCGCTATACTGGTGGCTATATTCGCAATTTTTGCGGTGTTGTATTTTAAGAATAATCTGAAGTCTAAATATCGTGATTTAAGCGTGATGATGTTGCTGTTAGTTGCTTTCGTTGTTGGGCTTCAATACCAGGACATGAATCAAATCAAAAGTCAGTCAGCACAAAAAGAACAGGTTGTGAGGCTCTTAAAGCATGTTGCCCATGCAAAGGATGTTAAATATAGCCAGGTGTCAATTAATAGCGTTAATCTGAATAACAATTTGATTATGAAGGTTGATAACGTGTTCTACCGGGTTAATTTAAGTGCAGATCAATCGAATTACACGCTTGAAAAGACGAATTTACTTGATGAGAACACAGTGGTTGAGGTGAAATAATGGATGCAAGTTATGCAACGATTGCTTTGAAGCTAGCAATTGGAATCATCGGCTTAATTATCCAAATTAATATTCTGGGTAAAGGTAACTTAGCGCCGATATCAGCAATGGATCAGGTGCAAAATTATGTACTCGGTGGCATTATCGGTGGTGTTATCTACAATAGCGATATTACCGCCTTGCAATTTGTGTTGGTATTGATTGTCTGGACGTTTTTGGTGCTGTTACTGAAGTTTTTGAAGGAACACAATTATTGGGTTAAGCGCGTGATTGACGGCGCGCCAGTGACAGTAATTAAAAATGGTGAAGTTGATGTGGCGACAACTATGCGTGTTGGTCTATCAGCCAGCGAATTAATGTTCAAGTTGCGCGCTGCTGGTGTTGATGAAGTTCAGATTGTGCGTCGTGCCGTCCTTGAACAAAATGGTCAGTTAACGATCATTAAGTACGGTGAAGAAGCGATTAAATACCCACTTATCCAAGATGGACAGGCAAATTACGACTTGCTCGATGTGTTGGATAAAGATATTGATTGGTTACGTGCAGAAGTTTCTAAACAGAAAATGGGTGGTGTGGAAGATATTTATCTGGGTGAATTTATCCACGGTAAAGTTATTCTGCATCCGTTCGCTAAGTAAAAATGGTAGTCATGACAACGATGTGTCGTGACTACCATTTTTAGCATACGTATAAGTGTTTATGCAGTGAACAACCTGGATTAAAAGGTGTTTCACATTGGTCGCATTGATTAATTTCGTCATAACGGGCGTAGGTCATCTGATGACCACAGACGCCACACATGACAATTAATTGGTTGCTGCGTTGATTATAACGGCCAAATGCGTGATTTTCAGTATTGTTATGGCATTGGTAACAAGCATATAACTTGCCACAGGTCTCGCAACGATTGGCGATAACGTCAAGTTTCGAATGCCAGTGAACACATCGTCCATCAGAATCGACCAATTCACCATATATTTTTTCTTTTTTCATACTTATATGCTGTCATAAATAGATTTACTAAGCAAGTCTGCGCGAAAAAATGCCGATAACAGTTAAAAGTTAGTCTAAGAATATCGAGTAATCTATATTTTCGGACAATTCACTATGTAATAATAAGTAGCTGGAGGTGGCATATGAAAGCAGCAATAATTAACCAGTTTGGATCTAGTGATGAATTAACGGTCGTTGATAATTATGACGAACCAATCATTTCAGATAACGAAGTTCTGATTGAAACGTTTGCAACAAGTGTTAATCCGATTGACTACAAGGTCCGTGAAGGTGCTTTGCGAGGTATGTTTAATTGGACCTTTCCAGTGGTCTTGGGTTGGGACATTGCGGGTATCATTACTGAAGTTGGGGCAAATGTTACCGAATTTTCGGTGGGTGATCGCGTTTTTGCACGTCCGGATATGGATGCAACCGGTAAATTCGGCTCGTATGCAACGTTTATGGCAGTAAATGTCGATAAAGTGGCAGCGATGCCTAATAACATGACGTTCGCTGAAGCTGCAGCCTTGTCATTAGCTGGGGAAACAGCTTTACAGATGTTACGTGAGTTACGAGTGACAGATGGTTCTAAGGTTCTAGTTCAGGCCGGCGCTGGTGGCGTTGGTATCGTTGCGATTCAATTAGCTAAATTGATGGGTGCAACTGTTGCAACGACCGCAAGTCATGCAAACGCGGAATTTGTCCGTGAACTTGGTGCTGATATCGTCATTGACTATCACGAACGTGCGATTACCGACGTGATTAGCAATTATGATGCGGTGCTAGACAGTGTTGGCGATATTGATGCAGGCTTAGATGTGTTAGCGCCAGGTGGCCGATTAGTGACGATTTCGGCTAAGCCAACTGATGAACAATTGTCAAACGCTGAAAAGGCGAATAAAACGCTAACGGCGGGGTGGCTACAACCAAGCGGCAAGGATTTAGAGGAATTAGCGGCATATTATCAAAACGATCAATTGAAAATCGTGATTGATTCAAAGTTCCCATTCACGACAGAGGGCGTTCGATCAGCGCATGAACGTGTTGAATCGCATCATGCACGTGGTAAAGTCGTGATTGAAATGAAACCGGAATAGTTATGCAGAACACAACGATGGTCTTCTGGACATATTGTTGTGTTTTTTGGTGTATAAAGACACTTGATTTCCCATTAAAAAGAATAAAATTAGCGGTTGAATTAAAGTGCTATACTTACTGATAATAAATGGTTGAGGGATATTAAACATGGTAAGGATTATTTTTAGGCCACATGATTTGATTGCGTTGCCATATGTGGTTTTTATGGCCACAATTGGGCTGTTGATGTTCATCGATAGTGCTGCAGGACGTATTCTTTGGGGTAGTATTGGACTATTTGTCGGTCTAATTAGTTTAATTGGTGTGAATGCGATGGTACGTAATCATCCAAAAGACGAGTTTGACGAGCGTATTTAAAGCGTTTGAGAACGGTGGTATGAAGTATGGTGGAACTGACAATCGTTGTAGTTGTTTTCGTAATATTTGTCGTCGTAAGTCTCATCTCTGTTTTGATACAAGTGCACACAAAATATCGAACTCAGCAACATAAGTGGCGCATTGCTTTTAGACGGTCATTCGGTTGGATTGGTGATTTCATTTCCAATGTAATTTTGTTTTGGTGAGGCGTCAGATGTTTGGTAAGAAAGTAAATGTGAAGCAACTGGAATCACTGATTGATGCGGCTTTGGTAGTTGAAAAAAATCCAGAAGTTGCATTAGAATTGCAAAAGTTAGCAAACCAATTAAAAACGTCAACTAAAATCCGAGAAACTGAGAAAAATGGCTATTTGGCAATTACAAAACTTGCGAATACGTCAGGATTCAGAATCAGTACGGCATTGTTTACGTTAGTTGAACGGTTGAGCTTAGATGTGTATGGATCGGTCCATCAATTCAATGTGTTTTAAAAGAAAATAATTAACGCTGCAAAGACTAAATGTGTTTTTGCAGCGTTTTTTTAATTGGTAGGTTGGTAACTAGTTTTAATGACTCAGGTTTACATTTATTTTAGTTTACATAATATATATTATCGTGAGTTGTTATTTTAATAAGGAGGTGGACCGTTTAAATATCGTTATCTATGATACACTGTCCGATAATACATTTTTGGGAGGTTCTACGATGGCTATTCAACAAATTGATACACAACTTGCAACCGACTTCATCGTTAATCAATTAAATACACAGCAACAAACTCTTTTTGAAGTTGATCATCTACCCGAATCGACGATAGCGTTTGCTGACGTAACTGATGATGTTGTTATTGGCGCCTTGGTGCTTAAAGTTTTTGGCAATACTGCTCACATTTCATTGCTAGCCGTATCATCTGAGTATCGCGGTCACGGCATCGGCCATAATCTTGTGGATGCTGCCATTAAGACTTCTAAATCACTGAATCTGCTACATATCACGGTTAATACATAGGATTATCAGGCGCCCGATTTTTATCAAAGTTTTGGCTTTAGTATCTTTGGTCAGCTTGCAGACACACCGTTTGTTGGCACTACCAAATACTATCTACAAATGACGCTGTAGTTGCTGACGAATCACAGTTCACAAGCTTATTTTAGTGCCATGAAATTTGTGAATACTGATACCAAAAATGCGATCGCAAAAAAGCCGAAAAATGCTAATTGCCATTTCTTTTTGCCGTCAATGTACATCATTAGGTATGACAAGCTTAAAGAACCCCAAACAACAAGGCTGTTAATTCGAGATGGCCAGTCCATCAAGATGCCACCTAATAACAGAATCAGTGCCAATGCCGCGAATATACCGGCGGTGATTTTAAATGTTTTTGTGTTTGCCATGTTATTTAGCCTCTTTTATTAGTTACTGTTTGTGATAATCGTAACGTACTTTGCTATTGTTTATAGCCGTTGTAATTATTTCCTAAACGAAATATAAATGTTATAAGTCGCTATTACAAATGAAAACGATTACAATTAAAGCATATATTGATTGACCTGGATATGAAAGGAGCTTGCAAATGCTGTACATCATATTAATCACAACAATATTTGTGTCTGTTTATAGCTTTCGTCATACGAAACGCCATCTCGCAATTTTCAACAACCCACGAATGGCATTTGGCTTGCTGATGGGACTTACGACTTTTTACATCTTGGCACCAGTTTGGGTAATTGTATTGGCCCAAATCAACATTCTTTTGTCACTGATTCCGATCATCGCAATGCTTGCAAATGCCTATTTCACAAAATCTGCTGTTAAATACTACAACGATCATATCAGTAGTTAGGAAGGAAAAGGATATGCTAACACTCCTCTTCGGCCTGTTGATGCTCGTTTTGGGTGTACTGGAACTCTATCTGACAAAACAAGCAGTTAAGACCTATGAACGATATAACCAATCACATGCTACCCCTTTCAAGTTATGGGGAGTAAGCTACGGTTATTACATCGGTGCAGCGCTCATTTTATTATCCCTGGGACCAATCATCACAGGAATATCATCAATTATTTAGAAAAACGACCGGGAAAGCCTCAGTGGTACCTTTCCCGGTCGTTTTTTGATTGTATATGTTGCTATTGAATACTTAGTTCCCAGGGTATAAAGCCTTAATTGAATCGATGCATCGTGAAATAACAGTCTTTTTGATGTGACTTTGATTACGTGGTGTGTTGCGTTCAACAAACGTGCCGTGTATTCTGTGACGACTGTTAGTCTCTTTCGCAAGTTGCTTGAAAATAGCAATTCTTTTCTTGACTTGAAGTTGCTTTTCTTCGGTTGTGAGATTATCAAAAGCGTTCATGTCTGTGTAGACACCGTGTTCTTTGAAAAGCTTTCTTAATTCGCCTACTGTACTCTCGCCCACACCTTTTTGCCCTAGGAATCCTATTGGATTATCTTGCTTCACCCGATTCTCATCCCGGGAAGTAAAGTAACCACCGCCTGATGAAACGATGACATACTGATCATCAGGCGCGTTGCGGAATAAATCGTCCTGGGCAGTTGCTTCATAAGCATTAGCTTTCGCGATGGTCGGCACACTGGCCAGCAAAGCGACAGTTGTTAGCAATAGTAATAATCGGTACACGTTTTTAGGCATTTTGGATTCTCCAAGTCATAAGGTAATCAAAGCATAACATGAGACAAAACACATATTCAACGAGGCAAAAATAAGTAAGATCTAGTAACAACGCAAATGTTACTTACATGAATAATCCTAACAAACTGAATACACCGACTACCAATGCGACACCGACGACAATCTTCTGAACCATCGGTAGGAACTGCCAGCGTGTTGGTAAGCGACGCATGGCCCACCACATGACAGCTAAGTTAGCGGGCAACATTACTGCTAGACTGTACTGTGCCACGATGATCAGCTCTGATAGTGCCTGCTCTTGGCCGTGGTACAAAAAGACGATGATAATCACAGGCACTAGCGTAAATGCCCGTGTGATTATACGGCGCCATACCATTGGCAAACGCCACTTTAATAATCCAGTCATGACAATCTGACCAGCTAATGTACTGGCAATTGACGCGATCAAACCGGTAAGCAAAAGCGCAATCGCAAAAATTGGTGCCATGACGGTCGGCTTCAACGTATCGTACAGTGCGCTGAACATCACATTACTATGTCCGATTTCAGTAAAGACGAACCATCCCATCAATACCAACAGCACGTTGACAACCCAAGAACCAAGTAAATGGATCGTTGTATCCCACTTTGCCATTCGGAGCATGTCGCTTACTTCTGCATCGTTTTCACGGTTGTATGGCCGCGCTTTAGCCAATTCAGAATGCAAATACAAGTTATGCGGCATGATGATGGCGCCAACCAAACTAACACTTAGCCAACCGAACGAGCGAAATGGTTCGTGTACTGGTTGGGTCTCTGCCAAACGATGTGGTTGTAGCACAAAAATAAAGCCAATTGTGACAACAATCATCACGGCGACGGCTAGTAACTCGATACGACGGACACCGAACTTAAACAACCACAGAAAAATAATAATATCGAATACAGTTAATAACGTGGTTACTTGGAGTGACCAACCAAACAATAAGTGTAATGCAATTGCAGTCCCAACTATGGCCGTCAAATCAGTTGCAATCATCGCTAGTTCATTGAATGCCCAAAAACCGATTCGGACTGGCTTAGACAACGCTGGTGCAACCAATTCAGCTAGGTTTTTGCCCGTAACAATGCCTAGTCGCGCACTAACCAATTGCAAGACAATCGCAAATACGATAGCCAAGGTCATAACCGGTAGTATCCACCAGTGAAATAGATTACCACCGACAATCGCAGTCAACCAATTACCAGGATCCATGTAGCCGATTGCGACTAATGACGAAGCACCGGCGTATGACAAGAACCGTTGAAAAAATCGCTTATCGAACATAATCACTCACAATGCTTTCGTACATTTTCGCTAATGCTGGATCGGCATTTAGCGGTGATACTAAGCTGAAGCGGTCACCACCCGCCGCCTTGAATGTTTGCGCAGCGGTAATCTTCAATTCGTTCAGCGTTTCGAGCGAGTCGATTACAAACCCTGGTGTTGCAACTAGTACGTTTTTGTCACCGTAGATAGGTAACTCTGTCAAAACGTGGCTGGTATATGGCTTTAACCAAGGCGTTGGTCCAAATTTTGATTGGAATGTTTGAACAATTTGATTGTCATCCAATTGCAAGGCTGTTTTAAGGGCTTCTGTCGTCGCGTTTATCTGCTTTAGGTAATCATCCCCCTGCCGCACATAGCTCGTTGGAATACCGTGATATGACAACATCAACTTATCATAGCTGTTTGATTGCCAGTCCACCTTAATCTTCTCGGCTAAGGCTTCGATGTAGGCTGGATGTGTCTCGTACGAGAGGATAATCTGTGCATTTGGATCAGCAGCCGTCGCTTTTTCAACGATTGTCTTTGTCGTCGTTGTTGAGTATTGTGGGAATAATGGCACCACGATAATATCATCGGCGCCATTTTCACGTAATTGTTGTAGTCGATCCGGAATTGTTGGTGAACCGTACGTCATTGCGTAGTCAACCAGCCAGTCTGGTCGTAAGTTTCGCAAATTCTCAGCTAACTTCGCTGTGTAAACAGTTAATGGCGATCCCTCTTCTAGCCAGATTTCACGATAAAAGGTCGCTGATCGCCAGGTGCGTATCGGCAAAATAAATCCGTTTAAAATCACTTGCCAAATCGGTTTTGGCACATGAATGACATTCGGATCCGATAAAAATTCTTTTAAATATGGCTTAACGTCAACATTGTTTGGACTAGCCGGTGTTCCTAAATTTACCAACAACACACCTGTTGTCATGGTTGTATCCCCCAAAAATATCGTAATTTAATACATAACTATTTTCGATTGTACGATATTTTGTAGAAATGTTCACATGTATTTTGATAGTAAAAAACCCACATCTTTAATGTGGGTAGAAAATTTTTTGCGGGCTTTGTTGGTATTAGATTATTCAGACTATGCCAAGAAGTTGGCTAACAACATTGGTAACATCGCTGATGCGGTTGGGAATGCGTAAATCGTCTTGTTAAGGTCGTCCTTTGTATATTTATGGTTGATGATTGGGACGAGTGTATTAACAAGTTCCGGCGCTGCATCGCCGATGATTGCGGCACCAACCAATTGCTTATCACGATTCAAAACAATTTTAACCTTCGCTTCCTGATCGTGATGACTTGCAAACATACCGAGTTGCGCAAAATTAATATTGTGAACTTGATACTCATCCGAAGCATTGGCTTCAGTTGTAGAAACGCCGATTTGTGCCATGCGTGGCAACGTAAACGTTACAGTCGGTACAGCTGGGTACTTGATTGCTTCGTTTTCTTTACCTAATAAAATGTCCGCAATGTACAACGACTCGAAGGTAGCGGTCGGCGTTAAACGTGGCGTTGTTTTTGCGACGACATCACCACTGGCATAAATGTGTGAAACGCTAGTCTGCATGTAATCGTTTACGACTACCCCGCCCCGATTCGTTTCAACACCGATGTCTTCAAGATTCATATGATCGATATTTGGTATACGACCAGTTGTATCAAATACCATCGCAGCTTCAAATTGATTACCTTGCGCAGTCGTCACAATGTATCCGTTGTCAGTTGCTTTGATTTCGTTTACAGCATTACCAAAAGCAAAGTTGATACCCTTTTCTGACATAATTTCAACAACACGTTGTGTGTATTCAGCATCGAAATTTGCCAAAGCACGATCAGCATATTCGATAATTGTGACATCGCTACCAGCCGCATGGGCAATAGAAGCAAACTCCATCCCAATGAACCCGGCGCCAATCAAAATCATCGATGTTGGCATTTCGGGTAAGTCTAGAAAATCTTTACTGTCATACGTTAATTCCGTACCAGCCACTGGTAGCTTAGCAGCACGTTGACCCATTGCAAGCACAAAATTATCAGCTGTATATGTTTCATCAGCGACAACAACCGTGTGTTCGTCTACAAACGATGCGTGCCCAAAAATGATATCAATACCATCAACGGCCAAAATGCGTGCCATAACATCGTCCATTGGATCAATAACTTGGTGCTTGTAGGCCATCAACTCTGGCCAAACAATGTTTACAGCGTCGTTGATACCAATGCCGTGATAATTATGCAAATGATGCAATAATTCAGCCGGGCCATCTAACAAAATTTTGGCGTTGCAGCCAAAATTAGTACACGTTCCCGACACTTTTTCTTGTTCAATCAAGGCAACCTTTTTACCGGCACGTGCTAGTTCTTGGGCGCCGTGCCAGGCGGCGTGACCACTT
>ULIY01001996.1_pt1 | contig 23365 bp, 14 predicted proteins | sample 1950511 | NCBI WGS metagenome assembly ULIY01 (sample SAMEA4835453, study PRJEB28245) | human gut metagenome | biome: gut microbiome; material: fecal sample | place: Denmark | collected 2008
CCAACCTTTGACAGCACGTCCAAAACATCCGCTCCGTTGGGTTTGTGCAGCGCGACTGCATCTGAAATGACACGTTTTTTCAGTGCAAATCCCTCGTCCGTAAGCCCGCTTCCGCGTCCGGTGACGCTTTCAACAGGGAGATTCAGCAGGCAGGCAAGCACAGCGGCGGATGTTGTTGTGTTGCCGATACCCATTTCGCCTATGCCGAGTGCATCCGCGCCCGAGTTGTGCGCACGCTCGGCTGCCTCGATTCCGATCGCAAGGGCATCGACAGCCTGACTGCGCGTCATTGCGGGCTGCTTTGAAAAGTTTGCGGTGCCAAACCCCAGTTTGCGGTCAAGAATGGTTTCGGGAACACTGTCGGAATTTATGCCGACATCGATAACTTCAACATCAATGCCGAAATCCCGCGCAATTGCGGACATGCCGGTTTTGCCGCGAGTCATATTTATTGCCTGCGCAAGCGTCACGCTCTGCGGAGTTGAAGCAACGCCCTCGGCAACTATTCCGTTATCGGCTGCGAACACAACTATGCGTGTTTTTTCTATGCGATTGCACACGCGCCCTGTAATTCCCGCAAGTCGGACGGAGATTTCCTCAAGTGCTCCGAGGCTTCCCGGAGGCTTTGCAAGCTTGCTCTGCCTTTCCTTTGCGGCAGCTTTTGCGGCTGAATCGGCGGGGCGAATGCGGGAAAGCAATGCTTTCAGTTCGGTTTCGTTCATAAGTTCAATCCAATGTATATATTTTGCATATCATGAATTATTTGCTCAAAAAGCCGTTATCAACCAGCCAAACAACGGACGGCGCGGCAGTCATGTTTTCAATCGTAAAGGTTGCATCCGGAGATTTTCGGATGATATATTCAATCGTTTCCCGCATCGGAATATTTCCGCTGCCGAGAGGATTGTGAAGATCGTCCCCGCCGAAATTGTTGTGCAGGTGAACATGCATAAGCTTCGGTGCGAAGCGGTCGATCCAATGCGTCAGCGGGGTTTCGGAAACGCGGCTGTTTGCATGCCCGATATCAAGGCAAAGCCCGAAGCGCGAATCGTTAACTCCCTCGGCAACCGCCGCTGTGATTTCCGGTTCGGGTTCCATAACGTTTTCAAGCAAAAAACTCATATCGTTCGGTGCGTTTTTCAGAAAAACACGCCAAAACTTAACGGATTCGTCAATGAAATATTCTTTATAGTAAACAAAAGGTATGAATCCCGAGTGAAAAACAATTCGTTTTGCTCCGATAACATCCGCCGCAAACAGTGCTTGGTCAAATCGCCGCCGAACAACGTCGCGAACAAGCGGATCTATTGCACACGGAGAAAGCTCCGCAAACGGGGCGTGAAGCAGCAGCCGCAGACCGCAGCCCGATTCGGCAGTAAGCTGCGAAACGCGGCGAAAATGTGCCGCACTGTCCGTATCCATGTTCGGCGCATAGCAGAATTCTGCAATTTCAAGTCCCAGCGAGTGTTCCCGCGCAGCAGCAGCGCAGTCCTCCGCAATGGTTGAAACGAAAAGTTTTTTTGAAAAATCAAAAGTCATTTTGCATGTTGTAAGCTTGAGTCGGTTTGCATCCGTATCGGCACTGTATCCGCACTTTCCGCACCGCTGCAACAGCACGAACGGTGATGCATTCAAGATTACCCTCCGGACCGGTTCCTTCGGGTGTTGTAAACTTGACGCCGATATTTTCCGGCGGAACGCCGAGAGCCTCTGCAAGGTTTGCACGCATTGCTTCGCGGAAGGGCGCAAGCTTCGGCTTTTGAGCCGTTATCACGGAATCGATATTCACAGTTTCAAATCCGGCTGCGCGAATGCGTGCAGCGGCCTCTTTTGCAAGCAAAAGGCTCGATATGCCGCGAAATGCTTCATCACTGTCGGGAAAATGCTGCCCGATGTCGCCGAGTGCGCATGCGCCGAGGAGGGCATCAATCACGGCATGAGCAAGTGCGTCCGCATCGGAATGCCCAAGCAGTCCGAGTTCAAACGGAATTTCAACGCCGCCGAGGATGAGCTTTCGCCCGGCTGCAAGGCGGTGGGTGTCTTCGCCGATGCCGATTCTGAACATATTACTTACCTCCGCTGTCGGTAAAATCGGATTATCTCCCGAGCGCGGCTCCGCAGAGGATCTTGCGGACACATTGCCCGAGGGGAGATTCCGCTCACTGCGTTTTGAAAGCAAAAACTCAAAATACGGAATATCGTCCCGCGTTGTGAGCTTCAGATTCTGTTTGCTGCCCGGAGAAAAATGCAGCTGTACTCCCGTTGAGCGGCAAAGGTCGGCATCATCCGTGAAGCTGCCGACGGCGTTGCTGTATGCATTCAAAAGAATATCTCTGCGGAAGCTTTGCGGGGTTTGTGCCGCAAGAAGCCTGCTTCTGTCAAGCGTTTCTCCGGTATCGCCGAAACGAACTGTGTCCGCAACGGGCACGGAAGCAATGCCGCAGCCGTATTGCTCTGCGGCACGCAGGCTGGCTTTAATGGTTTCTCTGTCAACAAGGCAGCGGGCACAGTCATGAACGGCGGTAATCGCACCCGATGCAGCGCGGACGGCATTGAATACGGACTCCTGCCGCGTTTTCCCGCCGCGAACGATTTTCACGGGGTAAGGCGCGGAATTTGCCGCTGTAAGTGCAATTTCCTCCGTGTCGGGCGAAACGGCAATAACGGCTTCATCGGCAATTCCGCAAAAAGCTTCAACACAAAGCTCGACGGGTGTTTTGCCGCAAAAACGCATCAGCATTTTGTTTTCGCCCATTCGCGATGATGAACCGGCTGCAAGCAGAATTGCGGATACTGTAGTTTTATCCATGCTGTTTCGGGCCTCTTCCGGCTGCGGTGTCAATCTGCATCGGTATTCAAACTGTCTTCAATGATTCTGTACATGCTGTCCGCTTCCTCTTTGCGAACGGTTTCGCGCACGGCAAGCACCTCGGCCGTCAGCCGCTTTGCGCCCATGCGAACGCTGATTATGTCCCCCGGGTTAACATCGGCTGCGGGCTTTGCAACTTTGTCATTCACCGTTACCCGTCCCATGGAACAGGCTTCGTTTGCAACGGTCCTGCGTTTGATAATTCGCGAAACCTTAAGGTATTTATCAAGTCTCATCAGGTGCTCCTCTTTAATGATTATTCTTTAACATAGTCTTTTCCGACGGATGCGATAAGGTCTTTGTCATACACAATATCGGCGTCATCCATCCATGTATCAAGCAGCTCGTCCCATGCTTCGGTATCGCTTGTCGCTTTGACGATCGCCGTTACTTTGTCAATCACATCAGCAAGCTTAACTTCGCCGGGCGTTTCGTCCGCACCGCGGTAAATGATATGCAGGCTGCCGTCCGTGTCGGTAAACACATCCGAGTATTCACCGGGCTTAAGCAGCGAATAAATCTCCTTGACGGTTGAACTCCAGTCACCCTTTGAGGAGCTGTGTTTTGTTGAAATCAACTGCCCCTTTGTGCGGAAGGTTTCGCAGCCCCCGTAACTGTCGCTGCCTGCAACGTATTCGTTCTCTGTATACTTGAGCATGACCTGAGCAAAGTCCGCTCCGCCTTCAAGCTCGGTAAATGCCTTGTCGATTTTTGCACGATAAGGCTCAATGAATTTATTGTACATTTCATCGCATTCAGCCTGAAGCGTTTTATAGTCCGAAATCAGCTGCGCAATTCGCTCGGAATTTGCGCCGTCACCGTTTAAGGCATCCGTAAACAGCAGGGATGTGCATTCTTCACGCAGCGAATCAAGCTGTTCGTTCTTTTTTTTGTAGTCATCGCCGAGTTCGCCTTCGGGAATAACAACAATATCCATGATTCGGGAGTATCCCTCCGGAACAACAAGCGCGGGCGCGGCATCATCGTAGATACCGCAGTATTTTTCAAAGTACTCTTCGTTATCTTTATACTGCTCGGGATTGGAGGCATAAAGCTCCTTATCCGATTTCAACTGCTTTTCGTACCAATCGGCAATGTCTGCATCCGTCACGGAAAAATCTTTGCAAACATACTCCTTGTACGCTTCGATAAGCGCCGTGTTGCGCAGCTCGAGTTTATATTCCTCGCAGTATTCATCATAGGTCATGGTTTTGCCGGTGTAATATTCGGAAAGCTCCGCAATGGCGGCATCAAAATACTGCTGAACAGTCTTTGAATCGTCCTTGGCATTGGATTCTTCGGCAGTTTTCATATACTCGTCATATATCTCTTTAAGTTCGGTTTCCGCCTGTGCATCGGATTCCGCGATCTGTTCATCGGAAAGTTTAAATCCCTCCTCCTTTGCCCGGTACAGAACCACCATATCCTTAACAAGATATTCAAGCACCCAATCGCGGAATTCTTGCAGCTCTTCCTCGTTGCTGACGGGATCATAGCCCATTTGTTCCATGTATGAAAGATATGAGTCGAAGGCAGCCGTATAGAGGGCGTAGCTCACGGTTTCGTCCCCGATGGATGCGACTGCAGCGGTCTTGTCGTTCGGAACACCGTTTTTGTCGTTATTATTGCTCTTGCATCCGCTGAAGCAGAACAGAAAAGCTGCTGCTGCAATAAAGCAGACAACACGCACGAATGTCGAAGTTTTTTTGGAAAAGCCGGCGAAAATGCTTCCGCATCCCGATCCTGCCGCGGCTGAGCAGCCGGGCTTGCGGCGGTCGTTGTTTGTTGCGGTCATAGTGTGTGATTCCTCCGTTCTGAGTTTTGGAAAAACGGAACCCCCTGATTTTTGATTAACGATTATTCAGAGCATTCCCGAAAAACAATCGATATCGGAAGCAACGAAAACCGAGGCTTTGCTGCTGACGCTTAAGAACTGCCGAAAACTGCACATTAATTCTGCCGCCGGCAAGCGGTGCGCCGAGAGTATCCATTCCGCTGTCTATTATACAGCATTCAGCCCCGTTTGCCAATGAGTGCGGGAATAAATCACATTTTTCCGCCGAAGGGACACATTCGGTGCCAAAATCACGGTTTCTCGTGCCCGAATCGCGGAGCCGATAAAAACAGACAGCAAAAACAAGTTGAATATAATTTTAATAAAAACTCTTGCCCAAATCGAGGTGAATGCTGTATAATACGATTGATATTTTATGTACATGCGTAAGCAGGAGCATTCTGTGTCCGCAGCGCATGAGCCGACAGTGCCTGCTGCATTGTTCGGGATAAGGAGAAAGCATTGACTCGAAGGAAATTTTCAATATTTACCGCTTTGTTCGCTGCACTGATCGCTTTTGCGGCTGTTCTTCCCGTTTCAACGGGGTTCGCTGCAAATGCGCAGACTGTTCATGGCAATTCCGCCGAAATCACCGTTCTGCCCGCAAAAAACGGAACGGACGCGGCAAGCATTTCGGCAAACCCCGCATTTTTGTCCGGTCCCGGACAGGTCACCGTAAGCATCACGCTTCGCAACCCGGGCGGTGCTGCGGGACAGGGGCTGGATGATACCGCAACAGGTTCCCTGATAAAGGAACCGTCGGAATCCACTCCGGCACCCGAGCCGACACCCGAACCCGAGCCGTCAACTCAGCCCGGCGGCGGTGTGTACACAAATGTTTCAATAATCAACACATACGGCGTTTCTTTCAACACTTCCGATGTTCCCGCGGGGGAATCGCGCACATTTACCGGCACGATGAACGTTGCCCAGGAACAAATCGGCGAAACACTGCGCTTTACAATTGCATGGTTCGATACGGCAACCCAAACCGCAGGTTCGCGTGAGTTGACTCTTGTCATTTCCCGTGCGGATACGGCTTATCTTAAGCTTTCGCGCAGCGTTGACAAATCGATTGCTTCGGCGGGTGATATTGTCAAATTGACATATACAATGATAAACACAGGCGCAAAGAATCTCAACAGCATTATCCTTGTTGATAAGAATGTTGCCGGTACACAGGCAATGCTTCCCGCATTCAGCCTTGCTCCGGGAGAGAGCCGCGTATTCACTTATGAATACACAATGCGCACATCGACCGTAACGAGCAAACCGACTGTATCGTTTGTTCCCGAGGGGTCAACAAATGCCCTGTCGGTAACGCTTTCGGGGCTTACCATCGGCCTTATAAATGCGCAGCTCACCAAAACGGTCGAAATCGGCACCCCCACACCGGACGGCGTTGAATTCACACTGTATCTGACCAACAACGGCAATCAGAGCCTGAATTCGCTCACCGTTACGGACGATCTCGGAACCGTTGTTCAAAGCGGTTTCAGCCTTGCAATCGGTGAGTCGAAAACCATTAAATATTTCGTCAGAAACCCCGAAGCCGTTCGCTATGTTGTGTTCAACATCACCGGCGTTTATTCGTCCGGCATTGTGTTTAAGGACAACACAAAGAGCTACACTGTTCGCCCTTACATCGATCCGACAACTCTCGGCCTTGAGTTCCGCGCGGAAGTTCGCACTCAACTCAATCGAGAGAATATCATTGGGCTGACTTTCACCGTCACAAACACGGGAAGCACTCCCTACACCGATGTTGTCCTGACCGAAAAAGAACTGGATTATGAAATCCACAAGATTGCCGTTCTTGAACCCAACTCCGGCGCACAGTCATTCAATATCGATCTTAACGTCGGCGGAGAAAGAGATCTTGTGTTCTTCCTGACGGCTCTTGACGCTTCGGGCAACACGCACATGTTTGAGGCGCATCTGACCGCAAAATATATCGATGCCGAAGGCACCGTTCCGAACGAACCGCCGGCAACGGGCGGGGTCACGGTCGTTGACGATCCGAATATCGGCAGCAAGCTGGACGGAATGCTCACAAAAACGGGAAGTGCGCTGAAAGTATGGTACAGTATTCTTATCATTATTGCGGCAGTTGCGCTTATCGCGATCATTGCCCTTGCCGCTGTTGAAATTTACAAGCGCAAGAACGGCGGAAACGCAAAAAAAGCACCGCGCAGACGCGCGCAGGAGGACGATGAAGACTGATAAGGCTGATTAAAAACCAAGGCTGAGCGGTCGATTCATTCAACTGCACCGCTTCAGCTTAAACAAGTGACTGTTTATATGACCCGCGCCGGCGGGCGGCTCAGAACGGGTTGCCTGTTGAGCTGCGGGTTTAATAATTTGCCGATAAACGGCATCGGTGAACCGAACCGTGCGGCGGACAACAATTCAAAACAGAGGAAAACAAAGGAGAATAAGGTATGCCGAACACTCAATTCATTACCCTGCTCATCATTACGGTTTTCAGCCTGTTGGCGGGAATCGTTTCGGCTGTTGTTTTATTTGGGCAGCTGAATGCAAAAAAACGCGAACGCGCAGAGCTTGAGCGCAGATTGGAAAATACGGTCGGTGCCGCAATGAACTCCTCCGTCGGCAATGCCTCGGCGGAGCTTGAACGCAGACTTCAGGACAGGCTGAAGGAGCTTTCGGACGCACTTTATCGATACAACGAACAAACAAAGAATGATTATGAACGATTTAAAAATGCTTTAAATGAAAGCATTGCTTCTTCGATGCGCGAAACCGCTTCCCGCCTTGCGGAGGCACAGACAGCGGCGGCAGAAAGAATCTCCGCAGAACAGAAAGCGTTTTCGGAAAAACTGAATACCGAACAAAACGCGCTTTCCGAAAGGCTCTCTTCCGAACAGAAGACGCTTTCCGACAGGCTTGCCGCAGGGCAGGATTCCTTCGAAAAACAGATTTCGGACAGACTTGCTGCTCAGAATACTCTGCTGAAAACACAGGCGGAGCAGGCGGAAACGCGCAATAAGCATTTTGAAACGGTCTGCACGGAAAAACTGGCGGCAATGGATACGAGCGTGAAGCTCATGACGGAACGCAACGAAAAGCAGCTTGATGCAATTCGCGGTGTTGTTGACGAAAAATTGCAGGAGACGCTCACAAAGCAAATCTCCGAAAACTTCAAGCTTGTTGATGAACGTCTTAAACAGGTCTATCGGGGGCTCGGAGAAATGCAGACGCTTGCAAGCGGAGTGGGTGATCTTAAAAAGGTTCTTTCAAATGTCAAAACACGCGGCACGCTCGGCGAAATTCAGCTCGGCGCAATTCTCGGCGAAGTTCTTGCGCCGGAACAGTACGAATGTAATTTTGACGCCGGAAAACAGAATAATGAGCGCGTTGAATTTGCAATAAAACTTCCGAATGACGGCGGAGAAGCGGTTTACCTTCCCGTTGACAGCAAATTCCCTGCGGATATTTATTCCAAACTCTGCGATGCGTATGATTCCGGCGAGGATGTTGCCGCTGCGCAGAAAAACCTGCGTGAAGTTCTTCTGAAATGCGCGAAGGATATAAAGGAAAAATACATAAATCCCCCGCGCACAACGGATTTTGCGATCATGTTCCTGCCCACGGAGGGGCTTTATGCCGAAGCGGTGCGGCTCGGGCTTATCGAAGAGCTGCAAATGCGTTTCCGCGTTAACCTTTCCGGTCCTTCAACCATGGCGGCACTGCTTAACAGCCTGCAAATGGGGTTCCGAACGCTTGCAATACAAAAACGCAGCAGCGAGGTTTGGGATTTGCTCTCTCAGATAAAAAGAGAGTTCGGAAAGTTTGACGATGTGCTCAGAGCAACGCAGAAATCGCTTGAAAAGGCGCATAATGACCTTGAAACGCTTGTGGGTGTTCGCACAAGGCAAATTTGCAGAACCCTCAAAAAGGTTGAAACCCTTCCCGAAACCGATCCCACCGGGGAATATAAAACCCTTGCGGAAGCTTTGATAAATGCGGATGACGGCGAAAACTGATGCGTTTTCGGTCGATTGCGGGTGAAGCTCAGCCGGAATAAAGCGGATTCAGCTTTATCGGTGGGTACGGGACCGCGGCGAGAGTCGGAACGGGGTTTGCATAATCAAAGTTTGGGTTGAAATACCTGTCGCCGCAAAGCAGTGTTTCGCGATATACGTCATAACAGCGCAAAAGATTGGCTTTGCCTGCATTGGCATAATCATTCGGAAGTCCGCCCGATAACCGCGCCTTTGCAAACGGAGTGAAGCAGTTTGCAAGACCTTTTCGCATGAGCCGAACACAGAACTCCGTGTCCCATCCCACTCCGGACAGTGTTTCGTCAAACATGCCGAAACTGAAAAAGTTTTCGCCGCTGACTGCCATAAATGCGCCGCTGACGGCGGTTACATTGCGCTGAACGTGCAGAAAACTGCATTTTAAAAAGTCTTCAAAATCATCCTTTTCGCCGGAATAAGGGCTTTGTGCCCAGCCGTTAAGGCCGATAACGGTGCCGGCGGAAAGGATGTTTCCGCTTTCGTTCACGATTTTTCCGCCAATCGCACCTGCGCCGTGCCGAAGCGCAAGTTCGGTGAATTCGCGAAGGAATGCAGGGGAGAGAATTTCAATATTTCCGTTTAAAAACAGCAGCAAATCCGCAGCGGCTTTGCATGCACATGCATTCAGCGTTTCGGGCAGCGGCTGTTCTGCGTTAACGTGAACAATCTCTGCTGCCCTGTTCTTTTTGAGTGCCTGAAGATAACGGCGCATTCGCTCATCCCCGCTGCCGTCGTCCGCAATGATAATTCGCCTGCAATCAACCGTTGACTGCATCTCCGCCGAGTCAATGCATCGCTGAAGGTTTTCAACTCCGTCCGCACCTGCGATAACAATGCCGACGGAGGGTTCGCGTTTTCTCGGGTAACGCATACGAAGTGTACCCAAAACGCTGCCCTCAAAGCAGTAGCCGTTTGTGCGGTTTTTCTTTCCCGAACCGTCGCCGGGATAAAGGGAATTGAATTCACGCTTCAGTATATCGGTGCAGGGAATTTCGCTGCCGTCGCAGTCGCGGATAACGGTCAGCCCGATTCTTGCAATGTGAATGACCTGCTTGGCAGCCGAAGCACAGTCAATGCAGTAAGCCCAAAGCTCGGCCGGTGTGCTGCCGCGAAACCCGCCGACAGCCGTATGTACACGTTTGGAAACAAGCATGGGCCGCCCGATGCTGTTGAAGGAACGCAATGTGTCGCGCCCGTAGTCGGGCTTAAAAATCGGGTTTTGCCGAATGCCGTCAATCACGGAGTCCTCATCGGCAAAAACAACCTCCGCTTCGGGATTTGAATGAGTTTGCAGAACAAGCATGTGAAGCGCGTCCGGTGCGGGCAAATCTCCGGGCAGCAGCTGCAAAAAGTATGCACCGTTAAGCATCTTCTCGGCGGCTTTCAGCTGTTCGTGCGCTGTGCCGTTAAAAAGCACAAGCCTGAATTTCGGAATGCCTTCATAATCCGTAAGCCCTGCCTGCGCAAGCTCCGAAACCACGCAAACTTCAAAATTTGCATAGGTTTGTTTGCCGAGCGCTTCGAGCGTTGAGCGAACGGCCGCACGGCTTGCTCCCGAACAGGCAATTGCGACGGAAACGAGCGGTGCAGGGTTCAGCGGTTTTTCACGTTGCAAGTCCAACTCCGCTTGTGCAGGCAGGTTTTCATGCAGATAGTCGGCATAGTCGGAAAATTTGTGCTGATTACAGACCCGCTTCGGAAGTGCGTTGAATGCCCCAGCAATAATGTCTGCCGCGGCAGTGATTATTCCTGAAGTGTTTGTTTCTGTCATTTCGGATTCCTCCTGCATCATGCGGTATTTCTGTACCTTGTTTTTTACCGCGTTTGAGCGGTTCGGCGGCTGTTCCGCCGCCTGCTGCATGATAGTATCTGCGGATTCTGCAATTTTGATTCCGAAACGGACTCAAGGAGGACTGCGGTTTATACCTGCGGCAAACAGCTTTTAACCGATAAACGGTGCATTCCACAGTTTCGCGATGTTGCAAAATCCGCTATATTGGTTTATAATTATTTTGTGTTCGCTGATTAATTCGGGAGGTGTCGGCAATGGAACAATATAATGCAAAATTTGCGGAGGTCTATGACATTTTCATGGACAATACGGATTATGATGCATGGGCGAATTATATAATATCGCTGCTGCCGACCGACTTTCCGAAAGGAGCGAGAATTTTTGAGTGCGGCTGCGGAACAGGCGCATTGACTCTTCGGCTCAACAAAGCCGGGTACGATGTCACCGGTTCGGATATTTCAAGGGACATGCTCGAAGTTGCCGCTGAAAAATCCCGCCGGTGCGGGCAAAAAACAAAATTTATATGCATGGATATGCGCCGCATTGAATTGCATCGTCCCGTTGACTGCATCATTGCGGCATGTGACTGCGTGAATTACCTTACAAGCCGCGAGGATGTTGAAAAATTCCTTCTGACGGCATTCAACGGGCTCAGGCCGGGCGGCATTTTGCTGTTTGATGTTTCGTCAAGATATAAATTGCAGCACATTCTCGGGCAAAACGGCTATTGCGACAGCAGAACGGACGTTGCATACTTCTGGCAAAACTGCTATGATGCGGAGAGCAAGCTTGTGGAAATGGAGCTGGAGTTTTTTGTGAAGTCGGCAAACGACGCGCACGGCGAACCGCTTTATTCCCGATTTTCCGAAAAGCATATTCAACGTGCTCATTCCGAAAGGGAGCTTGTTTCGTGGCTTAAAAATATCGGCTTTGAAAATATCGGGGTTTTTTCGGCATTCACAACGGAACCGCCGCGTGATGAAAGCGAACGGCTGCAATTCACGGCAAGAAAGCCCGGCAGAGTCGGCAAATAACCTTTGCGGCCTGCTCAAATGACCTTTAGCGAAAGGAAAACATTATGAATAACGAAATTGAAAATAAGATGAACGAAAGCGATGCTTCCTCCGACTGCATCGAAAACACATACGCTGAACGCGACAATATCATTCGCGGTCTGCTTTTTAACCGCACAGTGAACGTGATCGCCGTTTCGGGACGCGAAATCGTTGAAACCGCAAGAGAAATTCACGGAACAAGCCGTGTTTGCACCGCTGCTCTCGGAAGAATGCTGCTCGCCGTTTCCATGATGAGTGCACAGCTGAAAAGCGAAACGGACAGCATAACGGCGACAATTGCGGGCGGAGGGCCTGCGGGCAACATAACGGTTGTCGGGCATATGGGCGGAATCGTTAAGGGGTGCATCACCAATCCGGAGGTTGAACTGCCGCTTAACGAGTTCGGAAAGCTGGATGTTTCGGGTGCTGTCGGCGGCAGCGGTGAGCTGCGCGTTATTCGCGATTTGTCGCTGCGGGAGCCGTATGTCGGCAGGTGCGAGCTTATTGACGGCGAAATTGCAGATGATTTCGCAAATTATTTTTACACAAGCGAACAGCAGCCGTCGCTGGTTTATCTCGGCGTAAGGGTTGAGCCGCAGCAGGGGACCGTGCGTTCCGCTGCCGGGCTGATTATTGCACCGCTGCCCGATTGTCCGGAGAGCGATATTATTCGGCTTGAACAGCTGACGGGCAAAATTGCAAAGCTGTCACAGCATATGGATGACGGAGAGACCCTCGAAAGCGCGCTTAACGCCCTTTTCGAAGGCATGGAGTTTGAAATTACCGACACTCTCTGCCCTGCATACCGCTGCGATTGCAGCAGGGAAAGGCTTGAGCGCGTCATTATGTCGCTCGGCGAAAACGAACTGAAAGATATTATTGAAAACGACGGCAAGGCGGAACTTGTGTGTTCTTTCTGCCAAACGAAATACGTTTTTAACGAGGATGAACTCCGCGCTCTGCTTGAAGAGGCACAGGCGGGCGGAAACGATTCGGATGAGATTTCCGCAGATCTTGCCGAAGCGATAAACGACTGCGGAAATGAGTGATCTCAAAAACGGAACACAACCGAAATCAACAAAAATCGGAAACTCGCCGAACGGCTTGACTTTAATGAAACGGCTTCAACTCGGCGTCTGCTTAAAACCGGGTGGAGGATATGCAGCATGAGAAGCACAAAAAAGAAACCTGACAACGTTATTGATATCAGCGGCAATGTTGAGCTTGTTATGAAGCTTGCGGCGGACAAACTCGATGCGGGCGATCATATCGGCGCCCTTTCGCTGATGCGGCGTGCGGAAACAATTGAACCCGAAAACGAGGAAGTTATGCTTGCAATCGCGGGAACATACAACGAGATGAACAGGTTCACCGAGTCGCTTGCTTATTCCTCGTGCGTCCTGAATTCCGGTCATGAATATGTTCAGGATGCTTTCATGATTGCGGGCTACAGCTACCTTGGTCTCGGTGAATATGTTGCGGCGCGCAAAGCGTACAGGCAGTTCCTGATAAACGTTCCGGACAGCTACACTGATGAGGACTTGATTGCTGTTTACGAGGCTCTTGATATATGTGAGGCGAATTGTGCTTTGAACGAGTCAAGGGAATCCGTTCCTGCCGTTCGCGACAGCAGTGAAGTTGAGCTTGAAGAAACACTGAAACGCATTGAAGCAGAGGAGGATCGCGTGAACGGCGATATGGCATACGGACTTCTCAGCGATGCAATTGAAAAATTCCCGGATTCCTATGAACTGTTCGAAAAGTATCTTTTGAGCTGCTATGCTGTGATGCATTTTAAAAAAGGTATCAAAAAATACGAGGCCGCTCCCGAAAAATGGAAATCGAGATTAACGATTCGGTGCTATGCTGCGCTTTTGTACAGCGGAGCTCACAGGCCGCGCAAAGCAGCCGAGTGTGCAGACAACATCCTTAAAATGAAAGGGTTGGATGAAGAAGAGCTGATGCGGGCATCCGCCGTGATGCTGGAGATTCAAAATGCTTCCGCCGCGATGACTCTCGTTAAAAGGGTCTATTCGGAGCACCCGTACGATCAATTGGTAATCCATAACTATGCTCTGTCAGCCTACCTCAGCGGGGATTATGCTCTTGCCAGAACTCTCTTTGAAAAACAGCTGCGAATAGATCCGAGTGACAGTGTTGCTGCTTATTATCGCAAACTGTGCATAAAAACGCAGGAGGACGGCATTCTGAGAAACGTCAGCATACCCTATGATGTTCCGAGCGGCGAACTGTTCCGCTGCATGACCGTGCTTTCGAACGAACTCGGAAATGAAGATGCAGGCAGGATGTTGACCGAAAGCGAACCGGAGCTTACACAAGAGGAGATTGAAGAGTGCGTACGGTATTGCGCAGAAAAAACTCCTCCGCCCTTCCGTATCGGCGGATTGATGCTTTTGTACGAGCGTGACCGTCGGTCGGCGATGCATGAGCTTTACAAGATTCTTTTGGATCCGAGTTGTGACGACAGCGTTCGCAGGTTTGCAATCATGACTTTCCGCGATAAAGAGAATATGACAAGGTTCACGATTTTTGATAAGGGAAAACTCTTAACGGGTGAACTGTTCTCAACCGAAAATCAACCCGACAAAACGGATGACGAAGAAAAAGAGGATGATTGTCCGCATTTGCAGGCACCGTTCGGGCGGCTGAATGCACTCTTGCAGCAAAAGCTCTGCAATTGCAGCAAAAAAATCAGGCAGGAAGCCGAAAATATTGTTGAAGCGGCTGCGGAACTGTATAATGATTTGGGGTTGGCATTATCCAATTCGCAGGTTCCTGCATATGCAGCGGCGATTGATTATACATGCCGCTTTATGAACAGCAAAAGAGCAGTTAATGCAAAAAAACTTATAAAGGATTATGATATAACGCTGCGCAGGTTGGAAAATGCGGCGGAGAAGCTTCAAAGCGATCTATGCGTATACGGAATGTTCGAGCCGGAAGAAATGTGCAAACTTGAAGACAGCTTTGAAGAAACATTCAAAAAGCTTCATGCAGAGGAAAAAGCAGCAGCCGAACGTAAAAAGTCCGGAAAAACCAAGCCGTCTTCCCGCAAAAACGCCGATGCCGGCTCAAACAAGGCGGATCTCGCTTCAAAAAAACGGACAAATTCGGGCAGAAAGTCTGCCGAAAAAACAAAAGATGATTCCGTGAACAAATCCGAAAGCGGGTCCGAAAACAACGGCGGCGCACCGGATGCGGAATGACAGTGCGCCGGCGGTTTACGGCAGCAACATAAACGGAGATATATGTATGACTGATACTTATTTTGCAACGTGCAAAATCGGGCTTGAGTCCGTCGTTGCGGGCGAATTGCGCGATCTTGGAATTGAGGTGCTTCGCGTCAGCGATGCAAGAGTTGATTTTGCGGGAGACCATTTTGCAATGGCGCGTGCCTGTCTTTGGCTCAGAACTGCGGAACGCGTGCTGATGAAGCTTGCTTCGTTCCGCGCCGTAACTTTTGATGAACTGTACGAGGGCGTGCGCCGCATTCGCTGGAAGGATTACCTGCTGCGCACAAGTTTTATCCATGTGAACGGCAAATCTGCAAAAAGCAGACTTTTTTCGGTTTCCGACTGTCAAAGCATTGCGAAAAAAGCGATTGTGGATTCGCTTTCGCGTGAATACGGACTTAAAATTCTGCCGGAAAACGGCAGACGCATAATAATCGAAATCGGGATTCTGCGCGATGAAGTCACCGTTGCTCTTGATTGCTGCGGCGCGGGACTGTCCCGAAGGGGATACAGAACATACAATGTGCCCGCACCGATATCGGAAACGCTCGGTGCAGCAATAGTGATGCTTTCGGGTTACAGGCAAACCCGTCCGCTCATAGACCCGATGTGCGGTTCGGGCACAATGCCGATTGAAGCTGCAATGATCGCAAACAATATCGCGCCGGGAATTAATCGGGAGTTTGCGGCTGAGGACTGGCATTTTTTGCAGAACAACGCATTCGCCGCGGCGCGGGAGCAGGCGAGGGACAGTGTTCGCCGTGACACAGTGGATATATCCGGAAGGGATATAGACCCGCATTCGATTGAACTCTGTAAAAAACATGCAAAAAAAGCTGGGGTCATGCTCGATTGGCTCGTTGAACCCGTCCAAAAGCTCCGTGAAACGCGTACGGGCGGCGTGATCGTCTGCAACCCGCCGTACGGCGAGCGATTGCTTGAAAAACAGAGTGCGGAAGAGCTTTATCGTCAAATGCACGGCATTTTTTCGCAGCTTGACGGCTGGAGCGTGAACATCATTGCATCACATCCGGATTTTGAACGCATATACGGCGCAAGAGCGGATAAAAGGCGCAAGCTTTCAAACGGAGGCATGACCTGCACGCTTTATCGCTATCGCCCGCATTATCTTTCCCCAAAGCCGGAAAGGTCAAATACGGACGAATCGCGAATCGACGAATCGACGAATGAACGGCGGCTTCGCATGGATTAACCCTCCCACACCGGGTTTTAATACATCAAATTTCAATGCGCATTCGGAATAATTGAATCAACAGCATCAAAAAGGGAACCGTGCCGATTTGTTTCGACGGTTCCCTTTAATTTGCGTTCCGTGCGTGTAATGCATCAATCGAAATACATTGAATACACGGAGCTGTTCGAATTTCGACGCAGTAATCAGCTCAATTCAAACATGCCTGTGTACAGCTCGTAGTATCGGCCCTTGCGGCGGAGCAGCTCTTCATGGTCGCCGCGCTCAATGATACGGCCTTTTTCAAGCACCATAATGGCATTTGAATTGCGAACGGTGGAGAGTCGGTGTGCAATAACAAACACCGTTCTTCCTTCCATAAGGCTGTCCATGCCGCGTTCGATGAGCAGTTCGGTTCTTGTGTCGATCGAGCTTGTCGCCTCATCAAGAATGAGCACCTCGGGATTGGTAACGGCGGCTCGTGCAATTGCGATAAGCTGACGCTGACCTTGTGACAGGTTTGCGCCGTCCGAAGTGAGCATCGTATTATAACCTTCCGGCAGGTGCGAGATGAAGTAATGCGCATTTGCGATCTTTGCCGCCTGAATACATTCGTCATCCGTTGCATCCAGCTTGCCGTAACGAATGTTTTCCATAACCGTGCCGGTGAACAGGTGCGTATCCTGCAAAACCATGCCGAGTGTTCCGCGAAGGTCGCGTTTTTTGATGCGGCGAACATCGATTCCGTCATAGGTGATTTCACCCTCGTTAACATCATAGAACCTGTTGATAAGGTTGGTTATCGTCGTTTTGCCGGCACCGGTGGAGCCGACAAACGCGATCTTCTGTCCGCGCTTTGCATAGAGGGAAACATCATTCAAAACGTTCACCTTGCCGTCATAGCTGAAGGTTACGTCGTGCAGCTCAACCATGCCCGCAAGCGGAACTTCAGTCACGGAATTGTTTGCTCCCGACTCGGTTCCGTTGGGAACGCGCCAGACTTTTTCGCCGTGTGCGTTCAAGCCGAGGGTAACATCGCCGTCATCGATTTCGGGTGGAACATCCATAAGCTTAAACACGCGCTCCGCGCCCGCAAGCGCAAGCAGAACGAAATTGAACTGCTGCGAAATCTGCGATATGCGCTCCGCAAACTGCCGTATGTACTGCAAAAAAGCAATAAGCACGCTGCCGGAAGTCACAAGACCGAGAACACCGAGGGTGGTCGTTATCGAATAGAAAATATGAGACAGGTTGTTCATTATCGGCCCCATGATATTGGCATAGGTATTTGCCTTTGTTGCTGCCGAACAGAATTCAATATTCAGCACATCAAATGCCTTCATGGATTCTTCCTCATGGTTAAAGGCCTTAACGACCTTCTGCCCCGCCATCATCTCTTCAATGTATCCGTTCACGGATGCAACGGCTTTTTGCTGACGGGCAAAATTCTTTCCGCTCTTTTTGCCGATGAATTTGACTGTAAAAAACACAACAAACCCCATAACAACAACGATTGCAAACAGCGAAACGGAAAGAATGAGCATCATTGCAACGATGCCGACGAGGGATATGCATGAGATTATCAGCTGCGTGATGCTCTGGTGCAGAAGCTCGCGGATCGCGTCAATATCGTTTGTATAGTAACTCATAAGCTCGCCGTGCGTATGGGTATCAAAATAGCTTATGGGAAGACTCTGCATCTTGTCAAACATATCCTTGCGCAGGTCACAAAGCACCGTTGCGGAGCATTTGAGCATCAGATAGTTTAAACAATAGTTGGTGAGAACACTGAGCACATACAGCCCCGCCATGCCGATAAGCAGGGCAAGGTATTTTGCCTGTGCCGCATCGGGCGTGATGCCTGCTTCTTCCAACACGGCAACAAGGGGTTTCATCATGTAGCTTGCGGCAATTGTTGCAAGGGAATAGACTGCGATCATAATAACCGCAACAGTGAACATCCAGCGGCATTTGCCGTAGTACTTAAGCAGCCTGCTCATTGTTTTGAGCGGATTTGCGGGGCGGCCGCTGCCTGCAAAACGTGCAGCGGGGTTGTCTCTTCCTCCGGGCATTTTAGGCATTAGTGACCGCCTCCTTTCCTTTTATGTCAGAGCTGCTGTTTACGCCGGAGACCGTTCCGCCTTCCTGCGGAAGTTCCTTGTTTTGAGACAGGTAAACTTCGCGGTAGATTTCGCTGCGCTGCATAAGCTCATCGTGAGTGCCGACATCTGAAATGCGTCCCTTATCCATAACGATTATCCTGTCGGAATACATTATGGAGGCTATGCGCTGGGCAATGATGAGCTTTGTTGTTCCGGGCAGACTTTCGCGGAATGCGGTGCGGATGCTTTCATCGGTGCGTGAATCGACTGCGCTTGTGGAGTCGTCAAGGATCAGGATCTTCGGATTTTTGAGCAGCGCGCGGGCAATGCAAAGCCTTTGCTTCTGTCCGCCGGAAACATTCACACCGCCCTGCCCGAGATCCGTGTCGTACCCGTCAGGGAAGCTCATAACGAAATCGTGCGCACATGCAAGGCGACAGGCATGCTCAATCTGCTCGTCCGTTGCGTCCTTGTTGCCCCAACGGAGATTGTCGCGAATCGTGCCGGAAAAAAGCATGTTCTTTTGAAGCACCATTGATACGCTTTCGCGCAGTTCATACAGTGAATAATCCTTAACATTCCTTCCGCCGACAAGCACTTCGCCCGAAAGTGCATCGTAAAAACGCGGAATGAGCTGCATCAGGGTCGATTTTCCGTCACCGGTGCCGCCCACAACGCCGATGGTCTCACCGGCGCGAATGTGCAGGTTGATATCAGAAAGCGTGAGGTTGTCGTTTTTTCCGGAATAGCTGAAATCAACATGGCGGAATTCAATCTCACCGTTTTCGACTTTGAACGTGCTGCCGTTATCCGTAATGTCGGGAACTTCGTCAAGCACCTCGTTGATGCGCGTCACGGATTCGCGCGTCATGGTGAGCATCATGATGATCATTGCAACCATTGAAACGGAACCTACAACCTGGTTGGTGTAGGTCAACATGCTGACAAGTTCGCCCTTCGTAAGCGTTCCCGCAAACACCTGATTGCCGCCCATCAGCATCAGAATGACGGCGCAGGTCCACATAATACCCATTTGAATCGCAGGCAGCAGGGAGAAAAGCTTCTGTGCGTAAATTTGAGCCTTTTTAAGGTCATCAGCGGAAGCGGCAAATTTCTTTTTTTCATAATCCTCGCGTGCAAAAGATTTCACAACGCGTGCGGCGACAAGATTTTCCTGAACGGAAGCGTTCATCTTGTCATATTTTTTTAACATGATGCGGAAACGCGGCTTGCCTATCATTCCCATTGAAATGAGTGTGCAGAACATAATGGGCAGCGCAACAAGGAAAATGACCGAAAGCTCCGCATTTACGCGCAGAGCCATAACGGCCGCAAGCACCATCATGACCGGAGCGCGCACAAATATGCGTATCATCTGCTGATAAAGATTCTGAACGTTGTTGATATCCGCCGTTGTACGCATAACGAGGGAGGGTGTTGAGAATCTGTCCGTGTTTTTGAAAGAGAAAGACAGAATCTTTTCAAAAACTTTTCGGCGCAGGTTCTTTGCAAAACCCATGCTTGCAACCGCAGCCGTACGTGCGGCAAGCATACCGAATGCAAGCGACAGCATTGCCGCAAGCACCATTATGCCGCCGAGAATAATCACGAATCGGGTTCTGTCGGCGATAAGCTCTGCCGAAAAATACTTCCGAAGGGTGAAATCAGGCGAGCCGTAAAGCCCGCCGTCAACTATTGCCGCCATAAGGAGTGGGATAAAAACTTCCATCGTAACTTCAAGAACGATGAATATCGGTGTCAGAAACGAGGGAAGCCGATATCCCTTTGCGCAGGGCAGCAGGCTGCGAAAACCGCTGTTCTTTGCGTTTTTTTCAGTGCTTGTTTTTTTTGTTTTCATAATACGTTGTTAAATGCCAAATTGACGGTGGGCAAACAATACCTCCAAACTTCCTTTAGTGATTGTATTTTAACATCATAAATAATATATTGCAAAGCCTTTCATCAAATGCCGTTCACAAAACAAAAATACTGTCCCGCGGCATTGGTGTTCCGTCGGCGGGGAAATGCTTTTAAACCAAACCGACGGCATCCATAAGCAGCATCAGAAGAGGGACAAAGATGAAACAGCCGAGAGTCGTAAGGCTCATTCCGGCAGCAACGAATGATTCATCCGCATCGTTTGCCGCCGCAACAACAACGGCCTGCGTCATAACGGGCATGGCGGATTCGATAACAAGAACCCCGCTCGGCATTCCGCTCAGACCGAAAAGTTTGCAGAGCACAAGCATGATAAGCGGCGCGGCGATAAAGCGCATTCCCATGACAGCAAGCATGCAGCGGTCGGGCTTAAGGCTTTTAAACCCGTATTCGTACAGTGCATATCCGATATAAAACAGCGCGAGCGGCGTTACGATATTGCCCATATAGCCGGAGAGCTTAACAACAGGCTGCGGCATTTTGACGCCGAGTGCCGCAAGCGGAAGGCAAACAGCAAGCGCAACCAGGGGTGGGGAAACGATTTTTTTAAGATTGTGCAAAAATCCGCCGCGCTTTTCGCCTTCGCCGGAGCGAGAGATGAGATAATTCCCGATTGTCCAAAAAAGGGTTGTGTTGACAATGTAGAAGCACATCACGTACGGCACGGCTTCATCGCCGAAAAGCCCGGTGTTCATCGGCAGCCCGACAAAAACTGAATTCGAAAAAGCACACATCGCAATAAAACCGCCGCGCCGTTTTGCCTCGGGTTTAAGCAGCTTTGCAAAAATAAAGCCGAGCAGAAGAGTTATAATCATGCTCAGCGCGGGCAAAAGAAACAGCGGTGCGGGATTTTGCAGTGCGTCAAGGTCGATTTTTCCGAACACGGTGTTCACAACAAGAGAAGGCATACCCGCTGAAATAATAAGCTTGGTCATAAGCTTTTTGTGTTCGCGGCGCAGATAGCCGAGTTTGCCGAAAAGCCAGCCCACGGCGACCATGAACATCACGATAAGCACGGCCGTAAGCGAATGGAATGTTGTTTCAAGCATTGTTTGTTACCTTGCCTTTGACAGAGTATTTGACAGAAAGTGTTTTTAATTAATGCGAAGAAAACCTGCAAACGGAGCATTCCGTGAAGCAGCGCCTCACAAAACGCTCCGTAAATCGGGTCCAATATGAATCGGTCTTCGGTTCAGCCGTTTGCAGGCTCCGAAACTCGAGCATTTAACTCAAAGTGCAGGTTTTACTTGCAGATCTTCCTGCATTCGAGGTAATACCTCTTTTCATGTGCTTCGCCCATTGAGAAAGTCTTGCGGGGCAGTGCGCCGTCAAAAACAACGGTGCGGAAGAATGCGCTCTTTTCCATGGGGGGAAGCAGGAAGCCGATGTTGCCGTGCTTGCTGCCGAGGTCGTTCACAACGTCTGCGCCGTGGATATAGTCGATAGTCGCGCCTTCGGTTGCTTTAAGAACAACGTCAAGAGCGTTTTGAAGCGTGCCGACTTCAAGCTGTGCATTGGGTTTTGCAACAACAATAAGTCCTTTGCCGTTCTCGGTAATGACGGGAATAACGTGCGCGCCCTCGGGAGCGGCCTTCTCCGCCTTTTCCATGCAGCATTCGCAGTCATAGAAGTTGATTTCGCATTCGCCGTTGTTCTGCTCCGCAAGCTTCGCCTTCAGTGCTTCAAGGAATGCGGGAACATGAACGTTGAAAACGACCCTGTGGATGGGTTCGAAAACGATGCCGTCATCGTGAACGTTTTCAAGTTCAACAAGTGCAAAGCGTGCGGGGTGATCCGCCTGCTCTTCGGGGGTGAGGGTGGCCTTGACTTTTTCCCAATTTGCTTTTGCGGTTGCAAAGCTGTGGTTGCCGTCGCCCATTGCAAACAGCAGGGGGGGCATTTCGGTGCCGTACTTGTTGGGATCAACAAGTGCGTTCAGCGCGGAGATAACGTCCTCGATCATGCCTTCATTGTTGACGAACCAGCCCTCAATGTGTCCGCCGTTCTGCATAAGGTCGAAATCGTAGAGCTTTTCGCTGTTCTGAAGCTTTTCCGCAAGGGGTTCGATAACGGTTTTCTTTTCATCATCGATAAGAACAAGAATATGGGGCAGCTCAAGCAGTGCGCCGTCGCGAATCTTCAGGCGGGGCGGGATGCGCTCAACGATCGTGCCCTCGGTTGCGCGGATAAGGGTCGTTGAACCCTTGGAGTAGTCATAGCACTCGAGATCCAGTGCAACAACAAGTCCGTTGCGGGTGTTGCCGCCGACGCTGCGGCGCGTGAAAACGAAACCTTCGCCAAGATTTTGAAGGATGCCGTTGTCGATATAGTCGTGCATTGCCTTGCGGATCGCGGCAATTTTTTCGGTTTCGCCGGGCTTTTCAAGATAAATCTCCGGAAGCATAAGGCGCAGGGTGGACGGAGCATCGCCGACGATCTCTTCGCACTTGTTCCAATAGTCGGGCTGGGAAGTGTACTGGTCGCACGCAACGCATGCCCATTTGGTAAGGTCAACATTCTTTGCGGGCATCAGGATTTCGGGAACCATGATACCGATATTGTTCTTGAATTTCGGGTTCATTGAAGTAATTCCTCCGTGATTTAATGAATGCTTTGCGCATTCCGTCATTCATGCCAATTTTACAACACTTTTCTTTTTTTGGCAACGGTTTAAACGCTTTTTTTCAAATATATGCCGCACGGCAAAACACCCCCGCTCGGGTTGCCCGGGCAGGGGTGTTTTATTCGGAAAAAGAAAGGAGGCTCGTTATCGGTTACGGTTAATTCCCTTTTCCGTCATTCAAACCTTATGCTCTCTGCAACGCGCTTGGAAAGGCTTGCCGAGTCCTCATACAGCCGAGAAAGCTCAATAACAACAAACACAGGGTTCTCCTCGGTGTATGCACAGGCAGCAGGGTTATCAAAGGCATGGAAACCTTCTCCGACAGTCCACATGGCAGGAGCGCATTCGTGATGAGATGAGGTATATGCGCTTATGCAGTTTGTTGAGTTATCGACTGTTGAATGGAAATTTTCAAAGTTGACAAGTTTAACATGTCCGGAAACGACAGAGCCATATACTTCATGCGTGACGTTTTCGGCATGATTGTTCGGGTCGTATGTGCCGTATCCGGCCGCACCGGCAAGATTTCCGTTTTCATCATAGAGCAGCTTGCGCCCGAGCAAATAGAAACCGAGATCGGAATAAGACGAATCGGTGTAGACACCTTCGTCACTTCTGACCGTCCAGCCCTCCGGCAGGTCGAACGTAACGCTGAAAGCGCGG
>ULIY01035574.1_pt1 | contig 23170 bp, 19 predicted proteins | sample 1950511 | NCBI WGS metagenome assembly ULIY01 (sample SAMEA4835453, study PRJEB28245) | human gut metagenome | biome: gut microbiome; material: fecal sample | place: Denmark | collected 2008
TCTTTATAGCCAAAGCTATACTGGTCTAAGCTTTCTCTGATGTCAGAAGGAATCGAGGTATCAATGACTTGTCTTCTCATCACATCAGGAGTGATAAGAATGTCAGAAGGGTCAACACTTCTAGGCGCTTTAACCTGTTTAATAGCTGTCTGTACAGCTTCTATTAGGTTATCAGAAGTGCCTTTCACAGAAAGTGTCCCACCGTTAAAGTTTCTAACCTCATAGGTCCCAAGAACCTGACTGTTGTAATCCCCGTCAAAATATGGATTGAGCCAAATACGGTCATCCTTGTCATAGCGAATAGAACCTGAAAAAGCTAAATCATCTGCCACATATCCCTTATCCATATGTTTTTGGAAGAACAACATATCTGTTGTGACATTGGTACCTGCAATGGCCTTAAAGGCGCTATCTGGTAAACGCACACCACCTAGAAAATCAGTCGTCTCACGAATATCCTGGAGAATGTTTTCTGTCCGTTTATCCATGGTTCCTGTGGAGGAAATAATGGCTACTTGCCCACCGTCATGCACCAAGTCAAGAGATTTTTTAACAAAGTAATCATGAATCATATAGGGCTTGTCATAGCGACTATCCACAATCCTGATATTAGCAAACGGCACATTTGAGAGAATCAAATCAAAGCTATTGTCATTAAAGGCAATGGTCTCAAAGCCCTTTACTTCAATGTGACTATTCGGATGAAGGTATTTGGCAATAACCCCTGTAATCGTGTCTAGCTCTACACCATACAACTCACTATTTTCTCTCAGATGTTTAGGCATTGCCGCAAAGAAATTTCCCGTTCCCATAGACGGGTCTAGGATTTTACCACCAGTAAAGCCATCACGTTCTAACTTCTCCCACATCTGACGAATCAAGTGAGGGTCTGTGTAGTAAGCGGTCAGAGAGGACTGTTTCATGTCTGTATACTCTTTATCGGTGACTAACGTTTTTAATGCCTCACGTTCCTTAGAAAATTTGGGATTATACTCGTCAAAGAACTCGTTAGCTAAGCCTCCCCAGCCCACGTATTTGGCAAGCAGTTCTTGTTCACTTGGTGTGGCTTGACGGTATTCAGATTCAAGCCTTTTCACCAAACGAATAGCAGCCACATTCATTTCAACCTTATCCCTTGTTGTCTTAGGGTAGAAGTCTGTCAGATCTTCTGGGAAGTGAAAATCTGTGACTGGGAGCGTCTCAGTGACTTCTGGTTCCAACTCATCTTCTGACAATGCTTCTTCTTGTTTAGCCTCTTTCTTATTTGATGATAGAGATGTTGTCACTTGAGAAACCGGCTCTTGAGATTCTTCCATATCCATAAAAGAAAAGAGGTCTAATTCTAGGCTAGGTTCTTCCACTTCCTCTTTTTCTTCGACAGAAGGAACATGAAGAGCTTGAGTGATGTCTTCTAATGTCCGTAAGAAAAGAACTGGATTTTGTTCAATCATATCTGTGAAATCATTTTGTAATTCAATCCGAATCAGGTTATTAACGCCTGAGTCCTCAATGGCCATTACCTGAAACTCTTGCCCCTTATAAGTCACAATCGAAGCAATCGGATAGCGTTTAAGGGCTTCCTCTACGATAGGATTTTGAGGGAGTGATTGAGTCATGATTTCAGGTTTTGTTTGTGAGATGTGTTCTCGCCATTCCCTAAAGGATAGGTCAGGTTGGGACAGTTTGTCCCTTTCAAAGGTTCTAGCTTCTTCAAGAGTAAGGTCTTCATGCAAGAAGGCGTAGGCAATGGGTCTTGCTTCTTCTAAGTCTAGCTGACTGGTCAAGAAAAATTCTGCCTTGTCATGCGTTAATCCCATCTGAAGCAATTCTGTCACAAGGGCTAATTGAGTGACGGTTGCCTTAGGATAGCCCCCTAATATGGCTAGGTCGGCATTAATCAAATGAAAACGCCCTGCAGCATCTATCAGTATCCCACGTTGCTGCTCATCAACGTCAGCTAAGTCTATCCCTAAACGAGTCAGTTTTTCGGTATTTTCAGCCAAAATGGTTTGACCCATTTCAGCTAAGATTACTTCTTCTTGAGGTGTTAGAGGACGTTGTAAGTCATAGGCTGTCCCATCTGCTTCTAAATAGGTTAATAGCTCATTGTCCTCATAGATTGGCGTCATTTCCATTTCATGGTCAAACTCCCCACGTCTCAGGTTTGGTAGCTTTGGACGGCTATTTCGCACTTGGTCAAAGTGACTTAATATCTCAAATTTTTGAGACAAGTTTAGATGTTCATAAGCTGGTAAATGTTCTGTTTGCCCTGTTCGTAAATCTAGTTGTGATAACTCTTCCTCATCAAGACTTGCGATTATGACAAGTCCTTCTTCACGAAAGGTGATGTCCTGAGAAGGTTCTGGAACTACTTTTTCTTCAACTACCTCTTCTCTTTCCTTTACCGTTTCCTGGGTGCTTATTAGTTCAGGTTCATAAGTGAGAAGAAACTGTTCAATATCACGGCTAATACGGTCAGACAAATTATTGGCCACTCGATAGACATTGACCAAATTAGCAGCTTTGCCTTTATCCAAAAGAGAAGCTACCGAAATGGACTGATAGGCGCCTTCTTGATCTAAGAGATGAAAGCGAGTGGCTAGGTTAAAGAGGGCTACCTCAATCACCAAGGCTTTCTCATCACTGTTTAACTGAGGTAACTTCTTTAAGCCAGCCTGACCAAAGGTCTGTGTGTAGCTGCTTAGGTCTGTTGCCTCGTCAAAGGGGCTCGCCTCTACAAAAGCAGAAACTTCTGTTTCAAAGCGAACCACTTGAACAGGTGAGGTGACTACTCCTCTTTGGGTTGTAAAATTTTGGATAAGGCTATCCCAATCCTCATCAAAATGGACTGCTTGATAGCGTAAAAAGGATTCCAAAAGAATCTGGTCACGTGGCAATCTTGCCCGCAACATTTCAAGTAATTGTTCTTGAGTCATATGTTCCTCCAATTAAAAAGGGGCTGAGAGGTATTCTCAGCCCATTGCTTTAGTCTAGGACCAAGGCGCTTTGGTCTTTTTCTTGTGGTAACTTATCCATTAAAGTTGTCACATACTGTTGTAAGAAATGGCTTTTCTGGTCTAACAAATCTTTCTGCAGGGCGAGATAGGTCACATCTCCAAAATAATCTTGACTCGTTAAAGACAACTCCTTTTGGATAATGTCCTGCAAGGTCTCTAAGGTGAGAGGCGAATAATCCTCCTCATTCAAAACCTCATACTGAGCAAGGGACTCAGAAATATTGTTGGACACAATCACTTCCATAATGAAACTAGCTCCCTCACCTGTTCGATAGAGTTTATCCAAGAGGTCCGTCACTTCTTCTTGAAGCTGTTCCTGATAACCGTCTGCTCTTAGGCGCAGGTCATCACTAACTAAAGACAAGTCATCAATGCCCATAAAGTCTTGATAGAGCGTATCAAGAAGTGACTTGTTTTTGATACTCAATTCCATGGCTAAAAAGGCTTTAACCATGTCTTTATAGTTTTCTCGTGCCATCTCAGAAAGAGTTCTAGAAATTGTGTCATAATTCCAAGCCATAGCTTCTCTCCTTACGCTGTTGAATTGGATTCAAGCCTTGTTGGACTTCTTCAAGGTCTGTCAGTCCGTCACTATCCGTATCACTGCTAAAAGGATTAGTCCCTAAAGCTAACTCTTGAGCATCCGTTAGGCCATCTTGGTCTGAATCCATTGTGTAAATGCTTTTAGGTTCCATCTAGTTGTCCTCCATTTTGCGTTTAGAAAGTCCGTAAGCTAGGCCAAAAAGAAGTCCTCCACCGACAAGCGCTAAGAGTGATTGACTCTCTCCTGTATTTGGTAAGACACTTGCTGGAACTGGTGCTTCTTGTGTTGGAATAGGTGGTTGAGGTGGTGTTGGTTGATTCGGAGTTGGTGGCCCTGGTTCAGGAGTAGTTGTTTTAACCGTGTTTGAACTGATGGTGTAGCCATTGACAGTATGTAATACGGTATTTTCTACTACACCTGAAGCGATTCGTTTCATTTGCACGTAAACATCTGCCTGAAACTCGGATTCTTCTGCTAGTTTTTCAAGGAATTCCTGATCAAAACTGATGGTAACCGTTCCTTTTGACGTGTCGACCTGTTGTAGCGTGTACTTGGTCACTTCTGTCCCTTTTGGTAAAACCGTTCCATCTTTAAGAGTGACATCCACCACAGTGTAAGCCTTGTAAACACCATTATAGTCGTCATGGATTTCATCGTAATCATCGTCAAAGCGGTATTCGATGAGTGGTGTCGCACGATTGCCTGGAATGAGTGCTCCCACCAAACGGTAGTTAAAGACCTGATTCAAGGCAACTTCTTTTCCATCAAGGCTTTTCTCCTTTTGTGATAAATCAATCACCACATCTTTTTGTGGGTCTAGTTTTGGCACATTATTGACCACTGTCTCTGTCACATAAGCCAAACCAAAGTCAATCTGATAAGCGGTGTTTTCATACTTCCCACCAGTCTTTGTCAGCTCATTCTTAATGGTCATTGGAAGGGTCACCACTAAGGTTTGACCAGTTTTAACATAAGCCTCGTAGAACGCTTTGGGATCTTCAGCACTTAAAACTTGAATGGCTCCTTTTGGTGTGAACTGACGTTTGGCCATAGCATCTTGAACCACTTTAGGCGCTTCTGACAATGAGGCATAGGCTTTCACCGAAATCCCTTTGACAAGATTTCCTGCCTTATCCATCACTTGAACACCATCTGCGTTTAGGATAAGCGCTTCTTCAGGGTAATCATCCACCATGTAAAAACCTTTGGCAAGAACATCATCGGTTACGACCAAGTCCTTGTACTGACTGTAATCAAGAACAATCTTATAATAATTGACGGTATTTGGAAGAACGGTCTTGCCATCAATAGACACGCCTTCTTTATTGGTATTAGTTTTATGTGGTGTTACTTTTGGCACGTGATTCGTTACCGTATTGGTTTCATAGGCTTGCCCAAAGTCTACTTGATAAGCCACATTGGCATAAGACTTGCCTGTATTTGCCATCTCCTCACGGACAGTCATAGGGGTGATGATGGTGATGTTTTGACCTTTCGTTACATAAGAATCATAGAAGGCTTGTGGATTTTCTGCCATAAAGACTTGGAAGGCTCCTTTAGGCGCAATCTTGCGTTTTGAAAGAGCTACTTGTAGTTTTTTAGGAGCTTCTGATAAGCTCGTATAAGTTTTTACCGTCACGCCTGTGACAGCTTTGCCATCAGTTGTCACAAGTTGAATAGCTGTGTCATCTGGTAATAGAGCTTCTTCGGGATAATCATCCACAAAGTAGAACCCTTGTGTAATCTGAGCCTTATCAGCCTTAATGCCACGGTATTGGTCCAAGTCCCATGACAGGGTATAGTGGTTTTGTGAACCGACTACCATCGGTTTGCCATTGATATCCACCTTATCCTTATTAAGGTTTTGTTTTTTAGGTGTTGGGCTAACAAGGGTATTCGTCACCTCATCGGTTTCATAGCCATTCCCAAAATCCACTTGGTAAGCCTTGTTTCGATAGGTTGCCGTTTTCCCATAGAAGTCATCTTTCACTGTCATTTTAGTGACAAGGTTCAAGGAAGTGCCTGTTTTGACATACTGGTCATAAAAAGCCTGATTGTCATTAGGCATAAAGACTTGGAAAGCCCCTTTAGGAGAAATCTTAGCATGAGCGAGTTTATCTTGAAGGTCTTTTGGAGCTTCTGACAGCGACGCATAATCCTTGACAGTAATCCCTGATACGGCTTTGCCATCAGGAGTGGTGATACTTGTTCCCTGGTCTACTAAGTCCAACACTTCTTCTGGGTAGTCATCTACAAAGAAAAAACCACGAGCAATTGTCTCTTTAGAAGACCTATCGCCTTTATATTGATCTAAATCCCAGGTCAAACGGTAATGATTAGTTGTTCCTAAAGCCACTACTGTATCGTTAATGACCATACCATCTTCATTTTCATTTTTCTTCTGCGGATTAATACGGCTAGTGGTCGTTCCATCACCAGGCGTACGCACTGTCACAACATTAGAAGTCACTGTATAGGCATTTGGGGTTCCCTTATTGATGAGGAGCTTATAACTGTTGGAATAGGTTGCTCCATCATTTTGAAGGCTACCGTAAAGTTTCGGAGCCACCAGTTGGTAAGACTTGGTGAGGTCTTTGTTGACCTCTTGGAGCAAGGCTTCCTTGGCGGTCAAGGTCACAAAGTTCTTAGCAGCATCAAAGCTGAGGGTATAATTTCCGTTTTCTGCCTGCGTTTTTTCCTTGTCAAAAGCATAGCCTGCTGGAAGGTAATCTTCAAAGGTGAGGCTAGTGATTTGGGCTCGATTTGGAGAAAAAGCGTCTACGGTTAAAGGGTAAATGACCGTTGAATCTTTTGCGACCGTTTTGTCATGAAGGTTCACTTGGTCGGTATTGATAACTTCCTTAACAATTTCAGGAGTCGTTGTCAGACGATAGTCGTGGTAATGAACCGTTGGCACGTGTGGTGCTTTTGGTAACGGCTCTGGCGTAGGGTATTTAGGCAAGGTGACCTTGGTAAGTGTTAGACTAGGCTGAGTAACTTTCTCTAGTGGTTTTTCCTTAAAGCTCACAGGTGGCTCTGGCGTAAAGGTCTTTGGGGTAAAGGTTTTTGGCACAACCTTAATCGGTTCTGGAATTGGCTCTAACTTTGGTGTCACATGAGGTTTTAGACTATAAGGTTTGACCGTCCGTGCAACTGGAAGGGTATTTAAGGCAAACCAATAAGAGAGACCAACATTTTGGGGCATATCCCCTTGACCAAAGGTCACTGTATAGGTGTTGCCTGATGTAACCGTTGAGACAATCGCTCCCTTATAGGCATACTTACTATATGACGTATCCCATTCTTCAGGAAGCTGCAAATCACTGGCACGGTTTGACCCAAGTGAACGAGCTAGACCTTCGTTAGTCACTTGAATGGTTGAGCCATTGATAGGAACGAACTTACCTGATGTGTCTTTTACATACTCTAAACCGATATCATTGTGGTTGAGTGAGGAATGAGTAAAGACACCTGGTTTTTCCTTGGTGAAGCTGACTTGTGAGCCATCTGCTAAGAAGTACTTGGCTTTGACACGAAACTCCATCTTGTCTGTTCGCCAATTGCCTGTCCCATCATTACGGTAGGCAATAAAGCCTTCTGTTGGGTCATTTGGTACAACCAACTGAACGGCATTAGTTCCAGCTGGAGAAACAAGGTTTGTAATGTCATAGGCTACTTTTGTGATTTTCTTGCCATCAAAGCGAGCATTTTGAAGATTTTGATAGGTAAAGGAAAGGGTTTCTCCCGTTTTGAAAGTATCATAGACAAAGAAACCAGTAGAATCTAGGATTTTAGAATACCCACCAAGCATAGCGTCACCCTTAGCAACGATACGATTAGGATTTCTGGTATCAGCTGAATGACGTGCTTGCGGTTCTCCATTATTCAAGTTGAGTGCCTGAGCAAGAGCTTGAGAGATATAGCCTTCTTCTCCTTTTGAAATCTCAGCTAAATCACGTTTATAGCGCTCCATTTCCTTGGCGTTGTAGGTATCAATCGCTTCATTTTCTTTCTTGGCAGCTTCTTCTTTTTCCTTATTGCTTTTCGTGATTTCCGTAATCTCAGCTTCACGGTCTGTGACTAATTTCTGTTGGTCTTTATTGTGGGCATCCACAGCAGCTTGAGAGGCCTTGTTTTCATCATCCACTGCTTTTTGTCCAGCTTGATTGCGTTTGTCAATTGCTTCATTATCAGCCTTTGCCTTAGCAAGACCTGCTTCATTTTCCTTTTGAGTCACTAAGTTCTTTGCGACAATGGCGTCTGCGACTTTCTTCTTTGATTCGTATTCAGATAGATTGTCCTTATTTTGCTTATCAATAGCAGCTACCGCAGAAGTATAATCCTGATAGCCTGAAACCGTTGAGCCATCTCCTGCCGGAACGGTTTGAGTGGTAACCGTCACATTAGCTGACTGATCTTGTCCTCTGATTTTTGAAACTGTGCTATCCACTGAATGATTCAAGGCCTTTCCTGCTTGAGTGGCTTCTTTATGACTAGCAGCCAACGCAGCATTCCCTTGTTCAACACGAGTTTTATCTTGTTCATAGGTGGCTTTATCTGCTTTATAGGTATTGGTCACCTGAGTGATGGCTTCAGCCTGCTTAGCAGCATCCACTTCCGCCTTATCTAATTGCTTACTGGTATCACTCGCAGAGGTTGTGTTCCCTAAATCCATAGGTTTATCCTGAATGGTCGTAACCCCTTCAGCAGTTGCTTGATTGACAGCCTGTGTCACAACATCGTGAGGAACGGTGACTGTAATAGCCCCATCTGATTGACCAGTTGACGCAAGGCTATCCGTCTGTTCAGCAACTGGTGTAGGTTGCGCTTCTGGTAAGTTGGTCGCAGGATTTTCTGTCAACTGAACGGTTTTATCTTGCGAGGGTGTTACCACTTCGTCAGCTTGTGCTACTTGGCCACCCCAAGCGACAACAGCTGTCACCATAGTTCCAAGAGCTACCGAACAAAGCGTACGGTACTTCTTACTTTTACGGAAGACGTGTTTTTCTGCTTTTTCCTGATTGACTAAAAAGTGATGATGACATTGTTTGGTCATAAAAAGTCCTTCTTTTCTTTTGATAAGTAGCAACAATCTGTCACTCTCTCCCCATCATAAAAAAGACGACTTGATTTTGGTATCACATCAAAGAAGGATAAAGAAAAAAGCTATCGTAGCACTACCGATAACCTCTGAAAATTGCTTATAAAAAAAAGGGGGACCTGACGCATCAGACCCTCCCAGACGTGACTAGCACGCCCCAATTCGATAACAACATGATATTATATATAACTAAGAGAACTACATTCTAGTGAAAAGAACCTCTACATTTCCTGACACGATATTTGTTTCATAAACTGAAAGTATTGTAAACTTTGTTTGATTCACAGTATAATCTTTTTCAGATTTTTCAAAAATACTGACACCAATAAATTCATTAGAATGACCACTTCGATAGTTATCAATAAAAAACTCACCTAGACGGATGTCATCAATGTAAAATTCCACCAAATAACTCCATCTTAATTTACTACCTTTGATGGGGAAATTCTTTGCTTTTCTAACGACAAGATTAGGCTTTGTAAAGCCATCATATAAATACGACAAAATTTCTAAACGTGACCTAACCCCTTTTTTATCATAATACAACGAAGATTCTAATAAGTCAGAGTTAATCCGGTCGTCTAAAATATCATCAAAAACTAGAGAAGATTTTTTATGGCTAAAATGTATATCATTTAGTTTATGAAGTCCAGCTAAGTGAAAGAAATGGTCTTTTGAAAACAGAATGTCTAAAACCGTTTTCTGTCCTTTTCTACCAAGTTCAATTGTAATTTTCTTATTTAATAAAGGTTCAAAATTTTTTGCTGCTAATTTTAATAAGTCACCATTCATAGTAATCTTTCTACGAAAAAAGGATTCATACGAATCCTTTCATCGAGTGTTTTCATTGTTGGCTCGAGGTGTTCACACATAACCCTACTAAAGCAAACACTACCAGTCAAACCAACCGACCAATAATGCTTAACGCTTAGTAAATACTCTTGTTATCTACACATATAGTATAACCTAACTACTTCCTAATGTCAATTAAAACATCATATAAAGATTTATCTAAAGATGTATTCTTCCAAAAAATTTATTTCGTTGTATAAGCAAAGCTAATCGTACTATCGACTCCTGATAACTTACGGAAGGTATAGTTAGGATTGCCATTATAGTTGGTTTCTGAGATAAGGAAAGATCCATCTGGGTAAACTTTCTCGACAAAGGCGACATGCCCGTATTCTGTCGGCGATCCATGACCTCCTCCCGCAAAGGAAATAATCGCTCCTGCTTTTGGTAGCTTACCTGTTTCTCCACCAAGACGTGCTGCTGTCGCCACCCAATCTTGACCATTCCCCATGGTACTGATAATTGGGATTTTCTCACCGTTTCGGCCTTTGAGTTTCAAGCCCAATTGGTTAATCCGAGCGGCAACTCCCCACGTACATTGCCCATAGGCATAACCCATACCGTCACCTCCACCTGGAACGGAGTTGTCATAAAGGTCTCCTCGAACCGCTTCTAGCGCTTTTGGATCACTTTGGGCGGTCCCACCATTTGGTTGGCTAAAGCCTTTCTCAATTTGGTAATACCACTCCGTTGCTCTCGTTTGACGTTCTAGGAGTTTGTCACCACTATTTCCCTCCCAATAAATGAGAAAGAGTTGGGCAAGACTGGCTGGACTTCCTGAGTTTTTGAAGAAATCTTTTAACCAGTTGGTATAGTAAGGATTATCCCCATGGAGCATAAAATCCAATTGTAAGCCTAAGTCATACCACTTCTGATTTTTCCCTTTGGCATACTCTAATAATAAAGTATGTCTGCGTGACCCATCAGCTGTATCTGTCCACTGCCCTAAGCCTAAGCCACGTCTTAGAATATTGGGGTACCTGCCATTATAGATAGCTGGACCATTTAGAGACAACCAGCCCTCATCGTCCCAAGAACTATCCGTTGCACCAACAGGAGGCGATAAGTAATCACCTTCAGCTCGTTTAGGATTGATAGAGGATTCTACTGACCAGTTTCCTAAAATAGCCGCAATCGCTTGATTAGTCGCTCCTTGACTCTTCAAATACTCATAGATAGCTTTGGCTCTCGCAAACTCATCGCCTCCAAATTGACCAATGGTAGGTAGAATGGTCGTTTGGAGTTGAATGACTTTAGGAAAGTAAAAGGCTGGATTGACGTAAACCAGTTTCTCTGAATCATCGTCAAACTTTTGATAGGTCACTTTAAGACCAGCACCATCCTTAGTTTTACCAATCACCTCTCCTGCTTGTACCTTTTGGCCATCGCTCACTCGACCAGTATGGATATTAAACAAGGTCAATTGAGACTTGTTTAGTCCCTTACCTGACGTGATGATAATGTTCTCGCCATCTAGGGAAACCTTACCATCCATGGGAGCCACAATCACTTGATTTTCTTTTGCTTCTAGAATGATATGATGATGAAGCGTTGGCTTGTCATCAATCACCTCATAACCATAACGAACTGTCATGGTAAGCGCATCATCTTCAGTCTGTCCCTGAAATGGATTATCCAATTCTTGGAGGGCAAGGTATGTGCCTTCCTCACTTAATTCCTTTAAGTCTTCTCTATCGTCATCAGAGAGTTTGTAGGCAGGCTCCTTGGTCAACTCAAGCATGGATTTTAAAGAATCCCCACCGTTTAAGTCCTGCCAAAGTTGACTGAGATAGGCGTGATAAGTCTTATCACCATTTTCCATGATTTCTTCTAAAGCATAATCTTGATACTTGAGATTCATAAAGCCCATAACGTCATCAATCTTGGTGTAGTAGGTAATGCCAGTGGGATTGGTTCGGGTGTTTTCCGCATCTTCCCACGTCATGTGAGTATAGGCTTTTGTCAGTTCACTCTCATCCTGTTGAATGAGAGTAGTTCCTGAAATTCCTATAACAAAACTCATCATCAAAAGCAAGAAAAACAAGAGGCCTGACACGACCCAAGTCATAGGATTAAGGGCAATCGATGAAAAGAAGGTCAGGCTATTCTTAATCGCTTGAATAACCTTTGTTATTCCTGACACACTCTGTTTTCTAGCTTGTTTGAGAAAAGTCTGGTAACGTCTTCTTGGTTTTAAGGGCTTCTGACGGGTGAACCCTTTCCCCTTTTTAAAGTTCTGATACCGCTCCTTACTATGAGCAGCTTTCGTCTTAGTAAACCGAAGACCAGTCTGCCCACTTTTGACAAGGAGTTTTCCTGACTGATAAGTAAATCTCCCATAGCGTCTTCCTTTGATCACAGACTCTTTTAGGGTTCTGATTCCCTCTAAGTCATCATCTTGAGCGACTAGATCAAGTGATTCTGAAGCGACATAGCGTAACCCTCGTTTGACCTTAGTCGAGGGGGTCTTAAACTGATGTGCTTTTTTCAGTTGTTTCACGTCCCGCTTCGCTGATTTCACCCCATTTTCTGCCTGAAGGCGTTCAAGAGGTTTCTCTTTTTGAAACTGAAACCGTGACGTTTTTGATTCTGTTGGCTTTTTCTGATAGGTAAACTTAGAAGTGGCTTTCTCCTCTTTTTCGGCCATCTTGACCTCTGCCAAGTGTTTTCTCGCTACTGCTAGGCGCTGTCTGGCTTGAGGAAGCCGATACTTCTTAATTTCCTTACGCTTTAGCCATCTGGGTGACACATAGGCAATCGCTTCCTTAAAGGTATCTGTCGCTAGGTCTTTTTCCTCTTGATAGGTTTGCTTCAGAGCCTGACGTTGTTCCCTTGTTTCAGCTTTCTCAGCTCGGCGCATGATAAAGCGTCGCTTAGGAAGTGAGCGTTTTAACCCCTTCTTCTCCCTACGGTAATGGATACGGCTGGCCTTTAAACTACTCTGAAAGGTTTTACGGGCTACCTTGACCTTCTGTTGCTCTCTTGTCATGATTCACTCCTCATCTTTTCTGGATCGGTACTCATGATGTCAAAGAGTTGGGTTTGAAGTGGGATTTTATTTCTAAAGGGAACAACCGTTGAACCAGCCTTAATCAATCCAGCTCCCTTATCTGGGTTAACCAAGTATTTCTCAAGCTCCTTAGATAGGCCCAAAAGATGAACCAACTCTTCTCTGTCATTTTTAGCTTGTTTTAGAAGTATCATGAACTCGCTATTAGCGATAATACGTCTCCCGTTGGCATCAAGTAGTAAGGTTTCTACGTTTTGAGTAATGCCTGTTGGAATGGCTCCATACTTACGGACACGGCTCCATAATTTAAAGAAGAAATCTGAAGCGTACTTATCCAGCAACAACAGCTGCATTTCATCAAAGTAAATCCAGGTCTTCTTGCCAAGTTTTTGGTTTTTAACCACACGATTCCAAATCTGGTCAAAAATCACCATGAGGGCAATCTGCTTCAACTCATCCCCTAACTTTTTAACATTGTAAATGAGGAAATGGCTATCCGTTTTAATATTAGTGCGGTGTGAGAAAATATCGAGTGACCCTTCCACATAAAGCTCCATATCAAGGGCTAAGTCTTTGGCTTCTTGTTCAGGTTGTTTAGAGAGGACAAAGACCCATTCCACGAGAGATGGTGTGGCAAAATGCTTGTAGGTCAACCGTGTCACACGGTCAATCAAGGACTTTTCTCGACCATCCATTTTTCGGTCCAAGAGCTTCCCAATCCAAGAGAGAAGAAATTCAGATTTGACCTTAATAGGGTCTTCATCCATATTATCATCGGATAAGTCTAAAACATTTAAGAAAGTGGTAGAGTCAGGCGCAATATCAATGCTCTCCCCACCAAAGGCTTGACCAATGATACTGTACTCATTTTCTGGGTCTACAATGATGATTTCGGTATCACTCTCTTCTTCTTTTAACTTGGTTGAGATGATTTCATGCTTAGTCGCCATCCCTTTACCAGCACCTGATGTCCCTAGAATCAATCCTGATGGGGTATTGAGTTTCCCACGGTCAATGGTGATGATATTACTTGAAATCTGGTTTATCCCATAAAATTTCCCTCCCTTATCTTGTAGGTCAACAGAGGTCCATGGGGAATTCACGGCAATGTTTGAGGTCAAAAGAGACCGAGACACACCCTCAAGGTAGTTCATGCCAAATGGCAATAAGCTATTAAAGGCAGCTTCCTGCATATAGGTCAGATTATCAATCACAAGGTCATTAGAACCTGCAACTTGTTTGATAGTATCAAGGGAGTGTTTCAACTGGTCTTCGTTATCCGCAAAGACCCCAATCACAAAAAGGGTGTCAAAGAGCTTGTCGCCTGTTTGCGTCATGGTTTTAATCAGCTCATCGGCTTCATCGATGTTACTTTCTAGAACCTGACTAACCTTTTCAAGATAAACGCCAGATCGTGCCATCTTTTGTTGTTCCCCAATTTTTTGCGATTCCATCAAAGTCTTCTTGGTGCGGAGCTTGGTCATGGCTTCTGACTTGGCTGACCCTTTGGCATGAAGACTAATCATCACTTCTAAATCCGACTGCATGAGTTCTCGTAAGAACTTATCCCCCAACTCCATCCCATAGTCACGAACATAGACAATCTGAAGCACTCTATCGTCAATCTCTACATAATTCTTATGTTTGAAAGATATACTGGTTGGGGCAATAAAGTGCTTGGTTGTTTGACCTGAACGCACCAGGTCTTGATAAGTAAAGGGCAAATGATTTTCCCCTCGCAACATATCAGCCAAGTGGTTCACACGGCTTTCTCCACTGAGGAGAGTAAAATTCGCATCTATTTCAGAAAAACCACTCTTAAAGTATTCCCCAATCTGAGACAGGGAGCGATAAGCGAGTTTCGGATTTTGGTCTGACTTCCCAAAAGAAATGAGCTTAACCGCTGAAAAGTTATTTTCTCCAGCTTCTAAGTTATTCTCCATGATACGATTGAGTTCTTCACGATAGGTATCATACCCATCCTCATGAAGAGGATACAAGACACCCTTTCTAAATTTATCCAAGTTGACCCTCTGGTTAAAAATAGTAAGTTGGAAATTGGTCTTGTCATCCAAACTGTTAATCAAGTCTGAATAGGTTTCCATAATCGCTCCCTTATCCTCCAAACCAACCGTTTGGTAATTGACATCTCCTAAAAGATAGGACTGAGAAAAATAATCTGGGGTGACTTGCAAGAGACCATTAGGAAAAAGGCCTTGGTAAAGAAGCGTATTAACAGTTGTTGGTAGCACTTCTTCTTTTGGTTTACGTGTCTTCTTGTGCTTAGAAGAGGTCTTTGGTTTCATTGAGTGGTTTGTTTTTTTCATTGCGTATTCCTTTCTGTCCAGTTAGTGTACGATCTGGTATGGTCATTTCATAATGCCATCTATAATTAAGATACGTTTCAAATGGTAAGTCATTAGGGCGATAAACCCCAAATAACATGAGGGGAATGGTAAAGGTAAAGATAAGACCATAGACAAACCAATCCCCAAATTGCCAATAAAAGAGGTTTAACCCTAAAATCAGGATGGTAATGGCAATGGCTGGCAAGACAAAGATAACTTGTCGTGTGGTAAAGCCTAGCCAAGCCCTATGTTGGACTTTTGTGATGTCCTTAAAAACACGTGTATTCATAAGACTCCAATCTAAGATGAATATGAAAAAAGATTGGGAGGAACGTCCTTCCCAATCCTCCTTACATCCCTAGGATACTTCTGGCAGTCCGTTGACTGCCCACCAAGGCAATGATCAATAAAATAGCCTGAACTAAACCACCAAAGGCAGTCGCTAGCGTCTCCGTCACTCCTGCACCATTTGAGAGAGCCAATTTCCCAGCTGATTCAAAGAGGGGAACAAGGGAGATGATTAAGAAAATCAAGACCCCTTGAAGGGCATAGACCATGATGTTTTTCAGGTAGCCAATCCCAATACTTCGCCAGTCATCACTGAGGAAGGTCGGAATCGTTAGAGGCGCAAATGGAATCATGAGATAAAGTTGGATAAAGCGAATAGTAATAAGGAGATTCACCACCATCACGCTAACCAATCGCACTAACCATATCAGAATGGCAAAGAAACCAACAATCAGTTTTCCAATAATTCCTGACCCTTTAAGTCCTGAAATGGTCTCATAAGTCGTTCCCCCATGAGAAACGACACCAGCTACGCCTTCAATGATGTGAGAAGCAACGGCTAAAATGGCTTCTACAATAACAGTGGTGTTTGTAATGACCACAGCCACCATAATATAAGAGACAATCATAGGAGCAATAGCTTCAAAGGTCATGGCACCACCTGAGTTGGCGATTTTCTTAGCCATCTTAGAAAACTCAAGGACTAACACAACGGCTAAAATAGCCACTCCCAAGGGCTGCATCACTCCTTTTGTGATAGCTGACAGATAAGACCACACGGTTGGGTTATAATCCGCAAGGGATTTTACCAAGTTGGCCGTCGATTCCAAGTCCACGTTAAAGCCTTCAAAAAGGCTATCGCTTGAAATTTTCTCCGAGGCTAGAAAGACAAAAGCTGAAGGTAATGTGTTGTTCATGTCATATCTTGCCCTCCTAAATGGTAATTTGGGTGATGAAGGCACCTGCGGCACCTACCATAACACCACCCACAATTTCTAAGATGGCATTGCGGACACCAGGTCCACCATCTTTGATATTGGTTGATAGGTTTATAATACCCATGACGACAAGAAAGGCACCTGTCGCAACCATTCCTTTTTGTAAGAGCGCCATGGCTTGGGCAAACATGGAACTAGCGTCCACGCCATAAACAAAGCCTGTTAATTTTTGGTTCATACGATTCCTCTTTTCTATTAGTGTAGTGTGGTTTCTTTGCTTAAATCCCTAACCTTGTGGTCTGAGGGTTCAAACGGAACTTCCTCTGTTTTGAGGGGGTCAATGTGGAAATGCCACCAACGTTCATCTGACTCCTTATCCGCCAGGTATTGCCAGTTCTTGTGTTTCAAGGGGAAGAACTTTTTCTCCTTAAAAACAGGAACCCCTGCTATTCTCACCAAGCATTCATCACGTTTCATGTTTCCGACTTCATCAGGGGTCATGAGATCCCTTGCGATTTTTTGATGAGACGTTGACCCAGACCCTGTTTGGCCATACGACCGACTGGTACTTCTCACATCAATGGTTTGTTTGCCTAAGAGACCACTCATAAACTTAAAGGTCTCTTCATCATTGCCTCCAAGATAAAGCAAGCTATCACAGTTTCCTAGAATAGTTTTCCAAGCCTCCTTCTCCTTATAGAGCCCTTGAAGTTGGGCAATGTTTTGAAGAATGGGTACGAGACTCATGTTCCGTGAGCGAACTGTTGAGGTTTGTTCCGCAAAGTCTGGAATCTCGCCGACATTGGCAAATTCATCTAAATAACTTCTCACGTGGATAGGTAGTTGTCCCTTAAAGTCCACATCAGCTTGTCTCGTTAAAGTTGAAAAGACGGTGGAGAAAAAGAGGGCTGAGAGAAAGCGAAAGGTGGTGTCATTATCTGGAATAACGAGATAAACCATGGTTTTCTGCGTTCCCCATGTTTTTAAGTCCAAGGTGTCACGTTTGGTTAAATCAATGACAGATTGGATATTAAAGAGGGCAAACTTAGCTGTTGTGACGGCAATCACCGAATCTAAGGTCTTATCCTTGTAGTTTTGGAAGTCTGCCCAGTTACGCATGGTGAAGTTTTCTGTCCCATATGTCTTGGCATAGGTCTCAAACATCACTTCTAAGACACTCTTATCTTGATTATCTCCTTTGGATAAGAGCTTGATGAGTTTTCCAATTTCAGAAAAAGAGGGGTAACGCCCACGCTTACGACGACTATCGGCTTCTTCCTTTTTACTACCTGGAGGATTGTAAAAATCCATCAAGTAAGAGGAAATGGCTCTGACTAAGGTCATGGAAGCTTCATCCCAAAAGGGATCACTGCGACTGCCATTGCCTTTGGTATTATTGAAATAGACCGTAAGCATACGGTTCAAATCATTCTCCGTTTCCACATAGCGAAAAGGATTAAAACCATCTGAGTTGGTCATATTTACAAGATCTAAGATCTTAATCTGATAGCCATGCTCTAAAAAAAGCTTACCTGTCTTTTCAGCTAAGTGATCCTTAGGGTCAACGACAATATTGGAACAGTTTAGCTGAATCAGATTGGGTTTCACAAACCGAAAGGTCTTCCCGCTACCAGACCCACCAATGACCACAAGGTTCTTATTTCGGTCAAATTGTGGGGCTTTCTTTTCTAACAGGGTTAGCCTAACATTTCGTGACAAGATGGTGTCATTAAAGGGATTCTTACTGAGAAAGGCTTTACGCTCACGATTGTTTCCAAAGCGAGCAGAACCATACTCCGCCCCTTCTCGGTAAACCTTTTGACCAGTTGAGACATAAAGATAGACTAGGCCCATCGTCACAAATCCAAAGCAAAAGCCCAAAATTGATTTACCTGTAAAGTTGCCATTCCACAAGGGATTTAAGACCTGATTCTGTCCTTCGCCTAAGAGATAGGCAAGGCGTTCCAAGGGCGGTTGATTAGGTAGGCTATCGTAAAGCAAGACTAGCCTATGGCAGAAATAGCCAAGAGCAAGCCCTAAAATACCAAAGAAAAAAACTTTTTTCCCTGAGACCATTAGAGAATGACCTCCTTTGTTTTCACAGCAGAGGGTTCTGACATCACAATCTGTTCCTTGGCTTGTGCGATTTCCTCATCAAGAGTTTTATCCATAGTTAGCCCTTTCAGTTTTTCTGGATTGGAAACCAACTTCTGAAGCAACTCATCTAAGTGCTTGTCTAAGAGCGACTTATCCTTAGCATAGAAATGCAGGTAGTCTCCTTGCCAACTAATGGCAATAGGAAGGTTTTCTGATTCCACCAATTCCTTGAATTTCTCGACATCAACTGGTTTATCCAAAATGTCTTTTGAGATATTCAGCGACTCAATGGCATATGGACTTTGAAGGAGTTCTTCTAACTTTTGAACCCCAACTTTATAAGCCGAGTCTTGTGCTAGGGCGTGTCTGGCTGACCACTCTAAGAGTTTGAGAAGGACCTTCACCGTAAACATAGCACTCCGTTCCGCATATTGAATCGCTTGGCGTTCCTGTTGTTCGGATGACATCATTTCCTCCTTTATATGATTCCCCATCAAAACAATAGGGTGCTTTCATGATACGAAAGCACCCTTGATTTTGGTATCACAATAAAGATAGGAAAAAGACGATTCCATTCCAAGACAGGTGAACGAGAGTTGAGCTCAAGCAGTCTGTTTGCCCTCTAACCACACCAAGTGTGAGACCTAAACTCCCATAAAGCACCCAAGTGAATAGACTGGATGGGTGATGAGCTAAAGCAAAAAGGAAACTCGTTAACAAAACTTGAACCACTGGTTGAGACAAGACTCCCCACAACACCTCTCTATAAAAGACTTCTTCCACAACACTGGCATTAAGGAGAAAAAGAATAAAGGACAGAACAGGAATCCGGTCTTGAACAGTCACTAACGTTTCTTGGTTTGGTTCGCTTCCTGAAAATAGAGCACTCATAATAAGAGCCATACTTACCATGACACCTAGACTACCACACACCCAAAGCCCTCTCTCCTTCAAGGATAGGTTTCTTTTCGGTATCTTAAACCTTTTCCAACCCCACAATAGCAGGGCTAAAAATGTCACTTGTAAAACAGGTAACCATGTCCCATTTAGCCAACCAATCAGGTACAAACTCACTAGGAGTACATTGACATGAATGGCTCCGTACATGACTAATAAACGTTTCATCTCTACCTCCTAAACAAATCTTCATAGTCAATCTCTAAGACAGTCACTATTTTCTCCACCCATTTACCTTGTGGCATGAGACGATGAGATTTGTAGTGGCGAAAGGTTTGGTAGAGGCGGTTAAACTCACTAGGGTAGACGTATTGTCCCTTAAACATCTGTCGAGCAAGGTCAGCCCATGACAGCTCTCTTTCCATAACGATAATTTCCAAATTTTCCCAAAAACGGTCGTTCATAGCTCCTCCTTATGTCGTCATATCCTTAAAAAGATGTTCACGAAAGGAAACCACTTTTTGACTTCTCGGAAGAAAGGTTCTCGCTTCTTCTAAACTCATATCGGGATACACGTTATCCTCACAAACCACAATTGGGAGACGAAGATTCTGGTCAGGTTTCCGTAGAACCACCGTCACTAACTCACTCAATTTCATCTCTCTATGACCTTTAAATCGTTGTAGCGAAGGGGATAAGAGCGTAAAACAATCACTGCTTTTGGTAAACAACCTCAGTAATTCCTCACGTGATAGATAACTCACTTCTTTACAGGAGTAAGAAATACCATGCGAGTCACAAAAAGACAGGAGTTTTTGATTCCGACTGGTATTTCGACTTAAATAGATTTCTAACATCGCTTCCTCCTACACAGATAGCTCCTTCTCTAATGCTTGAGTTGGTGGCGTAAACACCTTACTCATATCGATGGGTGACCTGCCTTCACCAAAGCACTTCACTGTTATTAATGTGGTGACGACATCATTCTTATCATTCCAAGAATAGCCTTGCCCATATGCCCTAAAGGCGAGATCGTTCTCATCCGTTAGATAAGTATCAACACCATTTTTGATGTCTTGGGTTTCAATAAACTCAAAAATACGGTGTAAGTTGGACTCATAAGCTAACGGATAATTCATTTCTTTGTGGTAGTCATCTTCAAAAGTGACATCAATGTCACAATCATAATTGGGTAAAGAAGCAATCATTTCCGAAAATCTCTCCACTTCTGCTTGATGTATGGCTTCTTCTAGCTCCGTGCAGTTCCTAATACTTTTACTATGTAATAATTTCATGTTCTTCTTCCTCTTCAATCTTTCTAAATTCTCTAGCAATGGCCTCGATAACGGTGACGGTCACGCTATTGCCTGCTTGTTTATACAACTGACTTTTACTTGAAACACTTTCTGCCCTCTCAAAAGCCCAGTCAGGAAATCCTTGTAACCTAAAACACTCTCTTGGGGTTAGGCGTCTGATTCTCAAACGATACAGTTTTCCATCTAGGATTATTCCAGTCACTTCATACCACTTGTCCTTACGGTATTCCAAAGCAGCAACTACCACTCCCATATTGTCAGAAGTGGTTAGGGTATTTGAAATCCCCTTTCCCACTCGACCTCTGCGTTTGGTAGACTCTGGGTAAGCAAGGTTGACAGAATCTCCCACTATTGCCTTGGCATAGCCTAGTTTGGTCGCTTCCCTAATTTTCAAATGTGGCGCTTCTTCACGACAAAGAATCTTAGGAACTTTATCCCCTCCTTGCATCGTGGTCAGTGTTGGAGAAAGCCCTGAAAGGTCATAAACTCGCCCAGTTTGGATAAAAGAAGTTGGTAAAGTTCCTGCGACAACTACACCATGCCGATCTTGGCTAGTTAAAGTAAACATCGGATCATCGTTCCCTTTAAAGCGTCTCCCATGTTGGCGTTTTTCTAGCCTATCAGGAGTTAAAACAGGAATGGCAATTTTAGTTCCCTCACCTTTTCCTCTGGTTAAGGTTGGTGCTATGCCACGTGATAAATAGACTTCTCCATTCATCCCTTTGCCTGACGGATTAACATTACCTAATCGTTCAAGACTAACTGAGCTGATTTCTCCTCTGAGAGGAAATAGGAATCGGGGACGGTATCTTCTAGAATGTCCGATAATAAAAATTCTTTCACGGTTTTGCGGCACTTGGAAATCTTTACTGTTAAGCACCTGCCATTCAACATCATACCCCAACTCATCCAATGAGGTGAGGATTGTTCGAAATGTCTCTCCCTTGCCGTGACTGAGTAAGCCCTTGACATTTTCGAGAAATAAAAAACGTGGTTGGATCTGTTTGGCCGCTCGAGCAATTTCGAAGAACAAAGTTCCCCTAGTATCCTCAAATCCCAATCGTCTGCCTGCGAGTGAAAATGCCTGGCAAGGGAATCCCCCACAGATGATGTCCACTTGCCCTCTAAGTTGTCTAAAGTCTTGGTCTGTGACTTGTCTAATATCATGTAATTCTATTTCTCCTTCCGTGTCGTAGATGGCTTGGTAGGATTTTCTTGCGAACTTGTCAATTTCACAATAACCAATGCACTCATGGCCTTGGCTTTCTAATCCCATCCTAAAGCCTCCAATTCCTGCAAACAAATCTAAAAACTTCATGTCTCTCATTCCTTTCTGACAAAATAAAAAAGGACCTTACTTCTTGCGTAACGTCCTTTCTTAACAATGATCTTCCATTTCTGGGGCAGTGATAAGTTCAAAAATGAACCAAATCATTCCTAATCCCCAAATACCTAATAATATCCACCAAAACATCTTACTCACCCCCTTTTAGTTCTTTTAAGCGTTGGACCTTGGTCCATTCGGATAAGACGCCATTAAAGACATATTCCGCTATCGTTTCTGCCCTATCTGCAAACCTCATATACTCTAAAGCGTACTGATACCGATGATCAAAATAAATCATGGCATAATCACTAGCAGCCTGTGATAGACCAACTTGTCTCAACTGATCATGTACCAAGCCCCAAATGTAATCTCTGTCGTATCTTGTGACTCGGTCTACTTTACGTTGAAAATTGTCATTGTCACATTTCTTACTTGTTAGACTTTCTTTCTCCTCCTCGTCTTCAATGACTGACTCACTCTCTTTAGTTTCACTCATATCAGTCTCACTAACTTCAGTCTCACTAGTGGCTGAATTTAAGACTGGCCCCGGCTGATTTTGATACCCCCCTAGTGTTTTTTTAACACCACCCCCGTCTGAATTTGAGACAGGGGTAGGTTCATGTTCCAACTCCCCCAAATAAATCTTATTGGCCAAACGTCCTTTTTCACTGGAAGATTGTTGGACTTCATCTATCAAACCATACTCTCGTAAGGTTTTCTTAATCGACAATAATTTTGACTTGGAACAGCCAAGTAGTGCCATGAGCTTGGAGTTGGAATAGACCAAATAAATAGCTCCATCTTCATCTATCCATCCTCTACTTAATGACAATTCCAAACGGTCTTTTAGAACAGCATAAGCAACCTTAACCTCAAGTTTCATGTCCTTGTAGCGCTCACTCTCAAATAAGAGTTTTGGGAGTTTATAGTAACGCTCTGACGTTAGATAGTGATTTGCGGTGATACGTTTCATGATTGTCCCTCCAACACTAACAAACCAACATTCCCCATATCATCAAACTGGATTAAGCCAAACTCTTCCATTTCAACAACAATCCTCTTTGCTTTCTCGATATCAATTCTCATGATAGCCATGAGATGACACATCACAATTTGTCGTGATGACTGTTCATTCTTTTGCATGATTTTCCTCCTGAAAATAAAAAAAGCGAGAACACTTATTGAAATGTTCTCGCTCACATAAAAATATATTTTTACAAATACAAATGTTGAAGAATAGCAATTCTGCACAGTATATTTATATAAAAACAAAAATCCTGCCAAAGATTTTTTGGCAGGATTTTTGGCAGGAAACCAAATCAAATTATCAGTTTCTTTAAATCGCTATAAGCTCTAAAAGACTGGTAAATCGGGCTTCCGCTCTCAAATTGCTATGTGCTTCTTATTTAAGAGTAACTGAAGCTCCAGCTTCTTC